>JGI24730J26740_1000019_pt1 | contig 185085 bp, 191 predicted proteins | sample EPASupsiteSAE347_FD_26740 | JGI IMG/M metagenome (IMG submission 26740)
GAGAATAGCTACGAACCCGGCTTAGGTTTTTATCTTAGTAATTCGAATGAAAAACTATGAGCGATTTCGGAGACTTTTTTCTGAATCAAGAATACCTAAAGATCGCCGGAATGGGCAACAAGTTGGGAGAGATCCGGGACATCATAGACTGGGAGAAATTCCGGCCGATAATCGCCGACATGTACCGGGATAACAAAGAGATTGGTGGGAGACCCCACAACGATGAGATCCTGATGATCAAGATGCTCATCCTAGCCGGCTGGCACGGTTTATCGGATTACGAGGTTGAACTTCTGGCAATGGACCGGTTATCGTTCCGGCATTTTCTCGGATATCCGGATAAGATCCCTGATCGTTCGACTATCTGGGTGTTCAAGGAAAAATTGACTTCAAAGGGAAAAGTTCACCTGATTTGGGAGGAACTCCAGCGCCAGCTGGACGAGAAAGGATACGTGATAAAGCGCGGTACCATTCAGGATGCGACGTTCATCACGTCCGATCCGGGTCATGCTCCGGCAGACAAGCCACGGGGAGATAAAGCGAAGACCCGACGAAGCCGGGACGGAACCTGGGGCAAGAAAGGAACGAAATCGGAATTCGGATTCAAACTTCACACAATCATCGATAAGGAAAACCAGTTCATCCGTCGGTTCGATACATCAACTGCATCAGTTCATGACAGCCAGATCGATCTCTCACAGAAAGGTGAAACCGTATACCGGGACAAAGGATATTTCGGATCTATTCCCTTCGCGTCAATGGATAAAACTATGAAACGATCCGTAAGGGGTCATCCGATCTCTACGAGAGATAAACGAAGAAACCGGGCGATCAGTCGTGTCCGTTCTTTGGTTGAACGGCCGTTTTCCGTCATTAAACGGCTGTTCCGTTCAGGTCATGTACAAGTCACCACGCATCTTCGGGTACATGTGAAAAATCTCTTCGCCTGTTTCTCGTATAACCTGTTTAATCTCGTCACCGTTCAGAAAGTCCATCCTGTTCAGTAACCGGTTCAGAACAGTTCTCAAAGATGAGGATAAGAAGGGTCAGATCAATCTCGCAGATCCAAATTGACTCGTTGATCGAGACCATCGGTCTTCAAAAGAAAAATGAGGGTATGTAGCTATTCTCTATCTCTTTTTATTGAAGATTACGTCTGCTGAAGAGGCGATGCTATAGCCTGCACAGATGGGAGTCGCCACAAAGGCGGGGGGTATTGCAGAAGCTCCCTGGAGTATCGAGAGAATACCAAATTCAAACGGATATTTCAAAAAGGCGGGGGCAAAACTGACACTTTATCCCACCGAATAATGGTCTTCTTAGGATCCCTCGCGTATTGTTCGGGTACGGTGTATGGTCCGGTTTTGGGGGAAATTCCGGAAAAAGAGGGCGGGCGGGGTTCAGAACCCGATGGCAACTTCCCCGTCGCCGCCTTCGGGGGGAGCCCGTGCAGGGACCCCGAGCATCAGGATAATCCCCAGCACCTCGAGCACCATGCAGAACAGGAAGGCTGCATCGAAGGCCATCGCGAGTTCGGAGCCTGCGATCGTGTGAGCTGATACCTCCGCGAGTTTCGGCCCGAGCGCGGCGGTTGCGACGAACATGGTGACCGCAACCCCCAGCGACGATCCGAGATTCGTCATCATCTTGATGAGACCCGAGCTCGCCCCCCGGTCTTTCAGCGGGGACTCTCCCATGACCGCGCTGTTGAGAGGCGAGTATGCGATGCCGGATCCGGCCCCGAGCAGGAAGAGGTAGATGCAGACATGGCCGACGCTCGAATGGGCGGAGAGGGTCGAGAGGAAGAAGAGGGCGACCGCTGCGATCGCAAAGCCGAGCATGATCGGTTTCTTGGTCCCGATCACGTCAGAGATCTTCCCGGCAAGGGGCGCGGTCAGGATCATCCCGACCGGGAGAGCGAGCAGGATGGTACCCGCATTGTCGGTCGGGATCTTCTTTACCATCTCCAGGTAAAAGGGCATCATGACCATGACGCCCGCCATCGCCATCTGGATGAACATCACGTTGATGTTCTGGAGGGTGTAGCTCCGGTTTTTGAAGAGCCCGAGATTGACGAGCGGCTCCGCGGTTTTCCTCTCCCGGAAGGAGAAGAGAACCCAGAAGACGAGCGATACCACGATGGCTGCAGCCCCGACAGCCGGGGTGGACCCCTCAAGCGTGGTGAGGCCGTAGATCAGGGTGGCAAGTGCGACAAAGACCAGGAATACCCCGGGGATATCGAGTCTCGATCCGGGACTTACCGGATCGTGCCGGGGGATGATGAAGTAACCGAGGATTACGGCGAGAATCCCGACCGGGATATTTACGTAAAAGATGTACTGCCAGGAAAAGGCGCTGGTCAGGAACCCCCCGATGACCGGGCCGAGCGCCGCCCCGAGCATCGTGAACATCGCGACAATCCCGAGGGCCTGCCCCCGCACGGAGGACGAGAGATAGGTCGTGACCATCACCGAGCCGAGGGCTGCAATCACCGCTCCCCCGACCGCCTGGAGCATGCGGGACCCGATGAGGGCCCCGATGGACGGCGCAAGGCCGCAGAGTGCGGAGCCGAAGGTGAAGATGGCGAACCCGCCGATGAAGATGTTCCGGTATCCCCGCATATCCCCGAGTTTGGACGCGGCAAGGAGGAGACTTACGAGGATGATGAGATACGCGTTCAGGGTCCAGGATACCGTGACCGTGGAGACCTCGAACGCCTTTGCGATGGCTGGAAGCGCGATGTTGACGATGGTCGCATCGAGGCCGGCCATGAAGGATCCGAGGGATATCACGAGCACGATCAGGAGATCCCGGGTGCTCATCTTCCGGGGAGGACAGGTATCAGCCATGCTATCAACACGAAGTGTGCGGAGTTAGTATTTAAACCTGTAATCCGCTGGCGTGCGGAAAATACCGGCAGATACGGAAGGAAAAGGGAACAGAAACCGGTCTCCCTGCAGGGGTTTCCAGCAGGATTGCAGACACCGGCGTTTAGTCGGCCGTGAGATGCAATGGACCGGATCCTCCCTGAAATGGGGACGACCCGTGTGGTTCCCGGTGTACGGCCGGTTCATGCCCGGAGAACCAGCACCATACCGGTGACGACCAGGACAAATCCGATCCCGGTCCCGATCTCCGCCCAGAGCCCTGAGCCGATGAAGGTCAGGGCCCCGCTGAGAAATACCAGGAGGAAACCTGCGCCGGCAATCCGGATTCCCCGGCCCCTGCGGATCTCCCGGTCGGAGGGAAGGGGAGCTTCCTCCCGGCCGGGTCCCGGTTCATCCCCGTTCATCCGAACCACTTGTCGAGCGTCTTTTGCCCGGAGGTCTCCTTCAGCCCGTCCAGGGACGCGGTCACCCGGTCCTCCGAGAAATCGTACTCCCCGCAGAGCATCGCGACGATACCCTCCCGGTCCGGCTGGCCCCATGCAAGGGAATAGTCAGTGGTTACATCGGGCCTGAGGAAGATCTCTTTCACCGGGGCAGGATCGAACTCCGGCTGCTTCTCGGCGAGGACTTTCCCGAATTCCCCGGCAAGGACCACTTTCAGCCCTTTCTTCGGGCCGATCCCCGGCACCCCTTCGTTGAAATCGGTGCCGGTCAGGATACCGATCTCGATCAGCTGCTCCCTCGTAAGCGAGAGTCCCTTTAAGAGGTCGGAGAGGACGATCCGCTCCGGGACGATCATGACGCTCCGTCCCCGGATCTTCCGTTTCCCGCTGATGGCGGCATTTCTGACCAGGACCGGGGCGCCGAAGAGGAGGGTATCGAAATCCTGGGAGAGGGCGTACGACGCGTCGCCCCGGATGGCCATAAACGCGGCCTGGGCCTCCCCCTCACCGGGGGCCTCGATCCAGGGAACCCCCATGAGACCAAGGAGTTTCTTGCTGCTCGAAATGACGTGCTCATCGACCCGGGACGAAGACCGGGCCTGCTTGTACGCCTCTTCGAGATCCCCGCGTTCCAGGGCTTCCTGCCACTTCTCGCCCGCTTCCTCTCGGACGGCGCGGCGCTCTTCAATCGTCCCTCCTTTCAGGGGATGGGGTTTTCCGTCGAATACAAAGGCCGGCCGGATCCCTTTCTGGAGCAGGTTCACGGTGCGGAAAAGAATCCCGGACAGGTGGGAAGTGACCCGCCCCTTCTCGTCCATGAGGGGCGTTCCGTCCGGCTGCCGGATAATGGAAAGGAACTGATAGAGGGTATTGTTCGCATCGATTGCCGCGACGCCGGCAAGGGAATCCCACCCGGCCGGGGTACGGTAATCGGACACGAGATCCTTGAGTGCGACTCCCATGAAGACCGGGCTCTCGGATTATTCAGCGGTAGACCCGTTTTGAGAGGGCTTCGACAACATCGTCCATATGGGCCACCGTCTCGTCGTTCTTCTCGGAGATGCGGTGGTACATCTCCTGGAGATTGCTCTTGAGCGCTCTCTCCCGCGCAAGGACGGTGTTTTCCAGGTTCGTTATCCGTGCGTTGAGCAGGAGGAACAGCCCTCCCAGGGAGAGCATCATCAGGATTGCAGCTGCAGCCAGGACCCAGTCTTCCCGAAGGCGAAGGACCAGAACGAGGGTGGATACTACCATTATGACGGTAAGTACCAGATCGATTATTATCTCGCGGATCTCCATGCTTTTAGATAATGAAGGAGAACTAATTAAGCTACCTACGGTAGTGTGTTCAGTACATGGAGATCCGGAACTGCCTCTCCCTCCTCTCGATGCCGCTCCTCCTGTTAGCGGTCGAGATCGGCGCGATCCTTCTAGCCCTTCCCCTGCAGAACGCAGGCATTTCCGCATTTGAGGACCCCTCGGCCTATGAAAATCCGCTGATCTTTGTCGGGATCCTCCTTATCTTCACCCTCTTCCTCCTGTTCCTGATGCGGTTCGGGTTCCGCAGGATCATCGCGATCATCATTATCGGATCCATCTTCTTCACGTTCGTGTACATCTTCACCGCGCTTGCGGCCCTGACCGTGGAAGACGCGCTTCTCATCACCGCGCTTGCGCTTGTGGCCTCGGTCGCGGCAACGGCGGCCCTCTACCTCTACCCGGAATGGTATGTGATAGACTCGCTCGGGATCCTGATCTGTGCGGGAGTGGCTTCCATCTTCGGCGTTTCCCTGGAAGTCCTGCCGGTGATCATTCTCCTTGTCATCCTCGCAACCTATGACTTCATCTCCGTATACAAGACGAAGCACATGATCACGCTCGCGGAAGGCGTGATGGATCTCAGAATGCCGATCCTCTTTGTGATCCCGAAAAAATCTGATTACTCGTTCCGGCGGGACGGGATCGGAAAACTGGGCGAAGGGGAACGTTCCGCGTATATCATCGGGATGGGCGACATGATCATGCCGACCGTTCTCGTGGTCTCGGCAAACACGTTCCTGCATGCTGACAGGATGTTCGGGTTCCTGAACCTTCCCGCACTCGGGGCGATCGCGGGTTCCCTTGTCGGGCTTGCGGTCCTGATGAGCTATGTCAGCAAAGGAAAACCGCAGGCCGGGCTTCCGCCCCTCAACGGGTGCACGATTCTGGGGTTCCTTCTGGGAGCGGGTCTCGCAGCCCTGATCTCCGGCGTTCCGGTTTTCGGCTGAGCAGGAGCCCGAGGACCTCGTCCACTCCTTCCTGCGTTTCGGTCGACATGTTGGGGTAACCGTCAAGCGTCCGGATATCCGATTTGTTCACGACGGAAATCACCGGATCGTGTGCGAATCCTTCCACTTCCTTCAGGAGCCGGAACTGCTCATCCAGCGAGTACCCGCACCGCTCGCTTGCGTCCACGATAAAGAGGATCACGTCGGCGACGTTCATGATGGCCGCCAGCGCCTGCTTCTCGATGGGATTCCGGTCCTCTGCGGGACGGTCCAGGATACCCGGCGTATCGACAATCTGGATCTTCTCCCTGCCCATCCTGCGGTGCCCGACGATGATCCCTTTGGTCGTGAACGGGTACGAGGCGATCTCGGGCTCGGCAGACGATACGAGCCGGATGAACGAGGATTTCCCCACGTTCGGGTAGCCGGCAACGACGATTGTGAACCCCTCTTCGATATGCGGGAGCTTCCGGAGTATATTTCTCACGTCGTTGAGGAACCGGAGCTCGGAGTCGATCTGGTGGATGACCGAGGCTAGACGGGCGACCGCCCGCTTCCGGATAACGGCAGTCGTCTCTGCTTTCCGTGTCTCGCGGGCGAGTTTCGCTGAGATGAGCTTGCTCTGCTTTGCAGCCCAGCCGACCGCCCCGAGCGCCTTTTTCATCCGTTCGATCCCGTACAGGATCTCGGTCATCTCGCGGTAAAAGGGGGGAAGCGCTTCGAATTCGGGAAACGACTGGATGATGGCCACCAGTTTGTCATGGAGGGCCTGCCCGACCGCCCGGACGAATTCCTCGTTTGCCCGGTCCTTGTTCACCTTCTCCCGCATCTTCTTTGCGGCCCGGCGGAGGCTCCGGTCCAGGAGTTCATCGGCAGTAGGTACGGTAGGGAGTTTCTCGAATTCCAAAATATTCAACCTATATATGTATGGAAAAGGAAATGGTAAATCGTTATGGATTTATCCCTTATCCAGAAGGATATCCTGATTACCCTCATCACGCTCTACCATGAGAAGTCCAACGCGATCAAAGGGGAGGACATCGCCGAGGTAATCAAGAGGAACCCGGGAACCGTCCGGAACCAGATGCAGGCCCTAAAGGCGCTCGGGCTTGTTGACGGGACACCGGGGCCGAAAGGGGGATACCATCCGACTGCCCGTGCCTACAAGGAACTGAACCTGAACGTCCAGGAAGGGGACTACGATGTCCCCATCCAGCGGAACGGGGAACCGGTGAAAGGGGTCACGGTATCGGAGATCGATTTTACCACGCTCTGCCACCCGGATCTCTGCCAGGCGGTTATCAAGCTGATCGGGAGCGTGAAGAATTTTGAGATTGGGGACCAGATCACGATCGGGCCCACCCCGGTGAACAAGCTCCTTATCCGGGGCGAGGTCTATGGGAAAGACGAAGTCGAGCAGTCCCTTCTTATCTCCACCTCCGAGATGCTTTCCCTGCCCAAGAAACCCATCAGCAATTACATGAACACGCCGCTGTACACCCTTTCCGCCAAGTCCTCGCTCCGGGATGCCATACGGCTCTTTGCCGACCACCATATCCACGGGGCACCGGTCGTCGAGAACGATCTCCTGCTCGGGATCGTGACGATGGGGGACATCATCCTTGCGCTCGATAAGGACCTTTCGCTCGGGACCCAGGTGCGGGAGGTCATGACGACCGATGTCGTGGAAGCTCCTTCGACGACGAAGCTGTTCGAAGTCATCCGCCGGTTCAAGGAGCGGGAGATCGGCCGGCTCATCGTTGTCGAGAACGGGAAGCCGGTCGGGATCCTGACCCAGTCCGATATCCTCCGGGTCTTCCCTTCGCTCTGACCCCGCTGGTTTTCTTTCTGCTGATTTTTTTTTGGGAGTCCCGTCGCCCCGTGTTTTTTCCGTGCGGCGCTGTCCGGATTTCACAAAAGAAAACGCCGCGATTAGCGGGAAATCGGTCGGGAATGCTGCCCCGTACGGCGACGGATCGCAGGGGAATCAGGTGCCAGTATGGCTGCGGATCCCTGCAAACGACCTGATTTTTCCCCGGCTTCCCAATAGGTGCGCAATCGTCCCGCCGTTCAGAACAATTTATATATTTTCACGTCGTCATTTTCTGCTATGACCAAGATGTTTTCGCGGAGCCTTTCCCGAAAAAAGATCATGAGCAGTGATGGGAAGCTGATCGGTACGCTCAAGAACCTCATCGTAGACAGCGATACCGGCCAGATCAACGATATCATCGTCCATGCCGACCCCTCGTTCGACACCTCCGGGTACCGTGTCGAGGGCGACAAGCTGTATATCAACTTCGAGTCCGTGAAGGATATCAAGGACTATATCGTTGTCGACCGGTACCTTTCCCGGAAATAAGAAGAATAATACCCGACTGCTTCCACGAAACCCGGTCCGAACTCTTTTTTTGCAACGTACGTTGCCTGCCTTTTTGCATCCGGATGGGCATTCGCCACCGCTGCGCTGAACCCGGCCTGCCGGAACATCTCAATATCGTTGACCGAGTCGCCGACCGCAAGGAACTCCGACCGGTCGATGCCGATTTCCCCGGCAAGCTCCACGAATGCGGTCCCTTTGCTGATGCCCGGGGACTGGAGGTGGATGGCGTACCCGGTATCGATGACCTGTACCCTGCTCCCTGCAAGGACTTCCCGGACCTCATCCGAAGGTACCGTTTTTCCGAACGCGACATCCGCAAACCGGTACGTGGGACTGTATAGTTCAAGGGAGATCCCTTTCTCTGAAAAATGGGAGTTGATCCTGGCGAACGCCTCCCAGCATTCGTCCTGGTCACCCCGGATGCGGAGCTGTCCCGTGCGCCCGATCCGGTACACCCCGCCGTTCTCTGCAATGAAGGTGCCGTCCGTTCCTATCATACGGGAGAGGGCATCCATGAAGCAGGACGTGTTCCCGCTTGCAAGGATGACCCGGATTCCCTGATCCGTAAGGGTACGGATGGTCTCGATCGCCCCGGTGCCGATGCGCCGGGTCGTATCCGTCAGGGTACCGTCGATATCGGTAAGGACTGCTCTCAGCACGGCCGGAGTCCACCCTCCTCCACGATGAACGGGGCCTCGCCCTCCGGAAGGTTCGGGCTGTCGACCAGCCGGGCAATCCGCTTCCCACCCTTGCTTTTGCGGAGGTAGAGCCGGAACGTTGCGGAGTGGCCGACGATATTGCCACCGATGGGTTTTGTCGGGTCGCCGAAGAATACGGCCGGGTTGGACATGACCTGGTTCGTGACGAGGGCAACCGCGTTGTGCTCGTCTACGATCTTGAAGAGATCGTGCATGTGCCGGTTCAGCTTCTGCTGCCTGGCGGCAAGCGTGCCCCGGCCCGAGTACTCGGCACGGAAATGGGCGGTCAGGGAGTCCACGACGAAGAGTTTGACCGGCTTATCGCTGGACTTCAGCTCTGCCGCGAGTTCCCGGGAGTTGTCGATGAGGAGCATCTGGTGATCGGAAGTATGGGCCCGGGCGACATGGATGTTTCTCAGGAAGTCCTCGAAGTCTGCCCCGTCGATCCCGAGGCCGTTCACCATCTGCTCGATACGCTCGGGGCGGAAGGTGTTCTCGGTATCGATATAGATGCAGCTCCCGTTCAGGCCGCCCTCGTCCTCCGGCAGCTGCACGTTGACCGCCATCTGGTGGACGATCTGGCTTTTCCCTGACCCGAACTCACCGTACAGTTCCGTAATGGCGCGGGTTTCGAGGCCGCCCCCTAAGAGGGCATCGAAATCCGGAACCCGGGAGGAGAGCTTGCGGACCTCCTTGCGCTGCTCGAATACATCTTTCCCGGTACGGAACCCGTCGATCTCTGCGAGTTCCCGGGCAGCTTTGATCATCTTCTTTGCGGCAGATTCCCCGATCTCCGCAAGTTCGGCAAGCTCGGCCGGTGAGGACGTTGCGATGCTCTCGACCGAGAGGTATCCTGCCTCCCGGAGTTTCTCTGCGGTGCTCGGGCCGACGCCCGGAATATCTTCCAGTTCTACAGGACCTTCTGTCATTTCCTTTTCCTCAGGTCTTCGCATAGCATCGCAAGCAGCGGCATATATTCATCCTACCGTGCGGGGCGAAAGTGATCCGGGTTCCCGCTTTCGGGAAGAACCCTCGCCCCGATGGCGTACTAGATAGGGACTGGCAGGTTCCTGTCCTGCTCTTCCTTCCGGTATATCTCTCCGGCCCGGTATATCAGGGTTCACCCGGATCTCCTGCCTCCCGGGAATCCGTACCCGGTGACAGTGACCTGAAAGGGGGCATATCCTTTTTCGGGAGCATCGCCCGGGCTGTCAGGGGGAGCTTGGCGGGGCCTCCAGCTTCTGTTTCAGCGCTTCGAGCCGGGCGGCAAGTTCCCCGGGATCGGGATCCGCAGGTTCGATCCTGGCGGGGGNGATCCGGCTGCCGGCCCGCATCCCCGTCACCCGGAGTTCCCTCCCGTGGGGCAGGTCCGCATTCACCAGGTACCGTTCCTCCCCGGTATCCAGGAATACCGCTCCCCCGGTATGGAGGCAGGTCCCCGTGACCGCAATATCCTCGCTCTCCGCGTACCGGATGACAAGGGCGCTGCCCCTGCCGGCATGCAGTTCCAGCCCGCCGGTCCTCCCGGATTTCGCCCGGGCCTGGTAGACCCCCACCCGGTCCCCGGGAACGACCTGTTCCTGCACCTGGTCTCCCCAGAGGACAAGCCGCACGCTCCGGTCCCCGTCGGAAAGGATGAGGTTCCGGACCTGCGACCCGTTCCCGCTCCGGGTGGTGAAGGACTTCGGGGGGAACGTGCGGGTTATCGTTCCCTCGACCGAGAATGTCCCGTCAGGGACAAGATCGGAGAGCGGAGCCAGGGGGACAACGATCTCCTCGTCACAGGCAGCGACCTGCGAACTCCCGTCCAGGCTGTATTCCCGGCCCTGCGCATCGGGACGGACTTTCGCCCCGGTGATAGCGATGCAGCTCCCGGGTTCGTGCAGGACCAGGAGGTCCGGCTCCCAGGAAACGAGCCTCGCGGTCCCCTCCGCATCCCCGACGACCGCCTCCACCATCTCGCCGGTGTTCCCGTCTTTCCGGGTGAAGGTACGGATCCCTTCGAGCGCGATCAGCCGGACCCTGAGGTCCACCCGCTCCGCTTTCTTCTCTTCCGGGAGGGCATCGGCGGTAATGGAACAGGAGATCTCTATCTCGGCCTTCCGGAACGCCATCACCGTGATGTCCCGGGTGCTCTTTCCCGCATGCCTGCCGATGATCTCAAGGACATCCCCGATATCGATCTCCCCGACCGCCATCGCTTTCTCGTCCCAGAAGACCAGCTGGGTGGATCCCGTATCGTCCCCGACAAAGAGGCTTGCGACGAGGCCTTTTTCCCCCTCTTTGCGGTCGAACTCCTTGGGAGGGCGTTTAGCAATAACCTTACAGAAAAAAGAGAAAAGACTGGTCGGCCCGGCGAGATCTTTCACTTTTACGTGGTGCCTGCCCAGTTCCTGGACCACCATCATCGCAGCGGTAGGCTCGTCCACCAGATCGCCGCAGGTCTCCACCTTCTCTTCGATGCGGCGCTCGAACTCCTCCCTGGTCATCAGGTCGTCGACAAGCGCATAGTGGAACTGCATCGGTCTCTCTCCCGGCTGTCAGGATGGCCGTGAAACGGGGCGGGGATGATCCGGGCGTTCCCGGAATCCCGGTGCCCGGGTATCTCACTGCCAGGCAGGGCGGACCATGGCGGCCGTGAGATCGTCGAGGGTCTCGGCCCTGCGCATCAGCCCCTCCCGGTTCCCGTTGACGAGGACCTCGGGGCAGCGGGGCCGGCCGTTGTACTGCGAGGACATCGCGTACCCGTAGGCCCCTGCGTCGAGCACCGCGATGATGTCCCCTGCCGCCGCTTTCGGGAGCTTCCGGTCCGCTGCCAGGATATCTCCGGTCTCGCAGATCGGGCCTGTCACGGTCACGACCTCGTCTGCCGGAGCATCGGCTTTTCCTGCGACGATGACCTCGTGGTACGAGTCGTACATCGCGGGCCGGATGAGCAGGTTGAACCCTGCGTCCACGTTCACGAAGGTCTTGTGGGCTTTCTTCACCGAGTTGACCCGGGTCAGGAGGACGGTTGAGTCGGCGACCAGGTACCGGCCGGGTTCGACCCAGAGTTCGGGTTCGATCCCACAGGCTTTCATACCCTCGGCAAAGATCGGGACAACTGCTGCTGCGTAATCCTCCGGAGTCGGGGCAGGATCCGTGTCATGGTGATAAGGAATCCCAAGACCTCCCCCGAGATCGATGAACTCCAGCGTAACGCCCATCGCGGTGAGTTCCTTTGCGATCCGGACCATCACTTCGGCGGCTTTCGCAAACGGTGCGACGTCCAGGATCTGCGAGCCGATGTGGCAGTGGATCCCGACCGGAACGACATGGGCGCAGCCGAGTGCGGCCCGGTACGCCGCCGGGATCTCCTGGTGGGGGATCCCGAACTTGCTGGTCGCAAGGCCGGTCGCGATCTTGGGGTGGGTCGGCACTTCGAGCGCCGGGTTCACCCGGAAGGAGACCTTCACCTGCGTTCCGAGCCGTGCCGCGATCGCTTCGAGCTGGTGGAGTTCGTCGAGGGAATCGAGCGTGATTCTGACTCCGGAGGTCACGGCAAGTTCGAGGTCGGCAGGGGTCTTCGAGCTCCCGTTGAAGAGCAGCCGCTCCGGGAGCATCCCTGCCGAGAGTGCGAGCCGGAGTTCCCCGGAGCTGAAGACATCCGCTCCCGCACCGAGCCCGGCAAGCGACCGGAGGATCGCGAGGTTCCCGTTCGCCTTTGCCGCAAAGAGCACCCGGACCTTCGGGTACCGGGAAGAGAGGGCGGCCCGGAACCGGTCGAAGTTTTCCGTTACCCGTGCCTCGTCCGTCACGTACAGGGGCGTCCCGTATTTCTCCGCAAGCGCAACGGTGTCGTGCTCCCCGATACGGAGGTGCCCGGATCTGACGGTCAGGTGGGGGGGAAGGTTCACAGCCCGAGCCTCCGGATCCGTTCGATTGCCTCCCGGATACGGTCCACCGAGCGGGTGATCGCGAACCTTACGTACCCGTCGCCGCCGCTGCCGAAGCCGACGCCCGGGGTCGCAACGACTCCCGCTCCTGTCAGGAGGTCTGCCGCGGTCTTCATGCAGTCCTTTGCCGGCATCCAGACATAGAAGGTCGCTTTCGGGAGGGGGACATCGATTCCTATATCCCGGAGACCGTTCACGAGGACGTCCCGGCGTTCCTGGTAGATGCTGCAGGCATCCTTCACGCAGTCCTGCGACCCGGTGAGCGCCGCAATACCGGCGTGCTGGACCGCGTTGAAGACGCCGGAATCGACGTTGGTCTTGACCCTGCCGAGCCCGGCCAGGATCTCGGCGTTCCCGACTGCCATCCCGATACGCCAGCCGGTCATGTTGTAGGTTTTCGAGAGGGAATGCATCTCGATACCGACTTCCATCGCACCCTTCGTGTTCAGGAACGAGGGCGCCTGGTACCCGTCGAACGAGATCTCGGAATACGCGTTGTCGTGGACGATGACGATCCCGTTGTCCTGCGCAAAATCCACGGCCTCCCGGAAGAACGCGTCGGGTGCAATCGCCGCGGTCGGGTTGTTCGGGTAGTTCAGGAACATGACTTTTGCTGTTTTCAGGACATCCTTCGGGATCGCACCGAGATCCGGGAGGAACCCCCGCTCCGCCCTGAGCGGCATCTCGTGCACGCGGCCTTCGGCAAAGAGGGTCGAGGTCCGGTACACCGGGTAGCCGGGGCTCGGCGCGAGGACGTAGTCCCCGGGGTTCACGAACGCTTCGGCAAAGTGGGCGATCCCGTCCTTGGAACCCATGAGTGCGAGGACCTCCTTTCCCGGGTCGAGGGAGACGCCGAACCGCTTCCTGTACCAGGTGGCGACCGCTTCCCGGTACCCGGGCATTCCCGAGTACGAGGGGTAGTGGTGGTTGTCCGGGTTCCGTGCGGCGGTACAGAGGGCGTCGACAATATGCGGCGGGGTCGGGAGGTCCGGGTCCCCGACACCAAGGTCGATGATGTCCACGCCTTTTCTGAGCTGCTCGGCTTTCATCTCGTCGATGCGGGCGAAGAGATAGGGCGGCAGCCCGTTCATGCGTTCCGCGTACATGCTGCATCTCTATTGCACGCGAACGATTATCAATGTGGTACCGGTGCACGTCGGGAGGGATACCGTTATCTCCGGGGAAGTCACGGGATCTGTGAGAACGATGACCGGAGCGATTGTAATCTTTTCAACGGCACCCGCATCCCTTGCGGAGACGATAGCGCGGGCCCTCGTGGAACGGCGGCTTGCGGCATGCGTGAACATGACCGGGGTCAGATCGGTGTACCGGTGGGAGGGGGAGATCTGCGACGAGCCGGAGCAGCTGCTCATCGTCAAGACAACCCAGGAGTATGGGGAGAAGGTGCTTGCAGCGATCCGGGAACTCCACACGTACGCGGTTCCCGAGATGATCGTTCTCCCAATTACCGGGGGATACCCGCCGTACCTCGCATGGATCGCGCAGGAGACCGGTTCCGGATAACTCCCGACCTCTCCAGGGCCCTCTTCTCCCCGGCAGGTATCGTGGAATCCCCGGCTCATACCTCCTGAATTATTCTTCAGAAATTATTCTTTAAAACCTGCCGGATCATGAAACGCTGGTCTCCCACCCGTTTTTATGGGTAATTGTGCCGTGCCTATCACAATCGTTATATCCGAACCTCGCGAAGTTCCTGTTCGGAAACTGCGTCGGGAATCAGTCGGGGGTGTGGACGGTCTGTGTTCCCGGTGCGGGGTGATACCATGGCTTCGAAGGGTCGCGTACTTCTGATGGACGATGAGGAGAGTATCCTTGATGTTACCCGGGAAGTCCTGACGTTTCTCGGGTACGAGGTCGCCCTTGCCAGGGAAGGGGATGAAGCCATCCGGCTCTACCAGGAGGGGACTACGGCCGGAATGCCCTACGACGTCGTGATCCTCGACCTTACGATACCGATGGGAATGGGCGGCGAGGAGACCATGCGGAAACTGAAGGAGCTGGATCCTTCCGTAAGAGGCGTGGTCTCCAGCGGGTACTCGCAGGACCCCAACGTCGAGAACTACCGGGCCCACGGGTTCTCGGGAGTCCTCTCGAAACCCTATAAGATCAAGGACCTCGGGGATCTTCTCGCCGGTCTCATCCCCCCGAAAGCCTGAAAACGGACGTCTCCCTCCCGGTCCCCGGAGGCGCGCAGATAAAAAAGGGGGCCGGGGGCTTTCTATTGTTCGCGTTTTCCGGCAGGTATCAGGAATTTCCGGGACCGGTCGCCGGTTCTTTCGTTTCTATCTTCCGGAGCGCCGCTGCGGCAGCGCTCCGTACGAATTCGTCCTTGTCGGAAGCAACCTCCCGGAGGGCACCGGCTGCGGAGGCATCCCCTATCTTCCCGAGGGCGTCTGCCGCAGCGTACCGGACATACCAGTCCGGGTCGGCCAGGTTCTTCATGAGCGGCCCGACCGCGTCCCGGCTCCGGATCTCCCCGAGGGCCCAGCTGGCGGGCACCTGGAGGAAGGAATCGTGTTCGGACAGGGCGGTTATGAGGTGCGGTACTGCCCCGGGATCCTTCAGGCGCCCGAGGGCATCCGCCGCCACCCACCGGACGTTGAGGTCCAGGTCGTTGAGGGTCTGGATGAGGGGTTCCAGCGCAAGGTCGTCCCCGATCCTCCCGAGGCCCCAGGCTGCGAGGACCCGGACGAACCAGCCCGGATCCTTCAGGGACGTGATGAGGGGCTGGACGGACGGTCTTCCGATGATGACCAGCGCCCAGATGGCTTTTCTCCCGACATCCACGTCCTGGTTCCGGAGACAGGCGATGAGCTGCGGGACGGCAGGTTCTCCCATCTCGGCGAGGGCCATCGTGGCCCGCCACCGGACATCGCGATCCTCATCGGCGAGCGCTGCGGCAAGGCGGTCGAGCGCCGCGGGGCCCATCTCGGCGAGGGTCAGGGTTGCATGCCACCTGATATCCTGTTCCTCGTCATGGAGGGCTCCCATCAGGAACCCGACTGCCGGATCGCCCATCTCCCGGAGCGCAAGGGCAGCCCGGGACCGGAGGCCGGGGTTATTGTGCCGGAGCGCTTTTGCCAGGCTCTCAAAATCGTCTGCCCGGGGTGCGGGCGGGAAGGGATCGGTGTTTTTCCGGGGGAAAGGTTCCTGTATCATGGGATCACGCTGGAGCGGAGATCGGCCGGATCTCCCGGTTGAATTGTTCCGGTTTGCGGTATTTGAATATTATTGAATACCAGGGTCCCGGCGCAGAGTCGCGATCGGATGGTTTAAACGCTAGCCGGAATATCCGAATGTACGGTGCATGCACGTGCGGGAACTGTCGGTTCTTATCGGGGGAAGAGCAGGAGACGGCATCAACAGCGCCGGGCTCTTAATCTGCCAGCTGCTCGGAAGTATCGGGTACCATGTGTACATGTATTACGACTACCCCTCGCTCATCCGGGGCGGCCATAACTTCGCGATCGTCCGGGCAGCAGGGGAACCGGTTGCCACCCACCGGAACCGGGTCGATGTCATCATCGCGCTCAACCAAGAGACCCTGGATCTTCACCAGGGCCGGCGGAAGCCGGAGACGGTCGTCATCGCGAACCGGGATCTGGTGAAATCGGAGGGCACCGGAATTCCTGTGCAGGCCGTCCTTGCCGAAGAGCACGCTCCCCCGGTGATGGGGAACAGCTGCCTTGTCGGGGCGTTTGCACAGGCCGCGGGGATCCGGTGGGAAGAACTGGAGCCGGTCATCAGGCGCCATCTCCCCAAAGGAACGGAGCTCAACCTGAAGGTCGCAAAGCGCGGGTACGATCTTGCGGCCCCGGGGACGCTCGTGGACCGTTCCGGCCGGGCCTCGGGTCCCGTCCTTACTGGGAACGAGGCGGCGGGGCTCGGGCTCATCCTCGGCGGGCTCGAAGCCTATGTCTCGTACCCGATGACGCCGTCATCCAGCCTGCTTCATTTCTTGGCGGGCATGGCCGGAGCGTTCGGCCTGAAAGTCATCCATCCCGAGAACGAGATCGCGGTCATCCTGATGGCGCAGGGGTTTGCGTATGCGGGACGACGGACCGCGGTCGGGACGTCCGGAGGCGGGTTCTGCCTGATGACCGAGGGGCTGAGCATGGCAGGCATGGCCGAGATCCCGGTTGTCATCCTGCTCGCCCAGCGGACCGGCCCGAGTACCGGCCTTCCGACCTATTCCGGGCAGACCGACCTGAACTTCGCGAGGTTCGCGGGGCAGGGGGAATTTCCCCGGTTCATCGTTGCCCCGGGAGATGCCCGGCAGGCGGTCCTCTGGTCGCAGGAAGCGATGAACATTGCCTGGGAGTACCAGGTCCCGGCCTTCATCCTCTCGGACAAGAACCTCGCCGAAGGGACGTACAGCCTGGAGGCGGACGCAGTCCCCCGGACCACCGTGCGGTCCTCCCCCGCCTGGGACGGGAAGGAACCCTACCGGCGGTACGCCCGCAGCGGATCCGGGATCTCTCCTCTGGCAGTCCCGCCGGTGCCCGGGGCGGTCGTGAAGGCGAACAGCTATGCCCATGACGAGGACGGGATCACGACGGAAGATCCGGTCGTCGTTGCCGCGATGACGGCAAAGCGGGAGGAGAAACGGCTCGCCCTCAGCGCCGCCGTCGGGGAAATGGCTGACGCGGTCGCAGTATCCGGCGATCTGTCGGCAACGGACGCGATCCTCTGCTGGGGCTCGAATACCGGGGTCTCCCGGGAAGTCGCCCGGAACCTCGGGATGCGGGTGATCCAGCCGGTGGTGCTCGAACCCTTCCCTACCGGCCAGTACCGCCGCGCGATGGAGGGGGTGACCCGGGTAGTTGCTGTAGAGGATAACTGTTCCGGGCAGCTGGCAGGTATCGTCCGGGGGCTGGGGTTTCCGGTGGACCGGGAGATCCACCGGGCCGACGGGCGGCCGTTCACCTGCGAGCGGCTGGAGGAGCTGGTGCGGGAGGCGGCATCATGACCGGGAACCCGGAACTGATCACGGACGCCCGGAATACCTGGTGCCCGGGATGCGGGAACTTCTCCCTCCAGCACGCGCTCAAGTCTGCCATCGGGGAACTCATCGCGTCGGGAACCCCGAAAGAGAATATCGTCCTCGTGACCGGCATCGGGTGCCACGCGAAGATGGCGGATTATCTCAACATCAGCAGTTTCTATACGCTCCACGGGAGGACGATCCCGGTCGCGACCGGTATCAAGCTGGCGAACCCGGACCTGACCGTCATCTGCTGCGGCGGGGACGGGGACATGTATGCGGAAGGGCTGGACCACCTTGCCTTTGCGGCAAAGCGCAATACCGGAATTACCGTCATCGTCCACAACAACCGGGTCTACGGGCTCACGACCGGCCAGTACACCCCGACGTCCCCCCTGGGATACAAAGGGAAATCGACGCCCTACGGGACGACGGAATATCCGTTCAACCCCCTGGAACTGATGCTGGGCTGCGGCGCAGGGTTCATAGCCCGGGGGTATACCCGGAAGCAGGACCAGCTGAAGTCCCTGTTCCTCGACGGGATCCGGCACCGGGGCTTTGCGTTCCTGGACGTCCTGCAGATCTGTGCGACGTTCTTCAACATGACCGAATACTACCGGGACCGTGTCTACGATCTCCCGCCCGAGTACGACGACAGCGACTTTGCGGCCGCCTGCGCCCGGGCACGGGAATGGGATTATAATACCGATGCGAAGATCGCGCTCGGCGTCATCTTCCGGCGGAACATCCCGACGTTCGAGGAACGGGTCGGGCCGTGGGCGGATGGGATGGCGGGACGGGATGACAAAGTGTCCCGGTTCCTGGCAGACCGGGCATGAGGCCTCGCGTGCGGGCCTTTCCCGGGATGCGGGAAACGCGGGCCGGGCCCGGCAGGAAAGGATGAAGCACCGGGAGGCGCAACCTTCCCTGACATGGAGACCCCTGCGGATCCCGGCGGACGGGCGCCCGGAGTTCCCCTCGTGGGAACCTACTCGGGCAGGCTCATCCTCGCGGTCGTGATCTACGTTGCCTGGCTGGCGGAGACCCTTCTCCTGGGAAACGGCATCTCCCGTGCCCCATCCCTGAGCCCCCTTGACTGGGCGGTACCGGTCGTCGTTGCCGGGATCTTCATCGGCTGTATCGTCTCCGCCCTCTTCCTGAAGACCTCGATGGCCCGGGGCATGGTCAGCCCGGGGCAGGCGGGGCTCGATCCCGGCCGAAAGACGATCCCGGCCCTTCTCATCACCGGTATCGCGGGGGGTATCCTTCTTGCGGTCGTCCCGTTCGCGCACATTACCGTGTCCGATCCTCTCGGTACCATGCTCTTCCTCTTCCCGCTTGCCGCCGGGGAGGTCATGGTCTGCTGGGCGCTCCTTGCAACCCATATTGAATCCTTCCTGCTCATCAGGGGAAGCCGCGGCCCCGTAGCCCTCGCGGGCCTCCTTGCTGCCGCCCTCGCGTCATCCCTCCCGTACCTGACCGGGATGCTCCCGGGGGAAGGTTTCTCCTTTGCTACACTCGTGATCCTGGCAGGGATCGGTACCGGGTTCGTGTTCCTTGTATTCCGGGACATCTACGCAACGCTCCTGTTCCGGCTGGTCCTTCTCGCGATCCTGACCGGGATATCCGGAACGGCGGCATGGGGGGGAATCTCCCTTCTCTTCGCACTCCCCCTGGCGCTGGCCGCGGCAGTTATCCTCGTTGCGGCAGGGGCAGCGTTTTCGCGCTGGTACGGGGAGGGCAAACCGCAGGGGGCCTGACCGGAAACCTGATATGCGGATACCCTGCGGGGGTACGTATTATAGGGATCGCAGTTTCAGTACCGGTATCCTTCAATGAAACCTATGACCGAACCGAACCTGTTCCCGCCCGTGCAGGAACATCTCTGCAGCTGCTCGGACGCCCTGCGGATACGTCCCGGTGCGGAGGCATGCCTGAAGATGCCGATGCGCGAGCTGCACGTATCGCTCCCAATGCGGATGGACAACGGAAGTCTCCGGACCTTTGCCGGGTTCCGGGCCCGGTACAACGATGTGCCCGGGCCTGCCGGGGGAGGCGTCCGGTACCACCCCGGGGAGACCATCGACACGATACGGGGCCCTGCGGCGTTCATGACCGGGAAATGCGCCCTGCATGACAGCGGTGAACCGTACCGTGACCGCGATGCAGCTCAGGGGGTGGATCTGAGATGATCCAGGATTTTTTTGCATCCCCGGTCTTTGCCTGGGTGCTGCTGCCGCTCTTCATCTTCTTTGCAAGAATCTGCGACGTGAGCCTCGGGACCATCCGGGTCATCTTCATATCGAAAGGGATCAAGTACCTTGCGCCCATCATCGGCTTTTTTGAGGTGATCATCTGGCTCGTCGCCATCGGCCAGGTGATGCAGAATATCTCGAACCCGATCTCCTACCTTGCCTACGGGGGAGGGTTTGCGTTCGGGACATACATCGGGATGACCCTGGAGGAGCGCCTCTCCATCGGCCTCTCCCTGATCCGGATCATCATCCGGGGGGATGCCCGGGATCTCCTGAACGAGCTGCGCGGGAAGGGGTACGGGGTGACGGTCATCACTGCCGAAGGGGCGACCGGACCGGTGAAAGTCCTCCTGATGGTCGCAAAACGGCAGGATCTTGAGGATATCGTTGCCACGGTGAAGGGATCCCACCCGAACGCCTTTTACACGATTGAGGATGTCAGGACCGCAAAGGAAGGGGTCTTCCCGCGCCGGGAGGGAAACCCGATCCTCACCCCCCTCGGCATGCTGCGGCAGGGGAAGTGAGACGGGCGGCTTGCGGTCTTCCTCACCGCCGCTCTTTTATCTGGATCGCGACCAACTCCTATCACTGCAATGGATACCCTGCTCCTGACCCTGATCGTCCTGCCTGTTGCAGGCGCCTGCATCGGCGTCCTCTCCGGGCTCTTCGGGGTGGGCGGGGGATTCCTGATGGTCCCGGTCCAGTACTTCCTCCTTACCCATTTCGGGTTCGACCAGACGATTGCGCTCCGGGTCGCGTTCGGGACGAGCCTTGCCGTGATCCTCCCGACCGCGATCAGCGGGGCGTACGGCCATCACTGCCGGAAGTGTGTCGTCTGGAAGGCCGTCCTTCCGATGGGAGTCACGGGGGTTGTCGGGGCGTTTCTCGGGGGCACGGTCGCCTCCCACACCCCGGGCGCCATCCTTTCGGTTCTCTTCGGGGCCGTCCTCCTCCTCGCGGCCTGGAGGATGGTCGCGCAGGTCTCATCCCCGGACGGATGCGGCTCTTCGGGGACGTCCGTTCCCTGGTACCTGGCCGCGGGTTTCGCGGTCGGATTCTTCTCCGGGCTTCTCGGTATCGGGGGCGGGGTGCTGATGGTCCCGATCTTCATCCTGTTCATGCGGTTCGGGGTCAGGGAATCGATCGGGACATCGACGGTCCTCATCGGGATCTATGCGGTCGGGGGTTTTCTCGCGTACATCGTGAACGGGATCGGGGTTCCCGGGCTTCCGGAGTACAGCCTCGGGTACGTGGACCTCCTCTTCGTGCTTCTTCTCGCGGTGCCGAGCATCCCCCTCGCCCAGCTGGGCGTACGGATCGCCCACCGGACGTCCCCGGTACGGCTGAAGCAGGCGTTCTCGGTGATCCTCGTCGTGATGGGCCTGAAGATGATCGGGGTCTTCTCGGTCCTTGGGATACCGATCCTGTCCTGACACGTCGGGAGGGTTACTTATTTGAGCCTCCGCGGCCACCGAAGGTATGATCATGGCCATCCGGAGCATCTCGTTTTCGAATTTCAAGAGTTTCTCTGAGCTCTCGGTAACGCTGCGCAGTTTCAACGTGATCATCGGATCCAATGCCGCAGGGAAGTCCAATTTCATCCAGGCGTTCCGGTTCCTCCGGGACATCGCGGTCCACGGCCTCGAGAACGCGGTCGCGATGCAGGGCGGGTTTGAGTACCTGCTGAACGGCAGGATCGGGATCGGAAAGCCGCTCTCGTTCTCGGTCACGTACTCGCCGGAATACGCGGGGGGCTATACGGTCCCGGGATGCGGGGGGCAGCCGGTGGTCATCCATCCCTGCGAGTCCACGTACGCGTTCTCGCTCCGGTTCGCAGAGAACGGGACCTGCACGATCCTCCGCGACGAACTCACCATCGGCTGCGATTTCGACGGGGAATGCGGCCGGGAACCGGGCAGCGGCCCGTCCGCGTTCCACGGGAACATCCGGATCACGAACGAGAACGGGACCCTCCGGTACGCGATCTCGGTGCCGGAAGGGATCACCCTGCCCCCTGGTGAGATCGTCCCGCTCTTCTTCCGGGGAGGCCATATCCCCGCGACCCGGCTCCTCCTCGAAACGCCGTACGCCCTCCCGATCCCGCAGATCGACCGGCTTTTTGACCGGATCGGGATCTACGACCTGGACCCGAAGCTCCCGAAGAAGGGAATAGCAATCGCCGGGAAGTGCGAGCTCGAGGAGGACGGGAGCAACCTCGCGCTTGCGGTGAAACGGATCCTCGACGATCCCGAGAAGCGGCGGACGCTCGCGAACCTCATCCGGGACGTCTTCCCGTTCATCGAGGACCTGGACGTGAAAAAGTCGATGAATGTCTCCTGGGTCCTGACCCTCCGGGAGCGGTACGCCCGGGAGTACGATCTTCCCGCCTTTACGCTCTCTGACGGGACGATCTCGATCTTCATGCTCATCATCATCCTGTACTTCGAGGACCGGCCGTTCGTCTTCATCGAGGAACCCGTGGGCCATATCCACCCGTTCCTCGTGACCCGGGTGGTCTCGATGATGAAGGAGGCAGCGGAGAAGAAGCAGGTCATGATGACGACCCATTCGGTCGAGGCGGTGAAGCATACCGGCCTGGAGAGTATCCTCCTGATCTCCCGGGACCGGGAGGGGTTCTCCACGATCTCCCGGCCCGGCGACAAGGAGGAAGTGCGCACGTTCCTTGAAAACGAGCTCGGGATCGAGGACCTGTACCTCCAGAACCTGCTGGAGTTCTGATCCGGGCGGGAATCGCAATGGAGAAACGGCTGTTCATCTTTGTCGAGGGTGCGGACGATATCCGGTTCTTCGGACGGCTGGTGAAACCGCTCCTCGCCCCCCGGTACCGGTCCGTGGAACTGATAGCGTATGCGTCCATGAAGCGGGAGAAGGTGTCGCGGTTCATCAGGAGCCTGACGTCCCTGGGCCACGAGTACATCTTCGTGGGGGATATCGATCTCGAACCGTCGGTCGAGTCCAAGAAGTACCTGCTGACCGGGCGGTACCAGGAGCTTGCGGGCGATCATGTCGTGGTCGTGATCCGGGAGATCGAGAGCTGGTACCTCGCTGGCCTGGACCGGGACGCGGAGTCGCGGGTCGGGGTCAGGCACCTCGACCTCACGAACACGGTCACGAAAGAGGATTTCGTGAAGATGATCCCCCGGAGGTTCGTCTCGAAAGTCGATTTCATGTTCGAGATCCTCAAGTTCTTCTCGCTCGATACCGCGGTCGAGAAGAACCGGTCGTTCCGGTTTTTCGTCCGGAAGTACCGGGTCCTGGACGAGGCTGCGGTGTACCAGGATCCCGCCCCTGCGTCTCCTCCCGGGAAGGGCGGGGAGATACGGGACCAGGGAGACCATCCGGCTCCTCCTGCACAGGAAACGCCTTCTCCTCCGGGAGAGCGTCCTTATCGAAACGTATAAACTCGTTTTCAGCCCAGTTCAGTGTATATCCTGATAACGGGGGCGATTTTCATGGACGACTACAAGTGCACGATCTGCGGCCACGTCTATTATCCTGAGAAGGGCGAGCCTGATTACGGAACACCGGCGGGGACGGACTTTTCGGCTCTTCCCGCGACCTGGAAGTGCCCGATCTGCATGGCATCCAGGGACCAGTTCGAGAAGATCTGACGGGAGGCATCATGGCGGTACGGGAAATAGTTCCGAATGTCCTCTCGGTGGGTGCAGTCGACTGGAACAGGCGGCTCTTTGATGCGCTCATCCCGCTTCCGGACGGGACGAGCTACAATGCCTATATCGTGAAGGGAACGGAGAAGACGGCGCTGGTAGATGCGGTGGATCCCGCAAAGGAGATGGATCTGATGACGAACCTCGCGAGGTCCGGGCTTGAGAGCATCGATTATATCGTCGTGAACCACACGGAGCAGGACCATGCGGGATGTATCCCGGTCCTGCTCGATCTCTTTCCCTCGGCCACGATCCTCGCGAGCGAGAAGGCAAAGGATCTCCTGATCAGCCTTCTCGAAGTCCCGGCGGAGCGGATCCATGCCGTGAAGGAAGGGGAAACCGTGTCCCTGGGAGGAAAGACCCTCCGGTTCTTCATCACCCCCTGGGTGCACTGGCCTGACACGATGCTCACGTACCTCGAAGAGGACAAGCTGCTCTTCAGCTGCGATCTCTTCGGCGCCCATATGGCGTCGAGCGATCTCTTTGTTGCGGACCGGTGCCACTATTACCGGTCCGCGAAGCGGTATTATGCCGAGATCATGATGCCGTTCCGGTCGAGCATCGCCGGCTACCTGGAGAAGCTGAAGGAGGTCGATATCCGGATCATCGCCCCGAGCCACGGCCCGATCCACAAGGATCCCGCGTTCATCCTGGACGCATACCGGGACTGGGTGTCGCCCGCGGTGAAGAACGAGGTCGTGATTCCCTATGTCTCGATGCACGGCAGCACCGGAAAGATGGTGGGGTACCTGACCGATGCCCTCATCGCCCGGGGTGTCACCGTGAAGCCCTACGATATCGTGGAGTCGGACGTGGGCGAGATCGCGATGGCGCTCGTGGATGCCGCGACAGTAGTCATCGGGGCCCCCACGGTCCTCTTCGGCGCCCACCCCCATGCGGTCTTCGTAACCTATCTCGCGAACCTCTTGAAGCCCAAGACCCGGTTCGTCTCGGTCATCGGCTCGTTCGGCTGGGGCGGGAAGTCGGTGGACCAGATCTCGGGCATGCTGGATCACCTGAAGGTCGAGGTCATCCCGCCGGTCTATATCAAGGGGGCGCCGACTGCGGCTACGGTCCGGGAGATCGAGAAGATGGCGGACGAGATCGTGAGAAGGCATAAGGAAGCGGGGATAACGGGGTGAAAAGAAAGATTCCTGTATCTGAATAGGGAAATACCTTTCATCTCTTTTTAGAATATATCTACCTAATACAATTATTCTGGAACCGAAAAGGGAACTTCTGAGTCAGATAACGGGAAAAGATGGGGTTCCTCGTCACTACATTCCCCGGAAAACAGTAAAATGCCCCATAAATGGAGATTTGGCTATGAAAATCCCGGTACCCCCAGAACAAGTCGTTTCCGTAACGATATGGTTCGCAATACTTCTCGTTTTTTCCAATAGCGTTATCTTCAGCGCATATGCCCTCTCAGAGAATTCGTCGGTCACTTATCTTCCCCTGGAGGGTAAAACCCTGCTTCAGAACGGAAACACCTGGATCATTTTTGATCCTGTCAGTGATCGGATTGTTGGGGATGAAGTGATTTTATCGGGTCTGACAAATCTTCCTGTGGAGACAACGATTGATGCATGGATCACGATTCCCTCAGGTCCGCCCATGTATCCCGGACAGGTTCATGTTGAAAAATATTATAATGAAGGACACGCGTCAGTCAATTCCGGGGCATCTCCCGGAAGTAATTCATTCTCGTTACGGTTCGGGACAAAGTACCTGGTATCGGGAGATTACCAGATAACTCTCCTTTCTCCGGACAGCATCAACGGATATATTACTCCTCCATTCCTTCTTTTCCCGAATACTTCGAGAAATACCATCTACCATCTGATGCCCTCCGGAACGGATGCGGGTACTCCCTATTGGTTAAGTATTGACCCATCTCCCGAAAAAGACAATAATTCTTCCAGATATACCCTGACCGGTTCTACGAATCTTCCGGTGGGAGAAAACCTGTCCTGCAGTGTCTTTGACCGGGGAACCCGGATGCCTGGCCAGGTAACTCCGGGGGTCATGGGGGACATCGCGGAAAACCTCTCTCCCTATACGGGATATGTTATTCCCGGGCCATCTGGATATCCCAATCGGTTCACGCTTGCTATCAATACTTCTGAATTATCCCCCGGCTCAAATTGGGTGACAATCTGGAACTCCCGGTATAATGCTTCAAATCCTGCGGAATTTTTATCCCAGTCAATCGAGATCCGGGATGAATCGCCCACAGTATTCTCATCAACAAGGTATCTTGCAGATGAGGGAAAAATCCTGATACAGCAAAGAGATTTCTGGATAAAACTTGACCCGAACAGCGATCAGATCCTTGGTGACGAGGTCACGGTTTCCGGATCTACGAATCTTTCGGAAGGATCGTATGTACTGGGGATTCTGGAATCCGGGGGATCGCTTGTGAAAGTAAATATGACTCTTGTCCAGAAGGGAATATCACCGGGAGACAATTCTGTTTTGCTCCGGTTTGACACGGGGAATTATTCTTCAGGAGAATATCGGGTACAGGTAATCTCTTCCAGAGTGGAAGGTACCACCAACACGTTTCTCCTCTTCCCGAATGCATCCAGAGATACTCTCACCCACCTGAATCCCCCGGTTTCGAGTCCGGTCACCCGGTATTGGCTGAGTACTGATCTTCCCCTGAAGAAAGACGATAGTTCCCGGAGTTACACCTTAACTGGTTCAACAAACCTTCCGGCCGGGGAATCTCTCTCCTGCAGTATCTATGATATCGGCACAATTCCGGAAAATCTCTCGCAGCAATGTAAGGGTTTTGTCATATCTGGGCAGAGCGGATATCCCAACAGGTTTAATCTCGAAATAAAATCCACGGGATTGTCCCCCACCCCGAAACAGGTGACTATCTGGAATCCCCTGTACAATGCATCCGATCCCAACGCATTCCTATCCCAATCTATCGTGATCCCGGAAACTTCGGAATAATTTCTACTTTTCACCGGGGATTTCTCCACCTCGTCTACAGCGTCTTGCCCACGGATTGCATAGGATTCCTGCATGGATATTCTGCTGCTGCTTCAGACTTTCCTCTGTTCATCTGCGATTATAAATATCCCTCGTTCGTGCTCGTCCCTCCGCCCGCTCACGAACAGGGAGTTGTTGGGAATTTCCGCTGCCTAAGTTGCAACAAAATTCAGGGGAGATCCCGAACCCGCTCTTTCCCGTGGCGGACGGGCGGAGGAACGAGCACGGCCGCCTTTCCTCGCACCGATCCGCTGAGGCCCGGGACAACCAGACCCAATGAGCACGCCCCTCCCAAACCTATTATGTTCTATAGCCCATAGTATACAGCATGGCAACCGGAGCCGTTCGCAAAACCGTGTCGCCACCGGCCGGAAAAGCGCGGAAAGCCGCACCGGCAGGGACCCCAAGGGGGAAACCGGCGCAGGGATCTGCCGTGGATTCCGGGTTACCGGCCTCCCGGCCCGGCCGGACTACCATCCAGGTGGAGAGCACGACCAAACTCTCCCTTGACCAGATCAAGGAGCTGGAGTCGCTGGATACTTACGATGAGGTCATAACCTTCCTGATACGGGAGCGCAGGAAACGCCTCCCCTCGACAGCGGGATGCACCCCGGATATCGGACCGTTTGTGCGGGACGAGGAGGAGGATCCCTATCGCGTACCTCGTTGACACCTGGGCATGGATCGAGTACTGGAAGCACCCGGAATCCGCTGCCCGGGAGATCATCGAAGGCGATTCCGATCTCTTCATCTCTGCGATGACCATCGCGGAAGTGGCGCAGCAGTACGCATCGTCCGGAGAGGAGATGGTCGATGCCCGCATCGGGGATATGCTCCGGAGGTGCACGGTGCTTCCGGTTGACCGGAACATAGCAAAAGCGGCAGGCCTCCTCCGGCACCGGGTCATCTCCGGCGGTATTGCAGATGCAGTCATTCTCGCAACCGCAAGGCTCGGGGGCTGTACGGTCGTGACTGGCGATCTGCATTTCCGGGACCTCCCGGACGTTCTCTTTATTGGGAATACGTGACGGGCGGAGGGACGGGCACGGATGCCTCCTGCTCGCACCGATCCGCTGAAGGCGGGTACACAAGAGCGACATACGGGGCATCTCCCATTCAGAAAGAAACTTCCTGGAAACCGCAACTGTAAAGAAATACCTGACAGTTCAAACGGCAGTCCCTGTGGATTTATCCTTGAGACGCTGCCCCTGGGGACCGGAAATAAACCCTCTTAAATACCGGAATAGAATATCTGTATATCTGTCGGGTGCCGGTATGGATTTCAAAATTGTCTTGGAACAGGACGAGGATGGCTGGTATACCGTTACCGTACCGGCACTTCCGGGCTGCGTCTCGCAGGGGAAAACTGAGGAAGAGGCAAAGAAAAATATTGCGGAAGCCATCGAACTTCATCTCGGTGCGCTTGCCCGGGACGGCATCCCCCTCTATCATCGCCCGGGTGTGAAAGAGACCTACGTAGCCGTTGATATATGACGGAAAAGCTCCCGGTACTTTCCGGTAAGGATGTCGTGAAGGTCCTGAGCCGGCTGGGCTACACGATCAGCGATCAGAAAGGGAGTCATATCCATCTCCGGCATCCGGTACGGCGTCCGCTTACGGTACCCAGTCATCCGGAAATTGCGAGGGGAACCCTGCGGGTCATCATCCGGGATGCAGATCTTTCCGTAGAAAAATTTCTGGAGCTGCTGGAATAAATCCGTGGGAACGTTACCTGTCAGCAATCGTTCCTGACCCATCCCGATATTGCTGATCCGAATTGCTTCCCGCACCTTCGCCCGGTCCATAGGTACTCAACAGCCACCCCCNCCCCCCCACTCGTACGAAAGGGGGGGGTACCCCCCCTGAGCCCCATGCGGGGGGGTGGGGGGGTCCCCCTCCGTTCCCAAAAAGTTCTGATGAAACACCACCGTTTCCGCTGGACCTCCGACGGAAAGCCATGAGGGGTAAACGATCCCGGGTGGGGTACCCCCCTGTCCCAGCGCAGGCAGGCACCCCCCTCCCCAAAAATCCCGCGACCCCCCGGACCCCTCAGGGGGTCGGACGAAAAACCGTACGACCCCTCCCTGCTCCCCGTACCCGTACGGAAAAGTTCAGATGAAGAACCTGCGTTTCCTCTGGACTTCCGACGGGACGTGAATTCGCACTTTAGGAAAAACGGGGGGTACCCCCCTCTTCGCGACCGGACAGGGACCCCCCTATCAGAATTTCTGATCCCCTGGCATGGGGGGAGGGGGGTCTGCGAAAAATGAGAGGGGGGGGGTCCCCCCCTCAGGGACGAAGGGTTACCCCCACCCCCTTAGTAGACAGAGACCCCCCTGCCCGGTCCGACCCCCCCCTACCTGGGGGTGGTACCGGCCGCAATCGCCGGATATGGGCACCTCTTCCCGGGACTGAGGATCATTGCCCGGCAGCCATGTGCCGGGAAAGCTACAGATTTAACCAAGAATGAAAAGAGTATCAACCATTCACTAGCGGAGTGAAGAAAATGGCGATACTCTTTGAGATCTACAAGTGCCAGTCCTGCGGGCACATCATCAAGATCGTGCACGCGGGAATCGGCAACCTGGTCTGCTGCGGAAAACCCATGGTCAAGATGGTGGAGAAGACGGCAGACGTGGGCAAGGAGAAGCATGTACCGGTCGTCGAAAAGACGGCAAACGGGATCCTGGTCAAAGTGGGATCCGTACCCCACCCGATGGAGACCGAGCACCATATCGAGTGGATCGAGGTCCGTCACGGCGACCACGTATACGTGAAAGGCTTAAAAGCCGGGGAGAAACCCGAGGCCGAGTTCTGCGTCCTCACGACCGACGTCAAGGTGCGGGAGTACTGCAACGTCCACGGGCTCTGGTCCAACAAGGCGTAACTCCGGCCGCAACTCTTTTTTCTCCGGTTCCCGGCAGGGTATCTGTTATCCCGCCGCACCCGCTCCCGTCGGTCAAAACAAGTTTTTTTGCGTTAATATAAGCAGAGCTAAAATAACATGCCCGCATACAGTACCGTAATGAAGCAGATCGCCCTGTACGGCAAAGGCGGGATCGGGAAGTCCACGACATCGGCGAATTTATCGGCGGCTCTCGCAGAGCAGGGATATTCGGTGATGCAGATCGGGTGCGACCCGAAACGCGACAGCACCCGGATGCTGATGCAGGGCCGGTGGATCCCGACCGTGATGGACCTTGTCCGGGAACGCGGCGAGAAACCCGTATTTGTCGAAGACGTCGTCTTCACCGGGTACCGGGGCGTCCGGTGCGTGGAGGCGGGCGGGCCCGAGCCCGGCGTTGGCTGTGCGGGACGGGGCATTATCGCCACATTCCAGCTCCTGGAAAAGTTCGGGGCGCTCCATGGCGATGTCATCCTCTACGATGTCCTCGGCGATGTGGTCTGCGGCGGATTCGCAATGCCGATGCGGGAGAGCTACGCCCAGGAAGTCTACCTTGTAACCTCGGGCGAACTGATGGCCCTCTATGCCGCGAACAACATCGCGAAAGCGATTGCCAGGATCTCCCTGCGTCCCAAAAGCAGGTGCCGTCTTGCCGGGGTCATCTGCAACGCGAAGAACACGCGGGGGGAACGGGAACTCGTCGAAGAGTTCGCCCGGCGGATCGGGAGCCGGATGATAGCGTATATCCCCCGGAGCGACACGGTCCAGCTTGCCGAGATCAACAAAAAGACCGTCCTTGAGTATGAACCCGGCGGCGAGCAGGCCCAGGTATACCGCGATCTTGCGGCGTTTGTGATGAAGAACGATCAGCTCGTGATCCCGACCCCCCTGGAAACCGATGAGCTCGAATCCCTTGCCCTCCAGTTCGTCTAGGTACGGCGGCTGCACGGTGACCGGGGCCCTCTCGGTCACGACCGCGGTACGGGACGCCATCTCCATCCTCCACGGCCCGGACGGCTGCGCCCACCATAACTTCTCCCTTCTCCACTCGACGTACCTTGACGCAGACCGGATCCGGCGTCTCAGCATCGTGTCCACCGGGCTCCGGGAACAGGAGATCATATTCGGCGGGGAACCGGCGCTCGAAAAGGCCATCGCCCGTGCCGTGGAGCAGGAACCGGGCGCGGTCTTCGTCATCTCGACCTGTGTTGCAGGGACCATCGGCGACGACATCTTCGCGGTCGCGGAGCAGGAGTGGGACGTCCCGGTCATTCCCGTCCCCAGCGCCGGGTTCCTGGGAGGAACGTTCCGGGACGGTTTCCTTGAGGCGCTCCGGGCGCTCTCGGTGCTGGCTGACGGATGCACCGGTGATCGCAGGAAATGCGGGGTCGCCGTCATCGGCGAACGGAACCTGGAATTCGAGGTCGGGGAGCACTTCCGGGAGGTGGAGCGGCTCAGCGGGGCGCTCGGCCTTCCGGTCAGCCTCCGGTTCGTGAACGACATCAGCGTCGGGGACATTTCCCGGCTGGGATCTGCGGAAGTGAACGTCCTCCGTGACCGGAGCCTTGTCCCCCTCGGGGAATCCCTGAAAGCAAGGTTCGGCACCCCGTATGTCGAATCCTTCCCGGAGGGGTTTTCCGGGTCCCTCCGGTTCCTCGAAGCCCTTGCCCGTGCCACCGGACGGGACGCCGCGGCTGCGCTCCGGGCCGAGCGCGAGGTCCAGGAGGAGATCTGCCGGGAATTCTCCGGGATGCAGGGTGCGGCCTATTCCCTTTCCTCCCCGGGAGGAGACCCGGAGGGACAGGACTCCGCCCGTGCGGTGGCGGATCTCTTCGGCATGCGGTACTCGGACGAAGGCCCCCGGGTCCCCCTCCCGGTCTCTGCCCCGGTAGGGAGCGGGGGGGTCCGGCGGCTCCTGCACCGGTGGCGGAGGGCGCTTCATGCCTGAATACGGCTGCAGCGGCCCGCTCTGGCCCTGCGCCCTGACCGGTGCGGCATCGTGCCTTGCGGGATTTTCCGGTCTCGCGGTCGTCATCCACGGTTCGAGCGGCTGCTATTATTATCCCGCGACTTTTCTGAAGCGGAACCTGTACGGCACATTCCTCGTGGAATCCGACCTTGTGATGGGCGGGGAGGAGCGTCTCCTCGCGGTTCTCCGGGCGCTTCCGGAAGGCAGCGGCCGGCCCGCCATCATCACGAGCTGCGCCCCGGAGATATCGGGCGAGGACATCCGTGCCTGCACGCAGGAGTTCGATCCCCTCGTCGTGGAGAGCCCGGGTTTCTGCGGGGGAGCGGAAGCGGGGCATGCCCGGGCGATGGAAGCCCTGAACCCTGCGGTCGATCCCGCAAAGAGCACGGTGAATATCGACGGGATTACCCTCATGGATCCCTTTCACCGGGGAAACCTGCAGGAGCTGGAACGCCTCCTGGCCCTGATCGGGGCGGAAGCGGGAACGGTATTCTGCCGGGACCGGTACGATGCGGTATCGGATGCGGGTCCCCTGACCGTCTCCGCGAACCCGGATTTTGCAGGAGCTCCCGGGAAGACCTGCGGCGGGACGCTCGGTCTCCCTGCGACGCTTGCGACCTTCACCCGGCTCTGCGATGGCAGGGCGGAAGGGTGCGGCAGCTGGGATCTCTCTCCCCTTGAGGACGAGATCCGGGAAGCGGAGGAACGGGCGGTCTATGCCTGCGACCGGTTCCTGCGCAGGTTCGATCCGCCGTGTGCCCTCGTATTCGGGATCCCGGGCTATGCCGTCTTTGTCGCAGAAACCCTTGCGGACTACCTAGACGCGGAGATCCCGTTCGTCGGGACCCGGTTCGGGGCGGTTTCGTCCCGGTTTCCTTCCGAAAATGTCACCGGTTTCGATGAGGCCGCAAAAGTCATCGGGGAGCATAGCCCGGACCTCGTCCTCGGCTCATCGTTCGAACGGACCCTTGCACCCGATGCCGCGTTTATCGGGATCACGCCTCCGGTACGGAGGGAGGTGCGGCTCCGGGCCGACCCGCTGGCAGGCATCGAGGGGACCCTCTGGCTCCTTGAATCCGTGCTGAACGCATGCATCGACCGGGCGCCCCGATAGTCCGGTATCCCCTCTCAACGACGGCTGTTTCTCTCCGGAATCCTGTTTTTTCACTTTCACACCGCGCACATCGTACCCTTATATACCCCCGGAATCGAGCGATGTACAGCAGAAACGAGGCGATGAATATGATGAAACGCGTCGGATACCTGGAAAAGTGCCGCGAACCGGCTCAGGATCTCCAGGGAAAATATCCCGATATCCTGGAACTGCATATCAACGGGATGCGGCTTGCGATACGGACGGCGGATGTACGGGGCGCCCTTGCGGGACGGATCTTTGCACGGGTGGAACGGCTGGAGCGGAACTGGGGCCTGAAACTGACCGGGATCACGGGCCTTGCCCGGCTCTCGGCCTCCCGGAAGGCGCTCAACATCGAGCTGAACGAAGGCGGGGCGTTCACGGTCTCCGTGGAGATGCTGAAATCGGTCCTGGTCCGGAACGAGCGTTTTGTCTCGATCGCCGAGATCCCGCCGCTCCCGGTCCTGGACGGCACGGGCCGCTCCTCCGGAATCTCGGTCCAGCAGCGCCTCTCTGCGGGATCCGCGTAACAACCCGACCCCGGGTACAATACTTTTTTCCCGCCGGATGCGGGAACGGAAGGGAGCGGAAAAAGAAAAGAGATCCTGCAGGCCTATGCCTTTTGCAGGGATTTTGCGATATAGTCCCCGACCTGTCCGGTACGGTACGCACCGCCGAGATCCTTGGTCGTGACGCCGTCCCGGATGCTTTTCTCGATTGCCGCGACGATCGCGGCAGCGGCGTCATGCTCCCCGAGATGATCGAGAAGGAGCGATCCCGCCCAGATGGTCGCCACCGGGTTCGCAACGCCCATTCCCTTGTATTTCGGAGCGGATCCATGGATCGGTTCGAACATCGAGGTCCCGTCCGGGTTGATGTTCCCGCCGGGGGCAAGTCCGAGCCCGCCCTGGATCATGGCCCCGAGATCGGTGATGATGTCCCCGAACATGTTCGGCGTCACCACGACATCGAACCACTCGGGGTTCTTGACAAACCACATCGTGACGGCATCCACGAAGTTGAACTCGGTCGCGACCGAGGGGTAGGACTTCCCGACCTCGGTGAAGACCTCCCGCCACATCCCGTAGATATCGGAGAGGACGTTCGCCTTGTCGACCGAAGTCAGCTTGTTGTTCCTGCGCCCCGCAAGATCGAAGGCGTACGTGATGACCCGCCGGGCCCCTTCCCGGCTGATAACTCCGATCTGGTACGCGATCTCTTCCGCATCGCTCTCGATATCAAGGCCGAACTTCACCGAGTACAGGTCACGGACGACGTTCAATTCGATCTTCTGGGACTTTCTGAACCGGGAGCCGATCCCGACATAGAAGTCTTCCGTGTTCTCCCGGACCACCACGAAATCGATATCTTTTGCCGTTTTCCCGGCAAGAGGGGTTGAGACTCCTTCGAGAAGCTTGATCGGACGGAGGTTCACATACTGGTCGAAATGGAACCGGAGGGCGAGGAGGATACCCTTCTCAAGGATGCCGGGCTTTACCCGGTCGTCCCCGATTGATCCGAAGTAGATAGCCTTGAATTTCTTCAGTTCGTTCAGGTCGTCTTCAGTCAGGAGTTTTCCGGTCGCAAGGTACCGGTCTGCACCGATATCGAAATCTGTCCAGTCTATCGAGAAATTGAACTTGTCTCCCGCAGCGTCAAGGACTTTCTTTCCCTCGGCAACGATCTCCGGTCCGATCCCGTCTCCGCCGATTGCGGCTAATTTGTACATGTGGTTACCTCTTTGAGATTTTTCGCGTATTCGACAAGGCCGCCTGCCTTTACGATGTGCTGCATGAATTCCGGTACCGGTTCAACCGGGTATTTCTTCCCACCTGCGATGACAAAACCTGCTGCAGTGTCAACCTGGACCGGTTCCCCGTCTTTGATCCCGGATGTGTCTTTGCAGACAAGAGGGAGAAGCCCCACATTGATGGCATTCCGGTAGAAAATGCGGGCGAATGACTGGGCAATAACAACCTGCACTCCTGCTCCGGAGAGTGCGAGAGGTGCATGCTCTCTCGATGAACCGCAGCCGAAATTGCTGCCCCCGACGATCACGTCGCCCTCCTGTGCCTCCCGGGAGAACTCGTCCCTGGTCCCTTCGAATGCATGCTGTGCGAGTTCCTTCGGATCGAAGATCGTGAGGAACCGTCCCGGTATGATGGCATCGGTATCGATATCGTCGCCGAATTTCCAGACCCGCATGGTTACACCTCCCTCGGATCGGTGATCTGCCCGGTGATGGCGCTCGCTGCCGCGGTCGCTGCTGAGCAGAGGTACACCTTTGCCTCCGTGCTTCCCTGCCGTCCCCGGAAGTTCCGGTTCGAGGTCGAGAGCGAGACCTCCCCCGGTGCAAGGAGCCCGAACGCCCCGCCCATGCAGGGCCCGCAGCAGGGCGCTTCCACGAGCGCCCCCGCCTTTACGAACTTCTCGATATAGCCTGCCCGGAGCGTCTTGAGGTATTCTTCCCGGGAGGCCGGAATGATGATGACCCGGACCTTCCCGCTGAAGGACCGGTCCCCGAGGACTTCGGCAGCGTCTGCGAAATCCTCGAACCGCCCGTTCGTGCAGGACCCGATGAAGACCTGGTCGACGTGCGTTCCGGCCACCTTCCCGACCGGGACTCCCTGGTCGACGTTATGGGGGACCGCGACCTGCGGCTCCAGTTTCCCGACATCGTAAGCACGCCTGTCCGCGTACACGGCATCCGTGTCTCCCTCCAGACGGAACGGGGTGACCTTCCGCCGGGCGGCGACATAGTCCCACGTGGTCTTGTCAGGCGGGACGATCCCGGCTTTCGCACCCATCTCGATGGCCATGTTGCTGCAGGTCATCCGTCCCGCCATGGGGAGGGCCCGGATGGTCTCCCCGGTAAACTCAAGGGATTTGTAGGTGGCGCCGTCCGCCCCGATATCCGCCGCTATTGCAAGGATCAGGTCTTTTGCGCCGACCCGTTTTCCGAACGTCCCGGTCACGGAGAGGAGGATGCTCTCCGGGACCCGGAAGTACAGGCTGCCGAGCTTGAGGACGAACCCCATGTCGGTGGACCCGATACCGGTCGCAAACGCCCCAGCGGCCCCGTACATGCAGGTGTGGGAATCGGACCCCACGATGATCTCCCCGGGAGCCGCCCGTCCCTTCTCGATGACTACCTGGTGGCAGACGCCTTCCCGAAGATCGTAGTTCTGGATCCCCTGTTCACCGGCAAATTCGCGCATCGACTTGTGGATTTCTGCGGCGTCGATGGAATCGGCCGGGATCTGGTGATCGAAAAGCATGACGATGCGGCCCGGATCAAAGACCTTCTTCCCGCCCATCTCCCGGAACTTCCGGATGGCGAGGGGTCCCGTAATATCATGGATCATCGCAGCATCGACGGGTGCCATCACCACGTCCCCTGCGGTTATATTCCGCCCGCATTTCTGAGAAAATATTTTTTCTGCGATAGTTGCTCCCATAGATACTCCCGGTAGTATGGGCAGCCGGGCATTTTCTAGCTTGGGGCGGGTTAAGAAGTCTTTCCCTGTCCTGCACCATCAGGTGAAACCGGCTTTCACGAAGTTAGTGGGGAATGGAGGCGGATTTCTGATAACTGCAATATTTTCGTATTTTAAGCAAGATATATGGCATTTTCCGGAAAATGGGATGATGATACCTCATGGCAAAGAAGTCGCATATTCTTGCGGTAATCCTGCTGGTTCTCCTTGCAGGAACCGTGACCGTTGTTTCTGCCGCTACAGACTCATCAGATGACCATGTGATCCATGCAACCGGCACCGGAAATGTCATAGGAACACCGGATCGCGCCCAGGTCGTTTTCTCCGTCCAGACTGAGAATGTGGATGTGAAAGTCGCGCAATCTGACAATGCCCGGAAAATGAACAGTGTGATAACTGCACTCGTGAATGCAGGAATCCCCCGGGATGCCCTTAAGACCACCGGTTACAACATCTATCCGATCTACGATGACGGAAAGACCCTCCTCGATCAGAAAGTGAAGTTGTACCGGGTGACAAATACCCTGACTGTCACCCTCCATGATGTAAACAGGACCGGGGATGTCATTGATGTCGCTGTCGCAAACGGTGTCAACCAGGCAGACTCGATCCAGTTCATGCTCTCAGATGAGCAATCCCAGGTGCTCAGGACACGTGCCCTCCAGAATGCGGTAGCCCGTGCCCGTGCCGATGCCGATACCGTTGCTGCAGCAATGGGAACCAACATCACGGGTGTCAGAAATGCAGATGTGACGGGTGGATATACTCCGTTTCTGTACCAGAACTACCAGTACGAGACCGCTGGAGCAATGAACTCTGTTGCTACCCCAACTCCTATTCAGCCCGGGGACATCACCGTTTCAGCAACGGTGATGATAACCTATGCAATTCAGTAACCGGTATCCTTCCCCCTTTTTCCTGTCACCGGAAAGGAATTCCTTATTGCGGATTCTGCGACATCGGGTAATACCTGGCTTATAAAAGTAAGGTCAGATGAAAGCTGATTTCTGATAACTGCGAATATTTTCGTATTCAAAGCAAGATATATGGCCTTTTCCGGAAAACGGGATGATGATACCTCATGGCAAAGAAGTCGCTTATCATTGCAGTCGCCCTGCTGGTTCTTCTCGCAGGGACGGTGGCAGCAGTATCTGCTGCCGATACCACGAACGATCGCGTCATCGTGACCTCCGGCAGCGGAACGGTCATCGTCTCTCCGGACCGCGCCGAGGTCTCCCTGGGCGTCCAGACCGAAAATACCGATGCAAAGACCGCCCAGCAGATGAACGCCGCCCAGATGAATTCCTGCATCGCCGCCCTGATGGCCGCGGGTTTCACGAAGGACCAGCTCCAGACCTCGGGATACTCGATCAGCCCCATCTACGATGATTCCTCGTCCACATTCGGTTCGAAGGTCAAGACCTACCGGGTGACCAACACCCTGACCGTCAAGCTGACCGACATCAACCAGACCGGATCGGTCGTGGACATCGCGGTCGCGAACGGTGCGAACGATGTCAATTCCATCCAGTTCCTGCTCAGCGAGGAGCAGAGCCAGGCAGCCCGGACCGTGGCGCTCCAGAAAGCGGTCGCCCAGACGCGTGCCGACGCGGATACCGTCGCCTCGTCCCTCGGCGTCCAGGTAACCCGGGTCCAGAGTGTCGACGTGAACCAGGGCTACACACCGGTGGCATACAAGTCCCTGGCCATGGACTCGTATGCTGCAGGCCGGACCTCCACACCGATAAATCCGAGCGACCTTACGGTCACGGCATCGGTGACCGTGACCTACGCAATCCAGTGATACCGGATCCCGGGAACGGTGACGTCCCGGATCTCCCCTGAATTTTCCTTTTTTCCGTTCCCTCCGGTCCCGCGGGATTTTCCTTGCCGGCTGGGATCCTGTCTTCGTCCTGCACTGAAATATCCGAACAATTTTAACGACCGGTATCGAAACTATACGTGGATTTATAAATGGATCGTAATATCGGATTTAAAGAACGAAGGTATATAGAGGAACTCCGAATCCTCACCAAATCCACCGCTCTTGATTGTATCATCGACGATCGCTTCGACCGGGTGATCTACGTGATACGGCCCGGGGACATGGGCCTTGCCATCGGGAAGAAGGGTGAGAACATCCGGAGGCTCCAGAATGTACTGGGCAAACGCATCGAGATGGTCGAGTACGCGGAAGCGCTCGACGCCTTTGTGACCAACATCTTCAAGCCGGCGGAGGTCTCCCGGGTGGAAAAAAGCCCGGATACCCCCCAGATATCGGTTTACCTGAGAAAGAGGGCGGATCTCGGGATAGCCATCGGGAAGAACGGGTGCAACATCGAAAAGGCACGCATGCTCTGCAAGCGGTATTTCGATGTTGAGATGGGCGAGATCTTTGTCGAGGGGGAGCAGGAATGACCGATCCCCGTGTCCTCTCGGAAGTCTGGGAGGTCATCTGCGACCGTGCCGATCATCCCTCCCCCGACTCGTACGTGAGCCGGCTCCTCACCGATGCGAAGGGGATCGATAAAGTCCTCGAAAAGGTCGGGGAAGAGTCCACCGAGTTCGTGCTGGCGGTCAAAAACGGCGTCCGGGCAAGGACCGTCGAGGAAGCGGCAGATCTCCAGTTCCACCTCCTGGTCGCCCTGCGTGCGGCCGGGATCGATTTCTCCGAAGTCCTGGACGAGCTTGCCGCCCGGCGCAGGTAATTCCGGGACCCGTGTCCCGGGTTCAGTGGACAAGGTAACTTGCGATATCGGAGAGGTCCGGAAGATCGCTCCGGAGTACCGCTGCCGAAGCGACCACGCTTTCGTCGACCGATATCGGCGCATTGCTGCGGACTGCGAGGGCTATCCCGTCGCTGGGCCGGCAGTCCACCCGGTTTTCCTGCTGGTTTTTCGCCATGAGAAGGGTTGCATAGAATACGCCGTCCTCGATGGAATCGATATTCAGGCCGAGGAGCGAGATCCCGAATTTCTGGAGGGTTTCCGTGAAGAGGTCGTGGGTAAAGGGACGCGGCGGGATCTCGTTCCGGAGGGCGCTTCCTATCGAGATCGCTTCCCAGATCCCGATGTAGATCGGCAGGCACCGTTCTTCCCCGATGGAGAGCAGAACGACCGGTGAAACGCCGCCCGGGGTTTCCGCCATGAATACCCCTTCAATCCCGCACACAGGTTCGCTCATGGATTCCTGATTCCTGAATTGGCGGGACGCGGTTTAATGCTTTGGGGCGGGCTCCCCTGGCTGATGAAAGGGGTCCCGGCCGGGATCAGAGAGCAAAGATCTCCCGGTGGCCCAGGATCCGGAACAGGCCGGATCTGACGCCTGCGTCGAGCCACCCGTGGCCGTAACTGAAGAGGGCGAGCGCACGGGCCCGGTCCCCCCCGGCAAGGGACCGGCTCCCCTCCCGGAGGAACGCCCTGCCGACGAGACGGATCCGTTCGGCGGCCGGAAAGAGGGGGCTGCCCTCGTCCGGGGCAGGTTCGACCGCGTCCAGCGCAAGGCCGAGCAGGCGTTCGTACCGGGTGCTCTTCTCTGCCAGGTGACCGGCGAGATTTTCGGGAAGCGCCTCCACGTCCCAGGCCCCGTACCCGCAGGCACGCGATCCGGATCGCAGGAGCCCCAGGGACCGTCCCGCGTCCAGCCAGCCGAGCCCGTAACAGAAACAGCCGAGGGCGTTGACCCGGTCTCCCTGCCGGGAGAATGACCTGCCGTCCGCCAGGTACGCCGCACCCATCTCCCGAACGGTACGGGCTGTGGGATAGAGCATCGAGCGCTCCATGACGGACAGTTCGGCTCCTGCCAGGTTCTCCCTGAGGAGCGCCGCAAAAGATTCCCCGTTCATAACCCTGCAAACATCTCCAGGTACGCCCGCTCCATCTCGTGGAGTTCTGCGGGGACCATCAGGATATGGAGGGGATCCCCGAACCCGACCGTTTTCAGGCGTTCTGCGGATCCTGCCGCAACCACCGGGGCGTCGGATCCGGCCCGGGCGACCCCCACGTAGAGCGGGATCGCAAATCCCCTGTCCCTCGCAAGGTCTTCCAGGATCCCGACCGCTTCCGGGATCCGCATGTACCGCTCCTCCTGGATATCGAGGTACACGAGGGTATGCAGGTTATCCCGGAGGTTCTGTTCTATCACGAGTGCCGGGGTTGTCGGGGCCCAGTTCTTGTATGGGAAGGGAAGCGAGCAGGACTTCCCGAACCGGTAGTTCTGCAGGCCGGTGAGGCCGGAGACCGCGCTCGATATCGATGCGCCATGGATGATCCCGGTGGGAATCCCGAGGGTTCCGGCCCGGATCCGGAGATCGATATGGGTGGTCGAGACCATCGGGTCCCCTGCCGTCAGGAACGCGACCCGTTTCTCTTGTGCGGCCTCCAGGATCTCCTCCGGGTGCTGCTCCACGTCTTCCCGGTTCAGGACCCGGACCGGTTTTCCCCAGGCCGTCTCCATATCGGCAACGGAACTTCCCATCAGCCGCGAGGTATAACACTCCAGGACGACGAGGTCTGCCGACGCGATGCAGTCCCTGCCTTTTACCGAGATATCCCTGATATCGTAGAGCCCGAGCCCCACAAAGGTAAGCATGCCGGTCGTTCCCCCCCGGTCAGAAGGTGAACCTGGTGATGCAGTCCACCATTGATTCGATCACGTGCCGGACGTCCGCCTTCCTGACAGACGATATGAAGTACACCGGAACGTCGCTGCGCAGCTCAAGACCGGAACGGATCGCACCTTCATCCAGGGAATCAGGGAGATCGGTCCTGTTTGCCGCAACGACCAGCGGGAGCCGGTCCGCCCGGGACAACCGGATCAGGTGCTTCGCCCGCTCCATCTGGTCCGGACGGGTCGCGTCGATCACGAGGACGACACCCATCGCATTCTTGACCAGCTGGGGGATGATGGGATCGAACCGTTCCTCGCCGGGCGTCCCGTAGAGCGTTATATCGAACGACTTCCAGTGGATCCACCCGAGATCCATCGCGACGGTGGTGGGGCTGTCCGATACCCCTGACCGGTCGACCGATTCGCGGCAATCGGAAGCGCTCGAGATAAATGTCGATTTTCCGGACCTACTGGGGCCGGTCACCACGATCTTGGGGATATAGGGAATGATCCTGCCGTCGGCGGTGATGAACGGGACGGACCGCTGTCTGAGGGGGAGCCAGGAGGCATGGACCAAGGTGAAGTAATTGAAGAACGGGATGTACCGGAACCCGGCGCTGATGGAGATCAGAAGATCGATTTTGTGGTGGTCTGAGAATTTATCCAGGCCCGGCTCCCCGTCCAGGTTCAGGTGTTCGAGGATCACGGTAGGCTGCCCCGTCGCCACCGGCTGCGTGAGGATACTGATTGCACCCTCAAGGCCGAAATCGTCGTACAGCAGGTCCAGGTACGCGAATATGACGTCGACGGAACCCGACTCGACCCGGTTTTTCACCTCATCCTGCCAGATCTGCAGCGCTTTTCCGGGAGTGCCTGCCTGTTTCAGGATCCGGAAACGGTCGGTGCTGTCAAGGAAGGTTGCCCCTGCGGCAATGGCCGACGGGTCAGCGCCGGTCATACCGGAGATATCATGCAGAAAGGCCTGGGTACTTGCGTACGGGACGATCACAAGGCAGCGTTTCCCCTCCGAGATGGCCGCATTCAGCGTGCTTGCCATGAAAAGCTGCCCGTCGACCCCTGGTTCCATGCTGTACAGGACCCGGCTCCCCTCCGGTATCCCTCCTTCCAGCATATCATCAATCCCTGAAATACCCGTATGGATCATTGTTGCATCACCACTAGTCCCTTCTCGATCCTGAATTTGTGCCAGTCCGGGGGAATCCCCAGGATCCCGATAATCCGGAAATAGGTCTCCCCTCCCTCCGACTTCACCTCAATGACACCGGTCATCAGCTGCTTGATGAGCGAGATCGTCTTCTCATCGTACGATTCATTGTTGAGGAGAAAGAATCCCACGGCCTCCATTTTTTTCAGCTTGGCGATGATGACATGGAGGAACTGGTACATGACCCCCAGGTTCCGGTACATGAGCAGCGTCGAGACCGAGCTCACGCAGAACCGGATCGGGGGCGGGAACAGGCCGGAGTCATCGTCTGAGAACGATCCCTCGAAAATAGCCTCCGACATCTTGGAGAACTTGATCCCTATACCCGTGAGATCGGTGGGGCTGGCGACGAACTTCAGCCGCTGGGTATCGGAAACCGTCGGGGAGGAGGTCTTTGTAATCGCATCGATCACCCCGATGAACTGTTTGTCGGAGCCGGTCAGTTTGCAGTAATCGATCACTTCCGATGCGCGTTCATCGGTGGATAATATGATGGAATACTCTCCGGAAAGCGGTCGCGACAGGGCGATGGCGAGTTTTTCCGCCGAGCTCATGGAAGGGGCGAGAACAAGGTAATTCGTACCGGCGTCAAATCCGCCCATCGCCTTATCGAGTAGCTCGATTCCGGATTTGTAACGGTACATAAACGAGTATACAGTTTCTTGGGGTGCCTAATAAGCGCAGCGATAGACCTTATTTCCGGCGATTCACGGCGATCATCTGGTTTAATAGGACTGTTCTCCAATAAAGATCGCAGGAATTCCCGTATCTTTCAGGACGTGGAGAATGATATACCGGATATACGAGTGGCTGATCAGGCGGAACCTGGAGCATCTTCCCGGGACGGTCTGCTTCATGATCACGGCAGGTGACCTGGAAGATGCCCCGGAGAAATTATACGAGTGCGTGTCGTGGTGCCGGGAGATCTCCCGGGAGGTGACCGGGACGTATCCGTCCGGAGACGATGCCTCCCGGGAGCAGTCCCCGGGCATCCGCAGTCTCACGTTCCATATCAGCACCCGGAACCCCGAAGGTATGGTGAAATACCTCCCGGAAATCCGCCGGATATCCGGGATCGGGAACCTCACGCTCCTCTGCGGGGATCACCTGGAACGATCCGGTACCGGTATTTCAGTCACGGTGGCGATCGGGACGAGCGGCAGGGAAGAGATCGCAGGCTGCATCCGGAAGATGGCGGACCGTGGCGTCCTGCCGGAACAGGTGGATGAAAACCTGATAGACTCGTACCTTACGTTCCGGTATACTCCGGATATCGTGATCAAGACCGGCGGGGATCACCTGACCGATTTTTTGATCTGGCAGTCGGTCTATTCCGAGCTCTATTTCTCGGACATCAACTGGAAATGGTTCCGGTACGTGGATCTTCTCAGGATCTTCCGGGATTACCAGTCCCGGGCCCGGCGGTTCGGCAGGTAGCCTGCCGGCAGAACCGGTGCAGGGAGATATCCCCCGAAGCGAATCCCGTGCTGTATCGCGTGGCGGCCAGGAAAAAAGAACCCGTGACCCGTCTGGTCCCCCCGATGGGGAGGGGGGGACGGTCACCTGATACGCACGTTCGCCCAGTAATGGTGGCCTTTCACCGTGAGATCCGAAAGGCTGAACCTCTTTTTCAGGAGATCCGCAAACTGTTTTTTGTCGGGAATGGGGTCCAGGGAGTTCGCGACCGACCACTTCAGGAACTCCTGGTACATCCGGTCTTTCGGTATCCGGGCGTCGGTACCGGAATCTTCCGGCACGAGTTCTATCCGGGCCTCGTAGAATTTTTTCACGGTGCTGTATTCGCCACTGTGGCCGCGCCTCGTTTTTTTCGGGAGAGGATGGTCGGGAGGAAGATGGGGGGTCTCCGGTGCCGGGGCTTCCGGTTCCGGCACCTTTTCCGGCCGGTCCGCAGGGGTCCGCTTCGGGATCTCGATCTTTCCGGTGCGCAGGTACTCTTCCGCATCCATCACCGGCATGAGCGGCAGTTTCCGGTGGGCTGCGGCCTCTTTTTTCTCTTCGTTCTTTTCCGGTTCCCGGAGTCTCGTCGCATGCTGGCGGGGAACGTCGGCAGGCTCCGGTTTTCTGTACCGGATCCGGAGCATCTGGGCCAGGGCCTGGTTGCAGGTGTCGCTGATATTCACGCCTTCCTCGGTGGCCCGGGTGTATATGTCCATGCGAATCAGGACCGGAACCTGTTTCCATGCATCCTCCGGAGAATCAGCCTGTTTCATGAGACCACATAGTGTAGTCTGCAGAAGGGGGACATATAGTTCACCCTGCCGGGATGACCGGTATCGCGGGGAAGACCCGGTATTCCGGGATCAGCCCTGCTGGAGGCTTACCCGCTGGGAAAAGACCCGGATGGCACGCAGGAGGTCGATCTTCCGGAAGAGCGGCCAGAACGGTGCACAGAAATAGACCGCCGACTCGTGGCCGTTCGCCAGCCAGGGCAGGAAGTTCGAGGTCCGGCAGTCGTTCCCGGTCCGGACGATGAGATCGACCGGGGGAAGGTTATGCCCGTCCTGGAGATGCCCCTCCACCATGTCGGGCGTGATCTCATCTGCCCGCATCTCGCCTGCCTGCACTTTCCCGAGTATCCGCCGGGCTGCAAGGACGATCTCGTTTCTTCCCCCGTACGCCACCGCGATATTGAGGAAGAAGTCCCGGTACCCTTCGGTCGCCTTCTCCGCGGCATCGATGGCGTCGAGGAGGTCCCGGGGCAGGAGGGAGCGATCCCCCACGATGCTGACCCGGATCCGGTACCGGTGCACCCGCTCGTCGTTGATAACGCTCAGGAACCTTTGTTTGAATAAGTCGAAGAGAGTTCCGACCTCCCGGGCGTCCCGGTGGAAGTTTTCCGTCGAGAACGAATAGATGGTGATATACCGGATCCCGAGTTCGTGCGCCCAGTCCAGCATCAGTTCCGTCCTGTCCGCACCTGCCCGGTGACCTTCGGCTATATCGATCCCGGCATGTTTTGCGAACCTCCGGTTCCCGTCCTGGATGATCGCGATGTGGCGGGGGNTATGGGAGCACTGCCGCTTTAAGTACCATTCATATCCCGAATCGAGAAGGGATCGTGCTATCAGAGCGGGGTCACCTCCACGATCATGCCGTTATTCGGGTACCGTTCGACGATATATTTGGTATCCGGGATCTTCTCTGCCGACTCGGAGAGTACCCACCAGGCGAGTTCGATCCCGGCCGGCGTGACCTCGTACTCATCGATGCCGAGGCTGAGCACCAGCTCGTACGGGCGTTCGGTCTCTTCGATCACGCCGTACATGACCGTCCCGTCGTCCGTGATATCGTCAAACGGCCGTGCCGTGTTTGCGGCAATGCGTTTGAGGCGTTCCCTGAGCTGCACGGAGTCCTTGAACCCCGATGAGCACCAGTGGACGCGATCCTGCTTTGCGAGTTCCCGGGCCCAGCCCTTTGCCCCCCGGATCGCGTTGTGCAGGCTGTCTTCCAGTTCCAGCCCCCGTTCACGCATGGAGGGAGCGTTGGTCTCGCCCCATTCGAGTTCGTTGATGTTGAGGAAGTCCAGCTGGGGCAGGATGGCGGCCAGGTGTTCGAGACCCGGAAGCGACGGGACCTCGATCCCCACGGCAAAGCCAAGCTCCTTCGCACGCTGGACGGATGCCGCATAGGGCGTCGAGAAGATCTCCGGCCAGGCCTCCTGGGGAGGATGGAGCCGGATCTCGTCGATGAGGCCCTTCATTTTCCGGAGATCGCCCTCGGAGGGGGCGACGCCGGTATAGAGATGGATGTGGTGCTCAGGACCGAACCGCTCTTTCAGCAAGCGGGCATACTCGGTCACCCGGGGAAGGACGAGGAGCGGCTCGCCGCCGGTGATCCCGGTGCCGAGGGCGCTCATCGCCTCGGCTTCCCGGATGATATCCCCGGGGGAATGGACCTCGCGGTCATTCGCGAAGGTGACATCGTTGCCCCTGCGCTCCCGGGAGAGCGGGCAGTACCAGCAGCTCCGGTTACAGATGCCGGTCACAAAAAGGACCATCTTTGCACCCTGGTGGCACAGCACGCATCCGGTGCTGGCAAGGTGCCGGTTCCTGCCCGGGGTCCGTTTCTTTGCCATACTGAATACCTATACTGGTTGGCACCGCGGCTCAAAAGGTTTCTTCAGCAGGCCGGCAGGGCCCGGTTGTTCCGGCCGGCCCCTCCCGGCCATTGTGCCCTGCCGGTATACAGCGACGGATATATTACCGAACCCGTCGTACTGAAGTACGCGTATGAGCAGAACGGCCGGAGGCGGGAAAAGCGAGGTCGGGCTCTCGGAAGTCGTGGGTTTCGTGATGATCCTGGGGCTCATTGCCGCGGCGTTTTCCCTGTACCTCACGTACTCGGTTCCTGCCCAGGGACGGGAGAACGAGATTCTCCATATGAACGATGTGAACGATGAATTCACTTCCTATAAGTTCAGCCTGGACAGTCTCATATCCAATAACCAGGTGGGGACAACGCTCTCGAGTACCTTCAGCCTGGGAACCGGTGGTACCTACACAACGGGGGGCAGCAATATTCTCCCGGTCATGAACCCGGTCGGATCCTCGGCGGCACTCCTGATAAACCAGCGGCAGGAGCACATGGCAATCCAGTCCCGATCGTTCATTGTAGACTCTGTGAATGGGACAATTAACACCACAACCGTTTCGACCATTTCAGCAAACGTTCCTATTTCATCTCCCCCCGGTTCGCTGATAGTGAACATTTCCGGAATCCCGTCGCTCGGGGCCTCGAAACAATATGCCGTCACGGTTGCGGGAGGGAACTGGTCGGCCCTCGTCAATGTAACTCCAGTTTTAACGTATTATGTCAATGTGACGCCCACCTACAGTAATATCGGGAGCAATACGGTAATCAGCGGTCTTGGGTATACTTCCCTCTATGCGTACAACCGTACGGATATCACGATAAGCATCGTGAAAAACGGTGCCACCACGATCCAGAATCTGGTGGTATATTCGAACATCTCATCCGGGACATCTTACCAGATTAATCTCTTGGATCCGGCCTATGGGCTCACTACGTTTATCCAGTACCCGGAAACGGTAACCGTCCAGAAAAACGATCCCGCGGGCGAGATCACCGTCACGCTTGTGAGGATCGATAACTACCGGGAGGAGACGTATACGGCCCCGACGCTGCCTGATTATGGTCGTCTCGGAAGTATGGAATACCGGTCCCAGAATAACTACTGGATCCAGCAGAATTATTTCTACCAGATGGGAGGGGTATTCCTCGAGCAGTATGACGGGACATCCTACAAACAGGTCCCCTCTGTTTCGTTATCCTATGATGCAAATACCTCCGGGATAGGGGTGAATATCCGGGAGATCTATTTTTCCAACAACACGGCGGTGATTGCCGGAAGCAGCCCGGTTCTGGTAAAAACAACTCTAGACTCTGTTACGCCTCTCCCGTATGCATCTGTCTCCCCCAATACCCGGTGGGTTAATATCACGGTTTTCACCTACTCGGAATCCGAGGATTCGGCTGCAGCGATGGGTGCCTGGAAGAATTTTTTCCTGGAAGCTGCAGACAATGCCGGTCTCCCCAACACCTCCTATAGTGTCGGTCCCGCGGCTGTCACCACGAATTGCTATATGAACATCCAGGGAAATATTACCCTCTCGGTGTCCCAAGTCAGGATGTCTGCAAGGATCCATGGTATTGGGAGTGTTCTCAAATGACGGGGAAGCGACCTGAGTGGGCGATGTCCGATTCGCTCAGTGCGGTTTGTCTTGTCGGAGTTATCGCGATAGGTGTTGCGAGTGCCGGGGTGTATGTCTGGACCCAGCCGGCCCAGATGCAGCCCCCGGCGGTCAATGCCATTATTGAGAGCGACGAAGGAACGGTTACGATCCAGCATGCCGGCGGCGAGACACTTGATCGTATGGATATGAAAATTACGGTAAACGGTATAGATCAGACCGAAAAGTTCGTCGATCAGAACGGGAATGCAGACTGGCAGACGTTTTCCAACGGGGATACGCTTTATTATACCGGTGCGGATACAGAGGGAGGTGTCCAGATGCTGTATACTGGAGGTGCGACCGGGGCAAGTACTTCTTACATGATAGCTACGGATTTCAAAAGTGCAGGAAATACCGGTAATCTGACTCCTGCTACCACCCAGACAACCGCTACCCCTACGGAATCTCCCACGGAAGTGACCCCTACTGCAACCGTGACGCCCAATACCACGACGCCGGTTCCCACGGAAACGGTTACCCCCACCCCCACCATTCTTCCGCCGGATACGTTCGGTGCCTATGCGGACCCCGGCTGCATCTGGCCCTACCGGTGGCATCACTGGGATTACTGGGACCACGGGCGCTGGGATAATGTGGACTATTGGAACCACGGGTGTTACAAGTACTATGAGAATTTCGGGAATACTGCCTATTACGGGGATAACGGGTACTGGGACGAAGGATACCACCCTTACAATAAATTTGTCAGGATCACGATCCGGAATGTGACTGCACCCTCCGGAGAACCCGTAACCATCAGGATCACCCGGGTGACCCAGGACGAGCCGGTCGATAACAACGGGGACGGGTTCCACACGAAACAACCGGATGCATTCATTGCCGGATCGGTGGTATATGTCAGGGCAGAAAGTAACCCGTACGGTGACGGAAGAGTGTACCGGATATCCTTCGAGGCAACCGATTCGCAGGGAAGGAAGTCTGCGGGGTCGGTCGATGTACGGGTACTGCATGACTGGAGTGACCACGGGACCTGCGCACATGTAAAAGACAGCGGACAGTTCTATGATTCCACGCTGAGCGGGTCCCAGCCAATTCCGATATCCGCTTCGTTCACCTCAAATGTCACGTCCGGGGACGCTCCTCTCACGGTACAGTTTGTCGACACTTCAACCGGATCCACGATTGCAGGGTGGTCATGGAGTTTCGGCGACGGGACGTACTCGTCAGTCCAGAACCCGGTTCATACCTATACCGGGCCGGGCACGTACAGGGTGTCCCTCACTGCCAGCGGACCCTTTGACAGTGATACCGTGACAAGTCCCGGGTACATCACCGTAAGCCAGGGGCCGGTCCCGACTCCTACTGCATCAGGAGAAACGCCCGTTGCAGCGGAGCATCTCTATCTATCTGCAGCGAAAGGAAGTTACCTCAAATCCGGTACCTACATCCAGTTCATGACGGCTAACGGTGCATCGTCCATGATCCTGGATGGACAGCAGTATTCCTTCAAAAACAACCATATCGTCCGCATCACCATGAACGGGGACCAAAGCCCGGCTGCAAGCACCCTGTACGTATCAGGGTCAACAATATCCGGTCTGTCCGGGATCAAGGCATATATCAAAGTGACCGATGCCGAAGGGAATCCGGATGCATCCTATTCCGGGACCCTGACCGGTATCACCATTGTGAAGTACGACAGCTATGCATCGACCCTTACCCTGGTTGTCCCGTCATTCTCCTCGTCCACGATATTCTATGCAGACTGGTCTCCCGTCATAAGCAGCCCTGATGACAATCAGGAAATCCAAATCTTCAATCTCAGCCCCGATTCAACTTGGGGCCTCGCACTGGCATTTAATCCGGGGAGCACGGCGCTCTCGTACGGCAGCGGGAGTTATCTTGTAGGATAGACTCCCAGCGTACTCTTTATCTGATGATAACCAGATGATATCCTGATACCGATGCCTCCTGAGATACAGAACAAACCCGTCAATGGATGCCCTGTCACTGACTCTGCTGTATCCGAGACAATCGGGGCTATCCTCCTGGTTTCCGTGGCGGTCATTGCGGTATCGGTCATCGGCGTCACGATGTTCTCCCAGCCGACACCCCAGGAGGTTCCTTCGGTAAATGCCATCATTTCCAACGAGAGCAATGTGGTATACATGCTCCATGAAGGCGGGGATACCGTCCGGAAAGAGGCGATTAGGGTCTATGTTGACGGGCAGGATGTAACAGGCAGCGTGGTCTTTCCGGCAGACAATACCTGGGGTCTCGGCGACCAGCTGGTCTATACCGGTACCACCATTCCCCAGTCGGTTTCGATAGTCTATCTGTCCGGGGGTTCGGCTGCAAGTATCCTGGGATCCAGGAGCTTTACCGCAGAGTCCGGATCTACCGGCGGAGGTACCGGGTCCGGCTCAGGCGCAAGTTCATTTTATATCAACGCGACTTCCGGCCCGAACGGCACGATCACCCCCTCCGGAACGATTGCCGTAGGGTTCTGGGAGACGCGGTCGTTTTCCATCTCCCCGGATTTCGGGTACCATGTCGGGGATGTGGCAGTTGACAGCGCTTCCGTAGGTGCAGTGACCAGTTATACCTTCTCGAGTATCACGGCGAGTCATACTATCATGGCATCATTTGCTCCCAATACCTATGTCATAACCGCCTCTGCAGGCCCGAACGGGACCGTCTCCCCTGGAGGAAATATCTCGGTCTCGTATGGGGCGTCCCAAAATATCAGTATCATTCCGAATACCGGTTTCAAGGTATCTGATGTGGTGGTGGACAATGTTTCCCGGGGTGCATTATCCGGGTACTCATTTACGCACGTATCTGCGAACCATACGCTTGTCGCAACATTCACCCCTCTGGTCTATACCATCACGGCCCAGGCGGTCGGCTCCGGCGGGATGGTGAGTCCCAACGGGACCGTGAATGTGTCATACGGAGGTTCTGCATCGTTCCTGATCCAGCCGAGCACCGGAAACCGGACGCTGGACGTGCTGGTTGACGGGGTTTCCCAGGGAGTAATAACCAATTATACGTTCAGCAATGTCACCGCAAATCACACGCTCTCGGCAGCATTCACCGGAATAACCTACACCATCACTGCAACCGCTGGATCCGGAGGAAGCATATCCCCTACATCCGCAACCGTGAACTATGGCGGAAGCCAGAGTTTTACCATCACGCCCAACTCCGGGTATGCCATAGATTCCATTGCGGTTGACGGAACCTATGCGGGATATTCGTCACCCTACACGTTCAGCAATGTTACGGCGAATCACACGATCAGTGCCTCGTTCTATTCCTCACCCACGTTATACTCGGTGTACCTGAGTGCTTCTAAGTCCGGATATTTGCTGGCAGGCTCGTATATGCAGGTCCGGGTAAAGGGATCCTCGTCATCTATACGGATCGGTTCCACGACCTATAGTATTGCCAATAACTCCGTTGTCCGTCTGACCTTCACTGAAAATACTACCGGGAGTATGTATATCAGCAGCGGAAGTATCAGCTCGGCATCCGGTTTCACAGGTGTCACGTATTCCCTAAACGGGACCGCTGTTGCCACCGGAACCCTGAACAGTATTTATATCTCCTCCTATACGTCATACCAGTCGACAATGTCCGTGTTCGTCCCGGCAAATACGGCCTGGACGCAGTTCACTTGGAACGGATCCAATCTTATCTATGGATCCGACAATACCCAGATCACCATTTACAATATCGGTCCAAACCCGTCAACAGGGACTCTTAACTTGGAACCCAGCAGCACCAGTCCGTACCTTACCGGGGGGGCTTCAGCATACTCTCTGGTCGTGGCGAATCCTGCAATAACCAGCATCAGTCCGTCTTCCGGTACGGTGGGAAATGCCTGGACCTCGTTTACAATCTCCGGCACAAACTTCCTTCAGAATGCTGTTGTGACGCTCACCAAATCCGGACAATCAAATATCACCGCGACCACGTATAGCGTACAGACCGGTACAATCACCGGAAACTTTGATCTCAGCAGCGCATCCAATGGCACATGGAATGTGGTTGTTACCAACCCCAACGGGGGAACGGCGACCCTCTCGGGTGGATTTACGATCACATATCCGGCACCGGACATATACTGGGAGTCCCCCTCGACATTGAGCCGGGGGAACACCTATTCCATGACCATTTACGGGACAAACTTCCGCTCTGGCGCTTCTGCAAAACTTACGTATGGATCAAGCACCATCACGGGAACCAGCGTGAGTGTCGCGTCTTCCTCGCAGATGTCCGGCACGTTTGTCATCCCCAGCGGGGCCTCAACCGGCTCCTGGACGCTGACCGTCACAAATGATGACGGGCAGTATGACACCGATTCGGTGACCATACGATAGCGATCCGTTGCAGTTGACGGGGTTCGGAGCACTTTTTTCAGGTTTTCTTGGAGAAGTTCCGTAGGTTCCCGGTCCCGGGAAAATGCCAGACTGCCGATGGTACGGCAGATCCCGCAGATACCCGCCCGCTGTGTTTCTTTGGGAGAAAGAAGCCGTATATTGATGAACCTGAAGCAATTATATTAAATAATCCTACATATCTATTCGTTTTGAAGGGATTGGAATGGAAAAACAACCTGAAACGGGATCAAATGAATCTCTTGAGATTGTCCTCACGGTGGCGCTTGTCTGCGTCGTCGGGATAATCTTTGCGGCAGCCGGGATAATGTACTTCAAGGTTCCGGTCGGAACCCAGCCGGCAGCCGGCACGCCTTCCGCAACGCCGGCAGGCACGGTCTCTGCAACCGTTACCCCGGCCCCGAATCCGGGCTCTGATACCCAGGTCGGGGAACCGGTTCCCCGGACCACGAATGAGGAGAATATGCCCAACCCTGTGGAAACAGTGCCCTCCGCGACCGCAGTCACCACTCCCCCGACCCAGACCGCCGTATCCACCCCGACGGCAGAAAGTACGATAACCCCGACCCCTGAGGCCACGCCGCTCTCCGGCACCGTCTCTTCGGATGTCCGGTTCTCGCTTGCTCCTTCTTCCGGGGAGTCCCCGCTCCCGGTCCAGTTCACCGATATGTCGGCAAATTTCCCGACCGAGTGGCTCTGGGATTTCGGCGACGGGGCTTCGTCCACCCAGCAGAACACGTACCATACCTATACCTCGGCAGGGGTGTACAACGTCACCCTGACAACGACCACCACCAAAGGGAAATTCACCTCGGAACCCCTGGCAGTCACCGTCACCAGCGAGCCGGCGGGCCTTTCCTCCGTGTACCCGGTCATGCAGTGCATCGTGAATAACGGGGACGGCACCGTCACCGCGTACTTCGGGTACCGGAACGATTACGAGTCAGCGGTTTCTATCCCGGCCGGCCGGAACAACCGGTTCAGCCAGGGGGTGGCAGACCAGGGTCAGCCGACCGAGTTCCAGCCCGGTCTCCATTACAATGCGGCAACCATCGTATTCAGTTCTCATGAGATCGCATGGACCCTCGGAACGAGCAGCGCTTCCGCCTTCCTCGGATCCCCGGCGTGCGCCGTATCCCCGACGGCAGCGTTCGAAGGGTACCCGGTCTACGGAAAAGCGATGCTCCAGGTGACCTTCTCAGACGAATCCCCGGGTTCCCCGACCTCCTGGTACTGGACGTTCGGGGACGGATCGATATCGACCGAGCAGAACCCGCAGTACCTGTACAAGAAGGCAGGGAACTATACGGTGACCCTGACCGTGAAGAACGCGTACGGGGAGTCGAGCATCACGAAGACGGACTATGTCCACGTGAGCGAATAATCTCCTGCATCTCCCTTTTTTGGCTTCAGGAACCTGACGGGACCTGTGCTACCTCGGTGTCCCGGTTCACGAAGAGGTTGAAGGCGTCCTCTTTCGGGTTGAACCTGACGAGGACGTTTCGTATCATGACGAGGGATCCGTAGCCTGCCGCAAGAAGGGCGCCGTTCCGTTCGGTGCGGTGGTACTCCGGGAGGACGGCAAAGACCGGCCGTTGTGCCGTGCCGTCGCATACTTTGATCACGTGGGTCCCGGTATTGCCGAGGTCACCGGAGAGTACGGAGGCGATCACGTGCACTTTCCTGCCGGTATGCTGCTGCAGGGAAGAGAATCTCGCGAACTTTGCCCCCGGGGGGAGGGAGACCGGGTGCCGCACTTTCCCGTCCTTCCTGAGGATCACGGACGAATATTTGATATCGGTGTTCAGGAACCGGTAGGGCTCGTCCCCTGCCGCAACCGCCCGCATCAGGTCCGGGGGGCCGAGCGGCGGTTTTTCCTCGAACGACCAGCAGGATTCCGGGCTGCAGCCGGTTCCCCGGATGAACGAACAGGGGCCGTAGAGGGTAAGGCCCCGCTCCCTGAGTGCGATGGAGAGTCTGCGCAGGCCGGGCGAGTTGACCTTGTCTGCGGGCTCCGTTATCACGATGGTGCCTGTAGGGGAAAGCCTGCCCGCAAGCCGCATCACGATCTCCGCTTTTTCTGGGATATCGAGGTCCCGGAGCTCGTTTAAGACGTTCGAGAAGATCATGAGATCGATCCCTGCGGGGACGGCTTCGGGCGCCATCGTCCGGATATCGGCGATGACCGGGGATCTGACGGTGACACCCGGAACCCCGGCAGCGAATTCCGGCACCAGGTACCGGTATGCTTCGAGATGTTCCTCGTCCCGCTCGACGGCATGGATTGCGACCTTCGCATTCGGGTCCGCGATCCTCCGGTAGAAGTCAGTTATAGCGAGCGGTACGACACCGGGCCCGGTGCCGACGTCGAGGATCGTCATCTCCGGCCTGAGGAGACCCTGGTGCGCAAGATACGTGAGGATGTGCGTGGTCTGGACGAAGTACGCGGGCATATGGTAGGCAAGGTACCCGATCGTGCGGTAGGCTTTCCCGTACGGGATCCCCTTTCCCGGCCGTTCGTCCCAGTACCTGCCTTTCTGGAAGACGATGGCACTCCGGATCCGGTGGAGGACGGCGGGGTCGTTCCAGGGTTTCTGTACTTTCCGCTCGATGTACCGGAACACGAGATCTTCCAGTGCGGATGGGAGGAAGGGGTGGGCCAGGAAACCGGCGAGTCTCCGCTCCGCATCGGGCCGGAGCATAAAGGTATCCGGGGGGGCATCCCGGGCCGGGGCGGGTGCTCCGGGTTCCGGGGCCGAGCGGGGGCTCCCTCCGGTCTGCCGTCCGGAAGACACCTTCCCGGATCTCCCGGGACCCCGTGGTCCGGTCGCATGTTTTTTCACGTCCCCTTGATCTCGGTAGCGTCAGGGAAAAGGGTTCCTGCCCGGGACGTGACCACTCCCTGCCGATACGTTCAAACAGCGCCCCTTCCAACACTATCCCGGCTGGTTTCCGTGACATCCGCCGGGTTTTACGATACGATCGTCATCGGGGCAGGGCCGGCCGGGCTTGCCTGTGCCATCCCTGCGGCGGCAGGGGGCAGCGTCCTCCTCCTGGAGAAGAACCCGGAACCCGGGCGCAAGCTCCTCCTGAGCGGATCGGGCCGGTGCAACATCACGCACGAAGGGGAGATCCGGGAATTCCTGACCAGGTACGGGGAGCACGGGGCATTTCTCAAACCTGCGCTCCTGAACTATTCCAACCGGCAGCTCGTGGCGTTCTTCGAATCGCGGGGCCTCCCGCTTGCAGCGGAGCCGGAGGGGAAGATCTTTCCCGTTTCCCAGAGAGCGGCGGATGTCCTTGCCGTACTTCTCGCTGAGGTCCGGAACGCCGGGGTGGAGATCGCCTGCAGTGAGCCGGTGGTGCAGGTCGCGAGGGAAGACGGGCTCTTTACGGTGACGACCCGGGCGGGGATCTGCCGGTCACGCTCGCTGGTCATAACTACCGGGGGGAAATCGTATCCCGGCACCGGATCGACCGGCGACGGGTATGGGTTCGCCCGGGCGCTCGGCCATACGATCGTCCCGCCGCGTCCCGCCCTCACCCCGGTCTTTGTGGCCGGTTACCCGTTCTCCGGTCTTTCGGGGATCTCGTTTCCGGGCGCCCGGCTCTCCCTCTTCCGGGACGGGAAGAAGGCAGGCGAACATACAGGAGATCTCCTCCTGACCCACCGGGGGTTTTCCGGGCCCGGAATCCTTGATTTCTCCCGGTCGCTGGAACCAGGGGACACCCTTCAGGTAGCCTTCCTTCCGAAGGAGGAGAGCCCCCGGTTCCCGGAAACGTTCCTGCGTGCGGTGCAGGAGTCCGGCCCGAAACGGGTCCGGGCCGTCCTTGCCGCGTGGCCGCTTCCGGAACGTTTTGTCGTGCAGGTCCTTGCGCTGTGCGATATCCCGCCTGATACGACCTGCGCCCACCTGACTGCGCAGGCAAGGAAACGCCTCACCGGTTTTCTGACCGCCTGCCCGTTCACGATCACGGGCCTGGGCGGGTTCGGGGAAGCGATGGTCACCCGGGGCGGGGTTGCACTCCCGGAAGTCGATCCGAAGACGATGGCATCCCGGCTGGCGGACAGCCTGTACTTTGCAGGGGAGGTCTTAGACATCGATGGCGATACCGGGGGGTTCAACCTCCAGGCCGCGTTCTCGACTGGGGTGCTTGCCGGGCAGGCCGCTGCACGGAGAAACCGGACGTCCGGGAAAAAAGACTGATAGATCCCGGTCTATTTCCGGGCCCTGGTTTTGCCTTCGGCAGCGCCCCGGGCTTTTTCCCGGTGCCAGAGATACCCGCCGATAAGGACGACCGCGACGATCAGGGCGACGGCGCAGGGCAGGACAACCGCCTGTGTCCGTTCCGAATCTTCTTTTGCCTGTTCCGCCTGCTGCAGGGCGATGGCATTGTTGATGTTATCCTTCAGGTAGGGATACGCCGGGTTGAGTTCCTTCACCTTCCCGAATGCCGCCAGGGACTCGTCGTACCTGCCGAGGGCTGCGAGGGAATACGCCCGGTTGAACCAGGCGACGTCGCTTGCGGGGTCGATCGCGATGGCCCGGTCGTACGAGGCGAGTTCGTCGTCATACCTGCCCAGGTTATAGAGGATCGCACCCCGGTTGATCCAGCCGTTGAGGTAGGATGCATTGATGGCAAGCGCGGTATCGACTGCCTCGAGGGATTCGTTGTACCTGCCCATCCGGTTGAGGACGTCCGCCTTGCCGTTCCAGGCCTCGTAGGACTGGTTGTTCTGTCCGATAGCCTGGTCGAATGCGGCAAGGGCGTTCGCATAGTCCCTGGCCTGGGTGTAGTTGAGGCCTGCGGTGTACGCGGTCGTCGCATCCCCGGCGCAGGCCGGGAGCGGCACGGAGAGAATGAGAAACCCGGTGAGCAGGACGAGGAGGATCCGGAACGGTCCCCGTATCCCCTGGTGTGGCATGGTCGCCATGGCATCGTTCTTCCGGGTATCGTTCTTCCGAGTATCGTTCACTTCTTCTTTGCGGCCTTGTCCATCTCGGTCTGGGCTTTTGCGAGGATATCCTGGAGTGCCTTCTGGAGACCGGTTCCCGCGTCCCGGACCGATTTCTCTACATATTTACGCCCTTCGTCCGTCTCGAAGAGCTCGCGTCCCACCTTCACGGCGTCATCGATCGTCGCTGCAACATTCTTCGTCACACCGGCAATCCGGGTCTCGATCCCGGCCTGGGCCGCCTTTTCGGTTTTTACCGGTTCCGCAGGCTCCTGTTCTTCCACCCATTTCCCGTTGACAAAATGTCCGTTCGTTCCGGTCACGACAATCACCTGTTCGTACGTAGGATTCACCTGTTGCGCAATTAAGGGTGGCGGATCGCCCGGAGTGTTCTTGGGAACGGTCCCGCTCCCGGAGGTCCTCCTTAGGGTGTGCCGCAAAGCCTAATGGGGCGGGAGATCCACTTCCTAAGTCCCATGGACCTGATCCTGACCTCGGTTCTTATCGGGATAGGGCTTGCAATGGACTGCTTCGCAGTCTCCCTTGCGACCGGAGGCCACGCCACCGGGCCCGGGCAGGGGAAGACAGCGGTCATCCTCGGCCTGGTTTTCGGTTTTTTCCAGGGCGGGATGGCCCTTGTCGGCTGGGCGGCGGGTGCAGGAGTGGTCGGCATGATCTCCCCGTTCGATCACGTGGTTGCCGCTCTGCTGCTCTTTGCCATCGGCGGGAAAATGGCAGTTGACGGGATACGGGACGGCGGGGAGGAAGTCCCTGCGAATGTCATGAATCCCGTTGCGGTACTCATTCTTGCGGTCGCAACCAGCATCGATGCGCTCGCGGTCGGGATCAGTTTTGCCTTCCTGGACGTTGCGCCGCTCGTCCCGGTGGTCATCATCGGGCTTGTGGCATTCGTGTTCTCCTTTGTAGGCGTATTCATCGGGGGAAGGCTCGGCCGGCTGCTGGGCCGCAGGATGGATATCGCGGGCGGCGCGATCCTGATCCTTATCGGGATCCGGGTTCTTCTCGGGATGTAGGGAAATATACTATTTTGAATAAAAAGTGAGACACCGGGTAACCATCTGGTATACAGGAAATTACCAGAATATCCCCGGTCAGGAATGTACCGGAAAGGAGGACTTCCAATGGGCCGGTGTCAGGTTCACTATCATGGGATGTTGTATCCTTCACGATTGTTGAGCAGACCCTCGCAGTAGTACCGTACTTTCCTTCAGGATCATCAAAGGGGGCGATAAATTCCTCCTCTGTGGCCAACATACATATCTTGTCTGTAGATGCGGGTTCTCACCTCATTTTCTCTCGGGAAATTATGAGTATACTCACGGTGAGGTGGGTTGACCTGAAAGGTGGTACTTCTCCCTTGGAACGGACATCTCGAAGCGCGCACCTTTTCCCGGTTCACCGGTTTCTGTAATTGTGATCCCTGTCGCTGCAAGGATTTCGTGGATAAGGAACAGGCCATGGATCGAGCGGTCCCCCCAGGTCTTTTCAAACAGGTGTTTCTTGGAGTCATCTGGAATACCGGGGCCATCATCTTCAACGATAATTTTCATACCATCATTCATTTCTTCAAACGATATACGGATCAGGGTCAACCGGTCTCCGCCATGCCGGACTGCATTATGGATCAGGTTAAAAATTATCCGATCAATAAGATTGTCTGCCAGGATCTCCAGGTGACGGGAATCCACATCAACCCGGATGTTCTGCATAGGATATGCATTGACAATTTCCTGGATTTTTTTGTTCAGGTTTTGCCATGTGGGCGCATCCATCCCGATTGAAAGGTAATCCCAGGTAAAATTCAGCAGGTTTTCTATGTTTTTAACGGCATCTTTCCCTTTATTTATAAAATCGGCGAGTTTTTCCGGGTTATCCGGATATTTACCGGCAAGTTCAAGATAACCCGTGAGGATCATGAGATAATTCCGGAAATCGTGTTGCACTATACTGGCAATTAGGCGGTTTTTTTTCTTTGCCTGGTGCAATGCATCTTGGTGGTTTTTAAGATCGGTTACTTCGCGCCCGACGGACTGGAACTCGGCCAAAGCTCCCTCATTATTAAAAATCGCCCGGTCGCACCACCGCATCCAGCGGATATCTCCTCCAGGGAGAATGACCTGATGGGTGATAGTAGCAACAGGATGACGCTGCGTGAGAGATTGAAGGTTTTGCCGGATCCGTACTGCATCTTCACGGGATATCTTAAGGAGACATTTTTTTCCGATAAGATCCTCCCGTTTTTTTCCGAAGGTCCGGCAATATGCATCGTTCACAAAAATATACGTCCCGTCAGGAAGGAACCTTACGATAAACTCGGTCTGATCCTCAACAACACTCCTGTACAGGTTCTCCGATTTTTCCAGGGCTTCCTGGGTTTTTTTCAGTTCAGTTATATCCCTGAATGATTCAATTGCTCCAATTACCTCATTTTCGGTATTATAGAGGGGAGAAGCACGGCCCCATAAACAGCAATTCCTTATGGTGGGATACCCCGGTGTACTCGGACTGGGAAAAACAACCTCCGTTTCAACGATGTTTCCGTCCCAGCGCAGGAACGGATACTCGTACCCTTCGGGAGAGGTTCCGGTAAGGGCAATATCAATCAGGATGGGACGTCGTTTTCCATATATCAGGAGTGCATACTCATAGTTTCCCTTCCCGATCATGTCGCCTTCAGGGATACCGGTCATTTTTTCAATGGCCCGGTTCCATGCAATTACCCTCCCACCGGAATCGATTACAAAGGTCGCATCCGGCAGATGATCGATAATATCCCTCATTCGGCGTTTCGAGAGATCTAGGTCTTTTTTCATCCGGCTTCGCTCATTTACCAGCTTGATTTTGTATTCAAGCTCAGCAAACTGGGATCTGGGTTCTCCGCCTTTCTGCAGGTAAAAATCAACGCCGCAGTTCAGGGCTTCGATTACTACCTCTTCCCTGCCTTTGCCGGTGAAAATTATAAATGGGATTTTTCCGATAGTCGATCGTACCTGTTTCAGGAATTCGAGGCCGTCCATATCAGGCATCTGATAATCGGATATGACGGCATCATATCTCTCGGTCGTGAGTTTTTTAATTGCCTCCTTTGGGGAAAGTATAGTATCTACCTGAATCTCTCCTGACCGCTCAAGGAAATGTTTTCCCAGGGAGAGGAGATCCGGTTCATCGTCAACATAGAGTGCCCGGATCATGTTGATCTGCCGGCTTATGCGTTCAATCCTTCATCGATATCGGAAAGGAGTCTGGTAATATCGATCCAGATGATCAGTTCGTTCTTTTCCTTATCCCGTACCTTAATCTTTCGCTTGATAATACCGAGGATTGCCGAATCGTCTTTGGTTACATTTGCAGAGGTATAATCCACCTGCGTGGCCTCGAATGTGGATACCGAAGTTACATCGTCTACGAGGATTCCGATTTTCGATTTGGTTATTTTGTCGTCCAGAACGATAATCCGGGAAGATTCGGTGGAAAAACTCTCCGTGTCCGAGATATTCAGGCGCTGCTTGAGATCGATAATGGTGGTTATCTCTCCCCTGAGATCGATGATGCCTTTCACATAAGGCGGGACATTCGGGAGTTTCGTTATCGTGGTATACTCAACGACTTCCTTTACATCAAAGAGATCGATTGCAAAGAATTCCCTTCCCAAGGCAAACTCGACCACCTGGATGTTTCCCTGCCGTTTTTCCCCCATACCCTCCTGAGGTTTCTGCCCATGTGTCGCTTCAGCTCGTGCGGCCATGACACCTGCCCCCTCAGGTTACCTTGAATTTCTTGTTTGCATCCATCGCTTCGACCGCTGAAATATTAACGGAGTGGATCATCGTTGATATCTCATCGATTGCGGCCGATGCCTCTTCGGAAGCTGCAGCGGCATCCCCGGCTTCTTTTGCGGTCTGGACCACCAGGTTTGCGACTTCATGAACGCTTGCCGTGATCTCTTCGGTAGTTGCCGCCTGCTCTTCAGTTGCTGCCGCAACCTCCGATGCGCTCTTCGCCACCTTTTCGACCGCCCCCGCAATCTTATTGAATGACTCAACCGTCTCGGTTACCATCATAGATCCCTGATCGACAACGGATTTGGATTCGGCCATGGCAGTGGATGCATTTTGCGTGCTCTTCTTGAGGGTAGTAATCATCTCTTCAATCCGCTCGGCCGAATTCCGGGATTCCTGGGCAAGCGATTTCACTTCGGTCGCAACCACAGCAAACCCGCGACCGGCGTCCCCGGCCCGGGCGGCTTCAATCGCTGCATTCAGGGCAAGGAGGTTGGTCTGGTTGGCCAGGTCACGGATGAGGACGACAATCTTCGATATCTCACCCATCTGTTTCTCGACATCGGATACGATCTCGTGAACATGTGCTGACGATGTTGAAATTTCTTCCATACTATTTTCTGCTTTTTCGGCAAGTTGTGCACCCTTGCGCGACAAATCATCCGCCTCCCGGGAAAGGGTGGAGACCGATTCCATGCTGGATGTGATCTCTTCAACTGCAGCGCTCATGTCCTGCATGGCTTTCTGGATCTGATCAACCCCCTGGGAAGATTTATCCGCGAGATCGCTCACCCTCGTTGTATTTTTTGCAATCTGCTGGATGCCCTTGGATGCATCGTCAACACTACGGGTGGCATTATCAGCTCCCTTCACCATACCCTCCATCCGTGTATCCACATCGGTAATACTGATGCGCATGTTCTTGATGATACCACGAACTGCTTCCTGGAGTGTTCTGACTAAATCAAATACTACCTTGGTATCGTCATCCGGAGTCGTCAGATCATAATGGACGGTCAGATCTCCCTTTGCAGCGTTTCCATACGCTACTGCAAGTTCATCCACCTCGTGCTCCATATACCTCATGATCTTCTGCGTCCGGGCTGCCCGGGTCTCGATCTCCGCGAGTTGCCGTTTCTCGTCGGTGGTGTCCCGGTAAATTGTGAGGTAATTCTCGATTTGCCCCGCTTCATCGAAAAGCGGAATTGTATGGCGTTCGACGGATTTTACTCCCGTGGGAAACTGGAAGACCGCCTCCCCGACGGCACTCCTTTTTTCCCGTTTAGCCTCATCGAATCCTTCCCCGGAAGCGGATTTTATGAGTTTCCTGATATCCTGCAACGTCATTTTCAGGGTTTGTTCCCGATCAAAACCGGTCAGCCGGGTAAATGCGGAGTTTAAATCAACAATGAGTAATTCAGGATCCCATATCAACGCCGGATATGGGTTCTGGTGAAAAAGTGCATCTGCCCGTCGTTCAATTTTCGATGTAGTTCCTGACATTATACACATTCCTGGTAAAATTTTGTTTTTTTACGGATCCCTGAAAGGAAATATCAAGCAATTCCTCTGGATCCGTATACTAACCCAGTTGCAATTCTGAGTGAGTGTAGATTTCTCAATTCCATATTTAAAATTATCTTAATATGATGGTCATTGATATTGATCAATGGGTATCGACATCACATTTTTATAATCTTACCGGAAATAATGTTCACGGCAATGGGGGAAATTACGGAATACCGTGACCGGCGGGAAGAGATAAAAGACCTACTTAAAAACAATCCTAAAGGGCTGACCATAGAAGAGATCTCCCAAAAACTCTCATTCAACCGGAGCACGGTAGTAAAATATCTCAACAGCATGGTTGCCTCCGGGCAGGCCGACATGCGGACCCTGGGGCGTGCGAAACTCTTCTATCTCTCGCAGAGACTTCCATTAACCGATATTCTGAGCCTCACAACAAAACCGATACTCATTCTCGATAGCGATCACTTCATCAGGGAAGTGAATGGGGCATTCCTTGATTGTTTTCACGTATCCAAGCCGGAACTGATGGGCTCCAAAATTGAATATTCCCCCCTGGCATTTCATTTCAAGAACGAATGGCTGACTTCTCTGGACAAGGCGCTTGACGGGATTAATCAATCCCTGGAAGAGTGTATCCACGGCAGGGATAATCAGTACTTCAAAATGGAATTCATTCCCCTGGTTTTTGAAGGAGGGGCAAAAGCAGCAGGGGTAATTCTCGAAGATATCTCAAAAATGAAAGTGTACCAGCAGAACCTTGAGGATCAGGTACGGGAACGGACATCGGAACTGATGAAAACCAATCGCATATTGCTTCGTGAGATTAAAGAACGCAAACAGGCCCAACTCTCCCTGCAGCAGTCAGAACGTTGTCTTGCGGATATTATCAATTTCCTTCCTGATGCCACTTTTGCAATTGACCGATCCGGCAAGGTGATTGCCTGGAACCGGGCCATCGAAGAATTAACGGGAATATCCTCCATTGATATGAGGGGAAAAGAAAATTTTGAATATGCTATACCCTTCTACGGTGTCCGCGGTCCGATTATAATCGACCTTGTCATCAGGCCCGAACTGAAAATTCCCGAAGACGACCGGTATCACTATATCCAGAAAAAGGGGGACAAGATAATTTCTGAAACGTACATTCTGACTTTTAATAAGGGAACAGGCTCGCATCTCTGGTGCATGGCCTCCCCGCTGTATGATCTGAAGGGAAAGGTTGTCGGAGCCATTGAATCGATACGGGATATATCCGAATGGAAACAGACAGAAGAGGAACTTCTTCACAGGAATCAGGAACTATCAGATGCCAATCGGAAACTCATTGCACAGGAGGAAGTTATCCGGAAGCATAACGCGAATCTCAAAAAAAGTGAAGGAGCGCTGCGCAAATCCGAGCGGATGTACCGGACTCTCTTTGAGACTACCGGTACGGCTACGGTTATCATCGATGAGGATACCACCCTCTCTCTTGTCAACACGAAATTCGAGCAGCTCAGTGGCTACTCCCGGAAGGAGATTGAAGGGAAGATGAAGTGGACGGAATTCACTGCCGATACCGATCTTGACCGGGTTCTGGATCTGCATCGGTTACGGAGAAAAAAGAAAGATGTCCCGAAAAACTATGAGTTCGGTTTCAGAACACGGTCCGGCGAAATCCGCACTATCCTGCTTTCAATAGACCTGATACCCGGCACAACGAAAAGCACGGCTTCCCTTGTAGATATTACGGACCGGCTGCGATCTGCTGCATGGCAATCGTCCGGGTGCTGATTCGCTCGCGGTGGACTGGGATATTAACGGGTAAATACGGTCCTCCCATCAACGGTAAAGGCATCCGAACCGGCATGGGTATTGTCTGGTGGATAGTGAAAGGAACTTACCGTCCCGGCCAGGATAAACAACCCCTGCGCGTAATAATCCCCATAGAAAAAATAAGTCTGATTCACAGTGTAACTCAAAGAAAAATTCAACCTGTCCTCAGGAAGCCGCCGGAGGGACTTGAACCCTCGACCTGCTGATTACGAATCAGCCGCTATACCGCTAAGCCACGGCGGCGCATTGCCTCACAATATGATCTTTCCCGCATAATAAACCTAATCAAAAACCCGGGTCCCGGTCCGGCCTGTTTCCCTGAATGTTAATAATGTTTGACATTCAACCTCAGGATCAATGACCCCGTCCCTCAAAGCACCGCGGCCCTGGGTCTGGGTGGTCGTTGCCCTTATCATGCTTTTTGCCGCAGTCCTTGCGATCGAATTCTCGTTCCTCTCGACTGCAAGTTCCCTGTCGGGGATCCTCTCCGGAGACATGGACACCTTCGGTTCCCTGTTCCAGCACAATTTCCTCGTTCTCGGGGGAGCCGTCATCCTTCTCCTGGGTGCGGGAGCGGTCCTCGTTTTCAAAAGCAGGTAACCGGTTCCCGGCAGAAACCCGGGAAACGGGGATACAACGAAGATGAAGTTCTGAAAAGATTGTTCCGGTTACTGGTACATCCGGTTGGTAAGGGCCATCACTACCCCGAGCCCAATTGCGGCGCCGATGAGGAACGTGATGATATTGGGCTGGATATTGAGTGCAAACGGGAATATAATAAGGCAAAATAAAATGCCGCTGAAGATGACTCCAACAGCGACTTCTCCGAATCCCATATTCATATATTTTTATCCCGTTGCTATTTTACCGTATCGTCCGGGCAGCACGGGGCCGGAAGAGCGAAGGCGGATCGCAGGGATCCGGATGCCGGGATCCTGCCTTCGGAATACGGGGAGACGGACTTACTCGTACCCCTTCAGGGTCGTCACATTCCCGACATGGGAGGCGTCTTTCGCAGGATTGATGGTCCCGAACTTGCTCTCGTAATCCGCGACGCTGTTCTTCAGGACCTCAAGGAGCCGTTTGGCATGGTTCGGGGTGATGGATACGATCGCTTTTGCCCGGGCCTGGTTGATGGTCGGGATCTGGTGCAGGAACATGAACGTGAACTCGTCTTCCTTGTACGCGACCTGGATCATGTTGCTGTACACGGGATCGAGCGTCTGCGGGACGTTTACCGCTATTTCCTGGTTGGCCATACCTACCTGTTGACGCTGGAGGGTAATGGGCTTACCGGTGCGTTCCAGTTGCATTTTTGTGGAATGAACGCATTTCCGGTACTAGAACTAAGGGGAATCCCATGGATCGGCCGCTTCGGGTATCGGACCTCGTCAAAACGCATTTCTGTCCGGTCCGGTTCTACCTCGAAAAGGACGCCGCTATGGAAGAACCCGGCCGGTACAGCGTCTGCAAGCAGTTCTCGTACCATCTCGGGGGCCCACTGGATGCCAGCCGGATCTGGGCCGAGATCGCGGGGGTCACCCCTGAGATCGATCCCGGGCTCCGGACATTCCTGGACGAATGCATCTCTGCTTGCTCGGCGCAGCTTGGGTGGAGGACACCGGTGCAGACCGATGTTCCGGTCCGGTTCGAAAAGTACGGGATCGTGGGGCAGGTCGACAAGCTGTACGGCGATCCGGTCTCGTTTGCCATCGTCCGGTGCACGAAGGCTCCGGAGATCGGCGCATACCCCGGGGACCGGCTGAGGATCGCGGCATACCATCTCTGCATCCGGGAGACCCTCGGCAGGGATCTCGAAGGAGGCTGTATCGAATATATCCCCTGCGGGACGGCCCGGTATATCCGGCCCCAGCCCCGGGACCGGCGGGCGCTCATGACCGCGATCCGCTCGGCACGCCGTATCCTGGACGGGGAAGAACCCGGAAAACCGGTGGACGCATCCCGGTGCGGCCGCTGCCCGCATGAACAGAATTGCGTCTCCGGGTCGCGAGCCTCCCGGCTGTCCCGCTTTTTTTAGGGCCGTACGTCTTTCAGGCCAGCGTTTCAAGGAGCGTTTTCGAGACGATATATTCGCCGTTTGCCTCGCGGGTGGTCCCGACGATCAGCCAGCGCTCGTTCCCGTGGCGCTCGCACACCCCGCAGGCTTCGATGATCTCCCCTTCTTTCGCCTGCCCGCAATAGGTATGCGTGAAGGAGAGGACCAGAGAGACGGTCTCATGCTCCACGTGGTACACGGCGGGGCTGTCGAACGAGAGCGAGGCGTCCGTAACCCGGGCCTCGATGGTCATCTTCCCCTCGACCTCGCCTTTCCCGGAGGGGAGGGCGCCGAGCGTATCGTACGACCTGCTGAAGAGGAGATCGAAGTACGTCCCTTCGATCTGCCCCCGGTTCCATTTCCGCTCCTCGTGCAGGAAGAACTCCCCGAACCCGATCTCGGGCCTGCGTTTTGCATAGACCCGACGCCACATCTCCTCATCGAGATCCTCGATTGCGCCGTCCGCGATGAGACGACGGAGTCTCTCCTGGGCCCGGAACCAGGCGTCCCCGTACACCACGAGATCGATATCCGAGGTCCCGCACTCGAGGCCGCAGAGGAGCGATCCGGTGCATCCCGCGGTTCCCGGGGCAAGGCCGAGGAGCCGGTTCAGCTTCCGCACCCGCCCGTCCCTCGCAAGAACCTCCGGCATGATCTCGTCGGGCTTATAGACTCGTGCGATATCTGCGACCGGCACCCGGTGGATCAGGTCGAGGTACTGCGGTTTCCGGGCGGCGATGTACCGGAAGGCCTCGTCAAAATCGTACTTATTGTATCGCCGGCCCGAGGGATGGAGCCGTTCTCCCTCCGGTTCAGGGACGTACCGGAGCACGCAGCCGATCCGGTCCCGGCTGTCGTACACGGAAACCGCGTACAGGCACCCGTCCCGGTCTTCGATGAAATCGCGGAGGCGCAGCGGTTGCACGGGGATCACCTGCAGGAGGAAAGGAACGCTTCGATCTCGTCCGCGAGAGCTCCCCTGCGGATGAGGGTTCCTGCCGCGATATCGACCACCGTGCTGGGCGTTCCGGAAAGCCGGCCCCCGTCGATTGCGAAGTCGTGGGGCACATGGCAGTCAGCGAGCGTCACGGGATCGTGCTCCCCCGAGAGGTTTGCGCTGGTCGCGGTGATCGGGGCATCGAAACGCCGGATGATCTCGTGGGGGACGGAGTGGGCCGGGATCCGGATACCGATCCTCCCGGTCCCTGCGGTCAGGATAGTTGGAATCGAGCTCTTCGCCCTGAGAACGACCGTCACCGGGCCGGGAAGGAATTTCCGGATGAACGCCTCGCTGACCGGGTCCACCTCCGCAACCGCGGCCAGCATATCGGCATCCGCGACCGCTATCGAAACGGGCTTTCCGAAGAAACGGCCCTTTGCCTCGTAGACTTTCTCTATCGCCTCGTCGGAGAACGCATCCGCGCCGAGGCCGTACACGGTATCGGTCGGGTACACGATGAGCCCGTCCCGGGAGAGGACCTGGACGGCCCGTTCTATCGGGTCCATCAGAATTCCCGCCCTCTCACCCGGTTGATGTCAAAGACACCCTTGGAACTGACATGCATCACCGCAAAGACGCCGGCCTGGATGGGATCGGTCACGACAAGGTCCGCATGGTCCGGAACGCTCCCCGCCATCTTGAGCGCTATCACCGGAATCCCGGCGTCCCGCACCCGGTCCACGGCTTTCGAGGCTTCCCCGCCCATCAGGGAACCGGCAAGGACCAGGATGGTGGCACGGGGGAGACGCGCCACGGCGTCGATGGCGTTTGCAAGCGTCCGCTCGCCGACCAGCGGGATGGTGTCCACCGAGATCCGTTCGCCCCGGATGTTGTGCCGGTCCGCCTCGTTCACGGCACCGAGCGCAACCTGGGCGACCTGGGCGCCGCCGCCGATGATGATCACGCGGGAGCCGAAAATATCCCCGAACGGCTGGTACGACCGGATATCCGTGAGGTCCGGGATCTTTTTCAGGTCGGCGATCAGGGAACTGCAGTCCGGCCCTGAGAATTCGAATTCAAAATAGAGCTCCGCCAGGCCTGCAAACGGTCCGGAGTCGAAGATCTCCTGGTTGATCATCACGATATTTGCTTCATGGGCGGCAACGACCGTCGCGATGTCACGCAGAACCCCTTTGCGGTTCTCGGCAATGATGCGGATCGCGTGGAGTGCGGGCTCGGAATCGGTCATGCAAAAGATGCGATAGCCGGGGATCGAACCCGGGTTAGAAGCTTGGGAAGCTCCTGTCCTGCCGCTAGACTACTATCGCAGGTAGTATGCGTTATCATATTTTCCATGGCAATTGATAAAGGTATTTTCCTGCTATCTCGATACGATTAAGTCCCGGGAGCAAGATATCTCCGGAAACTTCCGTGGCTGTGCTTTCCCGTACCGGCAATCCCGGGGAGAGCTGCACGGGTTCCGGATGATACCATGTACCAGGAAAAAACCGTTCGTGCTGCGTCTGCGGAATGCTTCATCATCATCCTTCTCGCAGCAGGCCTTGCAACCATACTCCTTGCCCCCGCCGTCCAGGCAGCGGCCGCGAGCGGGCAGGAGATCATCTACCAGGAGGATTTCTCCGCGAGTCCCGACTGGACCACGAACAGCCCGTCCCGGTATTACTGGGACTCTGAAAAGGGGGCCTACCATTACCGGGTCGAACCCGGGAGCGGTTCCTATTCCTACCACGAGGTCCCGTGGGACGATACCTCGTTCACGCTGGAGTACGATGTGACCCCCACGGTCACCATGGACGACACGGCATTCCGGCTCGGGATCGGGAAAAAAGACATGAACTATGAGAAAGGTCCCTGCGTTATCACCATGTTCGGGAACGACAAGCACGGGAACCTGATGAGCCTCCGGGTCATAACGCCCCAGAACCATATGTTCGATTATTCCAGCTGGGCCTATTCCTACGGCGGGGAAAATGCCAAGTACCCGACGGTTACCTTCACCAACAACGAGACATACCATGTGAGGGTGAAATACGACCAGGATCAGCAGACCGTCTCGATCACCGTTACGAAACAGCCCTCCGGCAGCCAGTTCTGGTCATACTTCATCAAGCCAGAGGCCGATCTCCATGACCTCGAACGGATATACATAACGTCCATAGGCGACTTCAGCGGCGGCATGAATTATGCCGAAGGCTACATTGATAACGTGGTCCTCACGGTGCCTGCTACGGCAACGGTCGCCCCGACCACTGCGGCAACGACGATCCCAATGGCATCCGTTCCTGCGACCACGAAGAAACCGACGACCGTGGCGACAACCGCGTCCCCCACCCCGACGGAGTCCCCCATCTCCCCGCTTGCAGCGGTTGCCGGTATCGGGGCCGCCGCCCTGCTGGCCCTCCTCGCTACCGGGAAACGGCAGTAACCTTTTTTCAGGCACCCGTACCTGCCTGTACGGATCCGGATGCATCGTTTTATTGTCCCGACAGGCAAACCCTCCGGGAGAACTTCAGATTTCCGGTGATCCTGGCATGACCGATCCTGATATGGTGGAATACGAGTATGCGGTCTGCGCCCATTGCGAAGGCGCCGGCTGCATGAACTGCAGCCGGGAAGGACGCGTCCTGGTACGGAAACCTGCGACGAGATGCCCCCACTGCGAGGGGGTCGGCTGCATCTACTGCGGGTTCACCGGATGGGCCCACCCGAAAGGGAAGTACGACTGAACCCATCCCTCTCTTTCTCTCCGGTGTACACGCACGGTTCCCTTCGCGTTCCCTTCTGCGAAATGTCCGGTTCTGTCGCATCAGGGAAATTTTCCGTCGATCGTTCTCGGGAGGACGGCCTCCCGGTAGCGGGCCTCGAAGTACCGGTCCGTCATACCGGCAAGGAAATCCCGGACGATCATCGCATGCGGCGCCGTCTCTTTATACTCCTTTGCGATCCAGTCCGTGGACAGAAATCCCCCGTACACCGGTGACGATTCCCTGCCCTCTTCCAGGTCCCGGTAAAAGCGGGCAAAGAGCGTCCGGTACATCAGCCGGATCTTCTCCCGTTCGGCCGTGAGTTTCGGGTTCTCGTAGATCGTCCGCCGGGAGAACTCCCGGAGGGCGGCGAGCGCATCTTCGACTTCCCTGCTGTAGGAGATATACCCGGAAGATCCGGCGTCGCTGTTCTCCAGGAGATCGGTGATGAGGGTATTGATGATCTCGCCGTTGGTCCCGCCCAGGACCTCCCGGCAGCGTTCCGGGATCTCCTCCATCCCGGCAAGCAGGTTCACCTCGACCGCGTCCTGCAGGTCGCGGCCGATGTACGCGATGGTATCCGCGAACTTCACGACGCAGCCTTCGAGCGTCCCCGGGGCCCACCGCTTCCTGCCCTGCACGATACTCTTCACCTTCCGGTCGAACGCAGGAAAGTCCAGGCAGGCTTCCGGGGAGATCCGGGAATCCATGGATTCACCGTTATGGGAGAGGATGCCATCCAAAACCTGGAGGGTCAGGTCGCAGTTCTCGATGGTGTCGAGGAACCGGACGCTCTGGACGTTGTGGAGGAACCGGCCGATCCGGTGCTCTTCCGAGAGTTCGGAGAGGCACATCTCCCCGAAGTGGCCGTACGGGATATGCCCGATATCGTGGCCGAGTGCGATTGCCTCGATGAGATCCTCGTTCAGCCGGAGCGACCGGGCGATGGTCCGGGCGATCTTCGAGACCAGCTGGACATGGATGACCCGGTGCGTGATATGATCGTTTCTCACTAGGTAGAAGACCTGGGTCTTGTCGATATACCTGCTGTATGCACGGGTATGGATGATCCGGTCCGCGTCCCGTGAGTACGGGGCCCGGATATCCCCGGCTTTCCGGTCCCAGCGCCGCAGGGCGCCATCGCTCCGGGAAGCGGACGGCGCGAGAAGTGCTTCGCGTCGGGACAGATACCCGCGGGTCGCATCAAAGATATCCTGCCGGAGAGGCCGCAGGTACCGGCGGGGTGGATCCATGACCGGATGGTGATGCCTGCCGGGTATTAAGCGTAATTGCGGACGGTATCTGAAAAAGGGGGAACGGACTATCTCCCGTACGTTACGTAGGTCTCCCCGTACTGGACGACGTGGCCGGACATCGCTTTCACGAGTTCCTCTTTTCCGGCGCCCGGCGGGAGATCGAGCAGGGTATCGAGCGCGTAGACCTTGAAATCGTACCGGTGGGTCTGGCCCCGGGGCGGGCAGGGCCCGCCGTACCCGATCCCCCCGAAGCTGTTCCGGCCCTGGACTGCTTTCATCGGGAAGGAGACGACCGGCTCTTTCGGGATCTTCTCGGGGATGAGTTTTACGAGTTCCATGTTCCATGCAATCCAGTGGATGAAGTTTCCGCCCGGTGCATTCGGATCGACCACAATAATTGCGAGGGACTTCGCTTTCGCGGTGTTCACCCCTTCCACGGATATCTGGGGCGACTTGTCCTCCCCGTCGCAGGTATAGGCGGCAGGGAGGTTCAGCACGGAAATTCTGATCTGCAGGGGTTCCATCTGTTCCACACTCCGTTACGTGATGGGTGGGATCCGGGAGATAAAAAAGTATGGAACCTGACGGTTCAGCCGGCCGCGACCGCCGCAGTTTCCCCGTACTGGATTACATGGCCCCTCATGGCGGCAATGAGTTCATGCTTCCGGGAACCGGGAGGAAGTGCAAGCATTGCATCAAGCGCGTAGACCTTGAAGGTGTACCGGTGCATCTCTCCCGGTCCGGGACAGGGCCCCGTGAACCCGGTCTTTCCGAAATCGTTGCTGCCCTGGACGGCATGCACGGGAAATTCCACGGTCGGTAAGGTGGGAATTTCCGGAGGGATCACCGGATCGGGAGGAAGGTTCCAGATGAGCCAGGGGGAGAACGAGCAGCAGGTTTTTATGAACGGGTTCACGGCCATGACCGCGACGGATGTTGTCTCCGCACCGAGTCCCCGGAGCCGGATCCGGGGCGAGCCCCCTCCCCGGCCGCACAGGGAATCTTCCGGGAAGACCAGGAAATCCAGCGTGACGATGAGCGGCTGCATGGGAGGTACTCGGGGATGGGAAGGATAAATCCTGCGATGCAGCACCCCCGCATTCATGCAGATGCAAAGACTATACCTATTTAACGATTTTTTACCCAAGTATCTTAGGAATATCCCGTACCGATACGGGAAAACCAACCATCCGCAACGATTTCTTCTGGAGGAATACAGTATGGCAGGAAATACCACCGAGAAAACCGAATCTGCGAATACCGATAAGAACGGCGAGCCGTGCACCGGAGAGAACTGCACGGAAGAGAAGTGCGCCGGCTGCCCGACCGCCAGCAGCTGTTCGAGCGCAAAAACCCCCGGTGCGACCGGCCTTCCGCCGAAAGCCAAAATCGACGTCAAGCATGTCATCATGGTGCTGAGCGGGAAGGGCGGGGTCGGGAAATCCACGGTCTCCGTGAACCTTGCGTACGCGCTCTCGAACCACGGGTACAATGTCGGTCTCCTCGACCTCGACATGCACGGCCCCAATATCCCCAAGATGCTCGGTATCGAGGACCACAAGCTCAGCGCGGTGGGGAACATGATCGAACCGGTCCGGGTGACGGGTTCCCTCTCGGTCATATCGATGGCGTTTCTCCTTCCCGACACCAGCACGCCCATCATCTGGCGCGGCCCGATGAAGATGTCGGCGATCGGCCAGTTCTTAAACGAGGTGAACTGGGGCAGTCTCGATTACCTGGTCGTTGACCTTCCCCCGGGAACCGGGGACGAGGCCCTCACGATCGCCCAGCTTGCGCCCAACATGGAAGGGGCGGTTGTCGTGACGACGCCGCAGGATGTCGCGACCCTCGACTCCCGGAAAGCCGTGAAGTTCGTGGAGAAACTCGGGATGCCGGTCCTTGGGATCATCGAGAACATGAGCGGGATGGTCTGCCCGCACTGCGGGGAAGCAATCGATCTCTTCGGGAAGGGCGGCGGGGAGAAGATCGCCCGGGAACTCGGCGTTCCGTTCCTCGGCGGCATCCCCATCGATGTCGATATGCCGAAAGCGGGCGACGAGGGCCGGCCGTTCATCATCCGGCGGAAACAGAGCGCGACCTGGGACGCGATGGACAAGGTCATGGAGGCGCTCGTGAAGGTGGTCGAAGGATAATGGATTATCTCCGGGTTCTCACCGGCCGGGAAAAACCCCTTCCCGTATACGAGGTCATCATTGCCGCGATCGAGAACATGGAATCGTTTCCCGATCTCATCGAGCCGATCTACCGGGAAGCTTCCGGTTACGACGATGATACCCTGGACCGGTTCCGGTTTGCGCTCGTCCGGCTCCAGGTCCATGCCGATATCCACCGGAACGAGGATCTGGAAAAGGCGATGAACGTGAAGTACATCGCCCAGGTCCTTGAAAAAATCGTCTTCGGCAGGCTGATGCTGGAAGGCGAAGAGCCGGTTGCCGAGTGAACCGGGCGCAACGCCTTTTTTTCAGAAAAACCGGGCGGGAACGGCCCGGACTGCGTCCGGCACGTTTCCCCCGAATCCCGTTTTACTGCGTTCAATCACGAAAATCCCGCGCATATAATGGTATTTGATATAGGTTTATGTAGCTGCGGGACGAATAGAATGATAAGAAGTTCCGGGAAATCCGGGTGATATATACCGGCGATGCCGGACCCGTTCCCGGGAGGAAAATCCATGACTGCTCCTTTCCGCATGCATACTGCAAAAACGACCTGTCCGGGCTGCAACGAGCAGGTGTACCTGGACGAACTGGTCCGTGGCCGCTGTCCTCTCTGCGGATGTTCTCTCGAGGATTTTGAGGAGGAGGAGTTCGACGATTCGTACGAGCGGCAGGACCTGACCTGGCTCGTCTTCAATTATTTCATCTACAAGAAGTTCGATGAACTCGGGGCGTCGCCGCTCCAGGTGATGCAGTTTCTGACCGAGAACGAGGCCTGCTGCGAGATGGACGGGGAGCGGTGGGGAAAGGCCACGTACGATCTCGAGGTCCCGATGAAACTCGCGGAGAGGCTCCTGCCCAAACGGTGTGCGGCCTGCAACCGGCTCTTTGTCCGCGGCGGGCGGAAGCGGATAGCGGGAAACCTCGCGAGCCCGGGACCTGCGATCCGGTACGAATGCGACCGGTGCAGGAACGAAAAAAGCGCTTAGTTCCGCGGGACCGGGGAAATCGCACGTCTCCGGATTCCGGGTATACTCCTTCTTTCTCCGGGCAGTGCTGTGTCCCGACACAGCGTTTCATATAGTCCGGCAGCATGTACTATATTGCAGTTTTATAAAGAGACTGTTTGAGTTAAAACCATGTATGGATCAAAGTTTGGCGGCCCGAGAGATTTCGGTCCCCGTGAAATGACAAAAGCAGTCTGTTCCGACTGCGGTAAGGAATGCGAAGTACCTTTCAAGCCGACCGAGGGGAGACCGGTTTACTGCCGCGACTGCCTTCCGAAGCACCGGAAACCCCGGTTCTAATCGTATAATCACGGAAATTTTCTTTTTTGTTCTTCCCGGATCTCCGGACCTTACTGGACGAGTTCGATAGCGATCCGCAGATCGATGTCCTTGAACGGCTTGTGGATGAAGCCGTCCGGCCTGACGAACCAGACCTTCGAGAGCGTTTCATCGTCCGCTGAACCGGTCAGGAAGATCACCGGCGTTTTAAAATCGCGCTTGATGAGCCGGGCGGTCTCTATCCCATCGATCTCCCCTTTGAGGCCGATATCCATGAGGACGACATCGGGCCGCATCTTTTTTACCTGTTTGAGGGCTTCTTCGCCGGAGCTCACCTTGGCACATACGAAATACCCCATGTTTTTCAGCCTGAGCTCGATGAGGTTCTGTATGACCTGGTCATCCTCCACGATGAGAATGTTTTTTTCGTTCACGGCCGGCTGCAGCCCCCGGGGAGATCCCTGATTGACTACTATCATTATCTGCTATAATAAATTTTTCTAAATTCGATTAGATAATTCCGGCTCATTTTATGGGAAATGGTATCGATTACAGCCATAATTGCGGTATCCGCCCTCAGAAAAATAGTTCTTGTTATCCGACATCTATTGAGAAAACTGACCGGTATAGAGGTCCCCGCATATATATTCAGCAGGGGTCTCCGGAATCTGCGCTCTTCCCTCAGCCCGTGCCCGTGTCCCGGCATTTGTTCCGGGATCCGGTTCCGGAAAATTTCCCGAGCGGTATTTTCTCCCGCCGGTATCCTGTGCAGGTGGATACCGGAGGTCCGGGAACGAAAAGAGAAGCGGATTTTTCCCGGAAAAAATTGCGGATGTCCCGGAAGCGTTCAGGTCATTTCGCCATCGATGTCCGAGAGGAGTTTCCGGATCTCGATCCAGATGATCAGTTCGTTCTTCTCCCGGTCCTTCACGTTCACCTTCCGCCTGATGATCCCCGTGACCGGGGATGCTTCCCGGGAGACCGATGCGGACGAATAATCCACCATCTCCGGTTCGAAGGTCGATACCGATCTGACATCGTCCACAAGGATCCCGATCTTGTTCCTGGTGATCGTATCGTCGAGGACCATGATCCGGGAGGAATCCGCGGGTCCACCGGTCCCATCCTCTATGTTCAGGCGCTGCTTGAGATCGATGATGGTGGTGATCTCTCCCCGCAGGTCGATAATCCCCCTTACGAACGGAGGTACGTTCGGAACCTTGGTGATGGTCGTGTACTCGACAACCTCTTTCACATCGAAGAGGTCGACGGCAAAGAGCCCGTCCCCGAGCACGAATTCGACCACCTGGATGCTGCTTCCCCGGCTCCTTCCGGAGCCTGCGGAACGTTTCTCTTTACCGGGAGATTCAGCTGATGCGGCCATCGGATGCGTCCCCTCAGTCTACCCTGAATTTATGGTTCGCTTCCCTTGCCCGAACTGCGATTGCATCGACGGAACCGACCATGGTTGCAATCTCGTCGATGGCTGCCGATGCCTCTTCCGATGCGGCGGCGGCGTCGCCCGCTTCCTTTACGGTCTGCTCCACGAGGCCTGCCACTTCGTGCACGCTTGCGGTCACCTCTTCCGTGGTCGCTGCCTGTTCCTGGGTCGCGGCGGCAACTTCGGAGGCGCTCTTCGCCACTTTCTCGACCGCCCCGGCAATCCTGTTGAAGGACTGGAGCGTCTCGGTCACCATCCGGGATCCCTGCTCCACAACGGTCCGGGATTCGGCCATTGCCACGGATGCATCCTGGGTGCTCTTCTTGAGGTTCGCGATCATCTCCTCGATCCGCTCCGCCGAGTTCCGGGACTCCTGGGCAAGAGATTTCACTTCCGTTGCGACCACCGCAAAGCCGCGTCCGGCATCCCCGGCCCGTGCCGCTTCGATAGCCGCGTTCAGGGCAAGGAGATTGGTCTGGTTCGCCAGGTCGCGGATAAGGAAGACGATTTTTGCGATCTCGCCCATCTGGTTCTCGACCTCGGTAACGATCTCCGATACCCGGGCGGATGATGCCGAGATCTCCCCCATGCTCTTTTCCGCATTTCCGGCAAGCCGGGCACCCGTGTGGGCAAAGTCGTCCGCCTCCTTCGACAGTGCCGAGACCGATTCCATGCTGGACGTGATCTCTTCGACAGCAGCACCCATGTCCTGCATGGCTTTCCGGATCTGGTCGACGCCCTGCGAGGACGTTTCTGCGAATTCGCTCACCTTCGAGGTATTCTTTGCGATCTGCTGGATGCCTTTCGACGCATCGGCGATACTGGTGCTGGCGGCGGATGCAGAGCCCGCGAGATCCTGCATCTCCTTGTTGACCGCCCGGATGTTCTTCCTGATAGCTCCGACGAGGATACCGGCCGATTTGTTCATATCCTCCAGGAGGTCGTGGACGGCTTTTGTGGCGTCATCGGGAGGGGTCAGGCCGTACCGGATCGTGAGGTCGCCGGACGCCCGCTGTTCGTAACTTTTCCCGAGCCCGGTAATCTCCTGCGTGAAGTACCGGAGGATGCGGGAAGAGCGCTCTTCCGCGTCCCGGATCTCGTTCAGCTTCTTCTTTTCATCCGTTGTGTCCCGGTAGATGGTGAGGTAATTCTCGAGATTTCCTTCGCTGTCGGTGAGCGGGATGGTATGTCGCTCGACGGTCTTCTCTCCCGAGGGGAACCGGAACCCGGCTTCCCCCACCTTTTTCGTCCTGTCCCGCCGTGCCTCTGCGAACCCGTTGCCTGAGGACGAGATCACCAGGTTCTGGATATCCCGGATGGTCAGCCGGAGCGTCTCGTCCCTGCTGAACCCGCTCAACGAGATAAATGCCGGGTTTACATCAACGATCCGCAATTCGGCATCCCAGAGAATAGCCGGGTACGGATTCTCCCGGAATAATGCGTCTGCCCGCCGTTCGCTCTTCGAAATATTGTCTGACATATCCGTTCACCTGAAAACCTGATGACGGGATGCATCCCGTGAAATTTCCTGTATTCTGATAAAGTTTGACAATTGTTCTTTACATTTCGTAGTCTAAATTAAATATGTTTGAGGTGCCCGCCCGTTGCCTGGGATACCGGTCCGGCAGGTTTCCGATATCCGTGACGGCGGAAAATATCTGGGGGCACAGTGAGGAGCGCCGCAGGGCGGCTTCTCCAGCCTGGGTCAGCTGACATCCTGCAGCGCTTCCCTGATTTTCCCGACAACCGTCTCGCATCCCTCACCGGAGTCAACCGTGATTACGGCATACTTCTCGTACAGGGGAGAACGTTCATCGTACATCTCGCGAAGGGTTTGGCCCGGCAGGAGCACGATCCCCCGTGTCGTGATGTTCCGGAGCCGCAGTTCCATCTCCGCAAAGGAGACCTTCAGGTACACGATTATGCCGTCCTGCTGCAGGTGCGCCATGGCCCGCCCGCTCAGGACAACGCTTCCCCCCGTTGCAAGAACGGTATTCCGGAACTTCAGGGAGAGGATTGTTCTCTCTTCTTCTTCCAGGAATGCGGCGGGACCGTCCATATCGATGATCTCCTGCAGGAGTTTTCCGGCCTGTTCCTGGATCACGAGATCGGTGTCGGTGAATTTCATCCCCAGGGTCTTGGCAAGGAGGACGCCCACAGTGCTTTTCCCTGCACCGGGCATCCCGATGAGAACGATGTTCTTCACGATGTCACTTTCTCCGAATCTCCGGCAGGTACAGCATATCCTCTCCCCGGAAATTAATTGCACGGTTCATGGCGGAATTCCATTTTCCCGGGGATCATTGACTGCATTCTTTGTTTGCGTGCGGTACCGGATAGAATCCGGGAAGTACTGCGTTCCTGCCTCCGTATCCGGAAAAGGCGGCAGATCTTCAGGAGCAGGAAGGACTGGGATGAGGGTCCGAAACCCTGCCCATACGTTCCGGCCTGGCTGCCCCCAATTGACCGGGACCGGCACGGACTGCCCCGGAAGAAAAGTACGTAACCTTACGGTGCCCATTCCTGCATAACCATGCCGGAACGTGAGGGGGAAGCAGGACCCGGCCCGGGCGGGGTCGGGCTTTTACGGAGAGTTACGGGACAGCTCGCGACCGCTCTCCAGTTCGCGATCGTCTCGGCGGTCTCGTTCTCGCTGGCCCTCTGGCTTTCCACGGTACTTCCCGGATCCCCAGAGTCTGATATGATCGGGGCGATGTGGGCGATGATCTCCGCGATTGTCGTTACCCAGGACACCCGGTCCGCCACGATAAGCACGGCCTGGCTCCGGATCTTCGGATCGCTCATCGGTGCGGTCTTCAGCGCGGTGTACCTTACCTTCTTCCCGTTCAGCATCGTGGGGATGGGCATCCTGATCGGGGTCGTGGTCTTCACCTGCCTCCTGATCCGGATGCCGACCTATCTCCGGCTCGCGGCGCTCACGACCGGGATCATCCTGATCATCTCGGTGCAGAACCCGGCTATCCCGCCCGTTGTCAACGCGGCGACCCGGTTCCTGGAAGTGATCATCGGGAGTTCGGTCGCGGTGGCCGCTGCCTGGGTATGGCAGTACTTCTTTCCCAGCTCGTGATCGGATGGTACGGCGATCCCTCCCCGACGGAAGACCGAACCCGGTAGGGCCGGTTTTGTTGCGATGTTTCCCTTTGCAGCGATGGTTGGTGCCGTTGCCGTGATCCTGAGGTTCCCTGCCTGGAAACTGAAGCGGGATGAGAACGTCTCCTCTCCTGCGGGAGAGCAGGGGACTCTGCCGGGACGTGAGATCCAGGGGAGGTACGGGGTATCGGGATGAAATTATTCTCATGACCCTAGGGGGATATGCGTGGTCCTGGCATATGCGGGTGTGAGGGTAGCGGGATGAGGGGACCTGCCTCAAAGTACGCAGCCCCCCCCACCCGGATCCCGCAGACCCCCCTCCCCCCATGCCAGGGGATCAGAAATTCTGAGCGGGGGGTCCCTGTCCGGGCACAAAGAGGGGGGTGCCCCTCCCTTTTTCCCGGGGCGGGAATACCTGTCCCGTCAGAAGTCCAAAGGAAACGCCGGTTCTTCATCTGAACTTTTCCGTACAGGTACGGGGGGCAGGAAGGGGTCGTACGGTTTTTCGTGCACCCCCCTGAGGGGTCCGGAGGGTCACGGGCTTTTTGGGGAGGGGGGTGCCTGTCTGCGTTGGGACAGGGGGGTCCCCCTCCCCGGATCATTTACCCCCCAAAACCCTCCGACGGAAGAACGGAAAAGAGGGGGATCTACAGGGGGGTAAACCGGGTCCGGACAGGGACCCCCCTCCCAAAAGTCCGTGGGGGAGGGGGGGTACCCCCCTGTCGGGTACGGGTGTGGGGGGTGGCGGTTTCGCACGAAAGAGGGGGGGCCACCCATCAGGGGATTGCAGGGGAATCAGTACCTGGTAGGGAACCGGTTCCCATTTTGTCAGATGGGTGGGGGGCAGGTGAGGAATTTATCAGGAGTACTCCCGGAAATCCGAAGAATTGAGTTCAGGCGAAATTCGGGGACGAGATGATTTCATCAAGAAATTTTGGAAATCCAGAAGGTCGTAACACCTGAAGGAAGTGTGGAATACGTTAGTATTCCCCGAACGGTGCCGGGTTCCGGGTGAATCGTCGATGATAAATCCTGTCCGTTAAGGGGAAATGTTGGGAGATGGCCTGAATTACCCGGGTTTTCCGTTCCTGCGTCAAGGAAGAAAACCGGGATTTCTATAAGTATCTTCCCCACAAAAATATCCGGATAATCCTACGGAGGTCCTCCAGCCCATGTCAGCGACACCACCACCAACCCGGTCCCCCCTGTTCAGTCTCGTCCTCATGATTGTCTGCATATCCGCTGCGGGAGCGTTCCTTGCAGGTCTCCACTATTTTGCAGTCGATTTGCCGGAGCAGCAGAATGTACAGGCTCCTTCAAACGGCTGCTTCCTGGGAATCTGCACGGGTGGAGGAGAGGGTACGGTTGGAGAAAACACCCGCTGCCCGGCTTCTGTTTCTTTTGACAGTTGTGCCCAGTACGGGGGATCCGATTGTTACCAGTGCATAACCTGGGGAGAATCAGCTGCCGGTTGTGAGATTTCCGGTGATGAGGCAGTGAAGATCTGTACGGGTGGCTATCAGGAGACCTGTGTGGATGGCCCCGGGGGAGTGCAGATCTGTACGTGATCTTCGGGATTGGAATATTCTCTTTTTTGTGATTGGGGTTGTCTGATTGTTCCGGTTTGCGTGATGCTCAGCGGATCGCCCCTGGGGAAGTGGCCGTGCCCCCCACCCTGCCCGTGAACGGATTCCCGGCGCAGACCGGAGATTCGCGAGCTTTATACGCTATTCACTCCAACCGGTTGTTCTCTACTCGTCCGAGAGGAGTCTCTTCCCCCGATGTCAGCAGTACACCCGTCCTCCCCGTCCCCGATGTTCCGTCTCGTCCTCTTCATGGTCTGCATATCCGTTGCCGGAACGTTCCTTGGCGGTCTCCATTACTATGCGGTTGATCTGCCGGAGCAGGCGGATATTCCGGCGCCGGCCAATAATCTCTGTCCGGGTTCCGTATCGTTTGCCACGTGCGCAAAATACGGTGAATACCAGTGTTATCAATGCATTTTACTGGGAGAATCTGCATACGGGTGTGAGATTTCCGGCCAGGAAGCGGTGCAGATCTGCACGTCTCCGTACGTCGAGACCTGCAAGGATGTCGGGGGCGGCCTGATATACTGTTCGTGATCCCGGACGAACCGAACAATTCCTTTTTTGATCTTCTTCCCGCACAGGAGGTATCCTTCCCGGGTATCTGCGGGTCATCACCATAGTGTGCCGGTCAGGGAAAGGCCCTTAGAAGGAATCCGGTGATATCAGTGTTGGGGCCGGGCAGCCCGGGCAGCTGGTACCTCTTTTTCAGGATCTCCTTAGAGAAAAACAGAATAAGAAAAGATCCCGGAAACGGGGGTCGGGTTGCCCGGGCTGCCCGGAATTTCCGGTTTTGAGGCGTCCCACGCAAGAGAGACGGGGCCGGACCGGAAATTTGGGGGCTCTTCCTATCAGCGGGTTGGTGGGTGTGGAGAGGGGACGGACCTGGTCCTCCATAAGGGCACAAATCAAAAACCCTGGTGAGTGAATGAACTAGCTTGGCAGGCGCTCATTTCCCGGTACCTAAGACTGCAGAATCCTTTCAGTCTGGAAACACAAGACTATTGATAACCGGGCACAGATTCATTTTTATCACCATGAAAGAGAGTGTCAGGGGAACCCCGAAGACTGTTGGGAAGAAAAAGATCGGCAGCCCATCTTCCCGTGAACCGGCCGGGTTCTTGCGGTATGCGGAGCCAGAACAGGGTTCTTCCCTGACAGTATCTGAAACGGATGCCGGAAAATACGGAACCCGCGGAAACATCGAGGCAGTGCTCTCGGACATCGTGGCAAGGCTTGAGCGGATCGAGGAGAAGATCGATGAGACTGTCTATCCCCCCGAGTCAGCTATCCGTCCGGAATATGTACGGAAGGTGAAGAAAGCCCGGTCTGATCTCGCTGCCGGGAAAGGGAAAGAATACGATTCGATGGACGCTTTCCTGCGGGCCGTGTCAGAATGACCTGTCGGATAGTCGCGGGTCCCGGTATTGAGGAATCTTTCAGGAAACTGCGGAAAAAGGATCCGGCACCGTTCGAACAGGTTGCAAAGAAAACGGGCGCTTTTCAGACATAGACGACCTCACGCAGGACCTGGTCCCGGATCAACGGATGGAGCCCGTCTGGGGTACCGAGATCGACCCGCATCCCGAGGGCGTCTTCCAGGAATGCCTGAAGGTGGACAAACGCCATCATACCGATGGGCTGATCGAATTCAACGATGAGATCGATATCGCTCCCGTCTTTCTGTTCTTCCCGGGAGTACGAACCGAAAATGCCGATCTTCCTGACATGAAACCGGTGATGGAGCTCATCCTGAAGAGCCCGCACCTGTCCTATAATATCAGACTTTGTCTTCATCTCCCTGATGGATTATTTGCAGTCCTGCTATATGAGCGGTGTGGCGGGACAAACGGGAACGGCCCGGATCGGTGTCAGATACAGGGTTTCGGGAAGGATGTTTAAACGGCCTTTGGTGAAATCCCGGTAATGCCCCTTGCTCGTGAGCGGGCGGAGGGACGAGCACGCGAACTCCGCACGAAGTGCGGCCTCATATTTTTTAAGGTGACTCGGGAAAATGATCGGTGTTCCGGAATTCTCAGTGGATCAATGCGAGTGAGGGCGGCCGTGCTCGTGCCTCCGCCCGGCCGCCAGGGAAATCTATGATTTGGTTTTGAAAAATTTTACATTAATTTATTATTGAAATATGTATCATCTTCAAGAAAAAACTCAATCATATGTTTAATGAATTTATGCTTTCAACATCTGGTGAAATTGAAGAAGATCTTCATGATAAGGTCACTCGTTTAATGGTTAATTTTGAAAATATTATCCTTGAATTAATTTCAGAGAGGGATATCTCAAAAGCAATTATTCGCATTCTCTTTTGCGGTAGTGCTGTAATTATTTTTAATAAAGAAAATCTTGTATGTTTGTTTCAGCGGCATTATGGTTCTATCGTGGATATCAAATATGTTGTCCAAGACGAATCCCCTATCTCTTATAATCAGGGTTTGAAAATAGCCAAATGGGAATATGGTTTCGATGATCCGTTTGAGATTATATTCCAAAGAGATCTATTGGAAAAAAAAGATGAAGAACAAAAATTTGCCTTAAGATCTATTGCATTGACATATATTGATTCGGAGATCCAAAGAATGAATACTATAACTAATATAATCCAAATTAATCCAATATTTGGACCTGCCTCTTTTAATGTGGATGAAAAATTAGCATTTGTGATAATGCCTTTTTCAGATGATCTTTCTGAGATCTTTAAAACAATAATTAAACCGACTGTAGAAAGTGTTGAATTAGTCTGTCGACGTTCTGATGATTATAAAACAAATAAAGTGATAATTCAAGATATCTGGAAAGCAATTTGTGAATCAAGAATAGTTGTTGCAGATCTTACAAATCTTAATCCAAACGTAATGTATGAATTAGGTATTGCACATACTGTTGGTAAAGAGACTATATTGATATATCAAAAAAGTGGTGAAACGGATATTAAATTCCCGTTTGATCTTAACCATATAAGAAGAATTGAATATGAAAATACTGCCTCTGGAGGTTTAAAATTATCGAGAGATTTGAGGGAAACAATCGAATCAGTTTTAAATCCTTGTGTAAAATAGACACTTTTTTGAGGATGATGAATTGGTTCATCATCATCCATTTAAAATAATTCATTCGATGGAAAATTGGGTAGAATAATCCTAATACGACCTTCCCACCAGCGTCGCAACCCCCGGCTTCCCGCAGATGATGCAGGTCCCGGAGGTAGTGGTAACATACGCAGACCGGACATCCGTCCCCAGTAACGACGAACTCGTCTTCTCCTCGATTGCGTCCGCACAGGCCTTCTCCTTGCACCAGTGCACGACCGCGACCTTCCCCTCGTTCAGGGCCCCGTTCAGCTGTTCCACGGTCTCCGAATGGACGAGATGCGCCCGCGTGTGCTCCTCGGCCTTCGCCCGGATGGCTGCCGTGACCTCCGCGAGGGTTGCCGCGATCTCGTCCGCGATGTTCGCAAGCGAGAGCTGCTTCTTGCCCCCCGTCCTGAGGACCGCCATCGCGACGTTGTTATCGAGATCCCGCGGCCCGATCTCGACCCGGAGCGGAACGCCCCGGAGCTCCCACCAGTAGTATTTCGCACCGGGCCGGAGGTCCCGGGTGTCCCGCTTCACCCGGAACCCTGCGGCGGTTAAGTCCTTCTCCAGTTTCTCGGACGCCGCGAGGACATCGTCGTGCCGCTTCCCGATCGTGATCGGGACGATGACCACCTGGGTCGGTGCAACGAGCGGCGGGAGGATCAGCCCCTTATCGTCGCCGTGCAGGGAGATGAGGGCCGCAATCGAGCGCTCCGAGATCCCGTAGCAGGTCTGGTTCGCGAGCTGCTGGCTCCCGTCTTTGTCCTCGTACTGGATTGAGAAGGTCTTCGAAAAATGCGTCCCGAGGTGGTGGACCGTCCCGATCTGGAGCGTCTTCCCGTTCGGCATGATCGCGTCCATCGCCATCGTGTAGTCCGCGCCCGGGAACTTGTCCCAGTCCGGCCGCTTCGAGATGACCAGGGGGATGCAGAGCCCTTCGTAAAACTCCCGGCTGAGCGCGAGCTCGTACTCGACCTGGGCCTCCGCCTCCTCCCAGGTCGCATGGACCGTGTGGGACTCCATGAAAGACGTGATCTCCCGGAGCCGGATCAGGGGACGGGTCTGCTTCGTCTCGTACCGGAACGTATTCACGATCTGGTAGTACTTCATCGGCAGATCCGCATGGGACCGGAGCCAGAGGGCATACATCGGGTAAATCGCGGTCTCACTGGTCGGACGGAGGGCGAGTTTCACGTCAAGTGGCGTCGTCCCCCCGTGCGTGACCCAGTACACCTCATCCTCGAACCCCTTGATGTGCTCCGCCTCCTTCATGAACTCCTGCTCGGGGATCAGGAGCGGGAAGAGTGTCTCTTCGTGGTCCCGGTTGAGGAGGCTGCGGAGCCGGTTATACACCTGGTTCCGGATCGCAAACCCGTACGGGTACCACACGTACAGCCCTTTCACCGGGTAGCGGACATCCATAATCTCCGCTTTCCAGAGAAGATCGTTGTACCATGCGCTGAAATCCTCGCCCTTCCCGGGCAGTGCACCCGTATCCTGTTCCATATCCCTGTGTCCCTCGCAAAAAACGGGAAAACGGCAATCCCGCACGAAAAACCGTCGGATCGTGCCGTCCCGCTAAACCACCATCTGTATGATCTGGGGCGTAATAAAAGCCTCGACACACGCCGCGATGGCGACCAGGGGAACGACAAAGAGCACGAATTTCTTTGCGAGCGCCTGCATCACGACAGCCGAATCCGCATCGGGATCCGCATTCCATTCGTTCAGGAGCGTCTGGGCAAGGACCACTCCCATCCCCGCAGAGATGAGAAACGAGGGGATCTCGAAGATCCCGTGCGGGAGGATCGCGGCCAGCATGAACGGGGCGCTCTTCGTCCTGCTCACGAGCTCCATGATGATCCCCATGGCAAGCCCGTTCAGGCCCAGGATGAAGAGGGTCACGATCCCGAAGGACGCCCCGCCGACAAAGATGATCAGGCAGACCTCGAGGTTGTTCAGGAACAGTTTCCCGGCAAGGACCCCGGGGTTCGTGTCCATGATCTCGGAAGCCACCTGGTCTTTGAACAGGTTCAGGACTTTCTCCCCAATCTCCGGGTTTGCCACCCCGCTCGTCCAGCCCAGGGTGAACGTCACCGCAAAGAGCAGGGCGGCGACAAGGACCGTCCCGGCAATCGCCCTGCCCGGGAGATCAGACATAGAGTATCATCCTGACCATGTCCCGGATCCCGGGGGCAAGGCCGACCACGATCATCGCAAGGAGAATGATATGCCAGAGCGCCTGGGGAGCTTCCTTCCGGTACATCTGGAGCACGTAGATCGCAGGGAAGAGGACCACGAGCTTGAGGGGGAACATCACGAACGCGGTGTTGGTCCAGGAGATGAGCGCCCCCCCGACCACGTGCTGCTCGTAGTAATGCAGGGGATGGAGGTCGATCCCGTAGCTGGTCGCACTTGCGTCCAGCATCTGGCCGAAGATGAGGATCTGGTAGAGCCGGTCCTGCAGGTACTCCCACTTCAGGACGTACCGCATGAAGGCCCAGACCAGGAAAGCGGTCGCGCACGCGAGAGCCATGATGCTGAAAAAGACGACAAGATCCAGGTGGCCATGGGTCAGGCCGAACCAGGTGAGGAAGATACCGACACAGATGGAGGCAGCGGTTCCTGCACCCGCATACCAGTACAGGTAATCCTTTACCATCTTCCGGATCTGCAGTTCCCACGTGATGCAGAGGATCGCTGCCGTGAAGATGAAGATAACGCAGTAGATGAGGGGCGTCGTGAGGAGGAACTGCCAGTCGGAGGTGATGACGCCCGTGTCCTGCACGACCCGGAGGACGCCCCCGAGGACCACGTACGGGATCGTGGCAAGGACGAATTTCCCGTCGACCGTCATTCCGGTCTTTTTCAGCCAGCGATAGAGAAGAAAGACCACGACAATAAAAAGCGCGGCATAGGTTATGGTTTCAACCGGATTGTAGGGTTCGTTGTAACGTACGGGATCAATGTAATATTTGTAGAGGAACTCCTCAATCATTACTGATCAAATGAGTCCGGACGGTATAAAAGTACTCAAAAACAAGGTCTTCGACAAGTCCCGCTGGATGCAGCTCCCGCGGGATGTCGTGATCGGGCACGACGCCCTCCAGCAGATCCCCCGGGTCTGCGAAGACCTCCGGCTCGGCCGTTCCGTACTCATCATCGCCGGGAAGAACACGATGGACCTCGCGGGGAGCCAGGTCCGGGACCTCCTTGCCGAAAGCTGTTCGGTCCGGGTCCACACTGCCGCGGACATCAGCCCGGCATCGATTGCTGAAGCGGAGAAAGCGGCGGAGGGCGTCGATTTCCTGGTCGGCGTCGGCGGGGGACGGGTCATCGATACCGCAAAGATCGCTTCGTTCAACCTGGACCGGCCCTTCATCAGCGTCCCGACCGCAGCCTCCCATGACGGGATCGCATCGGCCCGTGCATCCGTCCCGACCGCTGAGGGAGCGGGTTCCCTTGCCGCACAGCCGCCCCTTGCCATCGTCGCGGATACCGGGATCATCGCCGCCGCCCCGCACCGGCTCCTTGCCGCAGGCTGCGCCGACATCATCTCCAACTACACCGCGATCCTCGACTGGGAGCTCGCGAGCAGGATGCGGGGGGAGACCATGAGCGAGTACGCGGTCGCCCTCTCGAAGATGACTGCGGAGATCCTCGTAAAAAATGCGGCCGTCATCAAGCCGCACCAGGAGGAGGCCGCCTGGATGGTGACAAAAGCCCTGGTCTCCTCGGGTGTTGCGATGAGCATCGCCGGGTCCTCCCGCCCCGCGAGCGGCGGCGAGCACAAGTTCGGCCATGCCCTCGAACGGCTTGCCCCAGGGAAAGCGCTCCATGGCGAAGCCTGCGGGATCGGGACCATCATATCGATGTACCTCCATGGCGGGGACTGGCGGTCCATCCGGTCCTCCCTGCACCAGATAGGCGCCCCGGTCACCCCGAAGGAGATCGGGATACCGGACGAGGTCGCGGTGGAGGCCCTCCTCAAGGCAAAAGATATTCGTCCTGAGCGTTTCACCATACTGGATATGGGACTCACCCGCGAGTCTGCGACAAAACTCGTGAGGATGCTCTACAGCGACTAGGATCCGTTACGCGGAGAAGGAAGATGGGAGACGCAAAAACGAAGGTTACACTGATCGGAACGGACCTCGCAAAGCAGGGAATGGAATTCATTTACGAGGGGGAAGCCGAGGATTGTCACCCCTGCAAGGTGAAGAAGGCCTGCCATAACCTGCACAAGGGGAGGAAGTACCGGATCGTCGCGGTCCGGCCCACGAAACACGAGTGCCCGGTCCACCTGAACGGTGCGGTCACGGTCGAGGTCATCGAGGCCCCGGTGACCGCCCTGATCAGTTCCGAGGGGGCAATCGTCAATTCCCGGATCAAGATAGAGTTCTCCTGCAACCGGTCCGAGTGCCGGAGCTACGAGCTCTGTCACCCGGATGGCGTGATCGAAGGGGAAAAGTACGTGGTGTCCGAGGTTCTTGGCAACGCCCCGGATATCTGCGAGAAGGGGCGGGCGCTGAAGCTCGTGGATCTCAAACCGGTATAAGGACCCGGTATTCAGGAACCGTTCTCCCTCAATTCTTCAAAGGCTCTCTTTTTCTTATTTCCCTGTCCGGTCTGCGGGCACTCGTTTCAGTATTTCCGGAACAGTGACGGGTTCTGCCGCCGGATCCACCAGCGCCGGAGCAGGATAGCCCCGGCCGCAACAAGGACAATGCAACCGATGATGCCGATGATAGTAACCGGGAAACCGGATCCCGCGTTCTCCCGGGGCGATCCTCCGGATGAGGTTCCGGTGACCGTGGCATTCGGCTGAACCGGAGTGGCGGCAGCTGCTACCGGTGAAGATGCAGGGGCGGTCAGGGTTACGGGCGTTCCGGCAACCTCGTCGCCCGGTGTTGCAGCTGGGGTGGTATTCGCAACGGATACGGGAGTTTCGGGTGCGGAAACGGAAACGTTCTCAAGGCCGACCGCAAAGAGCGAGAATCCCGGGGACGTGGCATGGAAATACAGCCTGCCGTTCTCCTGCTTCTCGAACACGGTCGGAACTGCGGTCCAGGTACCGCCGGAATAACGGAGCATCACGATCTCTTCGGGGCTCCTGCCTTTCAGGTCAGGCCAGTCTTCGCTCACCGAGAACCGTATGACCCGTGACTGGACGTTGTCGGCCCGGATCCAGTTCAGGGTGATATCCTGGTACCCGGCAACGGGTTGCCCGGTAACCATCTGCGTCGAACCGGGAGAACCTGCCGTGACCAGGCACTGGATATCCCCGGAAAAGGCTGCGACCGGAACGATTTCCACCGATTCTATCCTGACAAAGTCGTCGGTGGACAGGGGATACCCGAATGTGAATGCAAGGGCGGCGCCTCCGATTCGTGCATGGAGGACGGACGACTGTGTGGTGGAAGCCGAACCTGACGAGGACTCCGGGGATTGGGTAGTCGGGACGGGAACCGGAACTTCCGAGTACCAGGTATCGTTGTAATAGTGCGTATCGTCCGTTCCGCCGATCACCCACATTTTCTCCCCGTATGCCAGGGAAGTCTGGTGATACCGGGCCGGGAACGCGGCGGCCACCGTTGCCGCGGTCCAGGTACTGCCGTCGGATGAATACCAGGTGTCATTCAGGGAGGTATAGGAAGGGCTCTTCTGTCCCGCGAGAACCCACATCCGGTCATCGGACACCACCGATGAATGGTAGGCACGTCCGGAGAATGCAGCGGAATCCGTGGCCCATGTCCAGGTAATGCCATCGGTCGAGTACCAGGTATCATTCAGATATTCACCTCCCGAGGAGCTTCCTCCAAGGATCCACATCCGGTTATTGTATACAACCATGGTGTGGTACGATCGCTCCGGGAAGTCCGGGGGGGCGGCCATCGGGGAGGCGTTTGCGAGTGTCCAGATGCTGCCATCGGATGAATACCAGACCTCGTTTACGGGGGCAGAACCGGTATACCCCCCTGTCAGCCATAGCATGTTATTATAGACAACTGCTGCCGAACCGGTTCGTGCAGAGAATGCGGGAGATGCATTTGCGAGCGTCCAGATGCTGCCGTCTGAAGAATACCAGACATCATTCCGGTTATGCGATCCATCGTTTCCGGCAATGAGCCAGATCCTGCCATCGAATACTACGCCGGATGCGCCGGTCCTTTTCACAAACCCGGCCGAGGCATTCGCCTCGGACCACACGTTCCCGTCGGAAGAATGCCAGGTATCGTTCAGGACGGAGGTGGCCGATGCTCCCGCGATCACCCACATCTCGTTATTGAAGACGACGGAAACGTGCTCAATCCTGGCCGGAAAACCGGCCGAGGCATTGGCAAGCGACCAGTCGGCCCCGGTTGCAGCGGCAGCGGTACCCGTTCCGCAGGAAAGGAGAATACCGACCAGGAAAAGACAAAGATACCTTCTGGCAGACACCATGCTGATTCACCCCGTTCTCCAGGCAGTCCGGAAAAGCAAATCCTGGCGGGCAGGAAAAAATCCCGGTGTAATCCTGGAAAATGAACGTAAAAAAATACCGGGTGAAAGTATTTCTGGCTTGCCGTTTTCTCTGCAGGCCGGACGGGAGGCCGGACGAACCCCTCCTAGGTACCGGCGACCCGGGCAAGCTCGGCGCCCAGTGCGGCGATCTCCGCATAATCTTCCAGTTCCTGCCGCCACTCCCCAGGGATCGCGTCCAGTCCCCAGTACGCCCCGGCAAGCGCCCCGGTGCACGCCCCCACGGTATCGGCGTCGCCGCCCAGGTTCACGGCGCCGAGCACCGCCTCTGCAAACGAATCAGCCTCCAGGAACGCAACGAGCGCCGCATGGGTGCAGAGCAGGGCGTCCAGGCCGGGTACCGGCTCCCGCAACCTCCCTTCGGCGAGAGCGGAGAGGACCTCCCCGTTCCGGCAGAACGAGAGGGCACGCGTCAGCGCCCCGTCCCTGCTCTTCTCCCGGAACAGGGACGCAACCATCTGGTTCAGGAACGCGGAGCATTCCCCTGCGACCGGATCCCGGTGGGTCAGGAGGGAACCGGCAAGGCTGACCTCATGGAGTTCCTCCCCCTCAAAGAAGATTCCGAGGGGAACCCCCCGCATCACGCTCCCGTTCGTCCTGCTCCCCCGGTTCTCCCGGTCAACCTGGAGCACCGCCTGCTCACGGGGGACACCCCGCATCACGGCCTCGAAAACCTTGGACGATGTCGGGCCGAAAAAACCGGGACATTCCCGGTATGCCCGGACCAGCCGCAGCATCATGTCGTCCGGAGAGAACCCCCGGCACTGGACCAGGGACTCTGCAACCGCAACGGCCTGGAGCGTATCGTCCGTATACTGGCCTTTCCTTCGCGGGTGCAGGCCGCCCGGCTCCATTCCGGAAATGTACCGACGGGGAGGCCAGATCCCTTCTGAGGGCGCACCCAAAACGTCCCCAATTGCGAGCCCAACCAGCATTCCTGAGGACCGGCCAAACTGCGATATAAAGATCACCAATAAGGTATATGTGGTCAGCCATAACAGTAGTGTTTTGCGAAAGGTGATCGTGTGCAAAAGGAAGAACTGCTTCATCTCCATATGCTGATGGTACATATCAAGAAATACTACGAAGGAGTCACCCAGGAAGAGATTCCGACCGACCGGTACAAGGCTCTCGATATCTCGCCGGTCCATATCCACAAGGACAAGAAATCCCACAAGGCCGCAATCCTCACGCTCGGGGATGAGATAGTCTCCCATATCCACGAACAGAACCGGATCCATGTCACGGATTACCGGAAGGATGCCGCAAAAGCCGCGGTGCCTGTCACTCCTACCCCAACCTCCTCTACAACGGCGTCTGCTGAACACTAATTCTCATGGACGAACGCGAAATACTCCGGGAGATCATCTCCCGGATCTCTTCTCTCGAAAATCCTGATTCCGGATTGCTGATTGCGATCAAAACCGCTGTCTGCAGGGAATACCACCTCCCGAAAGTCCCGAAAAACTCGGCGATCCTCGAAGCGTCGCTCCCGGAAGAGCGGGAACGGCTCCGGAAGATCCTCTTGGTCAAACCGACCCGGACCCTCTCCGGGGTCGCCCCGGTTGCGGTCATGACCTCCCCGTACCCCTGCCCGCACGGGAAATGCCTTCCCTGCCCGGGCGGGCCGGATCATCCGTTCCGGTCCCCCCAGAGTTACACGGGCGAGGAGCCCGCTGCCCTCCGTGCACGGGAGCATGAGTACGATCCGAGGGCGCAGGTCAGGGCGCGGCTCGGGCAGTTCGAGCAGCTCGGCCATCACGTGGACAAGGTGGAACTGATCGTGATGGGCGGGACGATGACCGCCCGGCCGCACGATTACCAGGAATGGTTCCTCGGGAACTGCCTCCTCGCGATGAACGAGTACCGGGACGAGACGGATGAGAGGGACCTCCCGCCTGCCCGTGCAGATCTCCCGCCGCTCGACAGGATCTTCGCGGAGAACGAACATGCGGATGTGCGGTGCGTTGCGATCACGTTCGAGACCAGGCCGGACTGGTGCCGGAAGGAGCACATCCTCTCGATGCTGGACCTCGGTGTCACGAAAGTCGAGCTCGGCGTCCAGCATACCGACGATGCCATACTCGCCTACAACCGGAGGGGGTGTACGGTTGCCGATACCGTGCAGGCGAACCGGCTCCTCCGGGACGCGGGGCTCAAGGTCGGGTTCCACGTGATGCCCAACATGCCGGGGAGCAGCATCGAAAAGGACCGGGCACTCTTCCGGGAGATTTTCTCGAACCCGGACTTCCTTCCCGACTTCGTGAAGGTCTATCCGACCCTGGTGACCCCGGGCTCCGAGATCGAGGATCTCTGGAAACGCGGGGAATACTCCCCGTACAGCGAGGACGAACTCGTGGACCTGATAGCATACGGGAAGTCCCTGATCCCGGAATTTACCCGGCTCCAGCGGATCCAGCGCGACATCCCGGCAAAACTGATCGTCGCGGGTTCCCGGCACAGCAACTTCCGGCAGCTGGCCGCAAACCGGCTGAAGGAGCAGGGAAAGCGCTGCCGGTGTATCAGGTGCCGGGAGATCGGCCGGCTCCCTGCGGACGCCGGGGACGCCCGCATCGAAGTCCTCACCTATTCCTGCTGCGGCGGGACCGAACACTTCGTCTCGGCGGTATCGGACGATTCCCTGATCGGGTTCTCCCGGGTACGGTTCCCGTCGGAAGTCTTCCGGCCCGAGCTCGAAGGAGCGGCGCTCCTGCGCGAGCTCCATGTGTACGGGAGCATCGTCCCCCTGGGGAAAGGCGCCCGGGAGGACGAGGAGTGGCAGCACCGGAACTACGGTATCCGGCTCCTCCGGAAAGCGGAGGAGATCGCACGGGACGCGGGGTACCGGAAGCTGGCCATCATGAGCGGTATCGGGGTCAGGGACTATTACCGGCGGCAGGGCTATGAGCGCTCAGGTCCATACATGGTCAGGGACCTGGCATGAGACCCGCAACGCTCGAATTCCTCAGGCAGCGGTTCGGCGAGTATTACCGGACGAGCATCCTCTCGGTGCCGCCATCCCTTCCCGAACGCGAATGGGGTTTTCTCTTCTTCGACCCATCCCCGAAGATCCAGATGCGCAGGCATATCGGGTTCACGGAAAAGGATGAGGTCTTCAATTACCTCAAATCCCTGACCCCTGCGCATGCGTACTATTCGAGCGCCTATTACGAGACCCCGTCCGCCCCCACGATGGCGGAGAAACACTGGACCGGGGCTGACCTGATCTTCGATCTGGATGCAGACCATATCGTCCGGGGTCCCTACGGGCAGATGCTCGCACGGGTCAAGGTGGAGACCAAAAAGCTCCTCGACATGCTGACCGGGGAACTGGGGTTCAGTCACAAGGCAATCGATCTCGTCTTCTCGGGCGGCAGGGGCTATCATATCCATATCCGGGACATCGCGGTCCGGGGGTGGGGCAGCGCCGAGCGCAGGGAACTGATCGATTATGTCTGCGGGATCGGGATCGATCCTGCCGTGGTCCTGAAGGCCCCTTCCGGCACGAAGGAGATGCAGGGCTGGAGGAAGCGGTATGTCTCGGCCCTGCTCGGCTACCTCCGGGATATCCAGGCGCTTCCCGAAGAGGAAGCGGTCGAACGCCTCTCGGGACTCGAAGGCGTTGGTAAGGAGACCGCAAAGGGATTCGTGCGGGACCTTCCCGCCCATATCGCACAGGTGGGCGACCGGCCGGAGCCGGCGCTCATGAAGAACCGGGTCATCCGGGCCGCGGTCAGCGAAAAGGACGGGGACTTTGCGGCACGGCTCCGGGACACGGCGGCCCTTGCCGACGAACCGGTCACGACCGATATCAAACGTCTCATCCGGATGCCGTCCTCCCTGCACGGGGGAAGCGGGATGCGGGTCCAGCCGGTCGCCCTCTCGGAACTGGCGGAGTTCGATCCGCTCGTGGACGCGGTCGTCTTCGGGGACCGGCCCGTGCGGATAGAATCCACTATGGGCCTCGATATGCCGATGCTGGGGAATTCATATCATATAGAGAAGGGGATCAATACTGTACCTGAGGCGCTTGCAGTCTTCCTCTGCTGCCGGGGAGTCGGGGAGATAGCGGGCGGATCCTGAGATGGAACTGGATGAACTGCGGAGCATCCTCTTAAGCGAGCGGGAATCGGGCAGGCTCACGGTGATACCCCCGGATATGTACCGGAAGTCCCGGGAAAGCATCGCCCGGATGTATGCCGAGGTCTGTGCCATCGACGATCCTCTCAGCGACGACGCCCGCAGGCTCATCGAGGCCACCCAGAGCATACGGGAGACCGTCCAGGAGATCCTCTCCACCCGCGCCCGGAAGATCGTCACCCTTGCACTCGTCCAGATCGAAGGCGGGTACATCGACCGGGACGAGGTGAAGCGGATGCAGGCCGAGGAGCGGGAGATGTTCGATCTCACCTCCCATGCCCTCGACGAATGCAGGCGCGTGCTCCTGAAGGGGGAGCGCGGGGAAGTTCCGGTCCCGGCGGCCGGGGAAGAGGTCTCCTGCGAGGAGATCGCTGCCGCCGCCCCGGCACCTGAACCCGCGCCAAAACAGGGCATCAGCGGCTACGATCTTGTGCGGGTGCTTGCGGACATCGAATCCTTTTTGGGCATTGATGGCAGAGTATACGAGCTCCGGAAGGAGGACATCGTTCTCCTGCCGAAGAGGAACGCCGAGGTTCTGGTATCCCGCAACATAGCATTCCCCATTCCCCTGTCAACACCATCGTACCCCAAGTAATCAGACGGGAAACTGGGAGCACCATACCCTTAAATACGAACTTCGTCAAATAATACTGATATTCGTTATCCGAAAAGGACGGACAGATTTTATGAAGATGCCAGCGAAATTCAAGACATACTGCCCTTTTTGCAGGAGTCACCAGGAGCATGAGGTAGAGAAGGTCAAGAAGTCGAAGACGACCGGCCTTCACTGGATTGACCGGCAGAAGGGACGCCGGAGCCGCGTCGGCAACATGGGGAAATTCAGCAAGGTCCCCGGTGGCGACAAGCCGACCAAGAAGATCAACGTACGGTACCGGTGCAAGACCTGCGGAAAGGCGCACCTGCGCCCGGGATACCGCGTTGCAAAATTCGAACTGACGGAGTGAGCGGATATATGGTACAACTTTACCGGGAAAACCGGAGCAGGTTCTGCAGGGTCAAGTGCCCGGACTGCGATAACGAACAGACTGTCTTTGAGAAGCCGAGCACGGTCGTGACCTGCGTGGTCTGCGGGCGCGTCCTCGCGGAACCGACCGGCGGAAAGGCGGAATTCAAGGCAGAAGTCCTTGCAACATACCAGTGAGTTACGATAATGTCTGAGGGAGGCTGGCCGGAAGAGGGCGAACTCGTCGTCTGCACAGTTGAGAGTGTCAAGGACTTCGTGGCATTTGTCTCCCTTGACGAATATGCGGGACGCCAGGGGCTCATCCCGATCTCCGAGATCGCGACCGGGTGGATCAAATATATACGCGACCACATCCGGGAAGGGCAGAAGATCGTCTGCAAGGTCCTCAACGTCGACGAGAAACGCGGGCACATCGATCTCTCCCTCAAAGACGTGAACGAGCACCAGCGTCGCGAGAAGATCCGGGAATGGAAGAACGAGTCGAAATCCGAGAAATGGGTGGGGTTCGCGGCCGAGGCTGCCGGTGCCCCCGCGGATGCGATCGTTTCCGCCCTGCTCAAAGAGTTCGGGAGCCTGTACTCGGCGTTCGAGGCGATTGCAATCGAGGGTGGATCCGCGCTCGAAAAGACGGGTCTCGACCAGAGCGTCCGGGACGCTCTCGTCCATGTCGCTTCCGGCAACGTGAAGATCCCGAAGGTGACCGTCACCGCGATTCTCGAACTCACCTCCAATAAGCCGGACGGGGTCAACATCATCCGGCGGGCGCTCCGGAGCGCCGAACCCAAGGTCGATGATGCCGAGATCGAGCTCCTGTATATCGGTGCGCCGAATTACCGGATCAAGGTGACCGCACCTGATTACAAGACCGCCGAGAAGACGCTGGAGAAGGCGGCGCATGCGGCCATCGGCGTGATGGAGCGGTCCGGCGACCTGGGGAAACTGATCAAGAAACCCAAGTCCGGAAAGGCAGCATGACCGGCCGGATCAGGCGCTGCCCCAAAGACTCTACCTATACCCTTTCTGATACCTGCCCGGTCTGCGGCGGCCCCACGGGCTCCGCCCACCCGGCGCGTTATTCACCCGAAGACCGGTACGGGAAGTACCGGCGCATGGTGAAGGCATGGACGACATCTCAGTAACGTTTTTCCGGGAAGGAAGTCCTGAGGAGATCGGCGGGCCGGTCCTGATCGAAGGCCTGCCCGGGATCGGCCAGGTCGGGAAACTAGCTGCCGAGTACATGATCGAGACGCTCGGTGCGGAGCGGATCGCCGAGATCAATTCCATCTTCTTCCCGCCTCAGGTCATCATCGATGAGAAGGGGGTGACCCGGCTCGTCAGAAACGAGATTTACCGGTACGAAAATGACGGAAAAACCCTCCTCTTCCTGGTCGGGGATTTCCAGAGCACGTCCGGGGAGGGCCATTACCTCCTCACGGACGAATACCTCAACATCGCTGAGGAGCTCGGCGTGCGCAGGATCTATACGCTCGGCGGGTTCGGGGTCGGCCACCTGGTCGAGGAACCCCGGGTCCTGGGGGCCGTGAACGTCCCCGAGCTCCGCCAGGATATCGAGCCCCTCGGGGTGGTCTTCGAACGCGACGAACCGGGCGGCGGGATTGTAGGTGCAGCCGGGCTGCTTCTCGGCCTCGGCGCCCTCCGGGGGATCGAAGGGATCTGCCTGATGGGCGAGACCTCCGGGTATCTCGTCGACCCGAAAGCTGCCGCGAAAGTCCTTGCAATCCTCTCCTCCCTCACAGGCGTTTCGGTCGATCCCACCCTCCTCATGGAGCGTGCCGCCGAGATGGAGCAGGCCATCGCCGCGATGGTAGAGCACCAGGAACGGCAGGGCGAAGACGAGCTCAGGTACATCGGCTGAACTCTATTCCCGGTCTCCTGTTTTTTCGGGCGGGGTTGCGCCCGTTCCCTCCGGAAAAGGTATTATCCCTGTCCCCCCGGAATATGTTAGAGAGTGATCTGACATGAGATACCGAACCGGGCTCGTCTTCCTGGTGCTGCTCCCGCTCCTTGCGGTTGCCGCATCCGCAGGATCCAATATATCCGATAGTTCAAACCTTTCCGGTCTTTCCAATGTATCCAGTGTACCGGTTGAAACGGGTACGCCCGGTGCGGATGCCGTATCCGATATCTCCCCCACCTATCCCTGGGTCGTGGTGGAGAACACGTCTTCGGTAGAGTTCTGGGAGACCGTTTCTCCGGGCCAGACCGTTTCCGGCCACTTCTTCCTCGGCTTCCATGAGGATTTCATCCTCGGCCAGAACCTCACGTTCACCACGGACCTGGAGGATGCCACCTGGAATTATTCCCTGTACTTCAAACAACCCTCAACATATTCCGTCGACTGGTACCCCCAGCCCAAGGTATCCGGAACAACGCTTGTCATAACCTCGACCAATGATACCACCCTGTTCCACGATGCCGTGAAGGTGGATGTGAAAGGGAAGGTCCCCAACGGTGTCAACGGTTCCGAAGTGGTCATCGAAAAGGTGGTCCGGTACGACAACCTCTCGGGAAAAGCCCTGGATTCGATTACCACTGCCGCAACCCTCTCGAACGGGACGCTCACCCCGGCGACGACCGCCCCTGATACTACCGCTGGCAGCGCATCCGCCTCCGCGTCCCCCTCATCCCCCGCGACTAGGAAAAGTCCGCTCGGCCTCCTCCCTGCGATCTCCGCACTTGCCCTTTGCGCCGCATTCGTTCTTGCCAGGGACAGGATCCGGAACTAACCTTTTTCAGCCATGCTCCGCTTCGCCGATTTCCACATCCACTCGAAATTCTCGATGGCTACCTCGCGGGATATGGAACCCCCCGCACTTCTCCGGGGATGCCTGAGGAAAGGGATCGGTATCCTCGGTACCGGGGACGCCCTGCACCCGGAATGGCGCAGGCTCTGGGAACCGTACCTGGAGAACGATTCGGGGATCATCGTTATTCCCACCGGTGAAGTGGAGGATGCCGCCCGGGTGCACCACCTCTTCCTCTTTGAGGATTTTGCCGCCTGCGAAGAGCTGGGGCGGAGGCTCCGGGACGCTGCCGGAACAAGCCTTGTCTCGAACGGAAGGCCGCATATCCCGCTGGGCGGCGAGCGGATCGCCCGGGAAGTCCACGATCTCGGGGGCATGATCGGCCCCGCCCACGCGTTCACCCCCTGGACCTCGCTCTATAAATCGTACGACCGGGTAGCGGACTGTTACGGGGAGGAGAAGATCGATTTCCTTGAACTCGGGCTCTCTGCCGACAGCTCGTACGGCGCCGGGATCCCGGACCTGTACGGCGTCCCGTTCCTCTCGAACTCCGATGCCCACAGCCCGGATTCCACCAAGATCGGGAGGGAATTCAACCGGCTGGAGATCGCGGCGCCGACCGTGAGAGCGGTGCTCGACAGCGTCCGGCAGGGAAGGATCGTGATGAACGCGGGATTCTTCCCGGAAGAAGGGAAATACAACAGGACCGCCTGCTCCCGGTGCTATACCCAGTATTCCCCGGAAGAGTCGGCCCGGTACCGGAACAAGTGCCCGAAGGACGGCGGAAGGATAAAAAAAGGGGTGGCGGACCGGGCGAGGGAACTCTCGACCGGGGAAATCCGGGACCGGCCGCCGTACCGGCACATCATCCCGCTCTCCGAGATCATCCGCACGGTCGAAGGCGTCTCCTCGGCAGGGACCAAGCGGTGCCGGATGCTGTACGAGGATCTCCTGGACCGGTTCGGGACCGAGATTGCCGTCCTCCTCACCGCTCCTGCCGGGGAGATCGCGGAGCTGCATCCCCGGGTCGGGCAGGCAATCGCGAACCTGCGGGAAGGCAGGGTCGTCCTGCACCCGGGCGGCGGGGGAAAATACGGCACCTTCGACCTGGTCCTCTCTTCCTGACCGGTCCGGGTATTCCGGACCATCCGTTTTCCGGAATCCGTGGCAGTGGTATTCCCCTGAGGCGGTTCTCTCTTCCGTCGGTACCGGGTACGGCGATGCGTAAAGATTAATGGAGCACGACTTCCAATTATAGAACTGATGCTCACTATACACCGCGATATCTGTGGCTACTGTGGATGCTGTGTTTCCGTCTGCCCGACCGGCTCACTGGAACTCATCGATGCATACCTTACCGTAGACGACACCTGTTCTTCCTGCGGGGTCTGCGCAAAGGCCTGCCCGCTCGGAGCCCTGGAGGTCATCCATGAAAACAAAGTATGATGTCCTCATAGTAGGTGCAGGGCCGGGAGGCTCGATTGCGGCCCGGACCGCCGCCCGGAGCGGACTCTCCGTCTGCCTGGTAGAGAAACGGCCGGCGGTCGGGGCACCGGTCCGCTGTGCCGAGGGGATAGGGAAGGAAGCCCTCCAGGAATTCGTGGAGCCCGACCCCCGCTGGATCTCGGCCGAGATGGACGGCGCCGCGGTTGTCGCGCCGGACGGTACCACCATGGTCCTCGAATCCCGGATGGCCGGGGGAAAGGTCGGGTACATCCTTGACCGGAAATTCTTTGACCGGGAACTTGCCTGGCAGGCCGCGGACGCGGGTGCGGATATCCGGGTGAAGACCCGGGCGTCTGCCCCGATCATGAAGGACGGCCGGGTCACCGGGGCAAAACTTGAGTACTGCGGGAAGGTCACGAACGTGACCGCCGATATCGTGATCGCAGCGGACGGCGTCGAGTCCAAGTTCGCGAAGTGGGCCGGTATCGATACGACCGTCCCCCTGCGGGAGATCATGAGCGGCGCCCAGTACGTGATGACCGATATCGATATCGATCCCAAAAAGACGATCTTCTACCTCGGGAACGAGGTTGCGCCGGAAGGCTATCTCTGGGTCTTTCCCAAGGGGGAACGGAGCGCCAATGTCGGGATAGGGATCAGCGGGAAAAAGAGCGGGAACGGTCACCGGGCAAAGGATTACCTTGACAAATTCGTGAAGCAGCATTTCCCGCACGGGAAGACCGTGGAATTTGTGGTGGGCGGCGTCTCGGTCTGCCGGCCGCTGGAATGCACGGTTGCGGACAACATGATGCTGGTCGGCGACGCGGCCCGGGTCGTCGATCCCCTGACCGGCGGTGGTATCTATAACGCAATGTTCACCGGCCACCTTGCCGCGAAGACCGCGGTCGAGTGCATCGCGAACGGCGACACCTCCAAAAAAGCCCTCATGGCGTACGACCGCGCCTGGCGGGCATCCCCGATGGGAAAGACCATCGAGCGCAATTACAAGGTGAAGGAGTACCTCATCACCCAGCCCGACGAGAAGCTCAACGCCATCGTGAATTCCGTGAGCGAGCTCGACCTCTCGGAGTTCTCAACCTTCCAGCTGGTGAAGGAGATCCTCAAGAAGAACCCGAAGCTCCTCCTCGAACTGAAGGCGCTCGCGGACATCATGTCCTGACACGGTCCTGAACCAGGACTCCTTTTTTTCAGAATGTGCGGATCCACCGGTTGTCTCTGCCTCTCCTGCGGCATGCACGGTACGGTTTCTTTAAGACCTGTCATACCAAGATCGTGAGGAATGATCTGCGGGGTGGATGAGGCAGGCAAGGGGCCGGTGCTCGGCCCGATGGTGATCGCGGCGGTCGGGTGCGATCTTCCCGAGACCATCCAGGGCCTCGGCCTGAAGGATTCAAAAGTCCTCACGCCCCGGCGCAGGGAAGAACTCTACCCGGTTATCCTGGACCGCTGCCACGTTGCCACAAAAATAATCGGGGCTGCCGAGATCGACAAGATCCGCACGAAAATGACCATGAACGAGTGCGTGGCCCTCGCCCATGCGGAAGTCATCCGAAAACTGGAACCGACCGTCGCCTACGTGGATGCCTGCGACGTGAACGAGGAGCGGTACGGCGAGATGGTGCGCCAGCAGCTCCCCTTTGTCTGCCGCATCGTCTCCGAACACCGTGCCGACAGCACGTACGAGATCGTCTCCGCCGCAAGTATCGTTGCCAAGGTCATCCGGGACCGGGCGATTGAGGACCTGAAGAGAGAATACGGGGAGATCGGGAGCGGGTACCCCTCGGACCCGGTCACCATCGCGTTCCTTGCCGGGTATATCCGGGAGCATGGCGAACCCCCGGCCTTTGCACGGAGAAGCTGGAAGACCGTAAAAGCGATGATCGGGGATGATGGCCAGACGAGTCTCCTCCGTTTTTCCTGATTCCGGTCAGGTATCTTACCTTTTATGTGCTTCCCGGCATAACCATTAAGGAATGCACTGGATAGTACCCGTCCTCGTGCTTGTCGCAGTCTATGCGGCGATCGCGTATTATATCCATAAAAAAAATCTCTTTCCTGAGCACGTCACGTTTTACGGCCCGTTCCTTGCCATCAAGAGCAGACGGGTCGGGTTTTTCGACCGGTTCGAGCCGTACAAGACCGCTTTCCGGATCTACGGGACGCTCGGGGTGATCATGGTCGTCGTGGTCTCGGTCCTGATCACGATCATGCTCATCTTCTCCCTCAAATATACGCTGGCCCTCAGGCCGGAGCCCACCGGCATCTACGAGCCCCAGAATATCCTCCTTATCCCGGGGATCAATAATTACGTCCCCTCAACCTTCGCGGTATGGTTCGCGTTCGTACTCACGATAGCTATCCACGAGATGGGCCACGCGATCCTCTGCAGGATCGAGCAGATCAAGGTGAGAAGCGTCGGGGTTCTCTTTGCGGTCATCCCGGTCGGGTTCTTTGTCGAACCCGATGAGGAGGAACTCGAACAGAAGAAAGGGATGCCCAAGATGCGGATGTTCGGGGCAGGGATCACGAATAACATCGTTATCGGGTTCCTCTGTTTCGGTCTGATGGTGGCGGCGCTCGGGATGGCCGTTCCCTCGAAGACACCGGTCATCCAGGGGATCTATCAGAATTATTCCGCAGACCAGGCAGGCATTCCTGCCGATTCCATCGTCCGGACCGTAAACGGGATTCCGGTCTCCTCCCGGGACCAGGTATCTGCCATCCTGAACGATACAAAGCCCGGGGAGCAGGTGACGCTGGGGATAGAAAAGGACGGAACCCTGTCGTCCTACACGCTCCTACTGGGGGAGTGGCCGTCAGGGTATAACCGTACCGGCGGGTTCATGGGCATCTACTACTTCCAGCCGGAAGTGCTCACGTCCGATCCGCTCTCCCTGCTCACCCCCATCGGGATCCTTCATCTCCTGGTAACGCCTTTTGATACTTCTGCGTCAGGGGAGTATTTCAAGATCCTGGCCTTCGATTCGCCGCTGGAATCTTCGTACGAGGTCCCCTTCGATCAGTACTGGGGCGTCATCCATCTCCTCTTCTGGTGCGGGTGGATCAATATCAATGTCGGGATCTTCAACGCGATCCCCATGGTGCCGCTTGACGGGGGATATATCCTCAAGGAAGGTGTCGAGCGTGCGTTCGAGAAGAAAGGATGGCAGAAATATGCTCCCCACATCGTCGCGAGCGTAAGTTACGCCCTCTTCGTGATGCTCATCTCCCTCATCATGCTCCCGTACCTGATGCATCTGTGAGGTGCAGCGGAATTCTTTTTCCGGGAGGGGTCGTCCCATGTTCCAGTGACGGGCACGGCCGCCTTTCCTCGCAACGATCCGCTGAAGGTACCCGGACAACGAATTTTTTCCGGATCCTTTTGTCAGGTCATACCCAGATGCTTCGCCGGAAACCTCCCCCCGAGCCTCTTCCTGGACCTGATCCTTTATATACTCGTTTCTCTGTCGGAAAAACGAGCTCCGCCAGAGCCCCTTCCGGGCACGATCTCAGGGCCGGATGGGCAAACTATCGATCCCAAAACCGGGTGTCGGGAAGGGGCCTTTAATTTACAGATAGGAACTCCCCGATTTCTCGTTTGTCTGCCTTTATTCGCGTTATACCTGGAGATTTCTCCGGCCTGAAAAAATCCGGAAAAAGGGGAATCCAGGCTCAATACGGGCGTATTTTTGGATGGGGGGAGACGTCCTGCCGTCAGCGACAGAAAAGGAGTTGTATTCCGGTTTCATTCCGGAGGAAGCGTCTCGTCCTTTTTTGTCTCCGCAGAACGTTTCCGCTTGCTGGGATCCTTCAGTTCGTCATCAGAGACGATCGGGACGACATCCTTCATCTCCTTTAAGATGACCTCCACTTCCTCGCGCCGGGGGATCTCGCCCAGGATGCTGTCATCGAGGGAAACCTTTGCGCCGGTATCCGTTACCTTCAGGTCTTCCTCGGACGCTCCCAGGAATTTCGCTCCCTGCTTTATGAGCTGGGATATCTCGAACGGGAAGATGATCTTCGTCGCCTGCCCGTTTGCCATCTGCTTAAGGGCGTCGAGAGAAAGGACGGTTATGGATTTGCTGTCGAGGGGCGATGCACCGACCGACAGGATCCGCAGGCCCTGCGCCTCCCCCTGCGCCTGGAGGATCCTCGACATCCGTTCCCCTTCGGCACGCAGGATCTTGCTCTGGCGCTCCCCTTCCGCCTCCAGGATCATCGACTGCCGGAGCCCTTCTGCCTTCAGGATGGCGGAACGCTTGTCCCCGTCGGCACGGAGGATCGCCGCACGGCGGGCACGTTCCGCTGCAGTCTGCTCGGTCATCGCGTTCTTCACGGTCTCGACCGGGTCGACTTCCTTAATCTCCACCCGTTCGACCTTGACGCCCCACTGGTCGGTCTCCCGGTCCAGGATGTCCCGGAGCTTGGTGTTGATGCTCTCCCGGTTGTACAGGATCTCGTCCAGCTCCATGTCGCCAATGATCCCACGGAGCGTGGTCTGGGCAAGGGCGACCGTTGCCATCCGGTAATTCGCGACCTCAAAGAATGCCTTCTCGGGATCGATGACCCGGATATAGACAATTGCGTCCACGTTGGTCGGCGAATTGTCCTTCGTGATGACTTCCTGCTGCGGGACGTCCATCACCTGCGTTCTCAGGTCGAGTTTCGTGACCGCGGTCACGAAGGGCACCACCCACCGGAACCCGGGATTCATCCTCCCGATATATTTCCCGAGCCGGATCTGGAGGCCCTGTTCGTACGGTTCGACGATCACGACTCCCTTTGCAAAGATGATCACGATCACGAGGATCAGGAAAATCGTTATCAGCATCTCGAAAACAGCCATCTATTTCACCTCTTCCACGACAATATGGACACCTTCCGACTTCACGACCCGGACGCGCGTTCCCGGAAGAATCGTGCCACCGGCCGTATGGGCGCTCCAGTCGGAGCTGGCAATCGTGACCTTGCCGCTCAGGGAATTCTCGTCCACCCGGACCGTGACGATCCCCTCTTTCCCAACGAGGGAATCCCGACTGATGGTGGTGGGGGAATGCACATTGGGGGTGATCCTGCTGTAGAGCCATACGGTCACCGCCGCTGCGCCAATCGCCGCGATAACGCCCACGAGAACGCCCCAGCCGGAACTGTAGATATCCACTCCCATGAGGAGAAGGATACCAAGGATCAGGAGCACGGTTGCAGGGACCGCGATAAAGAAACCCGGGCTGGAGGCCTCGACCAGGAGGAGGAACGCTCCCAGGACGATCATCACCCACCCGAGCGAGCTGCCTTCCATTACTGCCATGGTACACTGATACGGATTCCAGCGGGAAAAAGTATCCGGTTTCCGATAATACCGGAAACCTGCCGGAAAAGAGGGCGATCCACGTTCAGGCGCGGGAACCGGGTCAGCGCCTGAGCATTGCGATCTTCGATCCCCGGGGAAGGCCGATACTGTCGGCAATAACCTGGCACTTCACGCACATGAGGTACGCAACCGGCGGGAGTCCGGAGTACTCGCTGAGCGACTCGTAGTTTGCCATTCCCTTGGCGATGATGATCGAACAGGAGTCGATGGCATCCGCGAGATCGCGTGGCATCTTTTCGAGATCGAGCCCGATCTCCGANCCCCCGCCGGTTGTCGTGAGCAGGTCCGCCACCCGGTCGAACCCAAGGGCAACAGCTTCCGTACGGGTTGCGTCGTTCAGGATGGGACCGTCGCGCACTGCGACTGTCATGTGGGCGCCCAGGCTCTTGAGGTACTGCACGAGAAGCCGATCAAGCACGATCTCCCCGCAGTTGTCGGTGAGGTACACCACCCGCTGCGACCGGAGAAGGATCTTGTCTGTCTCGTCGCAATCAAGCCCTTTTTCGAACTCGGCTGCGAAAAACTCCCCGAAATCCGAGGTGACGGTGTGGTCTTTCACCGCGTAATCGAAGGTGTTTCCGATGACCGAGGCAAGGACCAGGTCACGGAAGGTCCTGAGTTTGGGCCGCNCCTGCCTGCAGACGTCCAGCGCCTGCCGGTTCCCGGTCTCCTTCAGTTCCCGGAAGGGGTCAGGGCTGTTGCAGATACTGCATGCCTTCCGGTGGACCCGGCTCGCGATCTGCGGGTGGAGAAGGGTGCTCGTCCTGAGCGATTCGAGATCCTCCCTGCATTCCCGGAGCGCTTTCTCCCGGGTCGCAGGCTCCGCTCCTGCAAGGTCGCATTCAAAAGAGACACGGGAGAGAAGGCAGTCGATACAGGTATCGGTAAGTTTCATGCTCTCCAGACCCAAAAACCGGAATGTAAAATGGGGCCACTGCGATTTGAACGCAGGTCAGAAGACCCCCAGTCTCCTAGGATGGTCCAGGCTACCCTATGGCCCCGCGCTCATACTATTCGTGCCCGTTCCATATGTATCTTGTTATGGTATTTGCGGGGACCGCTGCCTGAAAATTCCGGAATGCAGGGACGATTCCTGCAGTTCTTCCGGCCGGTGATAAGAACGTTTAACCGAAAGCCTCGCCTCACGGCAGCGATCCTGCTTATATACAGGCTGGAAACGAATTTCGCGGAAATTCTGCGTTTCTAGGAAAAGGGATATTTATATAAGGGTGCTCTTGGAAATTATGAATATCGAGGGATCAGGAGTCAGTGCTGCGCCATGCTCAAGGAACGGATATCAGGATTCATTGAAGAATTGCGGGGAATCGACGGTGTAAAGGCGTGCGCCCTCGTCTCCCGCGACGGGATTATGATAGGAAAGCATTTCGATACCGACCTGAACGAGCCGTGGTTTGCAGCGATGAGCGCGACCCTGCTCGCGTCTGCAGAATCCGCTGCAACCATCATCAGGGTGAAGTCTCCCGACTCCGTGACCATTCACGCTGAGGATGCAGAGATTCTTGTCATGGGCGCGGGGGAGAAACTCCTCGTAGCGGTTATCGTCGGAAAAAACGCGGATGGCACTGCCGTTCACCAAAAAACACAGGCAGTTGCGCAGCGAATTGCGGAGGTGCTGTGATGTATACGATTCTTGTTGTAGATGACAGTCCGTTCATCGTCGATGTGTTTGTCACGATGCTGGAGCGCGGGGGATACCGCACGATAGCGGCATACGGGGGGGAGGAATGCCTGGATATCCTCAAGACCGTAACCCCCGATCTCATCCTTCTCGATATCATGATGGAGCCGATGGACGGGTGGGAGACGCTGGAGAAGATCAAGGGGAACCTTGAGACAAAGGAAATTCCCGTCCTGATGCTGACCGCGAAGCAGCTGACCCCCTCCGAAGCCCAGGAATACGGCATCTATATCGAGGACTATGTGCTCAAGCCGATAACCCACCGCGAGCTCTACGACGCCATCGAGCATGTCCTCACGAGAAAGAGCCAGATCACGGCCGATGTGGAGCTTGCCCAGAAGGCGGGGTTCGACCAGCAGGTCATCATCGAATACGCACGGCTCAGCAAGGGCATCGATGTCAACAAACGGCTGATGCGGATCCTGGAGACGACCTACAATATCAACGATGCAAAGGCAAAAGTAGCCGAAGACATCACCCGCGCCATCAGGAGCATGGGGGCAAATATCAAGTTTCAGGAAGAGCGTCTCCAGCAGATCCGGGACGAGCTCACGAAAGCGTCGGGAAANCCCGCCGGTGAATAACCTTCCCGCATCCCCCTCCTCAAGGTTCCGGCCTCCCCCGGCCGCGTCTTTCCCGGGTTCCCCATCAACAATATTTATGCTGGCACGGGCGCTATCTGTTTACAACACTTGCGTATTTTCGGATACGGAATTCGGCCGGCGGTGTCAGGGTGGCAGAAAAAATCCTTGTTGTCGATGACAGCTCTTTTATTGTCGACGGACTCGTTGCTATCCTGAAAAAGAAGGGATACGGCACGACCGCCGCCCATGGGGGAGACGAATGTCTTGAGATCCTGAAGAAGGAGATCCCGGACATCATCATCCTGGATATCATGATGGAGCCGATGGACGGGTGGGAGACGCTGGAGAAGATCAAGGCGGGGCCTGCAACCAGCGGGATTCCCGTCCTGATGTTCTCGGCAAAGAAGATTACGCCTCCCGAGGCCGAAGCCCACCGCATCAATATCGACGATTATGTTGCAAAACCCGTCAATCCCAAGCAGCTCCTGGTAGCCATCGAACGGGTGATAGCAAGGAAGAATTCCCTGAAAGTTCTTTCTGAAAAAGCGCGGGCGGCAGGGATCGATCCCGCCCTCGTTGACGAGTACCTGGCACTCCGGCTGAGCTGCGATGTCGACGGGAACCTTCTCCGGGTCCTCCGGAGCAGCACCGAGATCGATCAGCTTGATGTAAAAACCCGGGAAGAGCGGGAGGGTTCGATTGCGGCGATTGAAGCACGGCTGAAAAGCCAGGAAGATCGCCTCCGCGAACTCGGCGCGATCTTCGATCCCCTGTGCGGGCCTGCCACGGCAAACTAAGTTACTAGCGTCAGAATATTTAAATACTTTTCTAGCGTTGTAATAATGCTGTGTGGCGCAGCTGGCATGGGTTCGTAGCTCAGTTCGGTAGAGCGCCTGGCTTTTAACCAGGTGGTCGGGGGTTCAAATCCCCTCGGGCCCGTCGCCACGGTTTGGGGGAACTGTGGGCTTTTAAGCGGTGATGCATTTGAACACACTCAATCATCTATCATCGGGGGTTTTTCGTGAGCACCAAACTGAATGTCCTTGAGCACGTCATGGTGCCGGATCATAAAATTATGGACGACGAAGAGGTACGCGACCTCCTCTCTACCTATAAAATCACTCATGAGCAGCTGCCAAAAATTTTTCATGACGACCCTGCGGCAAAAGCCGTCGAGGCCAAACCCGGGGATGTCATAAGGATCATCCGTACCAGCCACACTGCAGGCAGAGCCGAATCGTACCGCCTTGTGATCAAGAGGCCGAAGAAATAACCGGGGCTGATCTATCTGATAGACCGTAGCGTTTTATCGAGGGCATACTTTGCCCGGGAGCATGTTGCGCGCCACCAGCTTGACTCCTACAACAATTTTCTTCTGCACAATCTCCAGAAGGTCGTGAATGAACAGCGTCTCATTGAGACGGATATTGAAAACCGGGGCAGGAAGAGCGCCCCTGTCTGGGTCGAGCTCGGGACGATAAAAGTCTTAAAGCCGCTCGTCCGGGAAGCTGACGGCTCCCAGGGCGATCTCTTCCCGAGCGAGGCCAGGCTCCGGAACCTCACCTACGCGGCGCCCATCCAGCTGGACATGACCCTCGTCAACGGCGGCGACCGCCAGGACGCCGTTATCACCACGATCGGGCAGCTCCCGATCATGGTAGGATCTGCGTCCTGCAACCTGTACGGGATGGACGATGCCCAGCGGACCGAGCGCGGCGAGGATCCCTACGATCCGGGCGGCTACTTCATCGTGAACGGGACCGAGCGCGTCCTCATGACACTCGAAGATCTTGCGTCCAACAAGATCATGACCGAGTTCACGGAGCGGTACAACGAGCGGATCTATGTCGCAAAGGTCTTCTCGCAGTTCCGGGGATACCGTGCCCTCGTTGTCGTGGAACGGAACCGGAAGAACCTCCTTGAGGTCTCCTTCCCGTCCGTCGCCGGCCACCTCAACTTCGTGGACCTGATGCGGGCCCTCGGGATGACCAACGACCAGGAAGTCGTGAACGCGGTCTCGACCGACGAGGACATCCTCACATTCATGATGCAGAACCTCGAAGAGAGCGAATGCGACAGCGTCGAGAGCGGGATCATGTATGTCGGGAAGAAACTCGCACCGAACCAGACCCGCGATTACCAGCGCAAACGCTCCGAGTTCGTGCTCGACAATTACCTCCTGCCGCACCTCAACTACCAGCACGGGGAGCTCAAGGAAGGCGACGAAGGGTACCTCGAAGCAATCCATGCCGAGCGCCTTGCAAAAGCGCACTTCCTCGGCCGTATGGCGGAAGCCTGTTTCGACCTTGTCTTGAACAAGCGCAGGATTGACGACAAGGACCACTACTCGAACAAGCGCCTGAAACTCGCGGGCGACCTGATGGAGGATCTCTTCCGTATTTCCCTCAACAGGCTGACCCGTGACATCAAGTACCAGCTGGAGCGGGCAAGCATGCGCCACCGCGACCTCTCCATCGGTACCGCGGTCAGGGCGGATGTTCTCACCGAGCGTCTCCTCCACCCGCTCGCGACCGGTAACTGGGTCGGGGGAAGGACCGGGGTCTCCCAGCTCCTCGACCGTGTCGATCACATGAGCGTTCTCTCGCACCTGCGCAGGGTCATCTCGCCCCTCTCCCGCTCGCAGCCGCACTTCGAGGCCCGTGACCTGCACCCTACCCAGTGGGGCCGCATCTGTCCGAGCGAGACTCCTGAAGGACCCAACTGCGGTCTTGTCAAGAACTTCGCGCAGATGGTCGAGATCTCGAACGGCGTCGAGAACGAGGAAGAAGTGACCCGGCTTCTCTACAACCTGGGCGTGGAACATATCCGGGGGGAATCTGAGTGAAGAAATCACGTGTTTTCGTTGACGGCGCCCTTATCGGTCTCGTGGAAGATCCCCGGGAGCTTGTCGGGAAGATCCGGCTCATGCGGCGCCAGGGAGCAATCCCGGCCGAAGTGAACGTCTCCCTGAAGGAATATAACGGGGACGTTGTCATCAATACGGACCGGGGCCGTGCACGCAGGCCCCTTATCGTCCTGCAGAACGGGAAACCGCTCATCACCGATGACGATATCGAGCGGCTCCGTGCAAAGGAGATCGCCTTCGGCGATCTTGTCCGGAAAGGTCTCCTTGAATTCGTTGATGCCGAGGAAGAGGAAGATCTCCTCATTGCGATCAATCCCGAGGATATCACCCCGGATCATACGCACCTTGAGATCGATCCCTCCCTCATTCTTGGTATCGGTGCAGCGCACGTCCCGTTCCCGGAGCACAATGCAAGTCCCCGTGTAACGATGGGAGCAGGGATGGTCAAGCAGGCGCTCGGGTTTGGGGCAGCCAACATGAAACTCCGGCCCGATACCCGAGGCCACCTGCTCCATTACGTGCAGAAGCCCCTGACTCACACCCAGACATCGGAACTGATCGGGTCCGACGACCGGCCGGCAGGGCAGAACTTCGTTGTCGCCATCCTGAGTTACGAGGGGTTCAACATTGAAGATGCGCTCATCTTCAACAAGGCGTCCATCGAACGCGGGCTCGGGCGGTCGCACTTCTTCCGTACCTACGAGGGAGAAGAGCGCAGGTACCCGGGCGGCCAGGTCGACCGGATCGAGGTCCCGGACGAGGAAGTCACCGGGGCCCACGGCGCCGAGTCCTACAAGAACCTGGACGACGACGGGGTCATTAACCCCGAGACGGTCGTCATGGAAAAGGACGTCCTGATTGGGAAGACCTCCCCGCCCCGGTTCCTGGAAGAGCCTTCCGGAGACCTCATCACCGTTGAGAAGCGGCGCGACACCTCGGTCACGATGCGCTCGAACGAGCACGGGATTGTCGATACCGTCATCATCACCGAGGGGGAGAACAGCTCCCGGCTCGTCAAGGTCAGGACCCGGGACCTCCGTGTTCCCGAGGTCGGCGACAAGTTCGCGTCCCGCCACGGGCAGAAGGGAGTCATCGGGCTCATTACGCCGCAGGAGGATATGCCGTTCACTGAGAGCGGGATTGCTCCCGATATCGTGATCAACCCCCACGCAATCCCGAGCCGTATGACTATCGGCCACATGCTGGAGATGCTGGGCGGAAAGGTCGGCGCTCTCGAAGGCCGGAGGATCAACGGGACCCCGTTCTCAGGAGAGAGCGAGGCGGATATCCGCGAGTCTCTCAAGCAGCTCGGGTTCTCCCACAACGGCCGCGAGGTCATGTGGGACGGGATCACCGGGAAGAAGTTCAAGGCAGACATCTACATCGGCGTCATCTATTACCAGAAACTGTACCACATGGTCAGTTCGAAGATGCATGCCAGGTCACGCGGACCCGTCCAGGTCCTGACCCGTCAGCCGACCGAAGGCCGTGCCAGGGAAGGAGGTCTCCGGTTCGGTGAGATGGAACGCGATGTCATGATCGGCCACGGCGCCGCGATGGCGCTCAAGGAACGCCTGCTCGATGAGTCTGACAAGGTCCAGGAATATGTCTGTGCCCACTGCGGTATGGTCGCGATGCTGGACCGGAAGCGGAACACGACCCGGTGCCTAGCCTGCGGCAGTGAGACCGATATCTACCAGGTCGAGATGAGTTACGCGTTCAAGCTGCTGCTTGACGAGATGAAGAGCATGGGGATTGCTCCCCGGCTGAAACTTGAGGACGTTGTCTAGAGGTACATCATGCCAAGCCCGAAACGAATAGGAAAGATAGAATTTGGTCTCCTCTCCCCGAAGGAGATCCGGACGATGAGTGTCCGGAAGATCATCTGGGCGGACACCTACGATGACGACGGGTTCCCGTATCCGCAGGGCCTGATGGACTTAAACCTGGGGGTCATCGACCCCGGTCTGCGGTGCAAGACCTGCGACCAGAAGGCAAGCGAATGTCCCGGCCACTTCGGGCACATCGAACTCGCAAAGCCCGTAATCCATGTCGGGTACACCCGGCTCATCAGGAAACTTCTCCGTGTCTCCTGCCGGAGCTGCGGGCGTGTTCTCCTCTCCCCCGAGGAGATCGAAAAAGTCATCGGAACCGAGGACGAGCAGACCGGGGATATCCTGACCGAGAAGGATATCAAGAAGGAACGGGTCTGCCCGTACTGCGGCGAGCAGCAGCTCAAGATCAATTTCGAAAAACCGACCACGTTTTCAGAAGTGATGCTGGAAGACGGCAAGAAAGTCGAGCACAAGCTCACCCCCGCAGATATCCGTGCCCGGCTCGAAAAGATCCCGGACGAAGACCTCCGCCACCTCGGGATCAATCCCGATGTTGCCCGGCCCGAGTGGACGATCCTCACCGTGCTCCCGGTCCCCCCGGTCACGATGCGTCCCTCCATTATCCTCGAAAACGGGCAGCGGTCCGAAGACGACCTGACCCACAAGCTGGTCGATATCATCCGTATCAACCAGCGGTTCAAGGAGAACCAGGATGCGGGAGCTCCCCAGCTGATCATCGAGGATCTCTGGGAACTCCTCCAGTACCACGTGACCACCTACCTGGACAACGAGGTCGCAGGCTGTCCCCCCGCACGCCACCGCAGCGGGCGGCCCCTCAAGACCCTCTCCCAGCGCCTGAAAGGAAAGGACGGCCGGTTCCGTGGGTCCCTCTCGGGTAAGCGTGTCAACTTCTCCTCGCGTACGGTCATCTCCCCGAACCCGAACCTGAGCGTATCCGAAGTCGGCGTCCCCCTTGCGATAGCAAACGAGATGTCGGTTCCGGTCCGGGTCACCCCTTACAACCTCGAAGAACTGCGCGAGATGGTCAGGACCGGCCCGGTAAGGAAGACCGTGACCTCCCCGTGCGGTGCGAACTATGTCATCCGGCCCGATAACCGCAGGCTCCGGCTCGCGGAAGGCAACCTGGACACCGTCGCAGACATGATCGAACCCGGCTGGACGGTCGAGCGGCAGATGCGGAACGGCGATGTCGTCCTCTTCAACCGTCAGCCCTCCCTGCACCGGATGTCCATCATGGCGCACCGGATCAAGGTCATGGAAGGGAGGACCTTCCGGCTCAACCCCGCCGTGTGCCCGCCCTACAACGCCGATTTCGATGGCGACGAAATGAACATGCACGTCCCGCAGACCGAGGAGGCCCGGGCGGAAGCATCGATCCTCGTTGCCGTCCAGGAGAACATCCTCTCTCCCCGGTTCGGCGGCCCGATCATCGGCGGCATCCACGACCACGTCTCCGGGATCTTCATGCTGACCCACGAGACACGGTGGTTCACGAAGGACGAGGTGCTCTATCTCCTGAAATACGCAAGGATCGAGCACCTGCCGAAGCCAGGGAAAGTCGAAAACGGCGTTCCCTACTGGACCAACAAGCAGGTCTTCTCCCTGATCCTTCCGGAGCACCTCAACATGGTCTTCCGGGCAAGTTCCTGCCAGAACTGCGACACCTGCAAGCGGGAACTCTGCGAGCGTGATGCGTACGTCAGGATCATCGAAGGGAAACTGGAATGCGGGACTATCGACAAGAAAGCCATCGGTGCGTTCGACGGACAGATCGTCCACCGCATCATCCGGCAGGTCGGCATGGCGCGTGCGGCAGGCTTCATCGACGACCTGACCAAGCTCTCCATCCGGTCCATCATGCTGGACGGGTTCTCGTTCGGTATCGATGACGAAGACTTAACGAAGACCGAGTACGGCCAGATAGACGAGGTTCTGGAGGGTGCTGCGCTCGATGTGGCACGCAGGATCAAGATCTACGAGGACGGCCAGCTCGAACCGATGCCGGGCCGTACGCTCGAAGAAACCCTCGAGATGCAGATCATGCAGGTCCTCGGGAAAGCCCGTGACCGGACCGGTGAGATTGCAGGCCGGCACCTAGGTCTCGGGAACAGTGCTGTCGTGATGGCGGTCTCCGGGGCCCGCGGTTCGATGCTGAACCTGACCCAGATGGCAGGATGCATCGGCCAGCAGTCAGTCCGAGGAGAACGTATCGTCAGAGGGTACGATGACCGCACCCTCCCCCATTTCCGGAAAGGGGACCGGGGCTCGGATGCCCACGGGTTCATCATGCACAGCTACAAAGGCGGCCTGAACCCGACCGAGTTCTTCTTCCATGCAATCGGTGGCCGTGAAGGTCTTGTCGATACGGCAGTCCGTACGTCCCAGAGCGGGTACCTCCAGCGCAGGATGATCAACGCACTCCAGGACCTGAAAGTCGCCTACGATGGAACGGTCAGGACGACCGGCGGCAGGATCATCCAGTTCCGGTACGGTGAGGACGGGACCGATCCCACGAAGAGCAGCTTCGGCGATCCGGTCGATGTGAAAGGTATTGTGGAGAGTATCCTCAAGGAGGAGGTCTGAGATGGAAGCAGAGTTCGAGAAGAAGATCGAGGCGGCGGATCTCCCGGTGAAGACCAAGGACCAGCTCCGGAAATTCCTGGAAGGGAAAGATCTCTCAAAGAAGCAGTTCGATCTCATCCTTTCCCGGGTCTCCTCCGAATACCAGAACACCCGGATCGAAGCCTGCGAGGCGGTCGGGGTCATCGCGGCCCAGTCCATAGGAGAGCCCGGCACCCAGATGACGATGCGGACGTTCCACTATGCAGGGGTCGCGGAAATCAACGTCACCCTGGGTCTCCCGCGTCTTATCGAGATCATGGATGCGAGGAAAGAGCCGAGCACCCCCACGATGACCATCTATCTCGATTCCGAGTACGGGGTCGACCGGGACAAGGCACGGGAAGTATCCTGGCAGATCGAAGCTGCCCCCCTCCACGAGTTCGGGGATATCACGACCGACATGGAGCAGATGCAGATCGTTGTCCATCTGAACACGAAGGTCTGCGAGAAGCGCAAGATCGCGCCGCAGGATATCATGGAGAACGCCCCCAAGAAGATCAAGGACCGGCGGCACTACCGTGACTTCGAGCACGATGTCGATGAGAAGTCGGCGACCCTCATCTTCACCCCCAAGAACCGGGAGAGTTACCAGAACCTCTTCCAGCTGGCCGAGCACGTCAGGAACGTGATCGTGCAGGGCATCGATGATATCGAGCGGGTCGTGGTCAGGAAGGAAAGCGGAGAGTATATCCTATATACTGAAGGCTCCAACCTAAAGGATGTATTCGGCGTGGATGGTGTGGATACCACCCGTACGCGGACGAACAACATCAGCGAGATCTCAAACGTGCTTGGGATCGAGGCGGCGCGAAATGCCATCATCCACGAGGCCCTCTCGACGCTGTCAGAGCAGGGTATCGCGGTCGATGTCCGGCACATCATGCTTGTCGCTGACATGATGTGCATGGAAGGCGAGGTCAAGCAGATCGGCCGGCACGGGATAGCGGGCGAGAAAGAGAGCGTCCTCTCCCGTGCGGCGTTCGAGGTGACGGTCAACCATCTCCTCGACGCGGCGGTCGCAAACGAGGTCGACGAGCTCTCGGGTGTAACCGAGAACGTCATCGTCGGCCAGCCGATCCTCCTCGGGACCGGAGACGTAAAACTCATCGCAAAAAGAACTGTAGCAAATTCGGAGAATTGAAATGGATTTTAATGCATCCCTTCGCAGAGCTATCAAGACAGGCAATGTCGAACTTGGAAGGAATAAAACCGAGAAATGTGTTGAACAGGGCAAAGCCCGGATCATTGTAGTTGCAGAGAACTGTCCGGAAGAGTACAAAAAGAGCCTGACCGGCAGGGAAGGCCTTTTCGTGCACACATTCCCGGGGACGAGTGTTGCGCTCGGGAAAGCGTGCGGGAAACCGTTCATGGTAAGTGCGCTCGCGGTAGTCGATCCGGGCGAGTCAGATATCCTGAGCCTGAAGAGGGCATGAGCATGCCGGAAATCGTACTGACCGAAGACTGCATGCGTCTCATCTCCCAGTTCGAGACCCTGACCGGGGCATCGAGCCGGGACTGCGTTGTGGATGACCGGAACCAGCGGCTTATCTTTGTGGTAAATCCCGGCCAGATGGGTCTTGCGATTGGAAAGAAGGGCGCGGCCATCAAGAAAGCGTCCGATGCGATGGGGAAGAAGATCGAGGTTGTCGAATATTCTCCGAATCCTGAGCAGTTCATCAAAAACTGCTTCCTTCCTGCCCAGGTCACGAAAATCGAGTTCGAAGGGGAACCCGAGGAGCAGACCGTGCAGGTCCAGGTCCGGGACGAGGACCGGGGCATTGCCATCGGGAAAGAGGGAAAGAACATCTTCAAGGCAAAGCGGCTTGCCCAGCGCCAGCACAACATTGTCGATGTCCAGCTGATCCAGCCGGACCAGCAGATCGGTCCTGAAGAGTAAATCTTTTTTTGACATTCTGTTTTTGTCAGCGCTCTCCCGGGAACCTTTTACGAGGAGGGTGGGGACTGGTGCGTTTCCCGATGAGCTTATTCGATAGGATCCCGGGATATCGTTTGAATTTTTCCCGCAATCATCAGAAAAACCATGATGCCGCCTGCCGGGCGGCCCCACAAACCCTTCTCCCAGCGGCCATCAAGAAAGCGTCCGATGCGATGGGGAAGAAGATCGAGGTTGTCGAATAATCTCCGAATCCTGAGCAGTTCATCATAAACTGCATCCTTTCTGCTCTGCGACGTTCACTCTCAGTCTGTCAGGAATTTTTTCCGGCAGAGTCCGGATTCCTGTCCGGGATCTTGCTTTATAATACCCCTCCGCCGGTTTTCGCCTCCCGGAAATAATATCCCGGTTCGTTCAGGCAGCAGCACCGTTCCGCAATAGGTAAACACCTGTCACAGAACACGTATTACGGTTAGGATTGCTTGATCGTACGATGAAACCTGAAAGAGCCGGGGATACGAATATGGGGGATCTATCCGGTTACCTCCTTTTGTTCCTGATTCTCGTTTCCGGGGGGATTATGCCTGTTTCTGCAACCGGGAACGCGGAAGGAGTAGCTGTGCAGCTTGTCCCGGAATACTTCGGTCCGGATTCATGGTTTTCCGGCCTGAACAACGATTCGGTTCTTTACCTGAACATCTATAACGAAAGCTCGCGGGGAACCGGCTGCGGACTGTACCTGTACTCCATAAGTGAAAACCGGACCTATCCGGTTGCCTCCGGAAATCAGGAGACCTGCGAGCATATCGTGGGAAACTTATATCTTGGCAGGCATGTGTCCGGTGACCGGGTGGTATGGGGAGATTCAATGCCAGCGGAGATCAGCCTCTTTGAAAAAAATACCGGGAAAAACCGGATTATTCCCAACATGTCGACCCGGGGATCAGGGAAATCCTATTCCCTGCGATTCGGTGATGCAACCATTACGGAGACCTCCCGATGTAACCCGGTGATCGATGGAGATCGCGTTGTATTCCAGCAGGGATTTTTCTGTTCGACCGATCACCCGACCCTTGACCTGTACCTGCTGAACCTGACTTCCAATGAGATGAAACCCGTGAGTGAGGCCCCTGCGGCGCAGCAGTATCCTTCCCTTTCCGGCAAGTATGTTGTTTGGGAAGACAACCGGAACGGAAAGGACAATCCCGATGTATTCATGTACAATCTCGTCACCGGAGAGGAAACCGCGGTCTGCACGAATTCCTCTATCCAGCGTGCCCCGGTTGTTTCCGGGGATTATGTTGCCTGGCTTGACTTCCGGCACGGTTCGGGTACCGGGCAGATCTACCTTTACTCGATCCCGACAGGTTCTGTTACAGAAATAACCTCGGGATCCATGAACCATGGCGAACCGTTTATCTCCGGGGACCGGATTGCATATTCCGAATGCATTCCCTATTTAGTCGATCCACGCGGATTATGTCACGCCGCCATATATGATATCCGGACAAAGACCGTCCGGAAAATACCCGGGAAAACCGAAAACCAGATTGTCAGGGGTTTTTCCGGGAACCGAATCCTGTATACGGAAGAAACCGATGCAGTAAGGGAGCTGTATCTCTTCACGCTGGAGGACGAGGCCCTGACTGCCGTAACAAAACCGCAGGATCAGGTGGATCCGAATTCCAAACCGGGAGAAAACCAGACAAGTATAACGTCTGAAAATACTCCCGAGACAACTCCTTCGGCACCGGGTTTCGACAACTCTCTCGTTACGGTCATGTTTTTCGGGCTGGTGGCGCTCGCGGTTATGAAAAAGAACGGATAAACCGGAGTCACTTGCCTGCCGGGACCTCAATACTCTCCCCCGGCTGCAGCAGAACCACCTTCAGGTCGGTCGTCCGCTCGATCGCCTTCTTGAACGGGAGGGGGTCCTGGGCGATTTCCGGGAAGCTGTTGTAATGCATCGGGATCACGGTCTTTGCGCCGATGTAATTCGCGGCGATCATCGCCTCGTCCGGGCCCATCGTGTAGTGGCCGCCGATGGGAAGGATCGCGACATCCGGGTGATAGAGCTCCCCTATGAGTTTCATGTCGGAGAAGAGTGCCGTGTCTCCCGCATGGTAGACCCGGACCCCGTCCATTCCGATGACGAACCCGCACGGGACCCCCCCGTTCACGGCAATTCCCGCTTCCTCAACGCAGGAGGAATGGAGGGCCTGGGTCATCGTGAACGAGACCCCGTCGACAAGGGCGGTCCCGCCCAGGTTCATGCTCACCACCGGTACCTGTTTCGTCCTGAGGTACCCGGCGATCTCTTTCACCGCGACCGTCTTCTTGCACAGGCGCGTCGTCTCCCCGAAATGATCGTTGTGGCCGTGGGTCACCGCAACGATGTCCGGCTCCGCGGGGACCGCATGGCCGGCCAGGAACGGATCGATGAGGACATTCTTTGCACCGGAAAGGAGGAAACAGGAGTGCCAGATCCAGGTGATCTTCATGTATGCAGGTACTGTTCGGAACCGCTGAATAGTTTTCCTTCTCCCCGGTCGACGGGATTCTTTCAGAAGGTTCTGGAAAAGTCCGTGGCCGGTCCCTGTACGGCTGTCCCGGAACGGCCCGGAAAGATACGGGTCGGGAAGGCGGGTCGGTGCTGCGGGAAAGGAATGAAAGTTCCTGAAATGGGAAAAAAGTTCCGGATCCTGACCGGCGCGTTATGTTACGTCGATCAGTTCTGCTTCCGTGATATCGATGGATTCGCCAAGGCTGTCCTTGGTCGCACTGCTCGTCATCTGTTCCGTGAGGTCCCGGTCTTCCATGACATCCCGGATCCGCTCCAGGTAATTGTCGATGGACGGATCGTTCTGCTCGTCTATCACATGGCGGTACTCGCGGAGCGTTGACGGGCTGATCCCGAGTTCCTCGGAGACATCCTTCATGGTCTTCCCGGACGCGAGGAGGTTTTCCATCGCGTTCCGGTCAAAGGGCATCTTGAAGTCCAGCTCCCGGAAGAGCTTGAGCCTGACTCTCGCTCTCGCAACCGTCTTGGAGAGTTTCTCATCGCCAAGCTCCCGGGCTATCTCCGTATCGTTCTTCCCTGCATAGAACATGGAGACCAGCTTTGCGAGCTGGATCGGTTTCAGCTTGGTCTTAAAGAGCCCCTGGTCGAGGATCTCCCGCATGATGAGGGCAATCTCCCGCTCAATGGCATCGCTGTCGCGGAGGGTGCCGTGGATATTTTTCATGGGCTCCACGATCTTGGTCTTGCTCGTCATCGTTGTGAAGAGTTCGAGGAGCTTGGTCTTGCGTTTTTCTACCGGCATAATTACCTCTGCTATGGTACGGATATAGAATCCCACCCGGATTATTTAATGGTATTGTTCTTTTCCGGGTTGCCAAAACGTATAAATATCATGGCCTTTTCCCGTGGCCAGTTGTGCCGGTTCCGCCCGGTTTTTGTCCGGCAAGGATTTTTGCCTTTCCTGCCCTTGTATTATCATCATCTTGTGATCACCATGAGCGATGTCTATGAGAACGTGATGGAACTTGCAAAACGCCGGGGTTTTATCTGGCCGACCTCCGAGTGTTACGGGGCCGTTGCAGGGTTCATCGATTACGGGCCTCTCGGCGCGATGCTGAAGCGCAGGGTCGAGAATGCCTGGAGGGAATTCTACGTTATCCAGGAAGGGTACTACGAGATCGAGTGCCCGACCATCGGCCAGGAGGCAGTTTTTGTCGCATCCGGCCATGTCAAGGGATTTTCCGATAAGATGCTCCAGTGCCCGCACTGCAACGAATACCTGCGGGCCGACCATATCGCGGAAGGAAACGGCGTCCCGAACGCAGGGACGATGAGCTGCGAGGCGCTCGCGGCCTGCATCGCACCGTTCAGCTGCCCGGCCTGTGAGAAACCGCTCGGGAAGGTCGAGGTCTTCCCCTTCAACCTGATGTTCCAGACAACCATCGGCCCCGGCTCGCAGCGCAAAGGCTACCTCCGGCCCGAGACCGCCCAGGGAATGTTCACGGACTTTGCACGGCTCCTCCGGTTCTACCGGGACAAGCTGCCGTTCGGTGCGGTCCAGATCGGAAAATCGTACCGGAACGAGATCTCGCCCCGGCAGGGCATGATCCGGCTCCGGGAGTTCACCCAGGCTGAGGCCGAGATCTTCGTCCACCCGGATGAGAAGAACCGGCACCCGTTCTTCTCCCGGTACGCAGAGTACACGATGCCGTTCCTCGGGATCCCCCAGCAGCAGAAGGGGGAACCGGCAGTCACCATGAGCATGCAGCAGGCGGTGGAACAGGGCCTCGTCGCAAACCAGTACGTGGCCTACTACCTTGCGCTGACCCACCAGATGCTGGTCAGGATCGGGGTCCGGCCGGACCGGCTCCGGTTCCGACAGCACCTTCCTGACGAACGGGCCCACTATGCCTGCGACTGCTGGGACGCCGAGATCCGGTCCGACCGGTTCGGCTGGGTCGAGACCGTGGGGATCGCGGACCGGACCAACTACGATCTCAACGCCCACGCGTTCCACAGCGGGACGCCGTTCACCGTCTTCGTCCAGTATCCCGAGGCCCGGAAGGAACAGCGCAGGCGGATCGTCCCGAACATGGGCGTCCTCGGCAAGCAGTACCGGAACAAGGCAAAGGCGATCTTCGCCGCACTCGAACAGGCGCAGCCCGGCCCGGACGGTGTCGACCTTGAGGTTGACGGCGAGAAGATCCATATCCCTGCCGATCTCTACGAGGTCAGGGACGAGACCGTCGAGGTCCGGGGCGTTGATGTGACCCCGCACGTGATCGAGCCCTCGTACGGGATCGACCGGATGATCTACGCGATCCTCGAACAGGCATACGACGAGGAGATGGTGGAGGGCGAGGTCAGAAAAGTCCTCCGGCTCTCCCCCCTGGTCGCCCCCATCCAGGTCGCGGTCTTCCCGCTGATGACCCGGGACGGCCTCGATACCGTTGCCCGGGAGATCGCGGGCGAGATCCAGAAGATCGGGTTCCTTGCCGAGTACGACGACTCCGGCGCGATAGGGCGCAGGTACCGGAGGCAGGACGAGGTCGGGACCCCGTACGCCGTGACCGTTGACTACGATACCCTGAAGGACAGGACCGTGACCCTCCGGGACCGGGACTCGATGGCGCAGGTCCGGGTCCCGGTGGCGGACATCCCGGAGATGATCCGGGACCTTATCCAGGGAAGGCTGACATTCGCCCGGCTGCAGGCATGAGCTGCATATCCCATCCCCTCATACGACCGGACAGCATCGAGGCACGGGAGTACCAGCTCTCGGTCGCGATGCGGGCCCTTGAGGGGAACACGCTGCTCGTCCTCCCGACCGGCCTCGGGAAGACGGCGGTCGCACTTCTCGTCGCCGCGTCCCGGCTCCATAATTTCGGGGGAAAGGTGCTGATGCTCGCACCGACCAAACCCCTGGTCGAGCAGCATCTCCGTTTTTTTGAAAAATTCATGANCCTCCCGGAGGATCCGGACGCACCTTCCCCGCCGCTTGTGATGTTCACCGGGGAATCCCCGCACGAGAAACGCGAAGACCTCTGGGAACACGCGAGGATGATCTTTGCGACCCCCCAGGTCATAAAAAACGATCTCATTGCGGGACGCTATGTTCTTGCGGATGTCTCGCTCCTCATCGTGGACGAATGCCACCGGGCGGTCGGGGACTACGCGTACGTCTTTCTTGCGGAACGCTACCTTGCGACCGCGACCCGGCCGCTGATCCTTGCGATGACCGCATCGCCCGGCGGGAACGCGGAGAAGGTGAGCGATGTCGCCCAGAACCTCGGGATCGAGATATTCGAGACCAGGACCGAGCAGGACCCGGATGTCAGGCCGTATGTCCATGAGCGGGAGGTCGACGTAGTTTCGGTCCCCCTCCCGCGGGAGCTGAAGGAGGCAATCGCCGATATCAGCGAACTCATCGACAGCAGGCTTGCGTTCCTTGCGGGCCTGAACCTTCCGGTGCCGAAACGGGACCAGCTCTCGATGAAGGCGATGGGCGCACTCAATGCGCAGATCCAGGAGCGGATCGCGGTCCGGGACCCGGCCGGGTACACGGCGGCATCGGTGTACGCGGAACTGATGAAGCTGAAGCACGCGGTGATGCTCGCGGAATCGCAGGGGAGCGAGGTCCTGAAGCTGTACGTGACCCGGCTCCTGCAGGAAGGGTCGGGTCCGGGAGGCTCGAAAGCCGCCAAGCGGCTTGCGCAGGATACGGTCTTCCTCCGGCTCCTGGACCGGTGCATGGGGTGGACGCAGGAACTCCACCCGAAGCGGGACGAAGTCCTCGCGCTTGTCCGGACCCAGCTCGCGGAGCACCCGGAGAGCAAGGTCATCGTCTTTGCCACGTACCGGGACACCGTCCAGCAGCTTGCGGCGTATCTCACGGAAAACGGGATCCCTGCCGAACGGTTTGTGGGGCAGGCGGCGAAAGACGCGGAGAAAGGGCTCTCCCAGAAAAAACAGATTGCGGCCCTCGACCGGTTCCGATCCGGGGAGTTCCGGGTCCTGATCGCGACCTCGGTCGGGGAGGAGGGGCTCGATGTCCCGGCAACCGACCTGGTGATCTTCTATGAGGCGGTCCCCTCCGAGATCCGGAGCATCCAGCGCAAAGGCAGGACCGGCCGGCACGGGAGCGGGAAGATCGTGGTCCTCGTGACCCGGGGGACGACGGACGAGGCGTTCCGGTACGTGAGCCAGAACCGGGAGAAGATGATGCAGAAAGGGCTCCGGAACCTGGCGACTCCCCGGCCCGGCGGCGGAGCGGGAAATCCGGTCCATGAGGGGAACGGCGTTCCGGAGGGAAACGGCGAACCCGTGGATATCCAGGCGACCATCGGGGAATACGGATCCGGGGGGCCGAAGATTACGGTCGACGACCGGGAGACCGCGTCGAAGGTTGTCGAACGGCTGAGCACCCTTGGCGCGGATATCACCCTGAAGCGCCTGGAGCACGGCGATTATGCCATCGGCGACCGGATCCTGGTCGAACGAAAGACCGTCCGGGACTTCGTGGACACCCTGGTCGACCGGGACCTTCTCGGCCAGCTGAAGGAGCTTGCCGATGCCGCACAGCGGCCGGTCCTTGTCATCGAGGGAACGGACGATATCTTTGCAATGCGGAGCATCCACCCCAACGCGGTTCGGGGGGCGGTTGCCGCGATCGCCATCGATCTCGGGGTTGCGATCCTCTCCACCCGGAACCCGGAAGAGACCGCCCAGATGCTCTTTCTGCTCGCGAAACGCGAGGACGGCGGGGCATCGGACGAAGGACGGAAGCTGCACCCGCACAAGAGTTACCGGAGCGGGAGCGAGGAGATGGAATACATTGTCTCCTCAATCCCCGGGGTCGGGCTGAAGAACGCCCGGCTTCTCCTTGCCCGGTTTGGTTCGGTCCGGGCGGTAGCGAATGCAACGGAAGACGAGATCCGTGCGGTAAAAGGGATTGGGGAGAAGACCGCCCGCAGGATCGCGGATATTCTGGGAAGGAAGTACCGCTGAGGGGCAACCCGGCGGTTATTCCCCGCGAAGGGACCGGAGCGCTTCCGCGCCGAGCGCAATGCTCTCCATCAGGATCCGGACCGCTTTCGGGTCCCGCTCAGTGCGCACGCGTTCGCAGAGGCTCACGAGGGTAGCCCGGATCTCCGATTCAGGACCCGGTGCCCCCTGAGATTCCCGTGCCGGTGGGACGGGTGCCGCTTCCGCGGCCGGATTCCGGACCGCTGCGGCGCGCTTCTCTTCGTCCCCTGCTGCCTGCTCTTCGGCACAGACCACGCATTTTGTCTCGCCCTTGTACTCAAAGAGCGGGTTCCCGCACACCGGGCAGGTCTTTGCCAGCATCTTCCCGCCGCGGAGGAGGTACTCCGCCATGATCTCGTCGGGTTTTTTCGCGCCTGTTCCCTGCGTCATGATTGAAACCTTATATATGTCGGGATATAAGTTATATAACGACTTTTGATCAGTGTACCTGACCAGGGTGAGACTATGGCAAATCCGGAAAAAACTATTGAAAACTGTATCCTGATGCTCCAGCACATCCAGGACGACTCCACGATACCGAGAAACATCAGGCGTGTTGCTGACGAGACGAAGGGGCTCCTCTCCAATAGTACGAAGCCGCTGGGCCTGCGTGCGGCCGAAGCAATATCGAAAATCGACGAGATCAGCAACGATCCCAACATGCCGATCCATGCAAGGACCCGGATCTGGGAACTGGTCTCCCAGCTGGAGACCGTTCCGCTCGACTGAACCCCGAGTGAGATGCGTATCCCGCGTCTCCCGGTTTCATCTCTTTTTCTTCAGTTTCCCGTATTTTCCCCGCTCTTCGCGATGCGGCAGGATCCCTCCGGGACCAGGATCTCGAACCGTGCGCCGGTCTCCCGGCTTCCGGTCTCCCGGATCGTGAACCCCGAGATCCCGAGTATCTCCCGGGTGAGGTAGAGGCTGTAGCCAGGATCCTCGCAGGAATTCCGGAGAAAGATCCTCTCCTTCCGGGATGCGGGAATCCCGGCGCCGTCATCCTCGCAGATAATGACGCATCCCTTCCCGTCCCCGGTCATCGTAGCCGAGAACCGGATTTTCGTGATGCCCTTCCCGTAATGGAGCATGTTCTGGACCAGACGCGGGAAGACCCGGACGATCAGCGGGTCTGAGAAGACGGAAATCCCCCGGACCTCGTTCTCGATCCTGACACAGCCTGTGCCGACAGTCGTCTTTGCGGATTCTATCAGGATACCGAGATCGTGCCAGGAAATGTCCCTGAGCCCGAACTCCTGGAAATCCTCGGTGAACCGGATCATGAGGGCGATCCGGTTCGAGGCGTCCACGACATTTCTGAGATATCCTTTCCGGTCCGGGTCCGTGCATTCCTGGTCCAGCAGGTACAGGTAACTCTGCATCGCCGTGATCTGGTTGTTGATGTCGTGGCGGGNGACGCCTGAGATGATCTTCAGTTTTTCAAGGACCGTCCGGAGCGTGATCTCCCCCCGCCGCCGCTCCGAGATATCCTGGACGATGACGATGAACCCCGCGACATCGCGTTCCCCCTCGCCTTCGCTGATGCGGGTGCACCGGATCTCAAGGGATCGCGGGGGTGTATCGCCCGTCGTTATCTCGGATACCGCATTCTCTCCCTCCTGCAGCATGCGGACGATCCCGGGATATTCCGCAAGGACGAGGCCGGCCCGGGCCCCGACGAGCCCGGAATCCGGGAGATCCAGCACCCGGGTTGCGGCAGGGTTGATGTCTGCGATCTTCCCGCCCTTTTCGACAACGATGACCCCTTCGTGCATCGCCTCAAAGACCCTGCTCCTTGCTATCGGCACGAGGTCCAGGAACTGGTACCAGTACAGGCCGGTCATGACAAGGAGGCCGGTCAGGAGGAACCCGAACGGGGTCGGGTCCAGGTGGGTGAACGGCCGGATCCCGGAGAGGTAGGTTATATCGAAGATCCAGGGGATGAGGATTCCCGCGAGCATCAGCTCGATCTGGTCCCGGTACGGGTGCCGGGATTCAAACCATTCGCGGAGGAGGAGAACCGTACCGAGCCCGAGGAGAAGGTACGAGTAGGTGACATGGACCCAGTACCAGGGCCCCCGGGTCAGGTCCAGGAGCGGGAGCGATCCTTCCATGACCACGCCGACCGATGAGAAGTACACCTGGTGAAGGTTGTTTGTCGCAACGAGCGCGATGGTGCAGGCGGGAATGACAAAGAGGAGGCCGGTCCGGAAGGGGGTGAGCAGCCGTCCGTGCCCCGTGAATTTCACCACGAAAAGGAACCAGAAGACCGAGAGGGTGGCGATACCGAGGTACTCGATCCGGATCCAGAAATACATCTCCGGAATGGTGGCCGACGCGAGTTCCATCCCGTACGCAAGGGACCAGATCGTCAGGGACGCCATCCCGAGGGCGAAGGTCCCGGAACCCATTGCTTTCCGGTGCGTGCCGATATAGGCGGCGATCACTGCCGCTATGAGCCCGGTTATGATGAGCGAGACGGCAAACGGGTTGTATTCCATGGGACTTCCAATGTCAGGAATACTTGACGTTCTTTTCTTTTATAATCCACCCGGTCCGGATTCCTGTTCCAGCAGGTCGCCGAATGCGGCGAGGACGTTCCAGAGTTTTCTTCGCAGGGACCGGAGGTCCGTGTCATCGCTCCGGATTGTTCCGGAAGCATCCTTGTTCTCGTACAGGGAGCGGCTGATCTCGATCTGGATCCAGGGGATCCCCTTTCTCCAGTAGTGGGCGTTCGAGATGAAGCCGCCCGAGAACGGGTTATTGATCGCAACTTCTTCCGAAAGGGAGAATTCGTTCCGGAATATTCCGGCAAGGGCGAGCGCCCACTCAGCCGGGCAGGTGGTGAGCCCGCCTCCGGCCGGCCTGCCCCGGAAGTCGCCATAGTTCCCGATGCAGATGAGGGGCCGCGATCTCCCGGCGTCTTTCTGTGCAGGGGAACCGATGGGCAGCATGGAATGGCAGTCGAAAGCGACCCGTACCGGGAACCGGTCCAGGAGTTCGTCGATGTGCTGGTGGTACGGGAAGTAATGGGCCAGGAGGAGCCGGTGGATGAGGGCGATGTCCGGAACCCGTCCCTCCCGGTATACCGGGCGGCAGTCGATGGTCCGGGTCTTGATGATCCCGTCCGGATCTTTCGGCGGGAGCGGGAGCGGCGGCCGGTTCAGATCGACCGCCATGCGCGAGATCTGAGTATCGATGGCGGCGGCTACGGAATCCCCGAAGTCGAAGAGCGTCCGGGTGCCGGGATCGCAGAACCAGGCGAGATCGTCCGGGGTCAGGGCAAGGCGCCCGGCCAGTTCCGGCGGGACTTCGGTGCCGCCGTGGGGGATCGAGATCAGGAACGGGTACGTTTGTTTCACGGGCTCTCTATCCCATCTGGGCCGGGAAGGATAATGGAAGTTTGGGCGGGGACGCGGGCGGATCCGGAAGCCCTGCCTGCCCCCGAGGTCCGCCAGGGGGACGTTTGCTGGGGATACGGTCGGCTCCTGGCCAGGGAAGCCACAGTCCCTCTGGTCGTCCCCATAAAAATCCGGGCAATCATTCGCAGACCGGAACGAGTTTTCCTTTCAGCCGTTTTTCCGCATCGAGCCGGACCATTTCCACCACGTTGGCGGTCATGCCCTTCACTTTCCTGACAACGACCGGATCGTTTTTCAGGAATTCGGTATCTGTGTTCGTGTTGTACTGCGCCCCGTGCGTACGGTACGCGATCCCGAACGGCGCGAGCAGGTATCCCATCTGCTGGAAGTACAGGAAGATATCGAGCGCGGTCGTTGCCGCACCGTCCTCGTGACCCGAGATCGCGATACCCACGACCTTCCCTTCGGTGAAGCCCGGTTTTTGTAAGAGATACCGGTTCTGGATGCAGTTCAGCCGGTCGAGGAAATCCTTGAGCCGGGCCGACATGTTGTTCCAGTTGATCGGCGAAACGACGATCACCGCCTTCGCCGCGATCACCATCTCATGGAACGCCGGCATGTCGTCGAGCTGGTTCCTGCAGGGATACCGGCAGGCATTGTCCCGCATGCTGTAACAGCACCAGCAGTGGTTGATGGAATATTCGTTTAAGTTGTACCTGCGGTAGCGTACGCCTCTCTCGCTGAGGACTTCCTCCGCGAGGTCAGCAAGGTAGCCGCAGTTGTTCGCCCGGTGGCTGCTCCCGTTGATGAGCAGCACATCGAACGCTTTCCCGTCGAAGCGGAGCTTCTCCTTTTCGGTGACCTCAAGGTATTCCCTCCCGGTGCTGGCGCACTGCGGGCATTCCGGCGGCGGATTTGCTCCCCGGAACGTATACCCGCAGACCGCACACTTCCAGAGTTTTTCCTCACCGGGACTGTCCGGTCTCGCTTCCCCTGGTGCAGTAATAGACATGCCGGAAATCCTCCTCTTCCTGTACCGGGCAGCCCGGGCAGAGGCATCCCCCCTCGCTCCTGATGCAGCCGCTCGTCCCGGTTTCGGCAAGGCAGTACGCTATCTCCTCGTTGCAGTCCAGATAACTCGGGCACATCCTGCAGATGCAGAGCCCGACGGCTTGTGTCCTGTCCATGGTACCATCTTCCCGAAAAATCATTGCGTCCGTGACTCCTTATAAAAGTTCCGGCACTGCCAAAGGAGAAGATGGTACGGCCCCGGTTCAGGAGAAGCGCTCAGGAAACCCGTGCCGTCCCGTTACGAAAACCGAACGGGACCAGACCGCCAGGGAAGGTGCAGGCACCGGTATTCCATATCCGGCCCCTGCCTCGCTTTCCACGATGCACGGTGGATCTGTATGTAAAAAGTGAGTCCGGGGAACGATATGCCGGATCCGGTTATATCCCGATGTCCCGGATAAGGGGCAGGATATCGATCCAGATGACGAGATCGCTCGTCTCTCTGTTCCTGACCTGGACTTTTTTCTTGATGATCCCGCGGATCGCGCTCCCCTTTGCCGCGTCCGCAATCGAGACCTCGTCCACCTGGTCCCGTTCGAACCGGGAGACCGAGAGGACGTCGTCCACGAGAATTCCGGTCTTCGCACTGGTCTTCTTCTCGTCGAGGACGATCACCCGCATGGTCTCCGTTTCCGTGCCTGCCCGGGCCGGGAGGTTCAGGCGCTCCCCGAGATCCACGATTGTCGTGACCTCGCCCCTGAGGTCGATAATCCCTTTCACGAAGGGCGGCGTGTTCGGGAGCTTCGTTATGGTCGTGTACTCCACGATCTCCTTGACATCGAAGAGGTCGATTGCGTAATGCTCGCTACCGAGACGGAACTCGACGACCTGTATGGTCCGGTCGCCGCCGCTCCCGGACGATCCGGAATCAGCGGCGCCCCCCGCTCTCATGGTCCTGCTCGTATCTGCCATGGATGGAAACCGTTCCGGCCTAGATCCTGAACCTGGCCATTTCGTTGTTCACGTTCGATGCGACAGAATTGACCTTTTCAAAGATCTTCACGACCTGGGCGATCGCGGCCGCCGCCTCTTCCGTTGCGGCCGCCGTGTCGGTCGACTCCTTTGCCACGTTCTGGATCATGCTGTCGACCTCCGCGACGCTCGCGGTCACTTCCTCGACACCCGCTGCCTGCTCGTGGGCGGCACGGGTCACATCCTCGGTGGAGGTCGAGATATGGCCGACCACGTCGACAATCTCGCTGAACGCCTTGAGCGCCTCCGTGACATCCGCGCTTCCCTTCTTCACCTCATCGCTCGAAGCGACGGCACCCTCTGCGGTCTTCTGGGAACGCTGCTGGAGGTCGCCGATCATGGACGCGATGTTCTCTGCCGACTGGCGGGATTCCTGGGCAAGGGATTTCACTTCGGAGGCGACGACCGCGAACCCGCGCCCGGCCTCGCCTGCCCGGGCAGCTTCTATCGCTGCGTTCAGGGCGAGGAGATTGGTCTGGTGGGCGAGATCGCTGATCAGGCTCACGATCTTCCCGATCTCGTTCATCTTGAGATTGATCTCGGCGATGTTGGTCGAGACAAGGGTTGCGGTCTCCCCGATCTTCTCCATGCTTTTATCCGCCTTCTTCGCGAGTTCCATCCCGGATGATGAAAGGGCCGCCGCGCTCCGCGCCTGCCCCGCGACCGATTCCATGCTGGAGGATACCTCCTCGATGGCGGCCGAGAGGTCGGTCATCGCTTTCGAGACATCGCCGATGCCCAGTTTTCCCTTGTCGGCATCGTCATTGATCCGCTGGGTGCTCCGTGCGATCTGGTCGGAACCGGATGCGACATCTTCGAGGCTCGTCATCGCGGCCGCCGCAGCACGGTTCAGTTCCGTAACCTCGGTGTTGATGGCCCGGACCGCGTTCGTCACCGCGACACCGATGTTATTCAGGGCGTCCCGGAACTTGACAAACTCCCCTGCAACCAGGATCCGGCTGTCGAACCGGGCTGAGAAGTTATACCTGGCATACTCCTCCGCAACCCGCATGGCCTCATTGACCGGCGCGATGAAGGAGTCGAGCGTCTTGTTCACGCCCTCGATCACTTTCCGGAAGTCCCCCTGGTGGTTCGCGGTATCGGCCCGGGTCGCAAGCTGCCCGTCGATTGCCGCGTTCGCAAGCCGGTCCGCGTCGCCGATAAGCCGGTTGAGCGCGTCCCGGACCTCCGAGAGATCCTTGTTGATGACCGCGAACTCGTCCGATGCGTTTTTCGTGATATCGCTCGGCCTCGCGACTTCAAGGTTGAAGTTCAGATCTCCATGGGCAAGGAGTTCGAGGTTCCTGCTGAGGACGGTGAGGTATCCGGTCGTGTAATCCGAGAGCTCCTTTGCGGCTGCGTCCTGCCGCTTCTTCTCGGTTAAGTCCTTGTAGACCGCCATCATGCTGACAAGGTTCCCGTCTTTATCGAGGAGCGGGATCGTGTTCTGTTCGAGATATTTCACCCCTGCCGGGAACTCGACTTTCACTTCCCCGGTCACGCCTTTTTTCGTCTCGAGGGCTTCCCGGATCCCGTGCCCGCTCTTTTCAAGGACCTTGAAGGCCCGGATATTCATTTTGAGCACATCCGCCTCGACATACCCGCTCATAGCGATGAACGCCTGGTTCACCAGCTTGATATCGTATTTGCTGGTCATGAGCAGGAGCGGCTGGGGGTTCTGCTGGATCATCTGGAGCGCGAGCTGTTTCTGTTTCTCTGCCTCAATCCGCTGCTTCTTTCCCTCTGCCTCGAATTTCTTTTTCTCCCGGTACTCTTCGATCTCGCGTTTCACGGCGGGAACGAGCCGGGCGTAATTCCCTTTCTTGATGAAGTCGTGCGCACCGGCCCGCATCACGTTCACGGCGGTGTCTTCATCGATCACACCCGAGATCACGAGAAAGGGAAGATCCGGGTGCCCGTCCCGGACGATCTTGAGTGCGGGGAGGGCGCCGAAATTCGGGATGGCGTAATCGCAGAGAATGATATCCGGCACGTTCCGGGAGAGGGCTTCCGTGAGCTCCCGGGCGGTCTCAACCTGTTCTGTCTGTATGGCAAGCCCGCCTTTTTCCAGTTCGCGGGCAAGGAGAATTGCATCGTCCTTTGAATCTTCAATGATCAATACCTGGAGGGTTTCCATTCCACATTCCTCTGTCTGGCAACCGGAGGACAATTGGTTTGTCTGGTTTTGTCGGGGGTGTTCGCAGGGCGGTTCACTGGGGGGAGATGACGCTGGTACCGGGCCCGGTTCCGGAACATGGGATTCATGCCGGGCCGGATCGTCACGGAGGTTCTCCGGTGCATTCGCCGAGCGTGAAGGAGAAGACCGCACCCTTCCCCGCTTCGCTCTCCACCCAGACGCGGCCGTTATGCCGCTCCAGGATCTTGCGCACCATGGCAAGGCCGATCCCGTTTCCCGGGAATTCCGATTCCCGGTGGTACCGGGTAAACGGCATCCAGAGTTTTTCCGCATGTACGGCATCGAACCCGGCCCCGTTGTCCCGGACGAAATAGACCGGGCAGCCGCCGTTCCGGGTAACGCCGAACCGGATCTCCGCTGAGGGGGTACGTCCGGTGAATTTCCAGGCATTATCGAGCAGGTTCTGGAGCACGGCCTGGATGAGGGTCCGGTCCCCTTCCGCGATGATACCCGGTTCAACAACCGTCGTTACGGCACGCGAGGGCTCTTCCCTCCGGTGGGCTTCGAGGATCTCGCCCGCCATGGCGGAGAGGTCGAGGGGCTGGATCCGGAGCGCCGCCCGCGATGAGCGGGAGAGATCGAGGATCTGCGCTATCATGGAATCCATCCTGCGGGCAGCGGCCTGGATCCGTTCGAACGGCTGCCGTGCACCGTCCGGCAGCTCGGACCCGTATTTTTCCCGGATGAGTTCCGCGTACCCGTCGATTATCCGGAGCGGCGCCCGGAGGTCGTGGGAGACCGAGTACGCAAAGGCTTCCAGTTCCCGGTTTTTGGCCTCAAGTTCCTTCTGCTGCGACTCAAGGAGCCGGAGGTTCCTCCGGAGATCCGTGACATTCATCGCGATGCCGAGGTTCCCGGTACAGATCTCTTCCTCGCAGAGAGGAACCGACGTTATCTCCACGATGAGGTACGTGGCGTCGTTTGTCCGGATCCTGACCTCGCAGGGGTCCGGGTTTTTCCCCTGCCGGATGGTAGCCATCACGGTCCGGATCAGGGGGGCGTCTTCCGGGTGGAGCAGGCCGGTGAACGGCGTTCCCAGGGATTCCGCGGCGGAAAGGCCGGTGAGCCGTTCGAACGCGGGGTTGAGGGTGGTTATGACCGGATCGCCGTTCGTGTACCGGACCGTATAGATGATGACCGGCACATTCTCCAGGATCATCCGGTTTTCCCGTTCGCGTTCCCGGAGCGCCCGTTCCGCGTGCCTCCGGTCCGCGATCTGGAGGATCATGTTCCTGAGTTCCGCGTACTGGACCTCGGGATGAGCGCCTTTCTGGAGGTAGAATGCGGCCCCGTTGTTCAGGGCCTCCATCGCGACCTCCTCCCTGCCCCGGCCCGTGAAGATGATGAAGGGAATATCGTTCTTTTCCTTCCGGAGGAGTTTGAGAAGATCGATGGAGTTCATGCCGGGCGGCATGGAGTAATCGGAGATGATGACGTCGTACTCCTTTGCCTGCAGGGCATCGAGGGCCTCCTGCGCGGACTCCCGGGTATCGAGCTGGATAGATCCGTCTTCTTCCAGGAACTCGCGGCTCATCGCAAGGATGTCCGGTTCGTCATCTATCAGGAGTGCATGTCGTACAGGGTGCATTGCCGGAACGTTGCTTCCGCAGGGGATTCTCCCGGGACCATTCCCGGCCGGTCCTGCAACCGGACCGGCCATCTACCGAAGGTAACGGCACCTGCGGGAATAATGGAAGTTGCATATGGAATGATATAAACTTCCTGTTATGATTTTTCAGGGTGACTACCGGGAGGGACGAGGGGATCCGGGTCGGAAAACCCGGAAAAGAAGTAAACCCGGCCGTTCCGGGAGTGCGGGAAACCCGCAGGAACCCGGCGTCTTCCCGTTATCCGCTCACGGTCACGATAACAGTGCGGGTCCGGCCCCCATGGATATCCAGTTCGAGGAGCACCACCTGCTGCCAGGTCCCGAGCAGGAGTTCCCCCCCTTCCACCGGGACCGTGAGCGAGGGGCCCACCAGTGCCGCCTTGACATGCGACCTGCCGTTCCCGTCGCCCCATCTGCTGTCGTGGGCATAGGTTTCCTTATCAGGTGCGAGGACCGAGAGGGCCCGCCTGAGATCCGAAAGGACGCCCGGTTCGTACTCAATGGTCGTGACGGCCGCGGTCGAATGCGCAACAAAGATACCGGCAAGGCCGGTCACAACCCCGCTCTCCCTGACCGTGGCTTCGATCTCGGGGGTTATGTTGAGGATGTCTCCTTCGTTTTTCGGGACGCAGGTGAAGGTTTTCCGGAACATATGCAGGGATAGCTGCAACCGGAAGAAAAGGCTGACGGACGGGGAGATCGGTGTCACCCCGCAATCCTGTTTTTCCGCGATATGCGTCCTGCCTGAGTGATACTCATGAGTCGGCCTTTGCACAGGAAGGTGCGGGAAAAATTTCTGCGGTCCGGGAGATCCGGATCCAAAAAAAGAGTTTTCCTTATTCCGACGGCTGGATTTTTTCTTCCGGCGGGAGATCGGCCGGCTCCCCATCAGATTCGTTCTCCCCGGGCTTCACGACGGCAACCGCGACCACCTTGTCGCCAGGGTGCAGTTTCATGACCCGGACGCCCTGGGTGTTCCGTCCCTGGATGGAGACCCCGGCAACTGCCGTGCGGATGACGATCCCCTCGGCACTCATGACCACGAGTTCCTCGTCCTCGGCGACCGACTTCGCAGTGACGACGACCTCGTTCCGGTCGGTCTTGATGTTCTTGACCCCGCGGGTTCCGCGCCCGTGGCCCCGGAACTCGTCGAACGACGTCCGCTTCCCGCGCCCGAGATCGGTTATCACGAACAGGTGATCCTTTTCGATCACGGTCAGGGCTTTCACCGTATCGTCGTCGATCAGCTTCATGCCCCGGACGCCCTGCACGCCCCGGCGGTGGGCAGTCACGCTTTTCTCGCTGAACCGGAGCCCGCGTCCGAACCGGGTGGTCAGGATGACCTCGCGGTCCCCGTCCGTTACTTTCACGTCCACGAGTTCGTCGTCATCTTTCAGGGTGATCGCATAGATGCCGTTCGACCTCGGGTTCGAGAACCCGTCCTGCGGGATCTTGGCGACAACGCCTTTCTTGGTCGCAAAGAGGAGGTAGTGGTCGGGGCTGAAGTTCCGGATCGGGATGATGTTCGTCACCCGCTCGCCCTGGAGGTTGAGGAGGTTCACGATAGCCTTCCCTTTCGAGATCCGGGTGCTCTCCGGGACATCGTACACTTTCAGCCAGTACGCCCTGCCGTTGTTCGTGAAGCAGAGGAGGTAATCGTGCATGTTCGCAACGAAGATGTTCTCGACTGCATCCTCGTCCCGGGTAATCATGCCGGTGATGCCCTTCCCGCCCCGGCGCTGCTGCCGGTACGTGTCGATCTCCATCCTCTTTATGAAGTTCATCGAAGTGATCATCACAAGGACCGGCTTGTCCTCGATGAGATCCTCGACCCCGAGGTTGATCATCGCGTCCGAGAACTTCGTCCTCCGGTCGTCCCCGTATTTCGCCTCGATCTCCTGCGTCTCGCGCTTGATCTCGGCACGGATGTTCTTCTCGTCCGAGAGGAGCTCCGTCAGGCGCCGGATCTCGGCATCGAGACCCTCTTTCTCGTCGAGGATCTTCTTCTGCTCAAGCGCCGCGAGCCTGCGCAGCTGCATCTGGAGGATGGCGTTCGCCTGCATCTCGGTGAGGCCGAACTTCGAAACAAGCGCCTCCCGTGCGACGTCTGCGGTCTCCGAACCCCGGATCGTTGCGATCACTTCGTCGATACGGTCCAGGGCAAGGAGGAGGCCCTGCAGGATGTGGACGCGTTCCTCGGCCTTGCGTTTCTCGAAGGTCGCACGCCTCGTGATGACTTCTATACGGTGCGTGACGAAGTGCTGGAAGATCTGCGGGAGCGAGAGGATGTGGGCCTCGCCGTTCACGATGGCGAGGTTTGTGATACCGTAACTGGTCTCAAGCTCGGTATGCTTGTACAGGTGGTTGAGAACGATGGCGCCCATCGCGCCCCGCTTGAGCTCGATGACCACCCGGAGCCCGTCTTTATCTGACTCGTCGCGGATATCCGAGATCCCGTCGATACGCTTATCTTTCACGAGCTCGGCGATCTTCTCGATCAGCCGGGCTTTGTTGACCTGGAACGGGATCTCGGTGATGATGATCCGGTTCTGCTTTGCCTCGTCCTCGATCTCGGCAACGCCCCGGACCACGACCTTCCCCTGGCCGGTCTGGTACGCGCTCCGGATCCCCTCGTTCCCCATGATGATCCCGCCGGTCGGGAAATCCGGGCCCGGCATGATCCGCATCAGTTCGTCGACCGGGATATGGGGATTGTCGATGTACTGGATGAGCGCCCGACATACTTCCCGGAGGTTGTGCGGGAGCATGTTTGTCGCCATCCCGACCGCGATCCCGCTCGACCCGTTCACGAGAAGGTTCGGGACTTTGGCCGGGAGAACGACCGGCTCCTTCAGCGACTCGTCGAAGTTGGGGATGAAGTCGACCGTCTCCTTGTCGAGGTCCTGCAGGAGCTCCTCGGCGATGGGCTTGAGCCGCACTTCCGTGTACCGCATCGCGGCAGCGGCATCGCCGTCAATCGAACCGAAGTTCCCCTGCCCGTCGACCAGCATGTACCGGTACGAGAAGGGCTGGGCCATCTTCACGATGGTATCGTAGATAGAGGAATCGCCGTGCGGGTGGTATTTACCCATCACTTCCCCGACCACCCTCGCGCTCTTCTTGTAGGGCTTGTCGTGGGTGTTCCCCATCTCCCACATCGCAAAGAGCGAGCGCCGGTGGACCGGTTTTAAGCCGTCCCTGACATCGGGGATTGCACGCCCGATGATGACGCTCATCGCGTAGTTGATGTAGGAGGTCTTCATCTCCTCTTCTATCTTGACCTTGATGACCCGGGGATTGTCGTCGTCGGGGTCCGGCTCCGGGGGTGCCGGGGGCTCGGGCGGGACCTCGGATGGGATCTCCTGCCCCCCGGGTGTCTCTGCGACCACCGGCGCCTGCCCCTCCGTTTCTGCGGGAGGTACCGGGGACGTTTCCTGTCCGGCCTGCGGTTCCTGCACCGGAAGCGACTGCTGCTCGTCTTCAGATGTCAAGGTTCGTCACCTCCTTTGCATGCCGCTTGATGAAATCCCTGCGGGCATTCACATCCTTCCCCATCAGTTTCTCGAAGATCTCGTTTGCGTATGCCGCATCCTCGATCTTCACTTTCTTCAGGACCCGGCGTTCGGGATCCATCGTGGTCTTCCAGAGCTGCTCTGCGTTCATTTCACCAAGACCCTTGTACCGCTGGACGGTGACCCCTTTCTCGCCGAACTCCGCGGCGAGCCGTTTCATCTCCTCTTCCTGGTACGCGTACTTCTCTTCCTTCCCCTTCGCCACCCGGAAGAGGGGCGGCTGGGCGACGTACACATACCCGGTCTCGATGAGCGGCCGCATGTACCGGTAAAAGAACGTGAGAAGGAGCGTGCTGATATGGGCGCCATCGACATCCGCATCGGTCATGATGATGATGTGGTGGTACCTGGCCCGCTCGACATCGAACTCCTGGGCGGCACCGGAACCGATTGCCGAAATGAGCGCCTGGACCTCGTTGTTCTTGATGATGGAGTGTTCCGTTGCCTTCTCAACGTTGAGGATCTTCCCCCGCAGGGGGAGGATTGCCTGGAACTTCCGGTCCCTGCCCTGCTTTGCGGAACCTCCTGCAGAATCTCCCTCCACGATGAAGATCTCGCTCTTTGCCGGGTCGCGTTCCGAGCAGTCGGCGAGTTTCCCGGGGAGCCCGCCGCTCTCAAGGGAACTCTTCCTGCGTGCCAGCTCCCGGGCGTTCCGGGCCGCTTCCCTGGCTTTTGCAGCAAGGAGCGCTTTGTCCACGATAGCTGCAAGCGCTTTCGGGTTCAGCTCGAAGTAATCGTTCAGGCCCTGGTACACAAGGGAATCCACGATCCCCTTGATGTTGCTGTTCCCGAGCCGCATCTTGGTCTGGCCCTCGAACTGGGGGTTGGCGACCTTGAGGCTGATGACCGCGGTCAGGCCTTCCCTGACATCCTCGCCCCGGATGGTGAGGCCGTTCTCTTTAATGAGCCCGTTTCTCTTTGCCGATGCATTGATCGCCCGGGTGATGGCGCTCCGGAACCCTTCGAGATGGGTCCCGCCCTCCCGGGTGTTCACGCTGTTCACGTAGGTGAAGACCTGTTCCGAGTAACTCGTTGTGTACTGGAGCGCGACTTCCACCTCGACCTTGTTCTCCTCGTCTTTCTTGTCAAAGACGATCACATCGGAATGCAGGGGCGGGACATCGGTATTGAGGTGGGTGACGAATTCCCGGAGCCCGCCTTCGTAATGATAGACATCGGTATCCCCGCTGCGTTCGTCGCGGATCCGGATCATGATGCCCCGGTTCAGGTACGCGAGCTCGCGGAGCCGGTACGCGAGGACATCGTAATCGAACTGGACCGTCTCGAAGATGGTCGCGTCCGGCATGAACGTTATCTCGGTCCCGGTCAGTTTCGGCCCGTATGCCGCAAGGAACTTCGCACGGTCCGGATCGGCGGTATCGGCTTTCGCCCCGTACCAGCGCTCGTACCGGAACGCCATTTCCTGGAGGGTCTCCTCGCGCTGGCTGATTGGAGCGACCACGAGGCCCCGCTCGAACCGCATCTCGTACCGGTTTCCGTCACGGTACACCCGCGCGATGAGCCAGGACGAGAGGGCGTTTACGACCGAGACCCCGACCCCGTGGAGACCTCCCGAGACCTGGTACGTGGCCTTGTCGAACTTGCCTCCCGCATGGAGCACGGTCAGGACGACTTCGAGAGCGCTCTTCCCGTTCTTCTCCATCGTGTCGACCGGAATACCGCGCCCGTTGTCTTCCACCGTGACCGAACCGTCCCGGTTGATGGTGACATTCACAAGGGAACAGAACCCTGCGAGGGATTCATCGATGGAGTTGTCCACGACCTCGTACACCAGGTGATGGAGCCCCCGGGTGTCGGTGCTCCCGATGTACATGGCCGGGCGTTCCCGGACCGGCTGCAGGCCTTCCAGTACGGTGATGTGAGACGCGTCGTACGTATCAGTCAAAGTGGCAAACCTCCGAAGTAAAAGAGCGGAAAAAATACGCTGCGGCTTTCACAATATGTATTGGTTGTACAGTGTCTTAAATCCTCGTCGTGTGCACCGGCGAGAGCGTCCGGGGGAGCACCTTATGCGTTCGCCCGGGCGTCTGCCTCATCGGGCGCAGTCCGGTACGTGCCCCGGGGAACCGCGATCTCAAGCCGGATCCCGGTCTCCTCGTCCCCGGTCTCATCGATGGTGATCCCGGTGATTGCCAGGATCTCGCGGACAAAGAAGAGCCCCGGGATATCCTTGATGCTGTACTCCCAGGAAAAGAGGATGGTTTTTTCGGAAGCCGAGAGCCCCCGGCCCGGAACTTCGAGCAGGACCCGGAGACCGGATCCGGTCTCTGCGTACGAGATCCGGAGCGGGACTGTCTCGCCGTTCCGGACCGCGATCAGGAACCTGAGGATCCTGGTCAGACCTTCCTCAAGGAGCGGGTCCGCGAAGATCTCGACCGGGCCGAAGTCCCCGCTCCGGTCTATCAGCAGGGAATCGGTATGGGACTGGGCAAAGAGGAACGTCTCCTGGAGGTTATGCCAGCGGGGGGCGTGGGCGCCGAGGTCCTGGAAGTTCCCGGCAAGATCGATCCGCTCGTTCATCACGGTGATCGCATTCTCCATCTTCCTGATGGACAGGAGCGTGTCCGGATCGGTCCCGGCTTTTTTGAGAATCTCGATGTACCCCCGGAGAATGAAGATCTGGTTCCTGATATCGTTCCTGGTCAGGTGGTTGATCATCTTGAGTTTCTTCTGCACCTGGAGGAGCGCTTCCTCGTAGGCTTTCCGTTCCGTGATATCCCGGGCAAGGAGGATGGCGTACTGTTCTTTCCCGAAGCTGACCAGCCGCAGCGACACCTCGACCGCCACATCGGATCCATCGGACGAAATCAGCCGGGCCTCGAATTTCCCTGACCGCTTTTTCCGGGTCGCAGCCACGAACGCCTCGTTTATCCTGCCGTGGTCCTTCCCATGGATCAGCTCTTCGATCTTTTTCCGGATCAGCTGCGGATGGGTGAACCCGAGCACCCGAGAAGCGGTCTGGTTCGCATCGATGATCCGGTGGTCGTCCTGCATGGCAATGAAGATCATCTCGCTGGTCTCTTCCATGAGGGCCCGGAACCGTTCGAGCTCCCCGAGGCGCTCCCTCAGTTCCGGGTAGTAACTTTTCCGGGCCGAACGCTCCCCGAACCCGATGATCCTGTTGCGCAGATTCCTGGGTTCTTCCCCGTCGTCAGAGAGCTCTCGCATAGATCTCCCCGATTTCCTGAAGGGTGAATTCCCTCGGGTTCGTGACCATGCAGGGATCCGAAACCGCGACTTCGGCAAGGGCCGGGATATCCAACGGCTGGATCCCGAGCGATGCAAGGGAGCCGGTCACGCCCAGGGAGGTGCGGAACGCATGGATCCAGTTCAGGAGCGTCTCCGGCATGTCGTCCGCCATGCATTCGCCGTCGGGTATGCCTGCCGCTTTTGCAATGTCGGCATACCGTTCCGGTGCGGACCGGTAATTTGCGGAGATGACCGGTTCCAGGAGGAGGGCGTTGCAGGTGCCGTGCGGAAGGTCCCGGTATCCCCCCAGCGCGTGCGCAAGGGCGTGGACGGCGCCGAGACTGGCATTCGAAAAAGCGAGGCCCGCATACAGGCTGGCAAGCATGGTGTCTCGCCGGTACCCGATGTTCTCCGGTTCCGCAAGGACCTTCGGCAGCGATCGTGCCGCGAGGCATACCGCTTGGAGAGCGAAGAGATCGGTCACCGGGGAACTGGCATTCGAGACGTACGCCTCGATGGCATGGACGAGGGTGTCGATACCGGTTGCGGCCGAGAGCTCCCGGGGCATCGTTACAATGGTTTCCGGGTCGATGAGTGCGACATCGGGGACGAGGACCTTGCTGATGATCGCCATCTTTCTCCTGCGGGCAGGATCGGTGATGATGGCGAACTGGGATACGTCGGCGCTCGATCCCGCGGTCGTGGGAATGCAGATGAGGGGGGGAGGCGGGACCGCAATCATGTCCACGCCCTCGAATTCGGCGATGTTTTTGTGATTGGAGGTGACGATCCCGATCCCCTTGGCACAGTCAAGCGACGACCCGCCGCCCAGGGCGACGATCCCGGAGCATTCCTCGCTTTCGTACCGCTCCGCCCCCCGCATGACGTTTTCTGTCCTAGGGTTGGGTACTACCCCATCGTAGACCGCATACCCGATCCCGGAATTTTCCAGGCATGCCTCCACGTCCCGGAAAAAACCGGTCCTCCGTATCGTGGGATCCGTCACCACAAGGACGTTCGTGGATTCGAACGTACGTGCGTATCTCCCGGCAAGGCATCTGGCGCCCCCGCCGAACGTGATCTCGGGGGAGAGGAACTTCCGTAGTTCAGTGAGCGCGTGCGGGGCCACAGGACATCACTTGGTATCGTACTTCCGCTGTACGTGGAGAGAATTGTTTCTGTCTGTCGGGTAATCTATTGATTGCGGTGCATACTGATAGACCTACTGGAACTCTCCGATATCGGCGTCGGGAATCCCGAGGATCCGGTCTGCGGAGACGGCAATATCCGCAAGGAGCATCGATATATCCCGGTGCTCTTCCCGGTCGAGCGGGCCGGGCTGGTGCCAGAGCACCTTCTTTTTGAGGAGGGTCACCCGTTCCTCGACTTCGGTCCCCCGGAGTGCGGGGGGAATCACCAGCCCCTCGATATGGTCCGCCATGCCGTAGAATGCCTTCTCCGGGGGAAGGGCCAGGTGCCGGGAAATATGCATCAGGCTGACTATGAACCCGTGCCCGAATTGCGATGCCATGTGAATTGAGTACCTAGGATTTGAGAAAAAGGTATCTGTCGGGATACCTGGCAGGGTGCCGGCCCGTCCGGCCCCGGCAGGCTCCTGCGGCAGATACATCAGGGATGGTATGCAATCCTATGTTCGGGCACGATATCTGACAACGCATACGGTCATAGCGGAATCTGGTATGATCTCGGTACTTTACGTCGATGACGAACTGGCGCTCGCAGAACTCTGCAAGAATTATCTTGAGCATATGGGGAGTTTCTCGGTGGATACTGCGGACTCCCCGCTGGCTGGCATGGAGAAACTCCGGTCCGGCCCGTACGATGCCGTGGTCTCCGATTATCTGATGCCGGAAGTGGATGGCATTGTTTTTCTCAGGGAGGTCAGGAGGACCTGGAAGGATCTCCCGTTCATCCTCTTCACCGGCAGGGGTCGGGAAGAAGTCGTGATCCAGGCTATCGACAGCGGCGCCGATTTCTACCTGCAGAAAGGCGGCGATCCCCGGGTGCAGTTTGCCGAGCTGGCCCATAAGATAAAAAAAGCGGTGGAGCGCAGGAGGGTCCGGGATACCCTCTGGAAGAGCGAGGAGAACTACCGCGAACTCGTGGAAAACGCAAGTACGGTCATCCTGAAGTGGGACCGTAAGGGGAGCGTCACGTTTTTCAATGAATACGCCCAGCGGTTTTTCGGGTATTCCCCGGACGAGATCCTCGGGAAACCGCTGATCGGGACGATCGTCCCCCCGACGGAATCCGGGACGCGCCGCGATCTCGCGTTCCTGATAGCGGATATCGCCCGGCACCCGGAGAAGTATACCTACAACGAGAACGAGAACGTCCGGAAGAACGGGGAACGCGTCTGGGTCCAGTGGTGGAACAAGCCGCTCTTTAACGAGTCCGGAATGTTCTCCGGCATCCTGAGCATCGGGACCGATATGACGGAGCGCAGGAGGATGGAGATCGCGCTCCGGGAGAGCGAGGAGCGGTACCGGATCCTTGTCGAGAATGCCGAGATAGCCATCGGGGTCATCCAGGACGGGAAGTTCCGGTTCGTGAACGCGTTTGCGCGGGAAATCTCCGGGTATACCATGGATGAGATCACCTCCCGCCCGTTCCTTGAGTTCGTCCATCCCGACGACCGGGAGATGATCGCGGCGCATCACCGGCGCAATCTGTGCGGCGAAAAGATCCCGGGCCTCAGTTCGGTACGGCTCGTCACCCGATCCGGGAACATCTCCTGGTTCGATATCAAGTCGGTCCCCTTCACGTGGGAAGGGAAACCCGCCACCCTCTGTTTCTGCATCGATGTGTCCGAGCGCAAGAACCTCGAGGATGCCGTGAACCAGATCAACAGGAAACTGATCCTGCTCTCCGGAATTACCCGCCACGATATCCTGAACCAGCTGACCGCGCTGGAAGGGTACCTCGATCTTTCCGGGGAGCACCTGGACGATCCGGAGCGGCTCCGCGACTATGTTGAGAAGGAAAAAGCGATTGCCGGGATTCTCAAGCGGCAGATCCTCTTCACCCGGGACTACGAGGACCTGGGCGTGCAGTCCGCGAAATGGCAGCGGGTAGGAGACGCGTTCCGGAACGCCGCGGCTTCGTTCCTCCTGGGATCGGTCGAGGTCAGGATCCCGGAAGAAGGTCCCGAAATCTTTGCCGATCCCCTGTACGGGAAGGTATGTTACAATCTCATCGACAACTCGCTCCGGTACGGCGGGAACGGCATGAGCCGGATCTCAATCGGCGTGCAGGAAGCGGAGGGAGGTCTCCTGATCGTATACGCGGACAACGGTTCCGGAATTCCGGATCCCGACAAGGAACTGATATTCGAGCGGGGGTACGGGAAGAACACGGGGTTCGGGCTCTTCCTCACCCGGGAGATCCTCGCGATAACCGGGATCACGATCCGGGAGAACGGATCCAACGGTGACGGGGCCAGGTTCGAGATCCTTGTACCGAAAGGGAAGTACCGTTCCCGTCCGCCGTGCGAAAGCAGGGCGGATGGCACGGCGTGATCTGCGGGGAGGCGGCACCGGACCGGCCGTTGTTCCGAAAGAAGGGAATAAGAGAACCGCCCGCATACACTGTTTTCCATGAAATACACTGCACGGCATGTACGCAGATTCCTTGAACAGGGCAGGATCGATCCCGGGCTCTGGGCAGGGCATTTTCCCACGGTGCTGCCGAGCCGGGTCCCGACCTGCAGCGACTGTGAGGATTTCAGGAACGCTTCCTGCCGGGGCGGGAAGGATCCGGTGGACTGTTTCCTGGAGATCGGGCCCGTATCCCAGCAGGACGAGGATGATCCGGAGTCTGCCCATTCCCCGGGAAAAGTGAAGGAGCGGTTCCGGTGGAAAGGGACCGGAGCGCGTGACGCCATGCCTGCGGGCGCGAACAAGTCGTTCGACCAGTCCAAGGAATAAGCCGTATTTTCCCTTCGGTGCCCTGCCCGGAACCGTTCCGGGATCTGCTCCCCCGTTTCACAATTTTAAAGACGAACCGGGGCAATCTGTACCAATTATCCATGAACGATCCGACGGCTGCGACCCGGCAGGAACAGGATGCCCTGAAAGCGAAGACGGCGCGTCTGTCCGTGATATCGAACGCCGCCCTGGTGGTCATGAAGTTCACGGTCGGCTTTGCCGTGGGCTCGGTCAGTATCATCTCTGAGGCAATCCATTCCTCGATGGACCTCCTTGCCGCTGGGATCGCCTTTGTCTCGGTGAGGATCGCCGCAGAGCCTCCCGATGAAGGCCACGAGTTCGGCCACGGGAAGTTCGAGGACATGTCCGGGCTCATCGAAGCGGTGCTCATCTTCGTCGCCGCAGCCCTCATCATCTACGAGGCGGTGCAGAAACTCCTGGGGCACGGCGGCGAACTGCTCTCCCTGGACCTGTTGTATATCGGTATGGCGGTGATGGCGGTATCGGCGATCGCCAACTGGTTCGTCTCCCGGCAGCTGATGAAGGTCGCAAAGGCTACGGAATCGATTGCGCTCGAGAGCGATGCCTGGCACCTCAGGACCGATGTCTATACATCGGTGGGCGTTCTCGCAGGGCTCGTCCTTATCCGGATTACCGGGATAACGATCCTCGATTCCCTTGTTGCGATCGGGGTCGCCTGCATCATCATCAAGGCTGCGTACGATCTCACCTGCCGGTCGTTCTCGGATCTGACGGATAAGAGCCTTCCCCCGGAGCAGCAGGAGCGGATCACCGGGATCATCTGCGAGCATGCCAGCGATTACGCGGGGTTCCATGACCTCAAGACCCGGAGGTCCGGGCCCGAGATCTTCATCGATTTCCACCTGGTCATGGCCCCCGAAATCACCGTGGAGCAGTCGCACGACCTGATGGACCATCTCGAAGCCGACCTCAGGACCGAGTTTCCCCGGGCTTCAATCACCATCCACACGGAACCCTGCAACCGCACCTGCAACAGGTGCGGATCGTTCTGCACCCGGATCAGGAAAGATGAGGGAAAGAAGGGTGTCTGATCCGCAAGGCAGGCCGGGGTCCGGATACCGGGCAGCCCTGACCTGAAGTTCCCGGAACCATTTTTACTGATGCGTCCCGCCCCGGGAAAATGCAGGGATCCCGGAGATGGCACGTGCCGGCTATCACAGGAGCCGGAATGCGGTGAGCCAGACCGCGACCGGGACGACGATGATAAAGAGCATCGACCCTGCAAGGAACGCGATCTCTGACCTGGGCAGGGGTTTTGTTTTGAAAAAGAGGTAACTGTCCCGCCCGTATCCCCGGCAGAGCATGCTCACGTACACCCGCTCCCCCTGCTCGTAGGACCGGATGAACATGGTCCCGATGGTGTACCCGAGATGACGGAGCCGGTACCGGTACGGGAGGCTCCGGTCGAAAGCATCGAAACATTTGGTCCGGAGGGTCTCGTTGATCTTCCGGTACATGTACCCGAAGACGAAGAGGTACCGGATCATCATCCCGAGCGCGAGCGCGAACTCGGCGGGAAGCCCCATCCGTGCGGCTCCTTCGAGAAGATCGTGGGTCTTCGTTGTCGAGGAGAGGAGGATGATGAACGAGATGCAGACCACGAATTTCACGAGAAGGATGAACGCGAACTCGATGGACTCCGCGTAGATGTGGATCCCGAACGGCAGGGAGACGAGGCTGTGGTACTCGGTGTAGTACTTGTTCTTCAGGAATATCTGGAAGAAGATGATGACCCCCCAGAGCGGGATGATCGCAAGGGCCCGCTTGAGGAAGATGACAGGCGAAAGCCGGGTAAACGCCCAGAGGACGCAGAAGAAGAGGAAGAAGATCGCGCCCACCGTGTAGATCATGGTCGAGTACGGGACCGCGACGAGAGCGATGATCGCGGCAAAGCAGAGGATGATCTTGATCCGTGCATCGAGCCGGTGGATCGGGCTGTCCCGGTACGCATCCCGTTCGATGTTGAAGAGCTCTTCGATCATGGTGTTCTGCCGAACGCTTCCAGGAGGGATCTCTCGGCATCCGCGTACGTGTATGCCATCGAGACATCGATACCGTGGTCCTGCAGGGACCTGAGGAGCCGGGGAAGGATCGGGACGTCCAGCCTGACCGAACGGAGCATGTCCGCCCGCACAAAGATCTCCTGCACGGTCCCCTGCGCCACGATCTCCCCCTTGTTCATCACGTAGATGTAATCCGCGACCTCCGGGACAAGGGAGACATCGTGCGTGGAGAAGATGACCGTCATCCCGTACTTCGATGCGAGGGAATTGATGAACCTGCTCAGGTCCGCGACGCCCTGCGGGTCGAGCCCTGCTGTCGGCTCATCGAGGACGAGGACTTCGGGCTCCATCGCGATGACCCCGGCGATCGCGACCCGTTTCTTCTCGCCGCCGCTCAAGTGGTGCGGGACCCGCTTTGCCAGGTGCTCGATGCCCACGACCCGGAGGGCTTCCTCCACCCGGTGCTGGATCGTCGCCTCGTCCAGCATCAGGTTCGTGGGGCCGAACGCGATATCCTGCTCGACCGTGGGGGAGAAGATCTGGTCGTCCGGGTTCTGGAAGACCAGGCCCACGAACTTGCGCACTTCCTTCGTGTTCTCCTTTGTGATCGGCTCTCCCCTGATGAGGATCGATCCGGAGGAGGGTTTGAAGATCCCGTTGAAGTGCTTGAACAGCGTGCTCTTGCCTGCACCGTTCGACCCGATGACCGCGATCCGGGCGTTCCGGGGCGCGATAAAATTGATGTCGTGAAGGGCGGTTACGTTGCCGGGATAGGTGTAACAGAGACTGCGGGTCTCGATGAGGTGCATGAGTGGTTGTACTATGCCGAAAAAAATTAAAATTCTATTGGTTTGGCTTGACCGGTTTCGCGGCAAGCTTGATCCCGTACGCAAGGCCGAGAACGATGAGGAACGCGATGATGGTCCCGCCGATGATTGCTATCAGGCCTCCCGCGGTTCCCAGGTCTTCAATGCCGTAATCCGGCATTGGCGACGAGTACGAGAATTTGCCGGTCAGGTCTTCCGCGATCTCCGCATCTGCGGGGGTGTCTCCGGTGATCGTTTTCTGGCCCTGGACGACAAGTGCCGTGCTCTCAAGGCCGTCCGGATCCCCGGAGGCCATGAAAACGGCAACGACCCCGATGATCAGGGCGATGATGATCCCGACGGCGATGAAGGTCTTGTTGTCCATCATGGCGCATCAGGCCCCCGCCGGAGCTTTCACGCCGCTGTCGACAAGATCCGGGCGCGCCCGTGCTATCAGGTAGATGGCGGCGACCGTAACGATACCTTCAATGACCCCGATTGCAGCATGGTAGAGACCCATTGCGGCCATACCTTCCACGAGCGGGAACGTCCCGGCAAGGTACATCTCAACGGAACAGGCGAGGGCGGGGATCAGGCAGGCAAGCCATGCGGCGATGAACCCGGAGACCGGCATGCTCTTCGTCGCTTTCATGAGCCCCTTGAACGAGTAGAACCCGACAAAACCGCCGATGACACCCATGTTGATGATGTTCGCACCCATGGTCGTGATACCGCCGTCCCCGAAGAGGACGCCCTGGACGATCAGGACGAGCGTTAAGATGAAGACCGCGGCGAACGGCGAGCCAAGGATGATCGCGGCGAGCGCTCCCCCGACCAGGTGCCCGCTGGTCCCCATCGAGACCGGGAGGTTGAAGGACTGGAGCGCAAAGATTGCAGCCGCAAGGACGGCGACCATCGGGAGCTTCTCCTCGCTCATCTCGTTCTTTGCCCACTTGAGGGCGAGTGCAACGAACACCAGGGCGATGATCCAGTAGATCGCACCCTGCCACAATGGAATGAAAGCATCCGGAATGTGCATTTCTGTCACCAGACTGTAATACTTTTTCTAACTAGTGTATCATCGTTTGGATAAAAAATGTTCTCATTTAAAATTCCGTAATGCAATAAAAATCGGAAATCGGATTTTATGGCGGAATCGGAAAATTTTATGCGAAAAGGCTGCTGATGCCTGCCTTTGCCAGGGTCCCGAGGCAGCCGTACAGGGCGGGCTTTTTCAGGAGCTCCCGGGCAACGAGGCCGGGCCGGTCCATATCCCCGTACCTGATGATGGCGTCGATAACCGAGGGATTGTTCATTGCCTGGCAGAGCTTCCCGATATCTTCCTGCGTGAGGTGCTGCCGTAACTCGAAGAACCGGTACCCGAGGGCGAGTTCCGTGCCGATGTCCGCCTGCCACCGGGTCTCGTAGTCGGCAAGCGCCGCGTCGTCGAACGTGTCGCGCCCGCAGCAGGCGGCGGCGACCGCGGCCGCATGGATGGCGGAGCGGACCCCGGTATAGACGCCGCCCCCGGAGGTCGGTTTTGCAAATCCTGCGGCATCGCCGACAAAGAGGGTCCGTTTCCCGTAGGTCCGGGGCATGACGCCCAGGGGGAGCGTCCCCGTGGCCAGGTTGACCCGGTTCTCCCCGAACTGTTTTGAAAATGCCGCGAACCGCTCTTTGACCCCGGCACCGCCGCAGAGGCCCACCCGCGCCCTGCGTTCCCCGAGGGGGATAGCCCAGCCGAAGAAGTCCGGGGAAGCTGACGGGTGCAGTTCCACGATGTCGGGATCGAGGCTGCAGGGGATGTCCGCCTGGATCCCGGAAAGGAAAGTACGGGGCCTGCCCATCCCGAGCAGCCGTGCGATCGTGCCCCGCGGGCCGTCCGCCGCGATCAGCATCCGGAACGGGATCTCTTCCTGGCCGTTCATGCCCCGGGTCAGGAGCGTCGTGTCCCGGATACCGTACGCCGCGGTCTTGGGCCGGATCTCCGCCCCCGCGTTCGCCGCATTCTCCGCCATCTCCGTATCGAGCGCGGTGCGGTCCACGACCAGGGCTTTTATCTCCGGCGCCCGGAACGCGAGATCGTTTCCGGTCCCTGAGACGATTTTCGCGCCCAGCACCCGGTTCATGACCGGACGCTGCGATACCCGGCATTCCGCAAATGCGAGCGCGCTCAGGAGCCCTGCGCACTGCATGGGGTACCCGATTCCGGCATGTTCCTCGATAAGAAGCGTCTCCAGCCCGCTCCTGGCGCAGAGCCGGGCCGCGGTACTCCCCGCCGGACCGGCCCCGACCACAACCACATCGTATCCCTCGCTCATTATCCTCGCTTATACCGGTAGGCGGCACCGCAAGATATGGCCTTGCATGGGTTCCGCCGCCCCGCTTGGCACATCCCCGGACTCTTCCAACCCCCGAATGCAGAACGGACCGGGTCCGGGGCATGGGTATTTGACCGCTGCCTGCGCATCTCTGAGCAGCCATGGCAGAGGAGCCGAAATTCGCGTACAAACAGTGTCTCGTCCTGCGGAACGATGTGAAGATGAGCTGCGGCAAGAAATGCGCCCAGGCCGCCCATGCGTCCATCGGGGCGTACGAGCGGGCGGACAAGCTGCTCCGGAAGAAGTGGATGGACGAGGGCCAGAAGAAGGTGGTCCTGAAGGTGGATTCCGAGCGGCCGCTTTTTGAACTGAAAGTGATCGCAGAGCAGGCGGGAATTGCTGCGGTCGTCATCCAGGACGCGGGAATGACCGAGATCCCGCCCGGCACCGTGACCGCACTCGGTCTCGGCCCTGCAAAGAGCGAAGATCTCGACCGGATCACCGGGAACCTCTCCCTCCTATGAGAAAGAGTCCCTATCCCCTCGAACAGGACCTCGGGATGTCCTGGTACGCGACCGACACCGAGGGAACCGGGGGGAAACTCCGCACCACCCCCGAGGATTTTCTTGTCGAAGAGCTGCCGCTTGCGATCGGTACCGAAGGGAAGTACCTGATCTGCCGGCTCAAGAAACGGAACTGGGAGCTCCAGCGTGCCGTGAAAGAGATCGCAAAGCGGCTCGCGGTCAGCCACCAGCGGATCGGCTGGTCCGGGACCAAGGACAAGAACGCGGTAACAACCCAGTACATCTCCCTCTTCGATATCGCTCCCGAAGCGGTGGAACAGGTCCGGCTCGCTGATATCGAGCTTACGGTGGTCGGGAGGGCGAATGAGCCCCTCTCCCTCGGGAGCCTTGCCGGGAACCGGTTCCGGCTCGTGATCCGGGATGCGGACGGTCCGGATCCGGACGGGCAGCTTGCAGCGGTTGCGGCGGCCGCAGAATCCGGTCTCCCGAACTATTTCGGGCTGCAGCGGTTCGGCGGGATCCGGCCGGTCACGCACCGGGTCGGCGAGCTGATCCTGAACGGGGACTACGAGGCGGCGGTCGTGACGTACGTGGGGCTTGCGTATCCCGGGGAATCTCCCGCCATCCAGGAGGCACGGCGGGGATTCTTCGAGAGCCGTGACCCGCTCGCCGCGCTCCATGCCCTCCCGGTCCGGATGCAGTGGGAGCGCTCGATGCTCCACCATCTCCAGGCAAACCCGGGCGATTATCCGGGTGCCCTCCGCTCCCTGCCCCCGAAACTCCTCTCGATGTTCGTGTCCGCGTTCCAGTCGTACCTCTTCAACCGGGGCCTGAGCGCCCGGATGGAGACCGGTGCCGGCCTGGACGAACCCCTGCCCGGCGACCGGCTCCTCTTCCCGTCCGGGAAGGAGGACCAGGTCACGGAAGGAAATCTGCACGCGGCACGCCAGCACCTCTCCCGGGGCAGGTGCCGGATCGCCATCATGATGCCGGGTGCATTCCCCGAGAAGGAATACGGGGTCTCGGATCAGGTGATCGCATCGATACTCCGGGAACGGGGAATCGTTCCCGGGGCGTTCGCGCAGGCTGCGGATTTCGTGCACGCGAAGTTCGAGGGTGCGCTCCGGCCCGCAACGCTCGCGACAAAAATCGACTGGTCCCGGGAGGGGGACGCAATCAACCTCGCGTTCGATCTCCCGCCCGGGCATTATGCAACGACGGTCTGCCGGGAAGTTATGAAAGCACCGCCAGACTCGATGATCTGAGTTTTGCGAGGTTCCTCGCCCCGTCGATTGCGTCGTTTAAGTTCCCGAGTTCGTCCACGAGGCCGAGACGCTGGGCCTCGGCTCCCCGGATGACCCGGGCATTTTCTATCTCGCTCCGGGAAATGTTCCGCTGCATCAGGATGTCGCCCATGAAATTCTCGAAGCTGTCGTCCACCAGTTTCTGGGCGTACGCCATCTCTTCCTCAGAAAGGGGCCGGCTGTCGGTCCCCATGTCCTTCATGCTCCCGGACTTGATGATCGTGGTGTTGTACCCTTCCCTTCCCATCCAGGTGCTGATGTCGCTGAAGGTCCAGATGGTCCCAATCCCTGCGGTCATGGTGTCGGGGTTCGCATAGATCCGGTCCGCATGGGAGCTTATCCAGTACGCTGCCGAGGTCGCCATGTCCCCCATGGACACGACCACGGGCTTCCTGGACTTGGCATAATCGAGATCTTCGATGATCTCCTGGGCGCCGGCCGGTGTCCCGCCCGGGCTGTTCACCCGGAGGACGATCGCTTCCACCATCGGGTCGTCGGCCGCGGCCCGGAGTTCCCCGCCCACGACCTCGCTTCCCGATATATCGGAATTGTACTGGTTCCCGGTCGCGATGGTCCCGTCGATCCTGATGACAGCGATCCCGATGTTGTCCGAGTACGTGAGGTACATCATTGCTATGAAGAGCCCGACCAGGGCGACGCAGGCAATGAGGATGAGGAAGATCCAGCGCCGGGGCGATTTCTCCGGAGGCTGGTACGGCTGTTCGTGGATGGTAAGGTCAGGCACGGGACGGGACCTCCGGGTACCGGACGTCGTATTCCGAGACGAGGTTCGTTCCGCAGAGATAGAATTTCTTGAGGTCGAGCCGGATCATCTCGTCCTCGGAATCGATGTGCATCCCGCCGACAAGGGAGGGGGTGTCGGCACCGCCCACGATGAACGGGAGATGGATCAACCGGATCTCGTCCACCAGCCGGTGCTTGAGCATCTGGGAGTTGAGGGTGGGACCGCCTTCGATCATGAGTTTCCGGACGCCGTATTTCGTGTACAGGATCTGCATGAGGAGCGGGAAGTCCACCTTATCCTTTCCCGCGGCCTCGACCGAGACGCCCTTCTTCCAGATGGCTTCGACGTTTTCCGGGGGGGCGGACTCTGCGACCGCGACGAGCGTCGGGGCGTCGGGGCCGAGGACGTTCGCGGTGATCGGGATATCCGCCATGCTGCTCGGGATGACCCGGAGGGGGCTCTTTCCCGTGACAAGGCGCACCGTGAGGAAGGAGTTGTCGATCCTGATGGTATTTGCGCCGACCATGATGGCGTCGTATTCGGCGCGGGTCGTATGGAGCAGGATCTCGGTCTCGTGGGCCATGTATTTCATGAGGATCTTGCTGGAAGCCCCCTTTTTAAGGGTGAGCTTCCCGTCAGCCGTTATCTCCGACATCATGAGGACATGCGGCCGCTCGCTGGGTATGGGTGACATATTATAGCTCAGGAAGCTTTTGTCAGAACGACATCAAGTACTTGTTGGATGGGTATCCCCGGTGGCAGGGCCTTTCCGGCCAGCAAGTATTATTGGGAATCCTTGCGCCGGTATATGTTATGAACATTACAGCACTCCGTCCCCGGTTCATGCGGTACCTGGAGCCGGTGGCAGTGCTTTTTGCAAAAGCCGGGGTCACCCCGAACCAGATATCCCTGCTCGCCCTGGTATTCGGGATCGTCAGCGCCTGGCTTTTCATGAACCGGATGTTCCTCTTCGGGAGCCTTCTCCTCCTCCTCTCCGCGGTGATGGACCTCATCGACGGGAGCGTTGCGAGGATCCGGAACAGGACGACGGATTTCGGCGCGGTCTTCGACTGGATTGTCGATAAATACGTGGACGCCCTGGTGCTGCTCGGGATCGGCCTCTCGGGTATCCCCATCGTGAGCGGGATCGTGCCGCTTCCCGCAGGGCTCCCTCCCCAGGTCGCGGATTTCGGGATCGTGGCGCTCGCGATCATCGGTTCCCTGATGAACACGTTCATTAAGCCGGTTACGTACGCAGAGATCGGGTTCCACGAGCGGGTGGAAGGGAAGATTGACGATCCGCTGGAAGGGGTCGGGTTTTTCGGGAGACCGGAGACGTTTCTGGTCCTGATCCTGGGCGGTCTCTCCGGATTTATCTGGGTCTCCGTGATAATTATCGCGGTCTGCACGAACCTCTCGGCTATCCAGAGGATCCTGTATCTTTACCGGAAATTCTCTTGACCTCCCGGCAGTAGAAGTCGAAGAGGTCCCGGGCATAGTCGCCGAGCTGCGGGATGAGCCGGAAGAGGCCGTACGCGATGAGGACGAGGATGATAAGGGCCCCGATCTCGGCCATGACGTTGTGGGCCCAGAAGAAGCTCTCGTACCCGATCTCCCCGTTTCCTGCGATCTCCGGGTAGTAGGGGAACCACTGGCCGGTGTAGGCCATGACCACGAAGACGTTCCGGAAAAGATTCAGGATATAAATTGTCGGGGCCACGAGGAGGAACGCCAGGATCTTCTGCCGGGTCGTGGTCGGGACCGCGGCCGTGATCCCGAGCATGATGGCGATGCTCTGGACGCCGGTGCAGGCCAGGATGATCTCGACCCGGAAGCCGCCCATCCGGATGATGTTCCAGGCGTCCATGTAGCTGGGAAACCCAAAAAGCGTAACGAGAAGGAACTGGACCTCCCCGGCGACGACCCCGATGAGCCAGTTTCCGAGGGGTTCGATGTACTCGAAGGGGGCATAGAGGAGGAAGGCGACCGATGCCGCCATGGTGAGCCGGACCATGAGCGGGTTGCCCCGGAGCAGGAATTTCGCGGTGATGTACAGGAACGGGACCGAGAGTACCGCGATGAGGGGATACAGGAAGTTGTTGAGGGAGATGTAGTAGGGGAGCTCGGAGAAGAGCAGGAGGACCATCCCGGTCCAGCCGATCACGCCCGATACGAATGCGGCCCGGAGGATCCCTTCCGGGGGGTACGGTTCGCCGTCCGTGCCGCTCCTGCCCCGGGTCCCGGCAAGGGTCGCCGCCAGGAACGCGAGGAAGGCGATGCAGGAGATGAGGAGGAGGATGAACTGGAGCGGCCCGGATTCGGTCATGTACCAGTACATCGGCACCGCGGCAAAAAAAACGCTTCCATGGGGCAGATCCCGGAAAACCCGCAGATCAGGGTCGCCGAACCGAGCATTCATCTGTTTACGGCTCTATATACTATAGCGATGTTCTGTCCTGAATGCAAATCCATGATGATATCGTCCGGGGGTCAGCTGAAGTGCAAGAAGTGCGGCTATATCCGGGATATCCAGAAGTCTGACGGGATGAAGATAACGAAGAAGCATACCGAGAAGGAGATCGTGGTGGTTGAGGAGGGGGAGTCGGTGAAGACCCTCCCGACCATCCAGATCAAGTGCCCGAAGTGCGAGAACAATCTCGCGTTCTGGTGGCTCCGGCAGCTCCGGGCTGCGGATGAGAGCGAGGTGCGGTTTTTCCGGTGCACCGAGTGCGGCCACACCTGGCGGCAGTACGACTGAGAATTGGTCCTAATTATAAAATTTTAACTCTCTTTTCTGGGAATTGGTGTAAGTTTAGATATATCTTGATATTATCCAATCTCTTAAAGTAACCCTATAAATGAGTAATATCTAGGTGAGTTATAGAAAGAATCTAGGGTAAATCTAAATGTGCCTTAATCTTTTCAATACGGATATCCACCGCCGCTTGCATTTTTTCCAGATTATTTTTTAGAGATTGGCCTGTTTTGATTACAGTTGTTGCCTCTTTCTCCATCTGATCGATATTTCTAATTTGTGACTCGATTTCATTAAGTAAAACGAGAATTTTTCTTTGATCCTTAACAGATTCACCCTCTTTTGTGGCATCTATAATTTCACGTGCCAATCTGTAAGACATGTGAAGGTTCTGTTTATCCCTACATGTGATTATGGAATTGTTGTTAATTTTAAGAGGACAATATTCCGAGGGCATGAGGCCTTCATTTGAGAAAATATAAATGCAAAATTTAGCATTGCGGTTAGTCAATGCTTCTATTATTTCCTCCTTTATTCCCGGTAACCCAACCCTCTGATATTTGCATTCTATAACAATACGCTTTTTAGGATCACCATCGATATCAACGAGAATGTCCCCAATTTTTCCTGTTTTCCCTGTTTTTGCACCCACGTGTTTAACATCGTCTTTATACGGTTTAGCAAGTCCTTCCATCTGAAGATAAATCTCATCTTCAAAATCCCGCCCTTTTTGGGTACTTCGTAAATATTCCTCTTCCTGTGCTTCTTTTCCAATTAGTATATCCCTTATATCCTTGATCTCATGTTCTCTTAGATCCTTAATTTTTAATGAAATTTCTTTGAGGTCTTTATCTTGTAAATCTTTAACCTGTTTTGCGAGATCTTCTTTTAACTGTCTAATGGGAGAATCAGTTTTATTCGGATCAAGTAATCCTTTAATCGTATCTTCCTCTAGATCTGAATTCTCCTTAATTTCCTTCACAAGAATTGAAAAAGCACTGTTTCTATTATTAATATCGAAATTTTGATCGATGATTTGTCTAATTTCTCCTTGATCTTTGTCGAAATATTTTTCCAACATTTTTTTTAACTGACCATTCTCATTATCGAAATATCTTCCCAGAATTTCCTTTATCTGATACAAGGGACTATCTGTGTTTTTTAAATCAAATTTTTCGAATAGTTTAGTAGTCTGTTCGGAAAATTTTCCAAATTCTTTTTCAATATAATCAACTCTATCGGTTACAACCATTTGTTTTAGTCCGGAACAACCTACAATTAATGCTCTTTCTGTCCAATCCGACACATTTTGTTTATCCTGTAAAAAATCGTAAACATCAGGATTTTTGATTGTCAAATTTTCAATTATGATTTCTCGATTTTGAATATCTACAATAACATTTCCATTAGTCATACAATATCAATTAAGGAATAATAATTATAAAAAAAGGTGCTCAAAGAGTTTCATGAAATACGAAATATCAGACTATTTCTGAATTACCTATAGGGGGGTCGTCATCTTTCTCACAAATCCTATGAAGAGCTAACCCTTCGATAGCCATTATCCTATATAACCACATGAAAGATCAGTTCCCCTAGATCTCAAGAATATTAGTTCGCATGGCGGACGGGCGGAGGGACGAGCACGGCCGCCCTTACTCGCACCGATCAGCTGAGGCCCCAGAACAAGCTGGTACCTGAATAATTGGCTGATTCTCCACTGAGGTCCCGGACCAAGCTGGTACCCTAGACCCCCCCTCCCATTTCCTCAGCTAAGCCCAGGGCCCCCCCATCACCCCCCCATCACCCCCCCATCACCCCCCCATCACCCCCCCTCGTACCCAACAGGGGGGTACCCCCCCAGGGTGGGGGGGTCCCTGTCCGGTCCTCATTTACCCCCCTGGAACACATCCATTTTTCCGGGCCTTCGTCGGAACCGTGTGGGGGGTAAACGATCCCGGGTGCGGTACCCCCCTGTCAGGCACCCCCTCTCCCCAAAAAGCCCGTGACCCCCCGGACCCCCTCAGGGGGTCATCCCAAAAAAGGTGCGACCCCTCCCTACCCCCCGTACCGGTCCGGAAAAGTTCAGATGAAGGGGCGGTGTTTCCTTTGGACTTCCGACGGGACAGGTGTTCCCGACCCAGGAAAAAAGGGGGGGGTCTCCCCCTCTTTGCGACCGGGCAGGGGGGGTGCCTCCCGGAATTTCCGGGCCGGTAGGGTAGGGGATGGGGGGTCTGCGAAAAGTGAAGAGGGGGGGGGTCTCCCCCCCAGGGAACTGTCCCACCCCCCCTTGCCCGTGACCCCTGTATATCAGTTTCCTTCCCGTGCCCGGCAACCTCCCCTGATCAAACCGTCTGAATAAAAAACGTAGATAAATATATCATTAAGTCCAAATGGACTATTTGTCCTGCGGGTTAAGGGCCCCGGGATACCTTACCTAGGAGACTCTATTATGACTACTGACGTTAAATCAACCGAGAAAATTTACGTTACTCCTGATACAAAGCGGGCCCTTATGCAGCTCAGGCAGCCCCATGAACGGTACGGGGATGTGGTAGCCCGCATATTACGGGAACGCAAGCGGGAGGATCTTATTGCCTATCTGGACCGGATATCCCAGGAAGATGACGTTGTTCCCCTGGACAATGATCCGGAGTTCGCGGCAATGAAGCAGCGTAAGAGGTAAAATGTACGAAATTGAGATCCGTAAAAAAGCTCTCGATTATGTGAACAGCCTCCCGGAAAAAGACCGGCGGATTGTCAAGGATCACCTGTTGAAACTGGAAAATCCCCGCACCGCTCCGGATGTTGAGCTTCTGGAACACGGGCATATGCGGATGCATATCGCCCATACCTATACTGCTTTTTTCGATGTCATGCCCGGAAAAAAAGTCCGGATTCTCGATGTCATGACCATTGAACAGGCCCACAAGCGGTACGACCGCTATTAGAGCTTCATTTTTTATAGAACGTACTGGTACCGACAGTATCGTGTCACTCGACATTTTTTCTGAGGCAGATGGAACCAAAAAGAATACAGAACCGTTATATTCTCCCATACCTTTTATGAGCCTGTTCCGATGTCAGGATCTCGTCGATAACAAGGCTGTTGCCATCCGGATAGAAGAATACGATGTATTTATCGGAGACATGCATCCGGTAGCGCTCCTTGGGGGTATTCAGCCTCTTGATATCCCCATGCGCATACGGATGATCGACCAGACGATCAATATGGTTTCCTACGATACGGCAGTCTTTCCCGGGAAGTCTCTCAAGAAACTTCTTTGCCCGGATGGTGATCCGGAGACCCATGTATCCTTACATCCCGAGATCCCGCTTTGCTTGGTCCCACGGGATGACCTCTTCGGTTGCATCGATTGCATTGAGATCGGCAATGAGTTTTAATCGCTGATGCTCGGAAATCAACTCGGCAACCGTATCGTCAAATGTCTGGCCGGGTTTACGCAGGGTGGACAGAGCTGCCCACGTCCTCGGTGTCAAAGCAACTCTCTTGTTTGCAATTTCCTGGGGTCTCTGGCTTTCAATCATGGGACGTGCCTCCGCAGGGCTCGTGATATTTTTTCCTTTGCTGCTTGCCAGAATTGACAATTATATACAGTATTGACATCTTTACAAGATAACCATACGGATCGGAGAAATTTCGTACAGTTGAACTATTATTCCAACGCGTCTCATTTCCTCATGGCCTGAGGGGATCTTTTCCGAACTCCTGACATACCGGGTAGAAAAGAGTGAAAACCAGGAAGATACGGGTTGGTTTCCCGTTAATCCGGATATTCCCGGCTGCCGGAAAATCCCGAAAAAAAATTATGCCGGGGCCTGGCCCGGTCCGCCCGGGTGTCCCCGGCCCATGCGGGTTTCATTCCCGAAACCCGTAAAGTTCCCATCGGGCGGCAGGGAGGTCTGGTTCCCGAATGCGGGGCCGTCACCGGATGGCCGCGTCATGTTCCCGAGAGGCGTGAAGTTACCGCCCGGAACGTGGGTCCCATTCCCCAAGCCGGTGAAATTTCCTGCGGGGGGTACATGGGTGCAGTTGCCTGCTTCACCGTTAGGTCCGAACTGGCCGGGAGTCATGTTGCCCATCTGAGTACCGTTCCCCGGAGGGAGACCGGGGGTGCAGTTCCCGGATTCGCATCCGGGACCGGAACGGCCGAAGGTCATGTTCCCGGGAGGCGTGAAGTTCCCGTCCGGAACATGCGTCCCGTTTCCCCAGCCGGTGAAATTCCCGGAATGCGGGCCGCCCCGGCTCATGTTGAAAGACGGTGCCCCGTCAGGAGTTGCACCGGCAAGGGGGATCAAGCACAGGAGCAGGACGATAGTACCTGCAACGAAGAAGAGAATAGTCCGTTTCATTCGTGAATCTCCATCTGCGGACCCGGCGGGTACCGGATCCGAATGTCAAGCTTGTTTGTCATTTTGTTATATAAAATTTCCCTGATCGTAGTACCGCACACGGTTCCGCAGGGATGGCAACAGTCGGAGGATATCTTCCCGGCCGGGAGGAACATACGGCTGTGCATCTGCACCCCCGTCTCCTCACTTTCCTCTGCGGAACGCAGGAGTCTTGGGATAACCGTTAAGATATCCCCCGGTAAGGATCATGCAATCCGGTCTGCTCCCAGTCCCGCGGACCGGCAGGAACCCGGTATGAACCCGCATGGCAAGACCCCAGCCCCCTCCGAACCGGCCGGCCCGGTATCCCCGGCTGCCGATCAATGCGGCCCCGGTGAACCGGCAGTCCTAGCCACCCGTCCCGAAAAAGCGGCCTTCGCCTTCCGGTATTTCCTCGCAATAACGCCCTGCATCCTGGTCCTCGTATCGATCCTCATCCGTTCCCTCGCCGAAGCCGCGCTCAGCTCGTTCTCCTCCTCCGTGGGGAGCACGCTGGAGTCCGCCACCGGGATGTACGGGAGCATGACCACCTATCTCCCCGGTTCCGTGAGCAGCCTGAACGCGATGCTCTCGGACGGGACGGCCATCACCGTCCTACTGATCGCACCGGTCGGGATCTTCCTCATCGCTGCCGCAGTCGGCTGGACACTCCGTGTCGCCGAGGTCTGGACCGGCACCTCTCTCGCCCTCGGCCTGAGCTGCCTTCTTGCATTTATCCTCGTCATCATGGGCGGTGGTACGGCCGGCCGGAACCAGTTCCTGCTCTTCCTGGAATGGACGGCATTCTTCATCCAGCCGTTCAGTATCCTTGCGACGGTCGTCGTCCTCGTATGGCTCGACAGGTTCCGGCGATCGATCCGGTACACGATCACCTCTTCCGGGATCTATCTCTGCGGGGGCGTCTGGAAGAAGCAGGAGCACCTCATCCCCCACGCGCAGGTCGGAAGGGTGGTCCTGGAACAGGATTTCCTCGGCGCCCGGTACAACTACGGCACGGTCATCCCCGTGAGCATCACCCGATGGGGTGCAGAGACCTCGATCCGGGGCATCGGGGCCGCAGGCCAGAAAGACAATGTCGCTGGCGGCATCCTCTTTGCCAGGGGACGGGAAGAGGCGTCACGATCCCCGATCGACTGCCTGTTCGGGATCCGGGACCCGAAGAACGCCCAGAGGATCCTCACCGGCTTCATGGCAAGGCAGGAAAAGCGGGAAGAAGAGCAGGTTGCGTACCTGAAGAAGATCTACGAGAACCGGGCGGCGTATCCTGTTCCGGATGAATCGGGTGCTGGGGAAGCATTCCAGGGAAAAACCGTTCCGGTACCGGCGACGCATGACCGGGAGACCGGGGACCCTGCCCATCAGAGTGCCATTACCCGGGTGACCGATCCCGACGACCTCCTGCCGGAAGCACCGGTCCGGGACGGCACGATCCGGGAGATCCCGCCCGTGAAAAACCCCGCGTCGTCTCCTGCCCGGCCCGCAGTACCCCCGGAGTCCGTTCCGGACCAGATCAGAAAGCTGGCCGAGCTCCGGGATGCGGGCATTCTCACGGACGAGGAATTCTCGGAAAAGAAGACCGAGCTCCTGAAACGGATGTGACCTGCGGGACCGGTATTATTTCTTCGAACCCCTGAAGAGCCCGGAGAAGGCGGCTTTCAGGGATTCGATCAGTTTCCCGAAGAACGACTGCCGGGCCGCTTCCCGTGCCTCTGCTTTCTTCCGGGCCGCATGCTGTTTTAGGTTCCTGTCGATCTGTGTCGAGACCGGGGCCGCGCCGGGGGTAGATTTCCGCTTCGGCTTCGATGCAACCGGGATCTTCTCTTCCGGGGGTTCCGGAGAAACGGGAGGGGCTGGCTCTTCAGGAACGGTTGGGGCCTGGTCCAATGTGGAGGTCGCCTCAGTTTCAGGCTCTGTCGGAGCTTCCGGTGCCGGTACGGGAGGTTCCGGTTCCGGCTCAGGTACCCTGACAGCATCCCGATCCGTATCTTCCCAGCCAAAATCCGGGTCAGGTGCTGGTTCCGGTACCTGCTGTGCAATCTGCGGAACGTCCGGTACGGGTCCGGCAGCAGGCAGGGATTCTTCAGGTGTGTCCTGCTTTTCAGGATATTCTTCCGGTACTGACGGCTCCGGTTTGGCTTCGACCACCCCCACCGGCATTTCCGGTGCTTCTTTTTCCGAAACCACAGGGGGTTCCGGCTCCGGAATGACCGGGGTCAGGACCGTGGCAGGCTCATCCGGGACAACCGCCGGTTCAGCGGGCGGCTCCGGTTTTTCCGGAGGCTTCTCAGGAACGGGATCTGCGGGAACCAACGGTTCCGGGGGGGTATATTTCCTGAGCGGCCGGAATTCCGGCGGGCGGGATACCGGTTTCGGGGCGGCAGCCGGTTTCATTGCGTCCGGAATTTCCGCAGATCCGCTTCCGGAAGGAGCGGGCTTTTCCGGTGCGGGTCGGGGCGGTGCCACGGGCGCCGGCTCCGGGACTGGTGCTGCCGGCGGCTCGTCGTCCTGCCGCTCTGCGACCCGGGCCATCCGGGGCACATCCCGGGAACCGGCTCCGAGCAGGGGAGCCGCGCTTCGGATCCGCTCCTCCACCGCGTTGAGCGCATCGAGAAACTCTTCCGGTTTCCAGGCGGCCGGCTGCCCCCGCTCCATCTCCTGCCGGAGGATCCCGGAGAGATGGAACTCGATATCTATCGTGCCGTCGAGGGAAAGGTACTCGGCGATTTTTTCCTCGCTGATCCCCGACGATCTCCAGCGTTCGGCGATCTCCCGTGCCGCCCTGCGCCTGAGGAGGACCCGGTCCACGGTTTTTACCAGTTGGCCGGGGGTCACCGGCTTTGCGACGAACTCATCGACCGCCTGCCGGCACTGTTCCTCCTCCTTTTCGGAGATGCTCTTAGCGGAGAACATCAGGACCGGAACATCCCGGGCCCGGGGATTCTCCCGGATCCGGGCGAGCGTCTCCCACCCGTCCATCGGCTCCATGAGGATATCGAGAATGATGATGTCCGGGACCTGCCGTTCGAGGATATCAAGGCATTCCTCCCCGCTGCATGCCTTCCAGGTCTCGTATTTCTTGTACCGGAAAATGGAAACAAGCCCTTCGACAATGAGATTGCTGTCATCCACGACGAGTATCTTTTCAGCCATCCCAGGGGACCTCCCGGTTGGTACGAAGACCGTTACTATGGGTTACAGCATGATCCGACATAATACTCTTGGAAAATGCGCTGTCCGGAAGAGGCCGGGTTCCGGACGATCCCCTCCGCAGGCCAGCACCGCCATGGGTGAGTATCCTTTTCTCCCTGGAAGAATCCCGGGAAGAGCGGCGTGAGGGGTATTGCGGTCCGGTCTGCTATTCCACCGGAAAGCGGTGTCTTTAACTAAAATCTCGACCGATACCGGCATAGGGTCTCTGTTTCCCGGTTCTCTCGCCCTTTTCCTGGCATTCCTTCTCATTGCTGCCACGGTCACTTGGATACCCCGGTAACGAACGAAACGCTTGCCCGTGAAATGGCGGGCGAGGATGTCCAGCTGGCGTATGCCATTGCCTGGCTGACGGACAGAATGCGGCGGCATCTCCTGCTGCAACCGGGACCGCCCCGGCAGCGACCGCAAAAGCCGCGGTTCTCCCGTTTCTCGCCATCGGAATCATCCTGCCATTCGTCGTTCGGAGAATGTACTGAATCCCTTCCTGACGTCTCCCATCCGGCTGATGGGGCAGCAGCCGGGGCAACTTCTCCGGAGACCGGCATGCACCAACCGATCATTCATTATATAGGAAGCCCAATCCGCTGATATCCCCATCAAGAGAAGGCCCCATGTATTCTGTCCTGTACGTTGATGACGAAGAGGACCTTCTCGAAATAGCAAAGATATTCCTTGAGGAATCCGGAGAATTCCAGGTCAAAATTTCCGTCTCGGCACAAACGGTACTCGATTCCCTGCCGATCCCGACCTTCGATGCAATTGTCTCGGATTATCAGATGCCCGGCATGAACGGTATCGCCTTTCTGAAGGGAGTACGGGAACGGCACGGCGATATCCCGTTTATCCTCTTCACCGGCCGGGGTCGCGAGGAGGTTGTGATTGAGGCCATCAACAACGGTGCGGACTTCTATCTCCAGAAGGGCGGCGACCCGCAGGCCCAGTTTGCCGAGCTCTCGCACAAGATCCGTCAGGCCGTGAGGAGAAAGGAAGCCGAACGATTGCTCCAGGATTCCGAGCGGCGTCTTGCCGATATTATCGATTTTCTTCCCGATGCCACCTTTGCCATTGATCGCACCGGTCATGTGATAGCCTGGAACCATGCCATCGAGCAGATGACTGGTATTCCCTCCAGCGATATGCTGGGCAGGGGGGATTTCGAATATGCCCTGCCCGCGTACGGCAGCCGCCAGCCGATCCTTATCGATATGATCGGGGAGCCTCTGGAAAAGATTGCCGGGATTTATTCCAATGTCCGGCGCGAGGGAAATGCCATTATTGCGGAGAGCGATCGCCCGGTCCTGAGAGGAAGGAAATCCGTGATTCTGATGAAAGCCTGCCTGCTGTATAACCGGGCGGGAGAGGTATCGGGGGCAATCGAATCGATCCGGGACATCACGGAGTACCGGATGGCAGAACATGAGCTCCGGCGGCAGCTGGATCAGCTTGCCGAGAGCGGGCGGACTATCCGGATGAATGAGGAGCGGCTGCGGATGGCACAGATGATCGGCCACACCGGCAGCTGGGAATTCGATATAGCGACCGGGAGGTTCTGGGGTTCGGAAGAAGCGTACCGGATTTTCGGGATCGCCCCGGCCTCCGAGAATATCCTTCCGGAACATCTCGCGAAGACCATTCCCGAATGGGACCGGGTTGACCGGGCACTTCACGAGCTGATAGCAGACAGAAAAGCGTACGATCTCGAATATGTCATTCACCCTGCCGACGGTTCGGAGCCGCGAATCATCCATTCCATCGCGAAGCTGGAACACGATACCGAAGGGAAACCGCTGAAAGTGCTGGGAGTCGTCCAGGACGTTACCGAGTGCAAACGGGCGGAAGACGTGCTACAGGAAAACGGGGAGCGGTACCGGCTTCTCCTGGAAAATTCCCATGACGGGATACTGGTCAACGAGCTGACGCCAAAGGGTCCGGGAAAGTTTCTCGAAGCGAACGATCAGGCATGCCGGATCATCGGAATGACCCGGGATAAGCTGCAGGGAGTGAGTCTTGTTGATCTCGATACGCCGGAGATGAAACGAAGGGCACCTGAGATCGTGCGGGAAATTATGGAAAACAAACGCGCTGTTTTCCAGACCACGTACCGTACCCCGGATGACCGGGAAAAAATAATCGATATCCGGGTCAGTCTTTTCGATCTCAGGGGGCGCCCCACCATGCTGTCAGTCGTCCGCGATATCACCGTTCTCCGGCATGCGGAAGAAGCGCTCCGTCAGGCAAACAAGAAGCTGAGCCTCCTCTCGGGGATCACCCGGCATGATATCAGCAACCAGCTCCTGGCGCTGGATGGTTTTGTTGCGCATCTTCACAAAAAGATTCCCGACCCCTCTTTTAATGATTATTTTACCCGCATACGGGCTATCAGCCGCCGTATCTCTGCCATGATACAGTTCACCCGGGAATACGAGAAGATCGGTATGCAGACCCCGGTCTGGCTGGATCTGCGGGCCCTGGTGAAGGCTGCAGCAGAGAATGTAACGCTCGGGCAGGTCGCGCTGGAGAACGATATCCCTCCCGGAACGGAAATCTACGCGGATCCCCTGATCACCAAGGTTGTCTTCAACCTGATCGAGAATGCCCTGCGTCACGGGGGTGCTGTCACAACGATACGGTTCGCACTTGAGTTCCGGAACGATTCCCCGGTCATTGTCTGCGGGGATAACGGCGTCGGGATCGGGAGCGAATCCAAGGAACAGATCTTCGAACGGGGGTTCGGGAAGAATACCGGCTTCGGATTGTCGCTTTCCCGGGAGATCCTCGACATCACCGGTATCGCGATACGCGAGACCGGAACTCCGGGATCCGGCGCACGGTTCGAGATACTGGTACCCCCTGAGGGATTCCGGTGCAGGGACCCGGAGGAATAATTCTCCTGAAACCATCGTTCCGGTCATTTACCCTCAGGAGACCGAAATCAAACCGGTTTTATTAAGAGATCTGCAATCCGGATCAGGTAGATGTGAAGGACATGGACAAAAAAAAGATCGCTGGGATCGCAGCGGCACTTTTCCTTGGCGCAGTCCTGAACTATATCTGGGCGGTCGTCGCGGACACCTGGGGAATCCCGATCAGCATTGAGTTTGTGATCGTCGCATATTGTCTCCTGGTCATCCTGGTGCCGCTCCGCCTCCCGGAAGTCATCGGGATTGGTATCATTTCAGGACTTCTCACGTTCCTCTCGAATCCCCTGCATGCCATCAGCATCTCGCAGGGGCAGGTCACCCTTGCATCCGGGTTTTCGATGGCGTTCTTCAACCTGGTGAGCGAACCTGTGGGCATCGTCACCTGTTTCTTTGTATTTGCGTTCCTTGCAGGAACGATCCGTGGGGGTGCACCGTTCCCTGCGGCATTGATTGCCACGCTCGCAAGCGGCCTTGCATACCTTGTCATGGTCCTCCTGTTCAATTCCGGGCATATCGCGGCACAGCCGGACTATCCGGCACTGTTTCTTGGAAAAGTCGTGCAGGTTGCGGTCGTGAACGCCATCCTGGTCCAGGGAGTGTTCCTTGCGATCGGGCGGCCGGTCCGGAATTTTTTGGGGACAGCGGATCGGTAATATCCGCGAAAAGAGGAACATTTTCCGGTTTTTCAACCGGGAATTTCCGGATCCCGATCCCCGGCATTTTCCAGAAAATCGTTTCCTTCAGTCTGTATTGTTCCGGGTATCCCTTGAAATGCCCTGTTTTTTCCGGAGCCGTTCTATCATCTCAAGCGCCCTCTGTTTTGCGACCCGCTCGCTGTCGTCGCCGGGCTCCGCCCAGGGCTGCGTGACGTTCCAGGTCAGTTTCCCGCTGAAGGGCGGTTCAGGGAAAGCCCCGGGGTCCGAGAGCATCCGGCCCCGGAATTCGACCGGCTCTTCCTGGATGCAGGACCAGATTGCTTTCTTAAGGACCGGCTCTTCCTGGAACTGGCAGTCAACGAGCATGACCTGTTCACGGACCCGGTCAATATACTCCTGCGGAAGATTGTAGAGGGTCGGGCTCAGGGCATCGGTCCCGATGATCCGCTTCTTCCCGTCAGTCCCGCTATGGAAGAATGCCTTTATCGCATCGCCGGTATGATGGCCGTCCGATTCCGGACCGCCGAGGACAAGGTACCGGATATTCGTATTCGCCACGATATTGCAGACGATCTTCTCGATCCCGATGTTCGCGGTCTGGACCGTTCCGGAGATAGCGGCTCCCGCTTCGACACCGGCCCGGACAAGCCGGACGATCCAGTCCGGGATATTCTCTGCTTCCGTGTTCAGGACAACCGCGACCGCTACCGGCGAGAAATCGTTTCCCCGCAGGTACCTTCCTTGCTCGGGAGGATATTCCGGATGCGGCCTGACCTTGAGCATACCATTCTCCAGGAAACGGGGACGCAGGGCGGGGTTATGGATCTCCGCACCCGCAGGAATCATCGTTGCCCTTGTACCAGCGTTCCTTTATCAGGAACGCGACATGGACAAGCCCGATCATGACCGGGACTTCCACCAGCGGCCCGATGACCGTTGCAAAGGCAACCGCCGATCCGATGCCAAAGACCCCGATGGCAACCGCAATCGCGAGCTCGAAGTTGTTCGAGGCGGCGGTAAAGGAGAGGCTGGTCGCCTTTTTGTAGTTCACGCCGAGACGGAACGCCATCCAGAAGCTGATGAAGAACATCAGGACGAAGTAGAACAGCAGGGGTATAGCGACGCGGACGACATCGAAGGGAACCGTGACGATGTACTCGCCCTTGAGAGCGAACATCACGATGATCGTGAAGAGGAGCGCAATGAGCGTAATCGGCGAAATCTTCGGGATGAACTTCTGCTCGTACCAGTCCCGGGACTTCACCCGCAGGAGGGCATACCGGGTAACAAGTCCCGCAAGGAACGGGATACCGAGATAGATGAAAACGCTGACCGCGATTTCGAGGATCGTGACATTCACGGTGGTACCTTCCGCAATCCCGAGGGCCGCCGGAAGGAGCGTTATGAAGAAATACGCGTACACCGAGTAGAAGAAGACCTGGAAGAGTGAGTTCAGGCCGACAATCGTTGCGCAGTACTCGCAGTCCCCTCCCGCGAGATCGTTCCAGACGATGACCATCGCGATACAGCGTGCGAGGCCGACGAGGATCAGCCCGTACATCAGGAGCGGCTGGNCCCGAAGGAAAAGGACCGCAAGGACGAACATCAGGACCGGGCCGACAATCCAGTTCTGGACCAGCGACAGGCCGAGGACTTTCGTGTCACGGAAGACATTCCTCAGTTCCTCGTACCGCACCTTCGCGAGCGGCGGGTACATCATCAAAATCAGGCCGATTGCAATCGGGATCGAGGTGGTCCCGACCGAGAGGCCGGTGATCAGGACCGGTACGCCGGGCCAGAAGTACCCGATGGCGATACCCGCGGCCATCGCGATGAATATCCAGAGGGTCAGCCAGGTGTCAAGAAACGAGAGGTGTTTTGGTTCTGTCATCAGGAATCAGTCCATTTGGGGAATCCCTGCCATGATTATCCGGGATATCCGGCCCGGGAACGCTCCCTTCATTTTCCCTCGCAGGAACCGTTCTCTTCACCGGATGACTGCCCGCAGCAGGAACCGGAGTCCCCGCCGCAGCCGCACTCGGCGCTGTCCATACTCTTCCCCCGGATTGCGGCAGCGATCATGGCCCAGGCGCACCCGACCCCGCTCTTCACCGCGATCGCCTGCACCGGGCAGTTCAGGGCGCACGCCCCGCATTCCATGCAGTCCGCGGGGCTGACCAGTTCTGCCCTCTCCGTCCCTTCCGCAAACACCCCGTGCGGACAGACTTCGGTACAGCGCCGGCAGTTGATGCACTTTTCCGGGTGGTACTGAAGCGAGTTCTCCAGGTACGAATCGAACATCAGATCGCCCCCATGAGCCGGGCCGCCCCGATGACGATCCCGAGGATGAGTCCGGCTCCCCCGAAGAGGCACATCGCCGGGACATACCGGAAGATCTCTTTTTTCACGCCGGTACGGGAGGTGAACGTCGTTGAACCCGTGAAGTTGAGCGCAAGGTACGCGGTGACCACCGGCATCACGAGCAGCGGGACAAGTGCCGATGCGATCCCTGCGTACAGGGGCAGGTTCGGGCTCCCGCCATAATATACGGCAAACGGAAGGGCAACGAGAAGACCAAGCAAAAATCCCTTCGTGCTGAAATCTTTCGTGGGGATCCAGGGAAGAAGTAGCGGGAAGAGGACGGTTCCTGCAAGGACTGCTGCGATCGCCGCCCCGGCTGCGACCGGTCCTGCGAGCAGGTACAGGACAACTGCAGCAAGGATCAGCGGGAGTGCGACCGCAACAAACTCAACCGGCGTCAGGATGATCCGGTCCCCTGCCGTGAATTCCACCCTCCGCATGGCAGGGGTCGCTTTCCGGGTCCGGAGGTATTCGGGAAGGTCGCGGGACCGGACCGGGCCGTACTCCACGTGGAACCCGGTGTATTTCTGGACTTCGTGGGCAGAGACCCCGGGAGCGCCCAGCTGGGGAAGGACCAGTTTCCGGTGGCTGACAACGGATGCAAGGCCGGTGACTGCTACCCTGCGGATCAGTTCCCCGGTCCCGAAGGTTCCCTTGCCTGCCGCGCACCAGACGTTGACCCCTTTGGTATCAAGGACGAGAATGTACGCATCGGTTCCCGCAAGTGCGGAACGCACCGCATCGAAGCTGAGCGTGTAGTTCGCGGTCACGATAACCGGGGATTCGTGCGTGGGGCTGCCGAGCCGGTACAGGCCGGGCATAACCAGGTGGCCCATGCGTCGCATGCCCCACCGGGCCTTGAAGTGATCGATCGTATCAGCGAAGGTGATCGTGCCGGTCGTCTCCCGGATTTCCTGCACTTCCCGGGGAGCACCTGAAGAGCAACTGCACGAACATTGTTCCGATCCCATAGCATTCCTCTACTTCAAATTTTGTTGAATTTTCATACGTGGAGCCGGTTGATATATCTTGGCATTTCAGGTTAATTTGAAATGCCGGGCATACCTCACCGGTGCGAGAGGACATCACGGCCCAATTACCCGGAGCATTCCCTCACCCCAGTATCGCATTGAACAGGTACCCGGTCAGGACGAACGATACGAACAGGATTCCCGCAAAGAGTGCGAGAAGCCGGATCTTAATCACTTTCCGGAGGATGATCATTTCCGGTAAGGAGAGCCCGATCACGGCCATCATGAACGCGAGCGCCGTTCCCATCGCCATACCTTTCGCGGTCAGGACTTCCATGATCGGGATCATCCCGGCAGCATTGGAGTAAAGCGGGATACCGACAAGAACCGCGATCGGGACCGCAAGGGGGTTATCCGGTCCCGCGATATTGACCAGGAAATCCGCCGGGGCGTACCCGTGGATGACCGCTCCGATACCGATTCCTAACAGGATGAACGGCAGGACTTTGAGGGTGATGCTCTTTGACTCGCTGACCCCGTACTCCGCCCGTTCCCGCCAGGTCATCTCTTTCTCGGCCGCGTCAGGGATTTTGCACTTGTACACGAATTCCTCGACGTGCTTCTCCATGTGGAGCCTGCCGATGATGATACCGGCGACAATCGCGATGATGAGTCCCGATACGATGTAGATGAGCGCAATCTGCCAGCCGAACATCGCGAGGAGCATCGCTGCCGCAACTTCGTTGATGAGCGGCGACGCAATCAGGAACGAGAACGTGATCCCGAGAGGAACCCCGGACTCGACAAACCCGATGAAGAGCGGGACAGCAGAACACGAACAGAACGGTGTCGGGATGCCGAAGAGGGCGGCAAGCACGTTCCCGATCCCCTCGGTCCGGCCGCCGACCCACTTTTTCACCTTCTGCGGGGTGATGAACGTCCGCACAATGGCGACCGCAAAGACGATGACTGCAAGGAGCAGCGTGACCTTGATCGAGTCGTAGATGAAGAAGTTCACCGAAGACCCGAGCGGGGTGTTCTGCCCGATCCCGATGACCGAGTAGGTCACCCAGTCAGCAAACAGCTGGAGATAATCCTGCATGGTGGTGGACTCCGGTTACTGGTTTTCCGGTTTTGTTCCCTCGCGGGATCCTGCCCGGTCCAGGATGGTTTTCACGACGAGTTCGATCTCCGGGAACCGGACGTCGTCCATTCCCTTCTTCTCGATGCCGAGATCGGTCGCTACGATGTGGATATGCGGGGGACAATTTGTAGCCGCGAGTTTCTTCGTTGCGCAACAGTCGGTGCAGCCGTCAAGGACGATCACCATCTCCGCGTCCCGGACCTCGGCTTCAAGCGTCCCTGCGGACTGCTTGGCATGGACCCAGGTGTACTGCCCCGGTTTTCTCTGGAGGAGCAGCATCGCTGCCTGGGTCGTGAGTTTCCCGGTATTTGATATACCGGAACAGGTCACAAGGACGTTTGTCACGTGGTTCTCCCTCCCGCTCGGTCCATCATCATTGTCCTCTGTTTTCTGTCAGTGCCCGCCGCAGCTGCAATCGCTTCCGCAGGATTTTGTCCCGGGTGACGGTGCAGCGCTGCCGTTCCGGCCTTCGCCTTTCCAGCAGGCGGAGACGACTTTCTCGATATCCGCGTCCGTGTACTTCCGGGACGGGCCTTTCCCGATTCCCATCCCGGTCAGGACAAGGGACTGGCCGATCTTCACATTATGAGCCTCGGCAATTTTCTTTGCACAGAGCATCGGGCAGCCGTCAAGAACCACGATCTCATCGGCGTTCTTCACGTTGTCCATCAGGCTCTCTGCCCCGGTCGCAAGGAGTGCGGAACAGGCGATGTTCCCGTAACCTTCTTCGGTGAGCTGGATTGCAGCAAGGTTCGTTATCTGTCCGACATTCGCCTGCCCTGCGCAGGGAAAGATGATCCGTTTCGGCTGGTTCGCGCCGCAGGTGCATGAGGTTTTTTCTGTCATTTCAGGTACTCCGTAAGCATCCGTTTGATCTCGTTCACGTCAGGGATTCTCCCTTCCGACCGTACTTCCCCGTTGATTGCAAGCGCCGGAGGAAGCATGACGCCTCTCCCGACGATTGCAGCGATGTCCTCCACTTTGACGATTTCTGCCTGCATCCCGAGGTCTTTTACCGCCTGTTGAGCATTCTCAAAGAGCCGTTTGCATTTTGCACAGCCGGTCCCAAGGACTTCTACTTTCGTCATCTTTGGCATCCTCCGTTTTTCTACTGCCCCGGTTTCGTGTTCCGGTACACTTCCATGACGGCGACCGCGTATGCAGATTCAGCAGCCGGGGGAACGTAGTTACAGGCTTTCACCCGCTTCATAAGAGCAGAGCAAATCTCATTCTCTCCCGACAGGCCTTCAGACTGTACCTGGGCGATGCACGCGTCAAGCATGGAGAGCCCGACCGGGTGCCCGTTGATCGTTACCTGCCGGATACGCCGGAGCGCTTCCGCCGCACAGCATGGTTTTTCGTTGCCGTTCATGATTTTCCACCGGAACACCGATCAATTCAAATTTTGTTGAAATAGCATACACTTGGGAAGGTTATATATCTTTTCATTTCAGATTAATTTGAAATGAAACGTGGGGGCTCGTGCTGTTGCGGGGAGAAACCGGAGATGGAGATCCCCGAGCAGATCCAGAAAGACTTAGAGGAGATCGGGGGATTTGACGCGCTGGAAGAGAAGATTCCCGGCGATGACGATCTCAAAGAGACCAGCCGTGCCTACCATGCACTCTCCGATCCGATCCGGCTCAGAATTGTTTACCTGATACGGGACCAGCCCCTCTGCGTCTGCGTCATCAACCGGTTCATGCAGCTCTCCGGGTCGAAACTCTCCTACCACCTCAATATCCTCAAGGAGTGCGGGATTGTGACGGGCGAGTACCACGGCAACTGGATCATCTATTCCCTGACCGAAAAGGGACGGGAATACCTGAAATAACCGGTATCAGGGGCGGGTTCCACCGGGTTTTGTGCCGCTGACCAGGAAAAATGTCAGCGAACTGAAGAACCGCCCTGCCTTCTCTGCCGCCGCATGTCCCTCCACCCACTCGTCCGCTTCCCGTGAGCGGATGATCCCCGCTTTTTTCGCGAGCGCCGTTGTGGTGTCCAGGTCAAAGATCCGTTTCGCAAGAGGGAGACTATTGACAACGAGCGTTACCGGAACAACTTCGATGTCTTTGAGCCCTGCGGCATGGAATGCTGGAGAGACGTTCCTCCCCACCCAGCCGTTCGGGATATGGTCACACCAGAAGTTCAGGATCTTCCGGGTAACGTCCCGGTTGCCGGGATAAATCGCAAAGGTCTCCCAGTCCGGCTCAAAGGAGACCAGCCTCCCACCATCCCTGGTGACCCGTGCCATCTCGCGTATGACTGCAGCAGGGTCGTGGGTGTGCTGGAGGACCCGGTCGGTCCGTACTGCATCAAAGGTTGCGTCCGGGAACGCCAGGTATCCCGCGTCACAGAGGAGAAAGCCGGGATCCGTCCCTGCCGGGTACTCCCGCGCCCGGGCCGAGGCAAGCATCGTGCTGCTCACGTCAATCCCGACAACCCGGCCGTCCGGTCCCGCAAGCTCTGCCATGTTTGCGGCATCAACCCCGTTGCCGCACCCGATCTCCAGGACCCGTGCGCCGGGACGGATCGCGAGCCTCCGGTAACTCTCGCGTTTACATTCCCGGAAGAAGGGAATCGAGTGGATCAGGTCAAGGTACGAGACAAAGGAACCGGTGTCACCGGCACCATCGACTGCGGCAAATCCGGAAGCAAAGAAGTCCATGCTGATCACGATCGTTTGTCAGCCTTAGAGGTTGTTGTTCTCGGAATTTCAAAATTTTGGGGATACCGGTTCCCCCGGGAAAGGTACTCCGGCACCCGGTTCCTGCCGGAATTACCGGAACGCGAGGGAGAAGAAGTAGATCCCGATTGCGATGATTAGAATCCCGATGATCCGGTCGGCGACCTCCCCGCTGATCCGTGCGCGTTCCTTGATTGTTTTCCCTACGGCTCCCCCGATGGAACTGATGACGATGAGCGGGATCGAGAGCCCGACAGCATAGACCAGGATCGTGAAAAATCCCTGGACCATGTTCTGGTACAGCGCGATATATGTGAGCACGATAATCAGCATCGGAGCTCCCCGCCCGACCGTGATCGCACCGAACGAAAGGCCGAGGAGGAATGCCCCGGCCGCCGTGTACGATGTCGGCACCCGGAAGAAGTTGAAGATGCTCCGGATCGGCGGCTTGTAGAGATGCAGGAGCTGGAACCCCATCAGGACCAGAAGGACGCCGCCAAGCGCCCATGCTATCGTGCCGTTCAGGAAGAGCAGGTATTTCCCGATGAATCCGGCAATCACCCCGAGCGGGAGGAGGACGAGGATTGTCCCGGCACAGAACGCAAGGGTGAGCTGCAGGATCGCCCGCAGGGAGAGTTTTGTCTCCCCGCTGGTGAGGTACCCGATCAGGCCGAGGCATAAGACGCTGTTGCAGGGGCATATCCCGGCGATAAGGCCGAAGATGAAGATTCCCGCAAGGGACGGATCAAAGGCAGCCATTCAGGATTTCCTTCCGGAAATTCCGGTTATTCCCCGCCCCAAATCATCGGGCCCATCACGTCCCGGACGGCATCGCTCAGGTTCTCGACCCTGGTCAGCGCGAGGCAGCAGATTTTTCCGTTCTTTCCCCAGCTGATCAGGGCGAACTTCTCCCCGGGACCTATCCCGATCTTTTCCCTGACATCCTTGGGGAGCACCATCTGGCCCCGCTCGTCAATCGAGAGGACCGCCTCCATCCGGCACACGGCATCCGGGCCGCATCTGCACACTGCGGTCTCCAGATTTCCGGTAACCCGGATCTCCTTTTTTCCGGTCATCGTAATGATCGCTGGGCGTTCTATCATGAAATATCTTTTCAGAAAAATCAGAAAAATCAGTAAATGGAAAAGGATCCGGTGGTCCGGGATCTCAGATCCTGCAGGAGGAAGCCAGCCGTACCCGGACGGGATCCCCTGTGGCCCGGTGGAGAAATTGTTCCGGGCAGCCCGGGCAACCTGTACCCCTTTTTCCGGATCTCCTGAGAGAAAAAGAGAATAAAGAAAGATCCCGGAAACGGGTGTCCTGCTGCCTAGAACAGTGACCTGACGGAAACCGTTAAATTACCCGGGATGCATCCATTCACTGGGTAAATAACGAATTTCTCCGGTCTGCGTCAGGATCGGATGTCCCGAACCGGGCCGGGGATCGTACGTGCACTGCAGGAATTGGGAAAACACATGGGGGAATGAGCGTTCTCTCCGCGTTTCCCTGCCCCCGTCATGAGATCCGCTGGAAGATTATGAATACCCCTCCCGATGGCAAGGATGGAGCGCAGGCCTCCCCGGACGTACCGGAGCCGTCCCTCCGGAAGAGCGATATGGCCGGACCCGTTACCGCATTCCGGAAAGCCGCATTGTTCATCGCCCTGATCCTTCTGACGGCTCTTCTGTATGGTGCCGGCATCTATTTCCCGCAGGCGCCGAATATCGGGAAATTCTTTGCAACCTCCCTCGCGGTCACGGTCATTTATGGCATGTTCGGGCTTGCACCGGGAACCCTGATGCTCCGGCAGATAACGGACGACAAAATCCGGTATACCGCCGGAAAGGCCCTCTCGGTTATCGGGTTCCTGCTCGTCATCGGCGTTGCGATCCAGATCTGGATCCCTGACCCCGGGACGCTCATCATCTCGTTCGGCCTGATCGGTGCGGGGGTTGCGATTGCCCTGCAGGATGTCTTTCGGAATCTTGCCGGAAGTATCATAATTGTCCTGAACCGGACGTATACCATCGGAGACCGGGTCGAGATCGACGGGAATTCCGGCGATGTGATGGACATCGGTCTCATGACCACCACGCTGATGGAGATCGGGGGGTGGGTGAACGGCGATCAGGCTACCGGAAGGCTCGTGATTATCCCGAACGGAAAAGCGATCAACACCCCGATCCACAATTACGAAAAGGATCACAGTTTTATCTGGGACGAGATTCACATCCCGGTCAGCTATGACAGCGACTGGCGACGGGCAACGGAGATCATACTCTCCATCGTAAAGCCGCTGGTGAACGATGCGACCCGGCAGGCCGAGATCGAGATCGAGCAGCTGGGGGAAAAATATTATCTCCCCCGCAGGGATATCGAGCCGGCGGTGTATCTCAACCTGACCGACAACTGGGTCTCCCTGTCTGTCCGGTATGTTGTCAATGTGCGGAACCGGCGGATCTTACGGTCAAAGATCAGCCGGACCATTCTGGAGGAGTTCGAGAAAGACGAACATATCACGATTGCATCAGAGACAGAGACCGTGACGGTTATCCCGAAAAAACCGGCAGCATAGGTAAATCCGGTAGTACGGCATGTTTCCCGATGCATCCCGCTACCGTACACACGACAGAGCCGATGTGTAGATGAATGGAACATAAACCGTTTATTATTTCACGACATCTTTGAACACGTTGGCAACCGGGGTTTCCGGAAAAAAGAAAACCGGGGGATCGATTGTGGTTCAGAATAATTTCACCGTTCTGGTCATCCTGCTTTTTTCCGTATTCGCGATAGTCGTCGTTCCTGCCGGATGCTCTGTTCCGCCTCCGCCCCCGGCCGCGGTCCCGGTATGGTCTGATAGTCCCGGAACTGCCAGCTGGATACTGGTGGACTGTTCCCGGAATTGCAGTTATATCGCCGCCGCCACCCATAACGGCAATGTTATCAGGCTGTACAGCCGTACCGGGACAATCCTCTGGACATACCGTGCTGACAGCAATGTCCGTGATGTCAAGATTGCCGGCGACGGCGAAACGGTGGTGGCCGGCATCTTTGGAGGGGACATCCTCTGTTTCAACCGGACCGGAACCAGACTCTGGAAATATTCGATGAGATCCGAGTCCCTCCCCCTGGTCGCGATCTCGGACGACGGGAGCCGGGTGTTTGCCTCAGGCGGTTCGGATCTGTATTTTTTTGACCGGAACGGAACCCTGCTCAGCCGGTATAGGGAAAGCGGTTCGATCTGGGCAGTCGCACTATCGGGAGACGGCACGCTCGGTACTGCGGGGTCGAATTTTCACAAATTTGAACTCCTTGCCCTGCATCCGAACGGCACCCTGGTCCTGGATTATCCATCGGGTCCGTATTCGAACAGCGTCGCTGTCTCACAGGACGGATCGGTCATCGTCGCCGAGGATTACAAGACCGTGTATTACTTTGGCGAAAACAGGTCTCTTCTCTGGAATTTCACGCGACATGCCACCTATACGCAGGTCGCCGTTTCTGCCGATGGCGAATATGTGGCCTCGGGGTCCCAGTATTATCTCCGGTATTTCAACCGTACCGGGGATCTTCTCTGGACCCACAAGGATTCGGGGATTGTGAAAGTCGCAGTCACCGGATCCGGGGATATGGTTTTTGCCGGTGGGAGCGGGGGTCTGTACCTGTTCGATCGCACGGGACACGCCCTCTGGAGATACAACCAGTCTGCCGCAACGGTATCTGCAGCGCAGAACGGGGAGTATTTCGCGGCAGGAACCGCGTCTGAGGTCCTGTTCTTCAACCGGGACGGATCGGCGACGCCTCCTCCTGATCCGGTGGATACGCCGGAGAGCGTCACTACTACGGTACCTGCCCCCACGGAAACCCTGCCGACTGCCGCATCCCCGGTATCTGGTCCCGGTATTCTGGCTGCAACAGGCTGTGCCTGCGGGATAATCTTTTTCCGGAAAAGGCGGGGAAGATAGCGAGGGGTTGCAGGTTTTCTGCGGAAACCCGGCTTGTTTCAGCCAGCCGGACCTTTGGTGCCCGGTCCGGTTTCAACGGGTGCCGGGATTCAGATCCTACAGGTATATTAAGATCCTCAAACAATAGTAGTAACTGATATTTTGAATATCAAGATTTCAGATGATCCAAATGGATTTGATTGAAGAACTGAATGAAAACCTTGTCGAGTTCTTCGACCGGTTCACCTCGTGGGAGAACTCCGTTATCCAGCAGAGTTCGCTGACCCTTGCGGGAGCCCATGCGATCGAGAAGCTGGGCCAGGACGGCAGCATGAGCATGAAAGATCTCTCGAAAGCGCTGGGGGTGACCACCGGGACAATCACGGTAACCGTCGACCGTCTCGAAAAGGGGGGGTTTGCCCTGCGTGACCGTTCCGAGAGCGACAGGAGATCGTACATCATCCACCTTACCGAAAAGGGGAAAAAAGCATTCTCGGATCATCACAGCCATCACCTGAACCTGTCAGATGAGATCGCGTCCGCCCTCACGGAGGGGGAGGTGCGGGATCTCGTGAGGATACTCGAAAAGATCAACGGAACTATTTAAGGTCGGATTATGGACGAACCAGAGGAACATGCTGAACGTAGCGGGAGCTGTCGCGAAAATTCCTGTGCAGGCGATACCTGCGGGTGCGGGCACGACTTATCCCGTGAAGAAAGCAAAGTCAGGGAATATGCCATCCTGGGTGCAGCCGGTGTTCTGCTCGCAGGTGCACTAACAGGCGAATACCTTGGTTTTCCACCGGTTGCGGTGAGCATCCTTGCGATCCTTTCGGCGCTCTGCACCGGGATCCCGATCATTGTCAGTTCCGTACAGGGACTGATCCGGGGAAGGCAGAATGTCTGCGAGCTCGCAGGAATTGCGATCGTTGCTGCGATACTCATCGGCGAGTATACGACTGCGGCAGAGGTGGGGCTGATCCTCTCCATCGGCGAAATCGCCGAAGAGTATGCCTACCGGAAATCAAGGAGGGAGATCGAGAAGATCGCGGCCCTGCATCCGGACCACGGCCTGGTGGAGAAGGACGGCAGCCTCACGGAAGTTCCGGTCGACGATATCGGGATCGGGGATGTCGTCCTTGTCCGGCCCGGGGATGTGATTCCCTCTGACGGTGTTGTTATCAGCGGTTCGACGTCGGTGGACGAATCCTGCCTGACGGGCGAGAGCGTCCCGCGGGAAAAGGGGGCGGGCGACGCTGTCTATTCGGGTTCGATCAACACCAACGGTGCGGTCCGCGTCAGGGTCTCGAAGAGGAACCGGGATTCGACCTATTCGCGGATCATCGGGTTCGTCCGGGAAGCGGAAAGCAGGCGGCCGCCGACGTATCCGTTCATCGACCGATTGGCATCGGTCTATACCCCGCTGACGCTTGCGGTAACTGCACTCGTCTGGGTGGTTACGGGAAGTATCGAGCGGGCGATAACCATCCTGATCGTTGCGTGCCCGTGCGCCCTGCTTCTCTCAACCCCTTCGGCGGTGATCTCCGCGATCGGTGCGGGTGCACGGCGCGGGATTCTGATCAAGAGCGGGCTGTACCTGGAGGAAGCGGGAAAAGCCGATACCGTTCTGTTCGATAAGACCGGGACGCTGACCTCCGGGATGATGAGCGTGACCTCGCTCAGGACATTCGGGAATTATGATGCGGGGTCGGTGACGGCCCTTGCCGCTGCGGCAGAGTGCGGTTCGGAGCATCCGGCTGCAAAGGCGATACGGAGATATGCGGAGGAGACCGGGGTCGAAGTCGCCGGGTGCGAAAAGACGAACAGCAGGCCCGGCCTCGGGATAGGAGCTGAATCCGGTTCAGGTACCGTTCTCGTGGGAAATGCCAGGTTCCTGAGAGAATCGGGCGTGACAATTCCTGCGGGGGCAGAATCGGAAGCTGAACTTCTTTTACGGGCAGGAGCGAGTCCGGTCTTTGTCTCGCTGGAGGGTGCGGTGATCGGGATGTTCTCCCTGGAAGATACGGTCCGCGACGAGTCGGGGATGGTGATTTCCGGCCTGAAAGAGTCCGGGATATCCTGCATCTCCATTGTTTCCGGCGACAGGAAAGAGGTTGCCGAACGGGTGGCCGATGCCTGCGGAATCGACCGGGCGAATGTCTGTCCGGGTGTTGCACCGGGAGAGAAGAAGGCGGTTGTTGAGCGTTTCCAGTCGGAGGGCAGAACGATCTGTTTTGTCGGTGACGGGGTGAACGACGCCCCCGCGCTTGCGCAGGCGAATGTCGGCGTGGCGATGGGTTCCCGGGAGAATACCGTCGCGATTGAGACGTCCCACGTCGTCCTGCTCCGGGACGATCTCCGGTTGTTGTCGGGCTTCCTGCGGCTTGGCAGGATAACGGCCCGGACGATCCGGGTGAACGTTGCCTTTGCGCTGGGGTTCACGTTTCTTCTGATGGCGCTGGCTTTTTCCGGCTTCGTCCATCCGGCGGGAGGAGCGATCGGCCACCAGGTCGCGGTTCTTGCAGTACTGGGGAACTCGGCGCTGATTCCGGTCTGGATTGAGAGGAGCGGTTAACCCGGGGTATCCCGGATTTATGTTCTGAAGGCTGTGGCAGTTCCCTCGCTTTTTTGGAGGGGATGGGTATTCATTGATGGTCCGGTGATCTCAGCGAATCCATGCGGGGGTTGGTGGCCGGGCCCGGACCTCTGCCCGGGCGCCGGACAAAAAACTGGATTCCGGACACCCTTCCGATCAGCAAAATGCCTTTCTAGCGTGACATCGATTAGGGTACAGGTACACGCTATGGCAGCCGAAGCAGTATCCCTCAATACCGTTCTTGAGTATGTGGATAAGCTCGATATCGAAGATCAGCAGTACCTCCAGGAGATCATCCAGCGTAGGCTGATCGATGCAAAACGCTCTGCAATTGTCACGAGGGCGAAGCAGGCGAAGGTAAACGTGCGGAAAAATAAAAGCCGGAGCGGGACTGCAAAGGAGCTTCTGGCGGATCTGAATGGTTGAACTCATCTGGGACGAGCGGTTCAAAAAGATTTACCGGAAGTGGGGCCGCCTGCATCCGGATCTTACATCGCAGTTTGCAAAGAGAATCGTTCAGTTCGAGAAAGATCCGTTTCATCCCTCCCTGAAAAACCATTCCCTGAGCGGGGTAATGAAAGGGCTCTGGGCGTTCAGGATAACGTATGAGCACCGTGTTGTTTTCGATTTTTTTGATGAGGGCAGGACTCAGGTTGTCCTCATCGATATCGGTTCACACGAAGAAGTGTATTGATCCCTTCACGATTTTCCGGTCAGTTCGGTTTCGTTCCGAATTTTCATCTGATGAGTTGGTTCCGGGAATTTTTCGTGGGTGGGCAGAGAAACGAGCTCTCGAATCCGCACGAAGTGTGGCCTCACAGTGTTGGAAGGAATGAGTATTCATCGATCTGATTGTCCGGAGACCTCAGCGGATCCTCCTGGAGTCAGTCCCGCTATGAAGGACGATCGGGGATATCCTTTTTCAATCGAAACAAGATACTGTAATAAATAAATATACGAAAAAAATTGAAAGAAATATATTCCAGATTCACCTGTTAACCATATGAGGACTGAAGAAGAAGAGGAACATGATGAAATCAGCGGGTATTATTCGGTTCAGTCGGAGTTCCAAAGGAAGTGCCTGTTTTTCATCTGAGTTTTTCCAGGCCGATGGGGGGGGTAGGGAGGGGTCGCACGCTTTCTGGCGGACCCCCCCTGAGGGGTCCCGGAGGGGTCCCGGAGGGGTCCCGGGTTTTTGGAGAGGGGGGGGTCTCAATGGTCTGACTTAGTATCCGTGTACCTTGCTGTGCCGGATCTCAGCGGATCAGTGGGAATGAGGCGTCCGTGCTCGTCCCTCCGCCCGGCCGCTAGAATAGATCCAAATTATAATATGAGATTATTACATTAAAATGATACTGGGATCTCATGCCATCATCGGCGATAATAAATGATAAAATTGTTATTGGTCCTGCCATTTCTCAAAAAGAATGGATAAAATTAAGAAGACAGCATAAAAAGGGGCTACCAGTTAAAATGCGTTGTTGTGGAGCTCCAGGTCACCTTCGAAATTCTAAAAATGGAGTCCAACATTTTTATCATGCAAAAAAAGGAATTTGCAATTGGAAACCTGAGACCACAGAACACTTAATTTTAAAAGATAAAATCTATAAAATTTGCAGTAATGAGGGTTGGGACACTCAAATTGAATATCCATCAAAAGATCACAATTGGATATCAGATATTTTTGCAGAAAAAGGTGATAGAAGAGTAGTTTTCGAAGTTCAGATTAGTAATCTACCTCTTAATGTGTTGAAAGACCGAAATAAAAAATATGTTGATGAAGGAATCGATGCTTATTGGTTGTTGAATAATTATTTAGGAAAATCAGATGTTCTTCAGGCCGAATTCTCTAATTTCTTTAACAAAGAAGATATCAATCCAAAATATCCAATAAAAATTGATAACTCAATTTTTCTTGCAAACTGCGAAATTGAATTTTTCTTTTTAAAAAAAATTCAAACAATTGGATTAAATGTCCAGGAGATGTCTCTTTACACAAATGACAAGACCAAAGTTCCATTTAAAAAATGGGTTAAACAAGTGCTGAATGGAGACTATTCAAATTATCTGAAAGAAAAAGTATCGTATTATAAACAAAAATATCAATTAAAAAAACAGGTTTTAAAATATATCTCCCAATTCAATGAATTTCATTGGAAAATAATTCAAGAAAGAAATGTTTATAGAAATGATCTAGATCGATACCGACGAAATTACTATGGGGACCTCGCAAAAAAACAGGATCCTAGAATAGATAAACAATTTGCTGATGCTTATCTGGAAGCAAAGAACATTGAAGATATGTACCTATATTTAATCTCCTTTAACGGGGGTCTTTTCACCAAAAGGGAAAACGCAAGAACCTTAAAAGAAGAATTATTTTTTTCTTTGGAAAAAAGGGCACTCATCAAAAAAATGAATAATTCTGCACTCTCTTTAATTAACCAAGAATTAGTTTTTCTGTCAAAAATTGAAGAATTAAAAACGACTCTTGACTCCTTATTCCCCCTACATCGTATGGGAAGTCAAGACTCAAAAGATAATAGGAAAATAATTGTCAGTGAAAAACCATGTTTCGATAATACTAACTGGGTGAAATTTTTCTGTTCTATAAAAGTGAATTCTAATTGGTTAACTGACTCTCATGGGGAAAAATACCAAGTGGTCCCAGGTTTGGAATCAGAAATGCCACTAGCATCAGCAAAAGAATTTGAACAGAGTGGATTTGGGAAAATCATTGGGTCATAGAAAATTAAACGATCTCACTCTGTTGTATAACTCCCCATAAAATAAAAACAACTTTTCATACAGAGATTAATTCTCCCAAAACCAAGAAAAATGCCCCAGCCCGGATTTGAACCGGGGACAACTAGATCTTCAGTCTAGCGCTCTCCCAGTCTGAGCTACTAGGGCAGGGTAATAGTGTAGGATGCAGGGACTATTAAACTCTGCGCTCCGGGCCGAAGGGGGAATGGTATTTGTACCGGGACGTGCAGTACTGTGCAATGACGTCTCCCGATCCGAGCGAGGCCGGGGAGCAGTCGGGCCTTCCTGCCGCAATCAGGGCCCGGACAGCATCCGTCCTCCACTTCACGCACAACGACCTCGACGCCGTGGGTGCGGACGCCATCCACCGCAGGAAGTATGGCGAGGTCTTCACGATCTTCTGTTCGGTCGGGAAGTTTTCCGATATCTTCTCCTTTGTCGCGAATGCGCCCGGGAACGGGGACGCGATCTCCATCAGCGACCTCGGGTTCCAGAAGGCGGTCGTCCCGCTTCTCAAAAAAGCCCGGGCGAACGGCTGGAAGATCGAGTGGCGGGACCACCACCGCTGGACCGGGGAAGAGCTTGCGACCGCCCGGGAGAACGTGGATTACCTGGACGTTGACACGCAGACCTGCGGGACCGGGATCGTCGCCCGGGACCTGCTGCCGGAAGACCCGGTCGCAAAGGAAGTTGCGAGGGTCGTCTGCGACTACGACCTCTGGAAGCACGAAGACCCCCGTTCTGCGGTCCTCGGCCAGATCCTCCAGCGCAGGAAGAACCGGGAGTACGTCCGGGACTGCCTCGCCAAAGGCGTCTTCGAGGACGATTACATCCGCAGGGAATACAACCAGATCCAGAAAGAGATGCACGGCATCTTCCGGAGGAGCAGGCGCCATGCGACCATCACGGACGGGAAGTACCGGATCCTCTTCGCCCCGATGTACGGGTACCCGAGCGAGACCGCGGCCTACCTGAGAAAAGAGTTCAAATCCCAGATAGAAGTCCTCGTCTCTCCGGACGGCAAGTTCTCGCTCCGGTCCGTCCCGCCCATCTCCCACATCCTTGCCCGGAACTTCAACGGCGGCGGCCACCCGAATGCTGCGGGCGGCTCCTTCCCGTTCACCTTCACGGACCGGCTCCTCTTCTGGGCGCTCAAGCGCAGCCGGCACTTCGAGCCGTTCATCGCGGCCACGGAGAAGACCGACGCATAATTCCAGTCTGGTCCTCCGCTATCCGGAGCTCTCTCTTTTTCCCGGAATCACGGAACCACCGGAGTATCCTCTTCCCACTGCCCATCCCATATCGCAATTCAAGGAAGACATGGGAAGACGGGGGTAATGAGAAAGAACGATATTCCGGAAGACAATACTCTTCGCAGGGCCAGGGGTCCGGGTTGGCTGAAGAGGAAATGAAGTTCGCTGGTATCTGCATAATCGTCGTTCTTGCTGCCGTCTGGGTCATTGCGGGATGCACATCCCCCTTAGTGCCGCCGGAACAATACGGGACTCCCGATCCCTCGCTCAATCCCCCGCAGGGTTTCGCTGAATACGGGGGCGGCACCGGGTGGAATGTCAGCGGGGTGGAAACGGAGATCCAGCCTGACGGAAAGATCGTCATCCTGGGGCATATCAGGAACAATACGCAGGAAAATCTCCTCCTTGCACGGTACACCCCGGAAGGTACGCTGGACAAGGGATTCGGAACCGATGGCATCGTCACTTATCCAGGGGATGGCAGGACACGGGGCCTCGGCCTCGCACTCCAGCCTGACGGGAAGATTGTAGCCACCGGGTATACCTGGCGGGGCAGCCAGCGGGACGTTCTCCTGCTCCGGTACCTTGCGAACGGAACCCTGGATCCGGCGTTCGGTACCGGTGGGGTTGTTACGTGGAGTTCGCAGGGTTCGGGAACCGATATCGGGTTTGGTGTCGCAGTACGGGGAGACGGGGATATCCTCGTCGCCGGGGAAAGTGCGAACAGTACCAGCCAGGACACCCTCGTTCTCGCGTATACTCCCGATGGAGCACTCGATACGAGGTTCGGGGATGGCGGCATTGTCATTTCCGGTGGACCGGGCCTTGACCGTGGCTTTGCGATTGCCATCCAGCCGGACAACAAAACGATCGTTGCAGGAAGCGCAGCCGTAAACAGCACGATGGAAGTGTCTCTCCTCCGGCTGAACCAGGATGGAACGCCTGACCCAACCTTCGGGTCCGGGGGTTCTGTTCTTTTCAGCGAGGGGGGCACATCCCCGGATTATGGGAACTGTGTCACGGTCGGGTCTGACGGAAAGATTCTCGTCAGCGGTGCTGCCTCGGATGGCAGGTCATTCGGCCTTCTCCTCCTGCGCTATCTTCCCGATGGAACTCCTGACAGAACGTTTGGCACCGGGGGAGCGGCAGTGTTCCGGAATACCGGCAGCAACGATATGTATGGGTATTCCCACGCGGTCCAGCCTGATGGGAAGATTGTCGTCACCGGTTACACGCAGAACGGCACAGCGGTTGACCTTCTCCTGGCCCGGCTGAATACTGCAGGGAGTCCCGACCCGGCGTTTGGAATCGGGGGAAGGATGATCTGGAACGGCCCGGGCAACGGCACGGATTATGGAAACGATGTTGCGCTGCAGTCGGATGGGAGAATTGTTGTGACTGGTTTCAGCACGAACGGGCCGGAAGAGGATATGCTGGTCGTCCGGTTTCTTCCGTGAACGGGGGGTACGCTGGAAGAGCAGAATCTGACGGCTTTCACGCAAGATCCGATACAGATCACGGCCTGACGATCCGGTAGTCCGCTTTCACT
>JGI24730J26740_1000154_pt1 | contig 62313 bp, 55 predicted proteins | sample EPASupsiteSAE347_FD_26740 | JGI IMG/M metagenome (IMG submission 26740)
ATACGGAGAGCGAGAAGGCTGTAAATCGTTCGGCATGTTGGCGTATATCCGCCTTCGAGTTTGTGCTCGATAAAAGTATCGCGGAGAACTTTCGTCGCCTTGTTTGTCGGGGCGGTGAAGATGAGCTTGCTCTTGATCTGATTCATCAGGGCGCGGATGGTGTATGTCTTGCCTGTTCCGGCGGGGCCGGAGAGGACGAAAAAGCGAGACTTGTTCCGCGGACTGAGAAAGTCGATCATCGCCTGGCAGGCGGCGGCTTGTTCGTCGTTGAGGTTCACTTAATCCTCCCTTGTCGTTGAGCTTTACGAAGTTTTCGTTGGTTTAAAGCTTGAGGGATTGGTCTAAAATTACCTTGGAAAAGTTTAAAGGTAGGCCGAAAGTAAGAGGAAATAATAAAAGGTATAGATGCTAAACTACTATAATTCTTGCTCATTTGATTGCTCCATTATGTTCAGGGTGAGGGAGAAGTAACTCTTTCTTCGGTGTTGATCTCTGCAACCAACCTTTTGCCCAAGGCCCATCTTCATAACTAGGCCCATCTTGAGGGGTATAACACTGTCGATAAACTTCCTGCTTTGCAATCAGTCTTTGTGCTGGCGTAACTTCATTATAAGGAACATTAAACATAGTACCAGCTTTATGTTTGTAAGGGTCGATGTTTATTAAAGCTTGCATGGATAACACACGCTTCTCTATTTCAGAGAAATCCATATTAATAAATTTATCTTTCATTTCTTTTCCTCTATTCGTTTCAGTTTCTCCTCCATCGCCTCGATCAAGAACCCTTGCCAGGCGGCGAAGGGGACGCGATCTTCCAGCTCGGAATATAGGAGCAAGTCGATTCGGTTGACGAGCGGTTCGGGAAGGCAGATATTCTTCCGGATGGAAGGTGTTGCTTTCTTTGGTCTGGGCATTACTTATCTCCTCCAAGTTTTTTCAATGAACACTGCCTACATCGACAGCAAGTTACGTTAGTCAAACTTTCGACAGTCAGTCCCCATCCGGCGCCTTTGTGAGTGTATCCACACACTCCTCTTGCAGGATGATGAGTAGTTCGAAGATGTGTTCGTGGATCGTTTTTCCTTTCGTTTCTTGTTCGCATATTATCTCTCACTCGAAAAAGGTATAGCAAGATGCGCTGGGAAGCAACTTGAACAGATTGGGATTGTCTGAGGAATTAGACGAGGAAGGTTTGAGGATATGGCTGCCATAACTTCTGGCGTCGGGTCAACCTTGCACCAGCGGTTCGGGTTCCCGGCGATCTTTCCGGTGAAGGTCTGCCATTCGGCGAAGTGGGAGAAAGAATGATGCACAGCGCCGCATTGCTGACAGGTTTGCTGGATGAACATGGCGCAAGTGAATTGCGGCTTCCATGAATCGAGGGGGATATATTCCAGTGGCGTTAGGTCGGTGGAATGACGAGCACTCAGGCGTTTAAGTTCCTTTCGTTTTTCAGCGATGACTTGCGATTCGCTAAGGAGTTCGTCAAGTTCGAGTTCCAGGCTGTCGAGTTCTGCTTGTGTGGGTTCCATAGGGTGCCTCCTGATGGATGGGTTGAAAAGGGTTTGTTGGGTTGATTTTTATTTATAAATAACCGTACCATATCCGCGCGGATTATGCACGCAAGTTTTGAAAAATAAAATACGCGGATTAAACGATCTTAATCCGCGCACGTTTTGTGTATTTGAATCAAACCTTTATTCTCAAGTTCAATCTTATAATTTTTTGCTTTAAAGTGAATATGAAGTTTTTCTAAGGTTTGTGTGATTTCTCTATAGAAATCTTTCTGTCTATCTTTTGATAGTGTATAGATAATTCCATGTTTTCCTTGTATTGCATTTTCTATAAGTGCTCTAACTCCTATCAGTTCTTTTCTTGATAACATAATACCCTCCAAGAATGTGAACCACCTTCCTCCACAAGCAAAAACTCCCCCAACCCGGAGGCACCCAGGCTGGAGGAGTAAGCCCTAGGAGGAGGTGGCCCAGGGAATTTTAACTACAGGTTACTTTATGCAAGCTCATCCAGCAGCGCATCAGTATCCACACCGGTGGATTTGGATGCCTTCTCAGCTTCCAGGCGATCGACGATGGGCTTGATTCGCGGATTCTGGCGGAGGGCGACCTTCTCCGCCTGAGTCTTGCCTTTCAGGTATGCCTTGATAGCTTCGACATCCTTTCCGGTATGCTCGACAAGGGCGCGCAGAAGGACACTCGTTCCGCCCATTCCGCCGCCTTCGCGTTTCTGGCTCCATTCACCATTGGCAAGACGTTCGGCAAGCTCTTCAACCGCGAGAACGCAATCTTCAACATCCGCTACACCGGCAATAACATCACCAAACTTCTGATCCGCGCCGTGGGCTGCGAACCTGTCTTTCATCGCTTCGGGCATGGTGAAGGTGATAATACGTCCGTTCGCGAAAGAAAGTTTGGTGGTAATGTCACCGTTTTCTTGGATGGTGGTATTCTTCACCATCTTTTTCTTTCCGCCGAAAATTTCTACGCTTCCATCTTCCATTTGTACTTGATTCTCACTCATTGTTTGCTCCAGTTTGTTTTCTTGCGGGATTGTTGGACTTGACAAGCCTGACCCGCCGTCGGGTGTCGTGTCCGTTTGATGATTAACCGTATCCGGAATGGATGGGTCTTGCAATAGTTTTTTCTTGTTTCCGCGTGAAACTTTCGAATTATTATTTTCCGTCCACCATTTCGCCATTTTCTATTTCTCCTCTTGACTTTTGTTTTTTCGTGTTTTTCGTAGGTTGACAAGCTCACGCTTTTTGCTGAAATCGAATCCGGCGGTGATGTGGCGCCAGTGCCGCCCCTGAAAAAGCCTTTCTACAGTTGTCGGCGTCACTTTCGCAAGGCGGGCAATCGCCGCGCAAGAGAGGTGAGGGCGTTCCTGGAGAAGCTGACATGCGTGCCGGATTTGTTCCTCGGTGTACTTGGATTGGGAGTTCAGCTCCCCTTTTCCGTGATTGATGGTGAAGTATGGACAGGTTCCTTCCTCGATGGTGGAGAGGAGATCGTCGGCGGAGACTGGTGTCATGCCATAAAGTGAAAGAAAGTTGATGATCTTTTCTCGATTCATTTCTTTTCTCCTTCCATCTCCGCCTTACACGTCCGACAAACGGAATAAAACACACCATCCTTCAAGACTTCCGTAATGGTCCATTCAAGAACCTCTTTCTTGCACTTCTCACACCGGCGGATTCCGGGTTCAAGTCGCTCTCTCATTCTCCATCCTCCTGATAGTAGCTTTCCTGAAGTTTGTAATAGTGCCGGAGTTCCGCCGCTTCAAGCGGGCTGCCGTTCCCAAGAACTTTCTCCCCACAACAGTTGGAAACAAAGTTTCGCGTATTTTCCGGCGTGTCGAAGCGGTCTTCCAGGTCAATCCTGCACCCGTTTCCGCACTTTGAGCAGGTAAGGTTAATGTCGAAAGTCGGATATCCGATTTGTGGAAGTTTCATCTCAATCTCCATTCAAAAGATAAGGATTTCTGTAGGTCAATCCCTTGTCAATTGTGGGCTTGATTTTTGCGGGTTTGTCTTCCCGTACGCCATCCAGTAATTCTTGCAATCGGGTGAAGGAATCCCGGGACTGTGAGTCGGTGAGCGTTTCCTGGGCTTGTTTGATGACGGGCGGCAAGCTTTGATGGTAAATATGAATTCCGAAAGGATGGGTGAAGGTAATGCTCATCTCACTCACGACTTTTAAGAGCTCTTCGTCGTAGGTTCGTTTCCTCCGCGATCGTCTTCCGGCGGCGTACAACTCTTGCCTCAGTCGGCGGGATTCCTTCTCCCCCTCCAGTGCGAGCCGTAAGCCCTCCGGACGGCGGTTGGCCTCCATCCAGATTTCCTTTAAGGCTTTCCATTTTTTCTCTAACATTTGAGTGTTCCTCCTGATTCAATTTCCATGGTTCGGGTTTTGAAGAGCGCAATGATTCGCGAAAGCTTGCAGGCGGCCTGACAAAGGACAAGGCTTTCTTCTTGTGTGATTCCGTCCACCTCCGCGAAGGATTGGAGATTATTTCGAAGGCTGCAAAGCCTTCCGTGGTGTTTGTTGCGGATGCTGGCCAAGGATTTGGTTGGATTTTTCCTTCTATCAGGTGTTTTTCGTTTTTCTTCGTGTGCGGATTGTGCATGTTGTGCAAGCTTAACAAACCCTGTAAATTGTAGTGTTTTATAAGTCTCCATAAAATGCCCTATGGCGACACTAGAGCTTGGGAAGTCCTTTAAGGTTATTCGTTTTGGCATTCCGTTGTGTTTCGCAGTTGCGAAGATTTGGTAGTAAGGCATGATGGATTCTCCTTTTGGGTTATTTGCGCGAATTAATAATTTTTAATCTGCGCGGATTATGAAATAAGGTGTCGAATCGCGTTCCGGCGGCCATCGAATCGGGACTTATGAATCGTGAACTTGGGTTCTCGTCGGCGGAGGTCAATAAGGAAACATGCGTTTGTTATCCATTTCTTCCGAATTATCGGTATCATACCCCCCAAATGGCATGCTTACAAGATGAAAAACATAAGTTTGTTCCGTGTATTTCCAAAGTTTGTTTATGGTTGTTTCGTGTATTTCATATTTGTTTCATTTGTTCCAATATTCGCAAAACACACCCATCTTCCTCTCCCCTCATCCCCTTATATCCCTATCCCCATGACTAGACATACCAAGCAGTGGGTGTCTTGAAGGGTAGGTGTATGACTACATAGGTTGGCCAGTCAAGTTAGCTTCTGCTGGTTCAAGTTTTTTTTTTTTTTTTAGGCATACCTAAAAGTATTAGGGAAGGATAGTCATACCTAATTACAAGGAAAGGAAGATATAAGGAGGGACTTACAAGGGGATGGGGACGGGGATATGGGTGGGGTTTGCGAACATTGGAACAACTTCAACAACCATGAAAAACCGTGAAATCCATGAAACAAAATGTTGAAATACATGGAACAAATCCGCGCGAATTACGGGTAAGAGATGGTCTTAGGGTGTGTGAAGTCGATAATCCGCGCCAATTAATATTTTTTAATCCGCGCACGTTTGGTTTTGTCGCAAACTTGCGCCACTAAATTCGGGGAAGGAAGGAGAAGGAACTGTATAATTCTTGTAATTCGGGATGGTGGGAGGGCGGAGCTGGGGGATTGGGCCTAATAATGTTAGGGGTGGCTAATGAACGCGTCAAATGGCCTAGGATGGGGTTTTTGGTGTGCGGGTATGGTTGGATGCGTGTTGGATGGGAAATTGATTTGCGGGCGTTTGGCGAACGATATGGGCACATTCCATGCCGTCATCCGGCGGGTTTGGTTCATCGGACAACAAAAAACCCGGTCATTTTTCGTGACCGGGTTCGAGAGCTGGATTATGTGATATGTTTAGTCGTTCAACTCCTCCAACAACGCATCTGTATCCACATCCGAGGTGTTTTCCGCCCTGATTTCGTCAATAATTCGGGCAATTTTGGGGTTCGATCGCAATTGCGCCTGTTCCTTTTTGGTTTTCGCGGCCAACCATTCCCGCAAACTCTCCGGGGTTTTGGTCGGATATAACCGGACAAGGGCCGCAAACAGCAACCCGCCTCGTGGTTCGCCACTCTCACGGGGTTTATTCCATTCACCAGCCATCAAACGATCGAATACGGTTTTCACAGCCTCGTATTTGTCGTCAATATCCGCCGTCCGTCCGGTTTCCGGGTCACGACTAATAGCGGCTGCATCAACTAGTTTTTGTTTCAGGCCGTGCATGATTGCCATTTCGATGATTTCCGGTGGGAATGTAGCCTTGTCAAACCCGATAATTTTCCCATTGGCGAAATTGATGTTCATCCATCGACCGCCAGCCTCTACCGTTGTTGTAATGTCGCGTTTGTTTCCGGTTTCCATGGTGTGCCTCCTGGTTTGGTTTGTCCCGTCCCGGAATGGTTCGGGTATGATTTAACTATAACACCTTGTGAAAACATGTCAACAAAATAATCCGCGCATGTTTCATTTTCCGTCCTATTATATAGAGCGGGTCATTATGACCCACATCTTCATCATACCTAACCATATTCGGTCGCACTAACTTTGTTCATGTCGGGTGAAGAATGTTATGTCGGCCTGTCAGGGTTCGTCATACCTAACCCCGGGGGTGGTCAAGCGGCAGGTGGGGGGCGGTGAATCGGGGTGTTAACGGTGTATTACCGCCACACGCGCATTTCAGATTTTTGACCCTCTGTCACTTGTCCCATTATCACCCTTATTAGTAGTATAAGAAGGAAAAGTAACGTGTGTGGATTAAAGATTCTTAATAGGCGCGGATTTCCTTATTGACTTCCGCCGGAAAGAGCTTGACACGCCAGCCCCGCGCTTGTATGGTGGGGGTATACGAACGCGAATTTCTTTTTCTTGGAGGGACTCCCATGCCCGATGTTAAAAAACTTGATTATAGCCACCAGGCACTGGCGGATATGGTGCTGACAAACCCGGATATGAGTCGGCGGGAGCTTGCATTGGTTTTCGATAAATCTCCGACCTGGATTCAGTATGTTATCAATTCCGGGGCGTTTCAAGTGTTTCTGGAAGAACGAAGAAAAGAGTTGATTGACCCCGTGATTCGCCTGACACTTGAGGATCGAATTAACACACTCGCGAATCTGTCGGCGGATGTGTTGATGGACAAGCTCTCGCAGCCCACTTCCATGATCAGCGACACGATGGCCTTGCGGACACTTGAAGTCACTTCGAAAGCTCTTGGATATGGCGCACGAGATTCCGGAAAAGTCGAGGTTAATAACAACTTCGTCGTCGCCATGCCGGGAAAGGTTGAAAATGCTGAAGCATGGGCCGCCGGATATAAGAGTGGCGGATTTGAGGCTGGAAAGGTTGTGGAAGCGGTCCCTCTTCCCGCCGGAGGTTGAGGATGGCTGTTCGACAAGTTACAACAGCTCCCATCCTCTCTGACTTCGGAGGATCAAATGGAACCCCTCTCGTCATTGACGTGGTAGGACAGGTTCCTTATTACCTCGCCCCAGGAAACATCATCATCGACATGCGGACTGGAGCGCAGGTAGGCTACGGCGTCGAGGATGACCTCCGCATCCCTGCCTCCCAGTTTCGACTCGGCGCCACTGTCAAGCCGGACTATGATTTCACCAACCTTGGGCTACTTTTTCCGCAGAATGATGCCACGGAGGTTGCGAACTTCATCACCCAACTTCCACATGAATATGCTTTAAACCCTAACGTATACTTAGGTGGAACGGATATTATCCCCCACATCCACTTCCGTCAGACCGGGGCTACGCTTCCAACCTTCAATCTTGATTATAAGTGGTTCAATGATGGAGAAATAGAACCTGCTAACTTCACCACCATCACTACTATTTCCACAGGCTATTATACTTGGGTTTCCGGGAATCTTGCCCAAAAACTCCGCTTTCCAGCAATCTCCGGCACAGGAAAGAATGCTTCAAGTACGTTTCTCGGTAAGCTTTATCGTACGGATAATGCAGTTACTGGTGATGTTCTTGTTCGGGAATTTGATATCCATTACCTGAAGTTTTGTCGTGGGACGGTTCGAAGCTGATGGAATTCTCCGCTCAAAAAATAATCTGGTCGCCGCAGCCTGGACCTCAGACCGCCCTCCTCGAGTGTCCAGTCTTCGAAGTCTTTTACGGCGGAGCTCGTGGTGGCGGAAAAACTGAATCCAGTATCGGGGACTGGCTTCAGCACTCCTCCACCTACGGTGAGCATGCTGTCGGAATCTTCTTCCGCCGGAAGCTCATCCAGCTCGCTGAAGTAATCGCTCGCACCAAACAACTCTTCCCAAAATTAGGAGCAAAGTATAATGAGCAGAAAAAGGAATGGCTTATGGCAAACGGAGCGCGACTTAAGTTCGCCTATCTGGAGCGGGACTCCGACGCCGAAGAATATCAAGGCCACAACTACACCCGCGTCTACGTTGAAGAAGTCACCAACTTCCCCTCCCCCTCTCCAATCAACAAGCTCCGTGCCACCCTCCGCTCCGCCGCCGGCGTCCCAGTCGGAATGCGACTCACCGGAAACCCTGGCGGCCCCGGTCACAACTGGGTCAAAAAAAGGTACATCACGCCGGACCCGCGCGGCTTCAAAATTATAAGCGAAGAGTGCACTTTCACCACCGAAGAAGGCCCGCAGACTGTATCTTTGTCGTATGTCTTCATCCCTTCCAAGATTGGTGATAATCAACTCTTGATGAAAAACGACCCAACATACATCCTTCGTCTGCGTCAGTCAGGTTCCGAGGCTCTCGTACGGGCGTGGTTGGAAGGAAACTGGGATATCGTTGACGGCGCTTTTTTCGATGAATGGGATGAAACTAAGCATATTCTGGAAACAAACTCTTGGTCAGAGCGGTTTCCCTTGCATGCGACTCGCTTCCGGGCCATGGACTGGGGATCTGCTAAACCGTTTTCCGTCGGATGGTATATTGTAAGCGACGGAACATGGGGCTTGCCAAAAAACGCAATCATAAAGTATCGTGAGTGGTATGGAGCAAGTGGGCCGAACAAGGGCTTGAAGATGACGGCGGATCTTGTTGCGCGGGGAGTTCTTGAACGGGAAAAAGGCGAGCGGATTAATTATGGTGTAGCTGATCCGGCGATCTTCATCCGCGACGGAGGCCCTTCAATCGGCGAAACTATGGCTGTGATGGGATGCTCTTGGCGGCGGGCGGATAACAAACGCAAGGCGGGTGCGGAAAAACTCCGACAACTTCTCGTCGGTGAGGGTGGGCAACCTTTGATCTACTTCCTCGACTGCTGTGAAGACACGATCCGTACCCTCCCGGTCCTCCAGCACGATGAAACCGATCCCGAAGATGTGGACACGGAATCCGAGGATCACGCTTATGATGAAACCCGCTACGCCGCCATGAGCCGTCCGTATGTGACTCAAGCTTCGCGGATTCCGATGATTCACCTTCCCCGTATGCCGCATCAGATGACAATAATGGAACTGATCGAACGTAAACAACGAAAACGACTTCAGGAGATGGAACTTTGAGCCAGGAAAAAGATAAGAAAGTCGAGGCCCGGCAGGAAGGGCGGAGTGTGGAATACTGGGTTCAGGAAATTAAGGATGCCCAGAAACGAGAAAAGGACTATCGGAAAGAGGCGAAAGAGATTATAAAGTTGTATGAGAATGAGAAAAAGGAGCAGCATCCTTATAATATTCTCTATTCCAATACCGAAACTCTCCAATCCGCGCTCTATAATCAACTTCCGCGGCCTGAAGTTCAGCGCCGCTTCCAGGATAAAGACCCAGTTGGTAAGCTCGCATCGGAATCCATCTCCCGCTTTCTTGAATTCTTCATGGATTCAAATGATAGGGACTATTCGAACTTCGACGCCCTGATCGAAACCTCGGTGGAGGAAGCACTCGTTCCGGGCCGTGGATTGACTCGATTTAAAGTGGACGCTTTGATAACCCAGGGCGAAGGTGGTACACAGGTTGTCACTTCCGCATCCGTCTGCGGTGAAGAAGTTCCGTGGGATCGTATTAGTTATGGTTACGCGAAATCTTGGTCAAACATTCCATGGCTCGCTTTCGATCACTTCATGAGCAAGGAAGAGTTGATTCAGAACTTTGGAACTGAATGGGCAGCACGAATCCCTCTAGATGTGATGAAAAAGGAGGATTCTGATCGAATGGAAGAATCCAATTCTCCCGAAGATCTTGGCGATGTACGTCTCGCGCATGTTTGTGAAATCTGGGATAAAGAGACAAAAATGGTTATCTTTATCGCTCCGAGTTATAAGGATGCGGTAATTAAGGAAATTCCTGATCCACTCAAACTCTCAGGATTTTTCCCTGTCCCTCGTCCGCTTTACTTCAAACGGAAGTTTTCATCCTTGATTCCTATTCCCGTATATTCTTATTATGAGGAGCAGGCGAAGGAACTTAATCGAATCACTGTCCGGATCAATCGAATTGTCCGCGCTTTAAAGGTTCGTGGTTTCTATGACGCCTCTCTTGATGGAATCAAAAAGGTCCTCGAAGCGGAGGATAACACACTCCTTCCCGCCGAAAATGTTGCGGCACTTCAAGATGGACGGACGCTTGAAAAATCAATTTGGTTGATGCCGATTGAAAAGCTCGTGGCGGTGCTTCAACAACTTTACTTGCAACGTGAGCAGGTGAAGGTTATTATCCAGGAGTTAACGGGCATTGCCGACATCATGCGAGGAAGTACGCGAGCATCTGAAACCCTCGGAGCACAAGAGATTAAAGCACAGTGGGGCGGACTTCGACTTCAAACCATGCGCAAGCGTGTGCAACTTTATGTTCGGGATTGCTTGCGTATTGTGGCGGAGATTGGGTTCAAGCACCTTCCCGCCGACCTGCTTCATCAGATGGTCAACCTCCCCATCCCTACACAGGAGGAAAAGGCTCAGCTCGCACAGCAATATCAAGCACAAGTTCAGGCTGCTCAACAGCAAGCCATGATGACTGGACAACCGCCGGCTCCTTCTCCTCCGCCCCCACTACTCCAACTTCCTTCCTGGGAAGAGGTCATTCAACTTTGTCAGGATGACATTCTCCGAAACTTTAAAATTGACATTGAAACCGACTCCACTGTCGAAGCTGATTCCGCCCAAGAACGCGCCGACATGGGAGAGTTCCTCAACGCCATCGCTCAGTTTCTTAACGGCGCCCTTCCCCTGACTCAAAGTGGTGTCCTGCCCTTCGAAGTGATGAAATCCATCATGGGGGCTGTTGTCCGCCGCTATCGTTTCGGGCGGGAGGTTGAGGAAAGCCTCGAACAAATGCAAGCGCCTCCCCCACCGGTTGATCCGAAAGCGGAAACTGACAAAGCGAAAGGTGAAGCTGAAGCTCAGAAACTCAAACTTGAAATCCAGTCCATGCAGCAGAAAATGCAGGCGGATACTACTAAACTTCAACTCGAAGCACGAATAGCGGGGCAAGAGGCTCAACTTCGTGAATTTGATGCTCAGCAAAAACTCCGTGAACTCCAACGGAAAGAGGAACTCGCAATCCAGTCGCATCAAGCTAAGCTCCTTCAACTTCAAATCAAAACTGCAAGTATGGCGGCGGATGCTGAGGCAAAGCGAGAAATGAACGAAATCTCAAAGGCTAAGTCAGAGGAGGCTTCCGATGCCTCTGCATGATTATGAATGTCGAAGCTGTGGGCGGATTGAGGAGAGGTTTGTGAAACTTAAAGATCTTGGTTTATCACAATTCTGCCCGTTCTGCCTGTGCGCAATGAAACGGCTCATGCCTGCTCCACGAATTCAGATGGACTATCCAGGCTATACTTGTCCAATCACAGGAAACTGGATCGAAGGAAAGCGGGCGCATAGAGAGAACCTTAAAAAACATGATTGTCGAGTTCTGGAATCTGGTGAACATGAGGCAAACATTCGTCGTCGTGAACGGGAGAATCAAGCTTTCGAGGATTCTTTCGCCGAGACAGCGGCGCGAACCGTAGCCTCCTGGCCGGCGGAAAAGCAAGCTAAACTTTGTCAAGAGATGGAACATGGTGTTGATATAAATTATTCAAGAATTGGAGCGAGCAATGGATGAGAAAGAAATGGATGAGGCAGTACTGGATATCGCTGAAGGTCTGGGAATCACAGATTCGGTGGAGGATGTTGAAGCACCTAAGGATGAGCTTGAAAGCTCAGGAGATTCGGGCATTCCTGCGGGTGATACAACTCCTCCAGCAGACACAGGTGAAGAGACTTCCACGACAGAAGTAAAGGAAGAAGAGGGTGTCGAGACTCCTCCATCCGTTGAGGCTCTTGCTCCACCCAAGACTTGGCGTCCCGATGCTGTAAAAGAATGGGACAAGCTTCCTCCTGTTGTTCAGTCGGAAATCCTCAAGCGTGAAGAGGATATGTTTAAGGGGATTGAAGGTTATAAGCAAGAAGCGGCGATTGGAAAGGTTGTCAAGGAAGTTGTTTCGCCTTACCTACCGGAACTTCAAGCCGCCGGAATTGATCCTATCCACCAAATCAATGCTCTTCTTAAAATCAACAGCGTCCTCGAGAAAGGCACTCAAGAGCAGCGGATCGAGATCTTTCGTAATCTTATGAAGGGCTACAATCTCGATGCATCACATCTTTCCGCCACTCCTGACATCTTCGTCGACCCACAAATCGAGTCTTTAAATAAAACAGTTGCGGAACTTCAAAGTAACCTCAACGCTATCACAAACGAACGGGTGCAAACGACCCGCGAGACTCTTCGACAAGAGATCGCCACGTTTGCTTCCGATCCGGCGAATATTCATTTCGATACAGTTGCTGATGATATGACTGCATTGATTCGCGCCGGACTCGCGAAAAACCTTTCCGATGCCTATACTCAGGCTGTTTGGCGAAACCCTCAAACTCGTGCCTTGGAAACCGCCCGCTTGGCAGCGGAGACGGAAGCTAAGGTCAAGCGCGAAAACGAAGGGAAGCTTGTCAAACTAACTGCCGCGGCGTCGGCAAACGTCAAAACCAGTGCTAAAGCGGGAAGCGGAACGGCTCCTATTGGAAGCATGGACGACACTCTCAATGAGACCTTGCTCAATATAAAGAGTAGGGCGTAACCAAAACTTCAGGAGAATTAACACATGGCATCCCCAAATTCCACCTTCACCGAACTCGTAACTACAACCTTTCGCAAGCACCGGAAAGAGATCAAAGATAACATTTCGAATAACAATGCCCTGCTTGCTCGCCTGAAAAGCAAAGGGAATACGAAGTATGAATCCGGCGGTTTGTCGATTGTGGAGCCGCTTGACTATGCTGAGAACTCCACTTATCAGCGATATTCGGGCTATGATACATTGAATATTGGTGCCTCGGATGTAATCTCGGCAGCAGAGTTTTCCTGGAAGCAGATCGCGATTAACGTGGTTGCTTCCGGATTGGAGCTGCGTACGAATGGTGGCGATGCGCGGATTATCAACTTGGTGAAATCCAGGATGAAAAACGCTATCCGAACTTTCAAGAATAACTTTTCCTCCGATGTGTATTCCGCCGGAACCTTATCCAACCAGATCGGCGGCCTTCAAGCTCTCGTAGCTGATGCTGGAACTGGAACTGTCGGCGGTATTGATTCAAGCACCTGGACTTTCTGGAAGAATATTGTTCAATCCGCGGCCTCCCCGCTTCAAGGCGGCGGTAGCATCACCCCCGGTATTACCACGATGGAAAGCCTCATGCTTCCTCTGTGGATGGAACTGGCAGAAGGTGATGACAAGCCCGATTTGATTGTTTCCTCTAATGAATACTTCGCCTTTTACGAGCGCGAGCAAATCTCCATGAAGCGCTACACCGATTCCGGCGAAGCGAAGGGCGGATTTACGAGCCTGAAATATAAGACTGCCGACGTGATGTATGACGGCGGCTCTGGTATCCCTGCTGCACACATGTACTTCCTCAATACTGATTATCTGTATTTGGTTGTTCATCCTGATGCCGATATGACCACCATGGAAGAGATGAAAGCGATCAATCAGGATGCGGTTGTTATTCCGATTCTCTGGATGGGGAATATGGTTGTAAGTAATCGCCGGCGCCAAGGTGTGTTGAAGGCTTAAGAATAATCCGCGTAAATTAAGAATTTTTAATCCGCGCAAATTTCATAGGAGATTTTATTATGGCTTTTGTTATTAAAGATGCAATCATCGGTATGCAGCAGATTGCTGATACTTCCACTGTTCAAAACCATCCACTCGGATTTCGTGTTAAGGCTGTCGACCCGACTTTCGGTGAGGGTGAGTTTATTTACCTCAAAGGCGTCGGCAGTACTGTCGTCGGAAGTGTGGTCACTTTCTATGAGAGTGATTGGACTACTGCCCTTCTCGCCGCTAATGCGATCGGTCAAGTTGCTGTCGCAATGTCCGCAAACGATGCGGCAACTGATTATGGTTGGTATCAAATCTGTGGTAAAGCGATTGCGAAGTGTGTTGCTTCCGTTGCGGATAATGGGCTTGTGTATGCCTGTTCTACCGCAGGCTCGATTGACGATAATGCAACCTCCGGTGATCGTGTAAAGCAGGCAATCACTGCTTCCGCAACCGACACCCCATCCACCGGGAAGTGCTACTTGGAAATTCAGTATCCCTTCATGGATGATGGTTCCGCTGCGTAAGTTAATCACATTTTGTTAAGTCCGGGGGAAGGGAGCGTGTTCTTCCTTCCCCTTTTTATTACTTTTTCCTGGAGCGAGGAAAATCATGAATGTTGCTGAAGCCCGACCCCCATATGTTACCTTTGAAGTCCGTGCTGTCGAAGACCGAAACGCCTCTATTGAAGCCGGCCATTATGTGGCGAAGGATGTTGACTTCGCTTTCATCACTCCGCAAGGTTCGAAAGATCGAGTGGAGTTGATTGTTGATGAGTGGTTTCAGATGTTGGAAGGCGAGGTTCGTGCCAACCGTTTCCCGGCGCAGTGGCTTTCCGGCTATCGGGAAGCTTACAAACTTTGGAAATCTGGTCAGGAACTTCCTGAAAATGGGTTTCCGCTTGTAAACTGGCCCGCCCTCTCCCCCGCACAAGTTCGTCTTTTCCTCGACCGAGGAATTCGAACTGTCGAAGACGTAGCCGCGATGAATGAGGAAGCTATTCAAGCCGTTGGTATGGGTGGACGAGCTTTCAAACAACGCGCTATTGATTGGCTTGCTTCTAGTAAATCCGTCGGGAAGACTTCGGAAGAGCTTTCCGCCTTGAAGGTGGAGAACGAGAGTTTGAAGGAATCTTTGGCGGCAATTCGTAAGGAGTTTGAAAGTCTCAAGGCTTCCCTTCCCAAACCTAAATAATCGGAGGAATCTCAGTGACCCTCTTAGAGATAATTAAAGAGTTCTGCCGGCGGACGGGAATCCCAGCTCCTGTCTCCGTAGCCAATTCGGGTGATGACCAAGCCCTTCAAATGATGGGTTTGCTTAATGAAGTTCTCGGTGTGCTTGAAGAGCGAAAAGCTTACACATTTCTTCAGGCCGAAGCTGTTTTTGTTTCGATTGAGGGGGAGGATCAAGGATTGCTGGAATCCCTCGCTCCAGGGTTCGTAAGTTTTCTGGACAGCCTCCTCTTCAATCGAACCACAAATGAAGTGATTCTTGGGCCGGTAAGTTCCGCAAATTGGCAGTCACAGGCCGCCGGGATGACCTCACTCTCCGAAACACAATTCCGCGTCAAGAATGGTAGGTTGTTTCTCAGCCCTGCTCCCGCTGCGGGTAATACTATCGCTTTCGAGTATAAATCTCGCTATGCTGTATATCTCGATCCAAATCTTAAACCTTACTTCACTTCCGATCTTGATACCTGCCGCTATCCGGATGAGTTAATGATTTTGGGCCTCCGCTATATTTGGCGTAAGGAAAAAGGCCTTCGTTATGCGGAAAACTTCCGGGATTTTGAAGTCAAGGTCACCAACCTCGCCGGAAATGACGGCGGAAATGCACCTTATATTCTCGACGGTGCTCCGCCCTCTATTCCTGGGATTTCAATTCCTGATCGTGGGTGGAACGTGACATGAAACAAAACATAAGGGAAAGTTTCGAGACACCCGGAAAGCGCATTCAATTCCCTGTTCCTACTGGAGGGTGGAACGCACGGGATCAAGTTTCCAGTATGAAAGCGAATGACGCGATCTACATGGATAACTTGTATCCCCTCCCGACGGAAGTTGTCTTACGGAAAGGTTATAATCTTTTTGTGACTTGTCCGGAAGCTACCACGCCGACGAAAACAGAAATCAAAAGCTTCCTTCCTTACTTCCCTCCCAGCGGTTCAAATAAACTCTTCGCGGCGAATGGGGAAGGGATTTTTGACGTGACTGTTGAGGACACACTTCTCGACGCCGATGCTGCGGTGGCGAGTACGAACGGTGACTGGCATTCCGTCAACATGACCACGCCGGGCGGAAGTTTCCTTTGGGCGTGTAATGGCACTGATAAGTGTTTACTGTACAATGGAACGGCGTGGGTGAGTTTGGACGGAACTTCAACCCCCGCAATCACTGGTATCACTTCCACGGATGTTATCAACTGTTCGATTTTCAAAAATCGAATCCTGCTTGTTAAAAAGAACTCTCTTTCTTTCTATTATCTTCCTTTGAATGCGATCGCAGGCACGGCGACGGAGTTTCCCCTCGGGGCAGTCTTCTCTCGCGGCGGATATATCGTCGCGCAAACTTCCTGGACAATCGACGCTGGTGAAGGTTCCGACGACTATCTCGTAACGATAACGTCTCAAGGTGAAATTGCTGTTTATAAGGGTACAGATCCGGCTTCCGCCGCTACGTTTGCTTTGATCGGGGTTTTTCAGTTTGCTAAGCCGGTTGGCCGGAATTGCTTTTGCCGTGTTGGCGGGGATGTTTATATCATCACCGAAGCTGGTCTGTTTCCGTTATCAAAAGGTCTCATCTCCTCCAGCGTAAATCGTACCGTTGCTGTTAGCGATAAGATCTCTGAAGCCTGGAAATTTTATATGGAATATTATAAGGGACTCTTTGGGTGGAGTACCACACTCTTTCCATCCATGGACATGCTTCTTGTTAATGTTCCGATTAAGTATGATTCCGGTTTGGCGGTCACCTATTCTTATCAATTTGTAATGAACACCCGCACTGGAGCCTGGTCACGATTCAAGGGACAAAATGCCTCTGCTTGGTGTGAGTTTGGTGGTAATCTTTATTTCGCCTTCGGTCGGTATGTTAATAAAGCTTGGGATGGGTATGCGGATAATGAAGCGGGAATTGAGGTTGAAGTTAAAACAGCTTACAATCGCTTATTTCGAAACTCAAACACACAAATCAGCCTTCTCAAGCTCGTAACTCGTGGCGGTTCGAATCTTGCAATCGGTATTGGAATTGATACTGATTATGAAAGCGGCGGCGCAGTTAGTGTTTCTAGCCAAGCAGATACTGATGCAGCTTTGTGGGATACAGCACATTGGGATGCTGCAAAATGGGCTGGAGATTTTCTCACCAACTCTTGGCGGTCGGTGAATCACTATCCCGGAAGCACTTTATCTTTACGGTTGAAATTCTCAACTAAGAACATTAACATGAAATGGATCGCAACGGATCTGATCATCGTTCCGGCGAGCGGATTGTTGTAAGATTTTCCGGTTGTTTCTCTTTGTGTAAGCCCTCCGGCGGGGGTAGAAGTTTCCTGCCAGAGGGCTTTTTCTTTAAGGAAAATTTGCCATGTTCTATTCTTTAACATGTCCAGAGAAGGTTGAATATATCCTCATGCAACCGCATGTTTTTAAACATTCCGGGGATGACTTCCTCCGTCAATTTATATCCCATGGTTGTGGAAGGTTGTTAATTGCTTCCCCTTTGATCGAACTTATCGGTATTCAGCTCGAAGGTTCTTGTGTCGGAATGTATATGCTTCAACGAAAAGGGGAGTGTTCCGCCGAGGTTCATACATGCTTTCTTAAACCGGCCTTCGGGCGGACGGACGAGATTTGTGCGAAGTTCCGGGAATATGTTTTTGAGACTTTTTCTTGGCTTCTAACCCTAACAACCATGGTTTCAAGTCGAAATCGCCTTGCTTTAAAAATGACTCAGAATGTCGGCTTCGAACATTGCGGCACATTCTCTAACTATTGGAAAGAAGGGGATGAGTTACTTGACATGCACTTCTTTCAAATGAAACGAAATACAACTGAGGTTTAATTATGCCCGCTGCAATTCCTGTCGCCGCTATGGCCGGAGCAAGTGCACTTGGTGCTGGTGCTACTGGTGTCGCTATCGCCGGAGCCGCCGGAGGAGCCTTGGCTTCTCAGATGAGTAAGAAAGATAGTGCCGGAAATTCAATCCCTTCCGCCGGTTCAATTAACAGTACCGATGCTGCATCCTCCGCGGAAACTGCCCGCCTGAATGCTCGTTTAAATCGCTACAATCAAACCACACCTTACGGAAACCTTGTCTGGAATCAGGACGCTTCCAATCCCGACATTTGGAACTCCACCGTAACCCTTTCTCCCGAACAGAAAGTAATCTACGATCAACTTGTTAGAAACAGGACAAACAGCGCTTATCTTGGCGCAAATGTCAGTAATCAATTAAACAACACTGTCGGTACACCTATTGTTGAGCCTATTACAGCGATGCCGGATTCGAGTGGGGATACTCGCAAGCGTGTGGAAGATGCTCTATACTCACGCATGACAAGTCGTCTCGATCCACAGTTCTCTCAGCGGCAGGGGGATTTAGAAAGCAAACTTGTGAATCAAGGGATTAATATAGGAACGGAAGCTTGGGATCGGGAGGCTCAGAACCTTTCATTTGACCGAAACGATGCTTATCAAACCGCCATGGATTCGGCGATTACCGCGGGTGGAGCTGAGGAATCCCGTCAAAACGCTCTCCAATGGGGGGATAGGCAGAATCAGTTAAGCGAGCAATACACTAAGCGAAACCAACTTTTGAACGAACTGGCAGCTCTTATGGAAGGTGGTCAAGTTACCAATCCGCAGTTCCAAGCCACCAACACTTCCACAAACGTCGCAAACACACCAACTTCATCTAATTATTGGAATGAGTATCAAGCGAATCAAGCTCGACAAAATGCCGCGACAAATTCCGATAATTCTCTCATGCAGGGACTGTTTGGGCTTGGAAGTGCTTATCTTCAGGGCGGCGGTGGGTTTGGCTCGACCGGCGGATTGTTTGGCGGTGGAACCACGCCAGTCAGTCCGTATGTTTCGGGCGGCGGTCAAACACTTGGAAGTATTCGATAAAGAGGTAAAGATATGGCACAAGCAAAAATGTTTCCCACAACATCATTCGATGCTCAAAACGAAGATCTGGTTCGCCAGCAAAAAATTCTCGATGCTCTTCAAAATCGCACACTCATGCCAACGGAACTTCCTGCAGAAGGTAGATCCGGAAACTTCACCGTCGCGGCGAAGCTCGACCCACTTCAAGGAACTGCTCAACTTCTTCAAGCGCTGCTTTTAAATAAACGGAATGAAGAACTTGGAGAGAAGAAGAGTGAGTTTCAAAGGCAAGGGAATGAGATGCTGCAAGGTGATCTTGGAAAGTACTGGGAAGCCTCACAGACGGATCAGAAGAAAGCACTCTTGGATGCCTTGGCTTCTGAACATCCGGTTATGCGAGGGCTTGCGATGGCGCAGTTGGAGGCGCAAGCAAAGAAAGGTGAAAGGGCGGTTGGTGAAATCAACGGAATCTTGTATGATAAAAATACCCTTGAAACCCTTAACCTCAAACCTTCTGCGGTAACAGGTGATGGCGGACTTCCAGGGGTTGTTGATGGACAATCTGGCCCTGGCTGGAAGACTGTTAAAATTGGCGGTGATCTCTACCAGCAAACCGGAGCGGGCTTGAAAAAGCTTGATAATGCGCCAAAGGTTACTACAAACGTTTCTGTCAGTCCTATTATCAAGGGTGAAGGTAAGTTCATGGAAGGTATCGGAGAGGCGAGCGCGAAAGCTGTTGCAGAGGCAAATGCGAGAAAGAAAGCTGCTCAACAGAATCGTCTTACTGCTGATAAACTTGAAAACCTCGACAGTCAAGGGGTGTTCTCCGGTCCGACTGCAAATATTGCAACTACACTTTCAAGTTTTGCAAACACCTTCGGAATACCTGTGGATACGAACAAACTTGCTTCCAGTGAAACCTATCAAGCGGAGCTTGGACGACGGGTTGCTGAAGTTCTCACGGCAGGTGCAGGTGTTGGTCGGAGTATGACGGATGCAGATCGCGAAGCTTTCATGAAACAATTTCCGCAACTCATTAGCTCCCCACAAGGCCGAGCACAGATTATTGGGGAAATGCGGCAAAATGCTGAATATGATTCGAAATATGCTGATGCGGTTCAAGCAAAGATTAAGCAGGCATATCCGGAAGCAAGTAATCTTCTTGATATCACACCATCAGAATTACCTTTCCCGACGGAAGGTTATACACCTGCCCCAACCCAAGGCACGAAAAAGAAGAAGTACAATCCCGCAACCGGGAGGATTGAATAATGGGACAAATTGTTGAAGTTCCTGGTCATGGGGATGTTGAGTTTCCTGACGGAATGACCGACGAACAAATTGCTTCCGCAATTAAAGCGAATCTTTCTCAAGCGCCGGCAAGCGCTTCCCTCAGCCCTCCTGCCGAAGGAGTCCTCCCTGAAGTGGGAAGAGTTCTGGACAAAGGTGTCCGCGGAGGGCTGATGGCGGCTCCTGCATTGATGGATTTGGGGATTGCTGGAGCGAAACAGATTCCGAAGCTTGCATATCGAGCAGCAACAGGGGAGTGGCTGAAAGAATCCCTTCCGCCGATGGATGCGATGCTTGATGCGCCGGGACCGGAGGCGATGACGCCGCAAACAAGTATGGTGGAAGGGCTTTTAAAGATTTCCGGCGGGGAATTAAGTAAGCCACAGACAACTTCGGGAAAGTATGCAGGGAGTGCAATTGAAGGGTTGATTGGAGCGTTGGCGGGGCCGGGAGGGATGATTCAACCTGTTCGAAACGCTGCGATTGGAACCACAGCGGGATTGGGAAGTGAACTTGGTGCACAGGCTGTGCAAGACGAAAACAGTGTTCTTGGTCGTGTTGGCGGCGGACTTCTCGGTGGCGGTTTGACAGCCCTTGGAACAAGTTTCATTCCGAACTCAAAACGATTAATTCAGCAAGCAACAGAGTTTGTTCCAGAGACAGACTGGCGACGAGGACAGGAACTCGCAAATGTTCTCGAAGAAAAAGGTGTTCCATACCTTGCCTCGCAGGTTCTTGGGCCGAGTTCTACGCTGGATGACGTGGTGGCTCAGGCGGCTACAAATCCCGCTGCCCGCCCAAAGTTCATGCAGCATCTTCGTGATCTCCCTGATAAGGCTCGCTCGATGTTCGATGAACTTATCAACACAACCTTCCCGGTTGGAGTGGAAGGGCGGAAGGGGACGATTCAGGATATCCAAGAACTCGCAGCAAAACGGATTGAGGCTGAGAAAGGACTTGGTAGGCAGAAGTATGCCACCAACCTTCGTCCTGGAGTGAACCAAGAAACTTATGATATGTTTGAGGTTGAAACACTTCGAAATCGTTTACTTGCCGCCGGGGAGGATTCGAACATACTTGGGAAAGGTTCGCCAGGGGATTTAGAAATCAAAGCATTTGTTAATAAGTATCTTCCTGAACTCCAACCCGGTGAGACAATGGATAAAGGTACTTTAAATAGTATTGTTAAATCTTTTAATGAGGTTGCTCCGAAGGAAGGTTATGGAGATGTTCCAAGTAAAATCATTGCAACAACATTAAAAGATTTTACTGACGCTGATTATAGTGCCGCCAGACGAGCAGCTTCCAATCACTGGAAGAACTCTACTAATCCCCTTCAACGAAGTATTGTCGGTGAACTCGCTTCCATGGGTGGAGGTGTTAAACAGGATAAGATCACAGCAAAAGAAACTGCAATCGGATGGCTATTCCCAAAAGATCAAGACAAGACTCGCGAAATTGCGAAGGTTTCGAAAGAACTCGGCGGCGACACAGTCGGACAACTTCTCCGCGAGCATATCATGAAGTCAGTCAGCTCCACCTTCAAACGTGCGAATGATGTGGAGAAGATTCAACAACCCTATAAAGTCCTTCAAACAATGCTCGGTACGAAAGAGCAGACTGCGAATGTCAAAGCCGCGATTGGGGTTATGGCGCGGGAACAGGGTTTAAACCCTCGGATTATTTCCAAGGAATTTTTCCGCACTATCGATGCACTTGATACAGTTAAAGATTTGAAAATTCCGCCGTCAGTTGATCGGGCGGCCTTACAACAACAAGCGGGTGAGAACCTTCTCAGTTTCGTAATTGCTACGGCATCTCGTGCAGGTCGAAGTGTATGGGAGAAAGTAACGGCAAAAGCTTATAATCAAGTTGCGGATATTGTGACAAGTCCTGATGGATTGAAGCAAATCGAAGCGATTGCAAAGAGTCCTACACCGAAAGCTCGGCAAGCCTTAATCCGGGCTATACTTACCACAGCTTATGACCAGACGGTGGCGGAAGAAGGGCAAGCGGGTGAGTAATTTGTGTGAATTAAAAATTTTTAATAGGAGTAAATAACTATGTCATTCAATGGAAGTGGCACCTACAACCTTCCCTCCCCCGAATACCCTGCTGTCTCAGGTACGGACATTCTGGCGAGCGACTTCAATACCATCATTGAAAACATCGCCGCAGCCTTGTCTATCACCATCCTTCGGGATGGGCAGGCTTCCATGCTTGCAAACCTTGCGATGGGTGGGTTTAAAGTCACAGGTTCGGCGGACGGTTCGGCAGATAGTGACTTAGCCACGGTTGGTCAGATGACCACTGCAGTCGCGGCGGCGGTTGGGTCAGGATCACCAGTCGGTGCGATTGTTGCTTGGTGTGGTGGGTACTTTTCCAATGGAACGAATGGGGCGATAACAAGTGTTCTTGGGAATAGTATTGCCGCCGCGAACGCTTACCTCAACGCCTCAGGTTGGTATGTTTGTGATGGGGCGGCTTTGAATGATGCCGACTCCCCAATTTTTAACGGAACGGGAAGGTATCTTCCTAACCTTACGGACAGCCGCTTCCTCATGGGGTCAACCGCTGGAGGAACACTCGGCGGCATAAACACTGATAGCCATACTCATACTGTCGATATAACATCTTTTAGTTCAGGTTCTACAACCTTAAGTATTGACCAAATTCCTCCACATGCGCATACAATAAACCTTGCCCTTATGACAAGGAATGATGGATCAACAGGATTTTATGCATATGATGGTAATCTAGTTCAAGCTCCGCAGACAAACCAAACCGGAGGTGGTAATTCGCATTTACATACAGTCGATCCGCCGAGTACTACTTCCGGAACACCTTCCGCCACGGAAAATCGTCCCACATTCTTATCTTGTTTGTATATAATGAAGGTGAAATGATGGATACCTATTCTGCGAAGGTTAAAATTCCAGGAACCTGGGGATGGATGAAGTTTGATAAAGTCATCGGAGATGGAATTGAAGATAACTTTCAATTCCTTGTCCTCGAGGATCAAAGTTATATTCGCCTCCCCTTAAATGCTGTGATTGTATTCTCAAAAGAAAGGTATTACCATACATTAAAAAGTATGGAAAAGGTTGCCGGACAAAAACTACCCTCAGCTTAAAGGAACCAAGATTATGAGCTTCGATGTATCACTTTCAAACTTATTCATTGGAGTCATTACAATCTTACTTTCTGTCACAGCATTTTTTCTCCGCGAGACGCTGCAATCTTTGAAGGATGTTCAACGGGAGCAGAAAGTTCTCGCGGAAAAGGTTGCCCGAATCGAAGGGCGGTGTTCAGCTATTCATGCAGAGGAAGGTAATTCAAATGGAAAAGGTTGGTGAGGGGATGAAAGAATACATAATTGCAAGAGCGAAAGAAAAGTCAACTTGGTATGGGCTTACAGCATTTTTAACTGTCTTTGGAATACAACTAACACAAGAACAAGCTGAAGGAATTGCACTGTTTGGAATTGCTTCAGCGGGTTTAATCGCAATCTTCACGAAGGAGAAGAGTAATGACTGCAAATAGAATGACAGGAAGTTTTGTTCAGACAACCCTAACAAACGGAGATGCGCAGATTTTTAATATGGTTGGCGCTCCACTTCCGGCGACGGTATGGGCAAGACCGGCTTCTGGGGATACGGTTGCTGTTAGTATTTCCTTTGACGGAACAAATTATATTGCATGGGCGAAAGGTTCTGTCACGGCGGCGGATTATGATACACTAAATAGCGGTGTTGTTTCTATAAAATTCCAACGTACCGCCGGAAGCGGGACAACATCTACTTGCGGGGTATGCTGATGAAAAAGATGAAGTTTTTAGTTTTGGTTTTGATTCTCCTTGCGGTGGAAGCTCATGCGGGACTTTGGGGAGATGACGCTACGTCGATTGTTTATCAAGCGGATTGTAGTACAATCACCGCTGGATTCTGTACGGATACGGATGATGGAGTGCTTTATTTTTGGAATGGAACAACAGTAGCTACTTCAACCCCAGGACTTTTTACTTGGCCAGATGCAGGAGTTCCGGTATCGACTGGAAGTGCTTGGGGGACGAGTATTGCGGCGTCGAGTCTGCTTGTTGGGGATTGTACCGCAGGGCCGTGTTTGGATGGGTCGGCGGATGGTGGAAATTATATTAAACTGTATGCCGGAACCGGTTCTTATTGGACCGCACTTCAAGGCGGGACTCCGGCGGCAAACCGATCTTGGCGACTTCCAATCGCAGCTCCTCCGGGTGCAGGGATTACTTATTTAATGAATATGGATGAGTATGGGCAGATGGGGTTTGTTGCCACGGATACTTACCTCACTCCAACAGGAAGCGGTGCAAGCCTTACCGTTGACGCATCCGGATTTAATGGGAATTTAGCGACTACTGATAATACACTTCAAGAAATTGCAGATGCAGTTGATAATCTGGCTGGAACGGGAACTGACGATCAAACCGCATCCGAGGTAGCGATTACAGATGCTGGCACTTTCTATACCACGGACAATGTAGAAGCTGCACTCCAACAGGTCGGCGTCGTAGTCAAGGATTCGTGGACTGGGACTTTGCTCTCAGGGCAAACCACACACAAATCTGCGATCCAAACCATAGCCACGGAACTTGATAACGCTGTCGAAATCACCGAAGGAACGGGCATAGATATAACCGCTGGCGTAATCAGCGTAACGGCTGATACCTATCAAGCGTATGATGCTGACCTTACTTCATGGGCAGCGATCCCCCCAGCAACGGGCAACTACGAAACATCCGGAACGATCCAAGGGAAGATGGTTTTCAACTCTTACACAGCCGCTCAAACCCTGACCGCAGCCGACCACAATGCCAGCATTGTGCAGATGACGACTGCGGATGAAGTGACGATGTGGGACTGTGAAACGGCTAATGTCGGGGATTTTGTTTTGCTGTGGGCAAGAGATGCGGAAAAGATTGAAGTCGTCCCTGCTTCTGGGGATCATTTTAATCTGTTTGCTGGTACCGCTTTGACGGCAAACAACGAACTCGACATGGCGGCAACAGCCGGGACGAAAGTCACGTTGATGTGTACCGCTGACGATACGTGGTCGGTTTATTCCGAGACAGCGGCCAGCACAGATGGGGGGGCAGCAGATTGATATGAAAAGATACCTACTATCAATCATCCTGGTTCTGTTCTGCACCAGCGCGTGGGCAAACCCTTCTGGATTTGTGGGGGCCATTGCGAGCGGTGGCGGGGCGGCTCCAGCAAGAACATATCTCCTCGATCAAGGATTTGAAGGAACGGGGTACGAAACCGGAGCAGGAGATGATGGAACATGGGCTACGGTTCTTGGGACGCCAAACCCAGACTACACCACAAACCCAGGGGATGGCGATCAATCGCTATTTCTTGGGGGGTGTGCTGGAGCGGCAACGGATGTAACAGCGAGTGTGTCTTACACAGCCCTATCTTCTGGTCGGCTTTATGTAAAGCGACTTTTCAAAGTCAGCGCGAATGGTGGTGGGTCGTCTGGTTCAGATACATTGATGACGTTCTTCAACAATACCACCGCCCTATCGACAATCTACCTGACTTATGTTTCACCCACTACATATACCGTGAGAGTGCAGGCGTTCGGGGATGCAACGGCTGAAAACACCTCAGGGACGGTAACCGTAGGGAACTGGTATACCCTGTGTGCGTCGTATCAACCTGGAGGCGGGACTGATGCCTATTCCGATGTCAGTTTTTCTATAGATGGAACCTGCCCCACATCGGGGAGCAACTTTGCGTCGTCGACAGAGGGTACGAGGACTCAGTATAGCAATAAAATGGTGTTTGCTGGTGAATACACCTCCGGGACAGATTGCTTCGACTCAGTATGGGATAAGGTGCAAGATGATGACGTTAGTTTTTAATCTTCTGATCGTTCTGTTATTGGCTGGTCAAGCATACGCCTACACCCCACCAGTAGGCATCCCTGATCCATCATGGGGGAGTATTCATCCAATAGATACGCCTGTTCCATCTCGGCCTGATCCATGGACTACCGAGCAGACCGGATATTATTATGTCAACCCTCAGTCTGGGACAGACACAGGGCGCACTTATGGAACCCCAACAGCGCCACGCGCCACCGTCCCTATAACAATCCCCGCTGGGAGTCGGGTCGAGTTGACTGGAACCCACACTTATGCGAGGACGTTTACTGCCCAAGGGACAGAGGCTAGCCCCATTTTCTTTGTTGGAACCCCCGGAGCACTGCCGACAATAACCACGGCGTGGTATTGGGGCAACGCAGCTTATGTCATCATTGATGGATTGCAGTTCTCAGTCGCTAAACCAGAAATACGGACAAAGGACGGCTATACTCCAAACCATATCTGCTTGAGAAACTCAAAGATTACGGGGAATGGTTTACTGGGGAATACTGGAAGCGTCAATTTTTATGGTGCATCCCCCAACTGGACCGAGCATATCGTCCTGTATAACAATGAAGTCAGTTATATTGGAAAATATGATTACATCGGGGAAGATGATAGACATGCGTTTAAGCCAGAAAACTACTCCAGAAACATCTGGCTTCTGAATAGCCACCATCACCACAACGGCGGCGATGCTGTGCAAGTGGGGAACCCTGGTGGAGTTACGGCAACTTCTCCATATAACATTTATATCGGCGGAAACACATTCCACGATGATGGAGAGAACGCCGTCGATCTAAAAGGTTGTAAAGATGTAATTGTTTCTTCCAATGATATGTACAGCTATACTGATTGGCCAGGAGAAACAAATTCCTTTGGGCCCGCTGTCTCCGTACATGATTCACCTGTCGATATCTGGTTTATTAACAACAGGATACACGACGCAAAAGGAGGAATCGTAAGCAGCGGATCGAATAATCTGTATATTATAGGCAATGTCATCTATGATATGGATGAATATGCTACTGAAAATCATACTGATGGATCGTACTACAGGTCTGGCTATGCAATTTTTGCTTATAGCACCAAAAGAGTGTATGTTTACAATAATACGATATATGATACAACGGTCGGAGTTTCTTATTACATGACCGGGGCAGACTATGATATTGATATAGTCGGGAATATTATTTCAAATCTCAGGGTTGGGGCTGTGACCGGAATCAACCCATACAGTATCATTCTCGGGACTGATGATGTATCAGTAGCGGCATCAGATATAGAGTACAATGCTTTTTATAGCCCGGTGAAAGTACATCTTGACGGAGTAGTTCACACCGCACTGTCAACACTGGTTTCGGCGGGTAAATGTGACGACGGCGGCGGGAGTTGTTTGGATGTTGCCCCTGGGCTGGTCAACCCTCCGACGAGTTTTGCTCTAACCTCTAGCAGCGCAGCTAAAGACGTTGGATCAACTATGAGCGGGACGACACCGTATAGTATCTTCCTGGCAAGCTACGGCATAGACATAAAAAAAGATATTGCTGGAGCAACCAAACCCCAAAACGGCGTGTGGGATATCGGAGCCTACGAATACCAAGTCAGCAAGCAACGCTATAAACTAGGCGGAGCTATCGCCAAGCCAGCCGAGTGATTGAACCCCAGTGCGGGATGGTTGCTTCGCACTGGGGATACTGCAGCATGGCTATTTTGCCAGCATACCGTCATACTGGCATGGGCCAGAACCAGAAAACAATTCTCTTTTTATCTCCCCCTCATCTTCTGACTTTTTACCCGAACGCATCGGGATGATTGGCCCGAAAGACCTCTCGGCTACAGCTCCGCATCTGGAGCATTTCATTTCTTGTGGGATTGAAGATCCCCACATAGAACTAATTTGCACCGGTCCGCCACAAAGCCCGCAGGTTCCTACAGTTATCATGCTCATTGATATTTCCTCATTTTCGTCCTTGTAAAACGACATCCCCATGCGCCCTATTGCAGCATGGGTGGGGTTAAGGTTGGGAACAATTACCCATAGCGGACACCGCTCTTTGTTCCGAGTATTTGCCCAGCATCAATAACGATTCCTTCATCGCGCTGATCTTCAACTTGCATGACCTCCCAGGGTTCGAGCTTTCGTTTTGACACAAACTGCCCGTCTGGATGCCTCCAGAATAACCATCCGTTCCATGGGCCATCAGAAAGATCAACGGCCATGTCTGGATTTCTTTGCACCTGTACCATCCCATCTGGAAACAATCCGGAAACATTATCGTCCATTTCTCCCCTTCCCCCATATCAGGTTGTCTAGCGGCCTACAAATCACGCATAAAGGTGCTAGAGCGATAGCGGCAGCAAAAAGCAGTATAAGAAATGCCAATTTTAAAATGGTAATAAATCGGCTGTCTCCGTCTACCATTGGTTCAATCATCACCTGACCCTCCTGGAAACAATCTGGAAACAATTACCAGTTATCCGCTCAACCATAACCGGCCTATTTTATAACAAAAACCTTGGAAACGCCAACTATTGGATTATAATAGGCGGTGTTAAAACTGCTTGATTTTGCTGGAGTTTATTCGGTGGTTTTGTTGCCTGGAAACATCTTGGAAACAAGAAGAACATGCAGGGGAGACGCTTATCTGTCCTGATATACTTTTCCCATCTCCGAAATAAGCGTGTGCCGGTTGATCTGGGAAGTCGGATTCTTTCCTGAATTTCCCACAATAACTGCACCGACATCTTCCGTATCCATCCATGATTGACATTCGCTGCATCATGCTCAACGCCATTTCACCCCTCCCTTGACCGAACCGTTTCGCGGTCCAGTTAACTAGACAATGTTTCATATGTTCTAACTATCCCCGCTCTTATTTCCTCAGCCTTACGCTGATCAACAGAAAGAAAGTATTTATCTGCCGCATCCCACGCAGATTCAAAGGCTGAATCGCTGTCGCTCTTAGGAGTGAAAGTTGGAGATATCCCTATTTCATTCCCATCTATCTCAGTCGCACAGTAAACTTGCGGGTTTCCCTCCGCGTCTTGTTGCGTTTTGACAAGCAGTTGCTCTTCTCCAATTTCAAATACTTTTGCAAACTTTCCCATCATCCCTCCCCCCGCCCGTCTTGGGGCTTCTACTTCCACCTGTTGCAACCAAACTTAGGTCCGCACTTCTCGATATTCGCCCCATTTTCAAAAGAAGCGTCGAACGAATCTAGGCAATCGTTGAATTGATTGTCAAAGTCAGCACACCTATCGCAAGTCATGGCCTCGACCCGTGAGGCGCGTTGCCTGAAAGCGTTTGCTTCATCTGCATAATAGGATGATGTGGAAATTTCATTCCTGTCATCCATTATATCCCTCAAATCTTCACACCTAACAGCAGCCTCTCGTAACCACTCAGCAACTTCTTTCGTGTTCATCTCCCCTCCTTTCAATCACCGACAACCGCGCAAATCATCGGCTGCCCATTTTTTTGTATTAACTTCAATTGTCCACTCTTAATACATCCAAGCATCACATCCTCGAAATCCCTCGCGGAAGGGAAGTACATATGCGCGAATTGATAGACTTCTTTATAAGGTGCCTCCCCTCGCCGATTGACATAATCAATTAAACGGTCAACCTGTACGCTGGTTGAGGATTTTCCAATCTTGGAGAATACATTCACCATATCTTTTTCCAAGTCCGAAATCATCATATTCGCGGTCATTAGGTTACTCTTTGAAATACGAAGGGTTGAAGCTTCACTGGCGGAAAGGATCATCGCAAGTTTGTGAAGGTGGGACTGCTTGCGGGAGAGGTATCCACCGAAACGTTCGTCATCCAGGTTCGCAGGCTTTGACCGCCAATGTTCTTCATACCATTGCTGGCCCCATGTAAGAGCATCTTCCTCGAGAGTGAACTCCCCGATCATCTCAGATATTCGAATCAAGTCTTCGACGAGTTTGGTTTCCTCTTCAACCTTATTATATTTCATTTCAAGGAAAGGATATGCGACAAGCCGCTCCTTCTTCTCCGCATATACGAACACGCAACGGGAAGTAAACCCTCCGCCGATCATATATTCCGGGAAGTTATCCGCGATCCATGCCGGGGTAGTGCAAGCAATGAGGTTGATCCAAGGATTTACAATCTGATCCTCGCCGGAAGATTTCGTAGCCTTGGAAAATTCCCCCGGCTGACCGTCCCATAAGTGAACCAAAAGATCAATCATTCGTTTGTCTTGTGGATCGACGAGATTCCCAAACTCGGAGGATTCAAGGGTGAGACTGCACATTTCGATAAAGTCAGTTTTGTATTCGAAAGCCTCACGCGATTCCGCAAACTTCTCAACCAGCGCTGGCCATGTCACGATATTCGGCCCGAACTTGATTCCGGGAACTTTTTTCAACAAGTTCATTGCGATGCCGGAGGTTGTGGACTTGGCGACCACACCCGGCGGAGCGACGAAAATGATATAGAAGTTCGGCTCCCATGAAAAGTGCCCCATTGAAAACCATACCCGACGGCGAAGTGCTCCCGCGATTGCCGACACTCCCGCCCAAAAGTGCATATAACGCGGGGCTTCGGAGACGGAGGCATAGCGGATGTAGGCTTGAAGCCAATCGGAATACTGCCGGGGGGACATTTAACAGTCCCCCCATGACTTTGTACTTGTCTTAATCCCGACCGGGACGATAAGCGGATCGCGGTAAGGAAGTTCAATCGAACACTCTTCCACTATTCTCCGCGTGGCCCAATCTCCAAGATGGGTTTGAAATTGTCCAGCCAAGCTGTCATGCACCTGCAGGAGTACTTGGACTTCCTTAAGATTATCAAAGATATTCCGGTATCCGCGATTGATGATACAAGCAACTGTTGATTGGGGAATCCACGCAGCAGCTTGATTAAAAACTGTCCCTTCGATTCGGTCGAAAAAATAGCAACGATATCCGAAGACATTTTCAACCATTCGACGCTTGATGACAGACTCCTTGAGATTATTTTGCCATTCTTTGATCTTCGGAAAACGACCGAAATACCACGTCTGAGTCTTTTCTGATTCATATACAGATAGTCCAAGCCTTCCTGCAAGTCCTTTGGCGGTACCAAGGTAGTTTGTTCCGTGACAAAAAGACTTAAAGAGCTGACGGCGAGGATCCTTTTTGTTGATGGATGGGTCATGATAGAACTCCTTTGCAACTTCGGTGTAGGGGTCAAGGCCTTCACGGAGCATGGCTTTCATTTCTGGTTCGTCGGACTCCCAAACCACGATTCGAAGGTCGGCAGAAGAAAGGTCAATATCGAAGAAGGTGTGGCCGGGGTCCGGGATGAAGAGTGTCCGGACGTTCGGGAGTTCGAGGCCCGAACCTTCATCACCGCCCTTTGGGATGTTTTGGAGGTTGAGGCCCGAACCGAAAGCGTTTTTGCGGGAGGCGAAGCGATATGTTTCTGCGCCCGTGACTGCGAAGGAGCAGCGGATGCGGTCGTCCACGTCGAGAGGAGCAGAAACAAAAGTAGAGAGGAAGACGTTAAGCGAACGATATTCAGTGATTCGGTTGATGAGTGGCTTGAGGATTGGTTCACGTTCCATTACCTTGCGTAGAGATTCATCGTCACAGGAAACGGCGCCGGTCTTGTGGTTTTTAATTGGGCGTTGACCGAGATCGTCGTAGAATAACTTCTGCATTTGGGTGTTTGAACGAGGATTTAAAGGATGTCCGAGTATGTCGATGAAGAATTGTTCGCGCTTGGCAATCTCATCCATGAGTTCCATGGCGAAGGTGGCGCGGCGAGCTTTATCAACTCGAAGCCCTATTATCATGGTTTCAAGGACGGGACGGAATAGGGATTGCTGAAATCCATCAACATTCTGAAGTCCCATTTGAACTACATTCCGTCGGAGGACTTCCGCGACCTCGAACGTGCGTACGCAGTCCATGCAGTTATAGTTCCAAAGCTGGTCTTCGTTCATATCATCCGTCCACTCTTTCCCATCATCTTTCCAATATAAGTGATTCTCGCAATACATACTGGAAAGGAAGTCCAATGACTTCTGCATGTTGGAGAAGCAGGAATGTTGGGAAATCATGGTGTCTTGAGCGCAGTTTGGAACGATCATCCAGTGGCGGTGGATGTACTGCGCGTCATAGTGGAAGTTCTGGCCGATGATCTTAGCGTTAGGGTGGACTAAAAGCTTGCGGATGAGGGTGATGACCGCGAACTCTTCATTAGGTGTGAAGTACCCTTCCGGCCGCTCGACGCACATGAATGGGATGCAGATGGCGGAAGTCTTACTCCATGCGAAACCGATGCAGGCGATGTGACCGGCGCGGGTTTCAATATCACAGGCGAGCCATGTTGGTTCCTTTTCCACTTGGAGGAGTAACTCATTAAGAACTGCGAGAGCTTGAGGGAAACTTACGCGGATTAAAAAATTGTAATCCACACACGTTATCTTTTCTGACTTACTTTCTTTAAGGCACCTCCGCAAGTCATGAACCGCCACAGGCCGCCAGTCCCACCGCCGTAAGATGGTTCCGGGATGGACGACTGGAATAACTTTCACCGGCCTGCCTACGGAATGAGGCAAGGAGACTTCAAGCAAGCTCCCCCGCCATTTCATCACACCCCACTTTCCGGTCAGCGCCCACAAACTCACATTTCCGAAAGCAATGATAATGTTCGGCTTACAGAGATTGATTTCTTGTGTAAGGAGCTGGATTCCTTCAAGCAGGGGTTGAAGGATCAGCTTCCCTTGAAATTCCTTGTGCGCCGGCGTCCGATCTTTCTTCTTTTCCGCGATCCACGCAGTCGCATTTCCCCCCGGCGGGATAACCCTGGCCACATTTGTTACAAAGCACGACGAGCGGGCAATCCCAGCCTCGGCCAGCATCCGATCCATCTCCCGTCCGGCAGTCCCGACGAAGGGCATGTTGAGACGGACTTCCTCCGCTCCCGGATTCTCCCCCACGATCATTATCTTCGCCGGACACGGGCCGGACGGCATTACAAAGTGTGTCATTAAGTTGTGCCTCCTCAAGTTCTAATTCTAAGACAGCGAGTACATTCCAAGCTTCGTGCCAAGAGTGTGGAAGTCCAGATTCAGGGTCATTACCGGAAGCTAGTCGGTGTCGCCAAGCTGCATCACTGTAACGGAGAATTCCATCAGGTACCTCTTTCCATCCTCCTCGACAGTAACCTTTACTAGCTCCAAAGGCGAAAACCCGACTGATGGCTTCAAGTGCACGAGAAAATCCAATAAGCATACCGGCGGGAACTTTTCCGCCATCGAGCTTGGCTCCAGGATCGAAAACATTTCTTCCAGTCGGATCATTCATCTTCCTCCTCCATTGATTGAAGTCGCTTTAAACTCATCCCGTAGTACTCAAGGCTTGTCTCCAGCCCCGTCGCAATACACTTCATCATATGGCAGGCCGGGAAGATCGGGCCGCTTCCAGCAAAAGAGTCGAGGACTTTGTCTCCGGGCCGAGCGGATCGCTGGAGGAGATTGGTGTAGACGGAAATGGGCTTTGTTGCGCCGTGGCCGTCGTTTGGATCACCTTGGATTGAAAACACATCAGGATAGATATGAGTGACAGGTTTCTTTCCCTTGATCGCGTAGAGGATCATTTCATACTGCCGGCGAGGGCCGTGCTCAGGAAGTGGAACACGACCAGAACCGGGCTTGACGAGAATGAGTGGGGTACGGAAGACATACCATCCCGCAACCTGCAGCATTTCTTTGAGTTCATGAAACCGGTCGAAATCGCAGAAGGCATACAAGTGGGCTTGTGGCTTGGTTACGCGAAAGGAGAGCGGACACCAGACCTTCATCAAAGCAAGCCAGGATTCATAAGAATCATCATAGTGGTGTTCGATTCCGGAAAGCTTTCCGCCGGCGTCCCCGAACTTGTCAGCTCCCATCCCATACGGCGGATCAGTGAGGATGATGTCGAAAGTTTCTGGCGGGCAGGATTGCATCCAAGATAAACAATCAACATGATGAAGGGAATGAGAGGCGGATGTGAGTGTCTTCCCGACTGAAATCGCAAGGGCTTCGTTTTGTTTTCCAATTTCCTTCTTTTTCAGAATTTTAAAGGCTTCGTCAACTGTCTTCGCTTTCGCTATGTCGGGATTGGACAAGTTCTTCGCGACGATGAGTTCTTTTCGGATTCCGGATTGATAACCTCCGTCCCGCCTTCCGGTGAGCTCTTCCGCCGTGTCGGCAACGGTATGAACTTCCCCGACCGCTTGCGCTTGTCGAGTGCGGAGATTGTGAAGTCGTTCGTGGGCGGATGCAAGCTCCTGCCACGTGAGATCTTGCCGGCGGAGGTTTTCTTCGAGTTCTGCTTCCTCCGCCGCAATTGGGTCGAGTTCGCCCAAGGTGACGAAAGGAACCGTTCCTTCTGGAATGGAAGTATCGTTGAATTTAAACGTGTCGCCCAAGGCCCAAAGATCTTGAATCGCTCGCAAGCGACGCTCACCTGCCACGAGGATGAAGGAGTCACCTTCCTGGCGGAGAACGGGGGCGTGGAGAAGGCCATGCTCGCGGATCGATTCGGTTAGCTCCATCAGGGCCTGGGGATCGAAGTCCTGGCGCTGGCGGGCGGGGGAGAGAGTGATTGAAGATAGGGGAATTGTATTCATGCGCATTTTATTGTCGGTTTGGGTTTGGTTGGCCGGATTGCCGGTTTGGTTTGGGCCAATTTGGGCACGTGGTGGTCGTGGTGCAATTTTCCGAATGGGGTATGTAGGGTTTTACCCGTGATTGAAAAATTGCATCCTACGACCACACATAAATCCGCGCATATTATATTAAACCTTTATCCACTGCTAACCATTCAGGGATGGTACGGTCGGAGCTACTTTCCCCGCCTTCTCAAATACCTTCAACCGGAACTCCGCGCACAACGCTTCGAGTTCAAGGATGGATAGGTCTTTGAGTAAAATATCCCCGATTTGAGGTAATCCCAGAGTTTTTCGTGCTGGGTCTGCGGTTACTTTGACAATATCTGGAACAGGGAAAGGATCGATTGCGAGTTTGATTTTAATTTCCATGGGAGAATCTCCGAAGTTTTTTATAAGAAAAGCCCCATGCCATGGAAAATGACACAGGGCTTAGAAGGGCCAGAAAAAGGAATATTAATAATATTTTAGTGCATGAACAACTGCACGAAAGATATAATCCTTGGCCTGTTGCTCAACCGGGAGTTGATCGAAAGGGACAATGCAGGGATGTTCTTTAGCCTCCGCGTTCTTTTCTGGCCCCCAAGTCCAACCAGTGTCAAGTTTTTGCTTCATCCATAAAATGTGTGAAGCTTCTGGACCGAAATCTCCCATGAGGTGTAAGTCTACACCCATACGAGCTGATTCTCGCTGCCATGCAGGAGCGTCTTTCCACGGAACTTGGGTATTATCCCCTAGAGCTTGGCAATAAGCTCTATTCACTTCATGGCATACACGAGCAATCATCTCTATTTTCTTTTTAACGTCTTGTTGAAGTTCATCCATACATACCTCCTTACCTGAAAATTAAGATTGATTACAGATACTTTACAGTTTTGCTACTGCTTTAATCTCCGCATAGATTTGATCTTCAACAACTCGGTGCTTCACGGAAACCTTCGCCATCCGACCGGGAAGCATGTTGAAGGAGAAAGGTTGGCCAGGGGTATTCAAGTCCACAGCCTCCCGCAGGCGTCCAAGACCAATATTCCGACCCTTTCCAAAATCCAAGCCGCCGGTGGGGGTTGTGTCGAGCATAATGCCTTGTTTACAGGTCACTTTCTCCCGCCCGAGGGTTTGCAGGACGTTCTGATCTTCAATGTTCCAAACGAGGTCAAGTGCGATTCCGCCTACGCTAGGATCGCTTTTCTTTGTCCATGGGCGACATTCCACTTTCTCAATTGTGGCCATGTATTCGCCTTCCGGCACGGGGATGAGGGTGGTGTCGTTCGATTCACTGATTTGCATGTCGAGGAATTGCTGTGCGTCAAACATAGTGAGGCTCCTTTCGCCTAAGCGAGAATTGAGGGATGGCGGGAAGTTTATTCGTCCTTCACCGCCGCCACGGTTGTATTGGACGATTTTTTAATGCTATCCTAGGAACACGAGACTTGCAAGAATAATTGTTGGAAGTTTTTTACGAAAGCACCCCTCCCCGTGCCTTCCACTTTGTGAGGATGGTTGAGAAATCCGGCGGATTGTTTGCCGAAATGGGTAGGTTTCGGGTCTTGACATCCGCGAGGGCGGAGGCCGTGTCCCAAGTCCAGGTCGTCCCGTTTCGAGAGGCGAGGATGACGTCGCTGAACATTGGGGCGAGCTTTGGAGGCAAGGCCTTTCCGAGTGTGGATGGCATGATCTTCACTCCTCCGGCGATGACATCCACCTCTCGTTCCACGTGGGCGAGAAGGATGAAGTGACATCGACAGTCGGAAGTCAATCGCCTCAAGACAGCTTCCAAAAGGTTCTGCGCCAAGCCCCAGTCCTTTTGATCCCGATCAGCCTTACCTCCGATGACTGCACGCATGACAGCTTCGCCAAGTCCTGTAAGACCGTCGATAACCAAGGCACGATCTGTTCCCCAAGAATCGACGCAGCCAAACTTGGCTTCAGAGTTATCTTCACCGACAGCGTTAAATGAGAGTAAGAACTTTTCGAATTGGTCGTACTTGCTCCGGTTTGGGTCGCTGGATTTCTTTAAGCTTTCGTAAGAAAGCGTGTTTACGAGTTGGACTTGTTTGGCCATTTCTGTCCATCCGGCGGTTGCAGGGCGGACAGTGAAGATGTGGAGGTTGTCTGGTACGGGCTTGCCGCGGTCGGTCCAGTAACCCAAGAGACTTTCACTCCCGGCTTCGAAGGCCATGTAGTGAACCTGGATGCCGGAATCGACAAGGGTTCCGATTGAATGGGTTTTCCCCGTTCCGGCTGGGCCCATTAACAACACGTTAATGCCGGGGAGGGCGGATTTAATTACCTGCATTTATTCGCTCCATTTGGTTAAGGTGGTGAAGGAGTTCTAGTTGAAGCAACTCCCGCGGAAAACAATTTATAAGTTCTTTTTCATGCTCCAGCCACACGCTCCCCGGACAGAAGGAGATGTAGGGGGATGGGCAGCGTTTGCACAAAGCGCGGATGGATTGAAAGGGCATTGTCTTGCCCTCGGAGTTCCGGACGGGGAGCTTTGCGAATGTATCCCCACACTTTCCGCAGAAGAAGACAAGGCTGAATGGAGGGATAAGCTCCCCGGCCCGGATTGTCGGCTGCCGGGCGTGATTGCCCATAAACCGACCTTCAATGAAAAAGGATTGCGTGTACATTAGCAACCTCCATCTCCGCCGCCGAACCACCAAGCGAGGAGGATGACACAAAGGATGATTGTTCCGATGCTTAGGTACATGATTATTTACTCCTATTAAGAATTTTTAATTCGCGCGGATTACGAAACTCAACGCCGACCAAAAGCTTAAAGTCGACGCAATCAGACACAAAAATGCTGTACACTTGTTCTGTTCATAAAAAAGTTCAATGAGAAAGCTTCCAAACCATAAGAGAGCAAGAGGAAAAAGTATCACAGGCGGATAGATAAGCATACTCATTACTTCACCTCCCATTGCGATTCATATTCTTCGACCGTGAGCTGCTTGCGCTGGAGCGGATCCCAAACTCGCTTTTCGAAATACATAGGCAACCATGTATCAGGATCGTTCGACTTGCAAATCTGCGTGAACGAACATCCGCCATACTCCGCGCAAGCATGATCAAGATTATAATCCCAGTAATCCTCCTCCCAACATCTTTGCATGTTCGCCAAGTCCCTTTCCACTTGCCCTTTCCAGCGTTCAATCTCCCACTCCGGGCGATAGGTCATGACTTGAAGCGTGTCGTATTTTGTTTTGAGGATGCTGACTCCGCGGACGATGACACCATCGACTGAGATTCCGTAGTCTTGACTCCCCCAACAATAGCCTGTGAACTGAGATCGAAGCTCCCATTGCTTTGTCCAGCTTTGTCCGAGTTGAGATGTGGTCTTTTCATCGAAGACATACTTTCCACCAGCGAACTCTGCCACCATATCAGATCTTCCGGTGTATAAGATTGGATCGCCGCTCACTGGATGTGTGAAGTCTAGTGGCCGCGCGAAGGAAAGTTCGATTCCGTGGAGCTTATCGGAAAAGATTATGGGTTTGGTACCATCCTTTCCGAGTGGGTATTGATTGAAATAATATTCCAGCGCCCCGGCCATTCGTTCGGGGGACTTAGCACTACCTTCCGGGAATTGAAAGTCTCCGTAGTGAATGAGCAGGGCACGGATGCCTTCCATGATTGCGTCCTCGGCGGAAAGATTTTCGATGAAGAAGGCTTTACGGACTGTTTCGACTCCGGATGCAAAGGCTCCGCCGGCAATTAGGTGGACGCTTTCTCCTTTGGGTTTCCAATGACAAAAATATTGAAGATAACACTTTCTGGCACAAGAACGAAAGGCAGAAAGTATAGTTGAGTCGATTGTGTGGGGGAAGATTGTTTGGTTCATCAGCCCTCCTGATAGCTTGCAAGTTTTTGTTTGAGATCAATGAGGCCTTGTTCGAGTTTTTCCATTTCTTTGATGAGAGGAATTAAGGTATTTGTTCCTTCCTCCATCATCATAGTCTCCATCACCACTTGCCGAAACTCTTCCTTCACTTTCTCTTTCCCCCAACCAGTCTTCGCGTCAAGGCGTTTAAAGAATGTGGTTTGAAGAATATATAATTCATCCGCTCTCATAATCCCTCCAATTCATCAAGTAAACTATCCGAATTAACTTTCGCTTTCTTCAAATTCGCTTTGTGTGAGGTCTTCGCCGCCGACAAGCGATTATCCCGCAGCATCCGAATCGCCTCACGGAGTTCTTCATCGGTGAGGTCGCCGGAGATTGCTTTCTGGCGGAGGACCTGGAGGTCAACTTGGTTATTCGTGCTCATTCTTTTCACCTTGAAGAGTTTAAATGGTCTGCAACTTCCTTAGCCTCGGCATGGGAAAGGAATAAGTTATCCACATCCCAAACCGTTCCTGTACCTATTCCGGTTTCAACCAACATATACTTTTCTTCATAACTTTTTTGAGGTTTGTAATTATCGAAGAGTTCCTCCCCCGGCCTTCCCGGTGATTCAGTATGTTTTATCTGAATCTGTCCAATGGTTGCCGGACCTCCAACCATGACTGTCCGATTTGGGTAGTTAAAGGCTCCAATCATGTATACAGTTTGTCCGATGTCGTACTTTGAATTGAATTGCATTACTTTTCCTCCTTATGTAATTATAATTCTTTTCTTCGCCCGCGTGACCGCCACATACAAGCACCGGAATGCTTCCAGCCTGTCTCGGTTCATCATAATGTCAGTCATATTGACGAAGGTTTGTGTGTAGGTGCTTCCTTGCGCTCGGTGGGCAGTGATTGCATAGCCGTAGCGGAAGTTATGAAAGGAATCTTTGAATCCCCAGTAGTCTTTCCAGTATCGTCCGTTTGCTTTTGCGCGGGCGGCGAGCTCTGCAAGCTTAATGTCATAAGCTTTCTTTGCATCGGGATGGAGCTTCCAAAGCGTGAGCGGATGCCCGCCGTCCATCTGCACCACGCAGCGATAGCACTTCACTTCCGGGTAATCAGGATGCCAGTCAATATCCGTTCGCTCGATGGTTCCTTCTTCATCCGTTGTCGCGATGATTTTCTCATCGGTGAAGGACTTCGCGGGTTCGAGGAGGATGATCCGGTCGTCGGGGAAGAAGTCGCCCACGGTGCCAGGAAAGAGGGTCTGGCGGATGATTCGATTCAAGCTCTCCACACTCACATTCCGCCATGCGATTGCCTTACAGTTTGTCGCCCCGGAAAACAATCCCTCTTCCGTCGCCCGTTTGATTCGATGAATAAAGTTTGCGTTATCAACCTTCATCACACCTTCGCCGTTCTTCCAGTCAGATGAGATTGTGAGACTGGGGATGGGATGATTCATTACCTCACGAAGACTTGTCGCGAGTGTGAGGATTTGGTTGTCATGCCGCATTACCGTCTTCAGGTGCATGATGTTCGGAAGCAGCCAAACCGGGGAGTTCGGTTCGCCCACGGGCGGAAGTTGGTACATGTCCCCGAGAATAATAAACTTCACATTCTGTTCTTTGGAGAGCTCTTGAATATACTTCCAAAGCTTTGAGTTAACCATACTCCCTTCATCCAGAACAATCGCCGCAAATTGAGACAAGTCAACCGGATCTTCCGGATAGGCGAGTTGCTTGACTTCTCCATTCGGTTCCATACGCAATGCGAGAAGGCTGTAAATCGTCCGGCATGTTGGTGTGTATCCGCCTTCAAGCTTGTGCTCAATGAAGGTGTCGCGGAGGACTTTCGTTGCTTTGTTTGTGGGCGCCGTGAAGATGAGCTTGCTCTTGATCTGATTCATCAGGGCGCGGATGGTGTATGTCTTGCCCGTTCCGGCGGGGCCAGAGAGGACGAAGAAACGAGACTCATTCCGCGGGCTGAGAAAGTCGATCATTGCCTGGCAGGCGGCGGCTTGTTCGTCGTTGAGGTTCACTTAATCCTCCCTTGTCGTTGAGCTTTACGAAGTTTTCGTTGGTTTAAAGCTTGAGGGATTGGTCTAAAATTACCTTGGAAAAGTTTAAAGGTAGGCCGAAAGTAAGAGGAAATAATAAAAGGTATAGATGCTAAACTACTATAATTCTTGCTCATTTGATTGCTCCATTATGTTCAGGGTGAGGGAGAAGTAACTCTTTCTTCGGTGTTGATCTCTGCAACCAACCTTTTGCCCAAGGCCCATCTTCATAACTAGGCCCATCTTGAGGGGTATAACACTGTCGATAAACTTCCTGCTTTGCAATCAGTCTTTGTGCTGGCGTAACTTCATTATAAGGAACATTAAACATAGTACCAGCTTTATGTTTGTAAGGGTCGATGTTTATTAAAGCTTGCATGGATAACACACGCTTCTCTATTTCAGAGAAATCCATATTAATAAATTTATCTTTCATTTCTTTTCCTCTATTCGTTTCAGTTTCTCCTCCATCGCCTCGATCAAGAACCCTTGCCAGGCGGCGAAGGGGACGCGATCTTCCAGCTCGGAATATAGGAGCAAGTCGATTCGGTTGACGAGCGGTTCGGGAAGGCAGATATTCTTCCGGATGGAAGGTGTTGCTTTCTTTGGTCTGGGCATTACTTATCTCCTCCAAGTTTTTTCAATGAACACTGCCTACATCGACAGCAAGTTACGTTAGTCAAACTTTCGACAGTCAGTCCCCATCCGGCGCCTTTGTGAGTGTATCCACACACTCCTCTTGCAGGATGATGAGTAGTTCGAAGATGTGTTCGTGGATCGTTTTTCCTTTCGTTTCTTGTTCGCATATTATCTCTCACTCGAAAAAGGTATAGCAAGATGCGCTGGGAAGCAACTTGAACAGATTGGGATTGTCTGAGGAATTAGACGAGGAAGGTTTGAGGATATGGCTGCCATAACTTCTGGCGTCGGGTCAACCTTGCACCAGCGGTTCGGGTTCCCGGCGATCTTTCCGGTGAAGGTCTGCCATTCGGCGAAGTGGGAGAAAGAATGATGCACAGCGCCGCATTGCTGACAGGTTTGCTGGATGAACATGGCGCAAGTGAATTGCGGCTTCCATGAATCGAGGGGGATATATTCCAGTGGCGTTAGGTCGGTGGAATGACGAGCACTCAGGCGTTTAAGTTCCTTTCGTTTTTCAGCGATGACTTGCGATTCGCTAAGGAGTTCGTCAAGTTCGAGTTCCAGGCTGTCGAGTTCTGCTTGTGTGGGTTCCATAGGGTGCCTCCTGATGGATGGGTTGAAAAGGGTTTGTTGGGTTGATTTTTATTTATAAATAACCGTACCATATCCGCGCGGATTATGCACGCAAGTTTTGAAAAATAAAATACGCGGATTAAACGATCTTAATCCGCGCACGTTTTGTGTATTTGAATCAAACCTTTATTCTCAAGTTCAATCTTATAATTTTTTGCTTTAAAGTGAATATGAAGTTTTTCTAAGGTTTGTGTGATTTCTCTATAGAAATCTTTCTGTCTATCTTTTGATAGTGTATAGATAATTCCATGTTTTCCTTGTATTGCATTTTCTATAAGTGCTCTAACTCCTATCAGTTCTTTTCTTGATAACATAATACCCTCCAAGAATGTGAACCACCTTCCTCCACAAGCAAAAACTCCCCCAACCCGGAGGCACCCAGGCTGGAGGAGTAAGCCCTAGGAGGAGGTGGCCCAGGGAATTTTAACTACAGGTTACTTTATGCAAGCTCATCCAGCAGCGCATCAGTATCCACACCGGTGGATTTGGATGCCTTCTCAGCTTCCAGGCGATCGACGATGGGCTTGATTCGCGGATTCTGGCGGAGGGCGACCTTCTCCGCCTGAGTCTTGCCTTTCAGGTATGCCTTGATAGCTTCGACATCCTTTCCGGTATGCTCGACAAGGGCGCGCAGAAGGACACTCGTTCCGCCCATTCCGCCGCCTTCGCGTTTCTGGCTCCATTCACCATTGGCAAGACGTTCGGCAAGCTCTTCAACCGCGAGAACGCAATCTTCAACATCCGCTACACCGGCAATAACATCACCAAACTTCTGATCCGCGCCGTGGGCTGCGAACCTGTCTTTCATCGCTTCGGGCATGGTGAAGGTGATAATACGTCCGTTCGCGAAAGAAAGTTTGGTGGTAATGTCACCGTTTTCTTGGATGGTGGTATTCTTCACCATCTTTTTCTTTCCGCCGAAAATTTCTACGCTTCCATCTTCCATTTGTACTTGATTCTCACTCATTGTTTGCTCCAGTTTGTTTTCTTGCGGGATTGTTGGACTTGACAAGCCTGACCCGCCGTCGGGTGTCGTGTCCGTTTGATGATTAACCGTATCCGGAATGGATGGGTCTTGCAATAGTTTTTTCTTGTTTCCGCGTGAAACTTTCGAATTATTATTTTCCGTCCACCATTTCGCCATTTTCTATTTCTCCTCTTGACTTTTGTTTTTTCGTGTTTTTCGTAGGTTGACAAGCTCACGCTTTTTGCTGAAATCGAATCCGGCGGTGATGTGGCGCCAGTGCCGCCCCTGAAAAAGCCTTTCTACAGTTGTCGGCGTCACTTTCGCAAGGCGGGCAATCGCCGCGCAAGAGAGGTGAGGGCGTTCCTGGAGAAGCTGACATGCGTGCCGGATTTGTTCCTCGGTGTACTTGGATTGGGAGTTCAGCTCCCCTTTTCCGTGATTGATGGTGAAGTATGGACAGGTTCCTTCCTCGATGGTGGAGAGGAGATCGTCGGCGGAGACTGGTGTCATGCCATAAAGTGAAAGAAAGTTGATGATCTTTTCTCGATTCATTTCTTTTCTCCTTCCATCTCCGCCTTACACGTCCGACAAACGGAATAAAACACACCATCCTTCAAGACTTCCGTAATGGTCCATTCAAGAACCTCTTTCTTGCACTTCTCACACCGGCGGATTCCGGGTTCAAGTCGCTCTCTCATTCTCCATCCTCCTGATAGTAGCTTTCCTGAAGTTTGTAATAGTGCCGGAGTTCCGCCGCTTCAAGCGGGCTGCCGTTCCCAAGAACTTTCTCCCCACAACAGTTGGAAACAAAGTTTCGCGTATTTTCCGGCGTGTCGAAGCGGTCTTCCAGGTCAATCCTGCACCCGTTTCCGCACTTTGAGCAGGTAAGGTTAATGTCGAAAGTCGGATATCCGATTTGTGGAAGTTTCATCTCAATCTCCATTCAAAAGATAAGGATTTCTGTAGGTCAATCCCTTGTCAATTGTGGGCTTGATTTTTGCGGGTTTGTCTTCCCGTACGCCATCCAGTAATTCTTGCAATCGGGTGAAGGAATCCCGGGACTGTGAGTCGGTGAGCGTTTCCTGGGCTTGTTTGATGACGGGCGGCAAGCTTTGATGGTAAATATGAATTCCGAAAGGATGGGTGAAGGTAATGCTCATCTCACTCACGACTTTTAAGAGCTCTTCGTCGTAGGTTCGTTTCCTCCGCGATCGTCTTCCGGCGGCGTACAACTCTTGCCTCAGTCGGCGGGATTCCTTCTCCCCCTCCAGTGCGAGCCGTAAGCCCTCCGGACGGCGGTTGGCCTCCATCCAGATTTCCTTTAAGGCTTTCCATTTTTTCTCTAACATTTGAGTGTTCCTCCTGATTCAATTTCCATGGTTCGGGTTTTGAAGAGCGCAATGATTCGCGAAAGCTTGCAGGCGGCCTGACAAAGGACAAGGCTTTCTTCTTGTGTGATTCCGTCCACCTCCGCGAAGGATTGGAGATTATTTCGAAGGCTGCAAAGCCTTCCGTGGTGTTTGTTGCGGATGCTGGCCAAGGATTTGGTTGGATTTTTCCTTCTATCAGGTGTTTTTCGTTTTTCTTCGTGTGCGGATTGTGCATGTTGTGCAAGCTTAACAAACCCTGTAAATTGTAGTGTTTTATAAGTCTCCATAAAATGCCCTATGGCGACACTAGAGCTTGGGAAGTCCTTTAAGGTTATTCGTTTTGGCATTCCGTTGTGTTTCGCAGTTGCGAAGATTTGGTAGTAAGGCATGATGGATTCTCCTTTTGGGTTATTTGCGCGAATTAATAATTTTTAATCTGCGCGGATTATGAAATAAGGTGTCGAATCGCGTTCCGGCGGCCATCGAATCGGGACTTATGAATCGTGAACTTGGGTTCTCGTCGGCGGAGGTCAATAAGGAAACATGCGTTTGTTATCCATTTCTTCCGAATTATCGGTATCATACCCCCCAAATGGCATGCTTACAAGATGAAAAACATAAGTTTGTTCCGTGTATTTCCAAAGTTTGTTTATGGTTGTTTCGTGTATTTCATATTTGTTTCATTTGTTCCAATATTCGCAAAACACACCCATCTTCCTCTCCCCTCATCCCCTTATATCCCTATCCCCATGACTAGACATACCAAGCAGTGGGTGTCTTGAAGGGTAGGTGTATGACTACATAGGTTGGCCAGTCAAGTTAGCTTCTGCTGGTTCAAGTTTTTTTTTTTTTTTTAGGCATACCTAAAAGTATTAGGGAAGGATAGTCATACCTAATTACAAGGAAAGGAAGATATAAGGAGGGACTTACAAGGGGATGGGGACGGGGATATGGGTGGGGTTTGCGAACATTGGAACAACTTCAACAACCATGAAAAACCGTGAAATCCATGAAACAAAATGTTGAAATACATGGAACAAATCCGCGCGAATTACGGGTAAGAGATGGTCTTAGGGTGTGTGAAGTCGATAATCCGCGCCAATTAATATTTTTTAATCCGCGCACGTTTGGTTTTGTCGCAAACTTGCGCCACTAAATTCGGGGAAGGAAGGAGAAGGAACTGTATAATTCTTGTAATTCGGGATGGTGGGAGGGCGGAGCTGGGGGATTGGGCCTAATAATGTTAGGGGTGGCTAATGAACGCGTCAAATGGCCTAGGATGGGGTTTTTGGTGTGCGGGTATGGTTGGATGCGTGTTGGATGGGAAATTGATTTGCGGGCGTTTGGCGAACGATATGGGCACATTCCATGCCGTCATCCGGCGGGTTTGGTTCATCGGACAACAAAAAACCCGGTCATTTTTCGTGACCGGGTTCGAGAGCTGGATTATGTGATATGTTTAGTCGTTCAACTCCTCCAACAACGCATCTGTATCCACATCCGAGGTGTTTTCCGCCCTGATTTCGTCAATAATTCGGGCAATTTTGGGGTTCGATCGCAATTGCGCCTGTTCCTTTTTGGTTTTCGCGGCCAACCATTCCCGCAAACTCTCCGGGGTTTTGGTCGGATATAACCGGACAAGGGCCGCAAACAGCAACCCGCCTCGTGGTTCGCCACTCTCACGGGGTTTATTCCATTCACCAGCCATCAAACGATCGAATACGGTTTTCACAGCCTCGTATTTGTCGTCAATATCCGCCGTCCGTCCGGTTTCCGGGTCACGACTAATAGCGGCTGCATCAACTAGTTTTTGTTTCAGGCCGTGCATGATTGCCATTTCGATGATTTCCGGTGGGAATGTAGCCTTGTCAAACCCGATAATTTTCCCATTGGCGAAATTGATGTTCATCCATCGACCGCCAGCCTCTACCGTTGTTGTAATGTCGCGTTTGTTTCCGGTTTCCATGGTGTGCCTCCTGGTTTGGTTTGTCCCGTCCCGGAATGGTTCGGGTATGATTTAACTATAACACCTTGTGAAAACATGTCAACAAAATAATCCGCGCATGTTTCATTTTCCGTCCTATTATATAGAGCGGGTCATTATGACCCACATCTTCATCATACCTAACCATATTCGGTCGCACTAACTTTGTTCATGTCGGGTGAAGAATGTTATGTCGGCCTGTCAGGGTTCGTCATACCTAACCCCGGGGGTGGTCAAGCGGCAGGTGGGGGGCGGTGAATCGGGGTGTTAACGGTGTATTACCGCCACACGCGCATTTCAGATTTTTGACCCTCTGTCACTTGTCCCATTATCACCCTTATTAGTAGTATAAGAAGGAAAAGTAACGTGTGTGGATTAAAGATTCTTAATAGGCGCGGATTTCCTTATTGACTTCCGCCGGAAAGAGCTTGACACGCCAGCCCCGCGCTTGTATGGTGGGGGTATACGAACGCGAATTTCTTTTTCTTGGAGGGACTCCCATGCCCGATGTTAAAAAACTTGATTATAGCCACCAGGCACTGGCGGATATGGTGCTGACAAACCCGGATATGAGTCGGCGGGAGCTTGCATTGGTTTTCGATAAATCTCCGACCTGGATTCAGTATGTTATCAATTCCGGGGCGTTTCAAGTGTTTCTGGAAGAACGAAGAAAAGAGTTGATTGACCCCGTGATTCGCCTGACACTTGAGGATCGAATTAACACACTCGCGAATCTGTCGGCGGATGTGTTGATGGACAAGCTCTCGCAGCCCACTTCCATGATCAGCGACACGATGGCCTTGCGGACACTTGAAGTCACTTCGAAAGCTCTTGGATATGGCGCACGAGATTCCGGAAAAGTCGAGGTTAATAACAACTTCGTCGTCGCCATGCCGGGAAAGGTTGAAAATGCTGAAGCATGGGCCGCCGGATATAAGAGTGGCGGATTTGAGGCTGGAAAGGTTGTGGAAGCGGTCCCTCTTCCCGCCGGAGGTTGAGGATGGCTGTTCGACAAGTTACAACAGCTCCCATCCTCTCTGACTTCGGAGGATCAAATGGAACCCCTCTCGTCATTGACGTGGTAGGACAGGTTCCTTATTACCTCGCCCCAGGAAACATCATCATCGACATGCGGACTGGAGCGCAGGTAGGCTACGGCGTCGAGGATGACCTCCGCATCCCTGCCTCCCAGTTTCGACTCGGCGCCACTGTCAAGCCGGACTATGATTTCACCAACCTTGGGCTACTTTTTCCGCAGAATGATGCCACGGAGGTTGCGAACTTCATCACCCAACTTCCACATGAATATGCTTTAAACCCTAACGTATACTTAGGTGGAACGGATATTATCCCCCACATCCACTTCCGTCAGACCGGGGCTACGCTTCCAACCTTCAATCTTGATTATAAGTGGTTCAATGATGGAGAAATAGAACCTGCTAACTTCACCACCATCACTACTATTTCCACAGGCTATTATACTTGGGTTTCCGGGAATCTTGCCCAAAAACTCCGCTTTCCAGCAATCTCCGGCACAGGAAAGAATGCTTCAAGTACGTTTCTCGGTAAGCTTTATCGTACGGATAATGCAGTTACTGGTGATGTTCTTGTTCGGGAATTTGATATCCATTACCTGAAGTTTTGTCGTGGGACGGTTCGAAGCTGATGGAATTCTCCGCTCAAAAAATAATCTGGTCGCCGCAGCCTGGACCTCAGACCGCCCTCCTCGAGTGTCCAGTCTTCGAAGTCTTTTACGGCGGAGCTCGTGGTGGCGGAAAAACTGAATCCAGTATCGGGGACTGGCTTCAGCACTCCTCCACCTACGGTGAGCATGCTGTCGGAATCTTCTTCCGCCGGAAGCTCATCCAGCTCGCTGAAGTAATCGCTCGCACCAAACAACTCTTCCCAAAATTAGGAGCAAAGTATAATGAGCAGAAAAAGGAATGGCTTATGGCAAACGGAGCGCGACTTAAGTTCGCCTATCTGGAGCGGGACTCCGACGCCGAAGAATATCAAGGCCACAACTACACCCGCGTCTACGTTGAAGAAGTCACCAACTTCCCCTCCCCCTCTCCAATCAACAAGCTCCGTGCCACCCTCCGCTCCGCCGCCGGCGTCCCAGTCGGAATGCGACTCACCGGAAACCCTGGCGGCCCCGGTCACAACTGGGTCAAAAAAAGGTACATCACGCCGGACCCGCGCGGCTTCAAAATTATAAGCGAAGAGTGCACTTTCACCACCGAAGAAGGCCCGCAGACTGTATCTTTGTCGTATGTCTTCATCCCTTCCAAGATTGGTGATAATCAACTCTTGATGAAAAACGACCCAACATACATCCTTCGTCTGCGTCAGTCAGGTTCCGAGGCTCTCGTACGGGCGTGGTTGGAAGGAAACTGGGATATCGTTGACGGCGCTTTTTTCGATGAATGGGATGAAACTAAGCATATTCTGGAAACAAACTCTTGGTCAGAGCGGTTTCCCTTGCATGCGACTCGCTTCCGGGCCATGGACTGGGGATCTGCTAAACCGTTTTCCGTCGGATGGTATATTGTAAGCGACGGAACATGGGGCTTGCCAAAAAACGCAATCATAAAGTATCGTGAGTGGTATGGAGCAAGTGGGCCGAACAAGGGCTTGAAGATGACGGCGGATCTTGTTGCGCGGGGAGTTCTTGAACGGGAAAAAGGCGAGCGGATTAATTATGGTGTAGCTGATCCGGCGATCTTCATCCGCGACGGAGGCCCTTCAATCGGCGAAACTATGGCTGTGATGGGATGCTCTTGGCGGCGGGCGGATAACAAACGCAAGGCGGGTGCGGAAAAACTCCGACAACTTCTCGTCGGTGAGGGTGGGCAACCTTTGATCTACTTCCTCGACTGCTGTGAAGACACGATCCGTACCCTCCCGGTCCTCCAGCACGATGAAACCGATCCCGAAGATGTGGACACGGAATCCGAGGATCACGCTTATGATGAAACCCGCTACGCCGCCATGAGCCGTCCGTATGTGACTCAAGCTTCGCGGATTCCGATGATTCACCTTCCCCGTATGCCGCATCAGATGACAATAATGGAACTGATCGAACGTAAACAACGAAAACGACTTCAGGAGATGGAACTTTGAGCCAGGAAAAAGATAAGAAAGTCGAGGCCCGGCAGGAAGGGCGGAGTGTGGAATACTGGGTTCAGGAAATTAAGGATGCCCAGAAACGAGAAAAGGACTATCGGAAAGAGGCGAAAGAGATTATAAAGTTGTATGAGAATGAGAAAAAGGAGCAGCATCCTTATAATATTCTCTATTCCAATACCGAAACTCTCCAATCCGCGCTCTATAATCAACTTCCGCGGCCTGAAGTTCAGCGCCGCTTCCAGGATAAAGACCCAGTTGGTAAGCTCGCATCGGAATCCATCTCCCGCTTTCTTGAATTCTTCATGGATTCAAATGATAGGGACTATTCGAACTTCGACGCCCTGATCGAAACCTCGGTGGAGGAAGCACTCGTTCCGGGCCGTGGATTGACTCGATTTAAAGTGGACGCTTTGATAACCCAGGGCGAAGGTGGTACACAGGTTGTCACTTCCGCATCCGTCTGCGGTGAAGAAGTTCCGTGGGATCGTATTAGTTATGGTTACGCGAAATCTTGGTCAAACATTCCATGGCTCGCTTTCGATCACTTCATGAGCAAGGAAGAGTTGATTCAGAACTTTGGAACTGAATGGGCAGCACGAATCCCTCTAGATGTGATGAAAAAGGAGGATTCTGATCGAATGGAAGAATCCAATTCTCCCGAAGATCTTGGCGATGTACGTCTCGCGCATGTTTGTGAAATCTGGGATAAAGAGACAAAAATGGTTATCTTTATCGCTCCGAGTTATAAGGATGCGGTAATTAAGGAAATTCCTGATCCACTCAAACTCTCAGGATTTTTCCCTGTCCCTCGTCCGCTTTACTTCAAACGGAAGTTTTCATCCTTGATTCCTATTCCCGTATATTCTTATTATGAGGAGCAGGCGAAGGAACTTAATCGAATCACTGTCCGGATCAATCGAATTGTCCGCGCTTTAAAGGTTCGTGGTTTCTATGACGCCTCTCTTGATGGAATCAAAAAGGTCCTCGAAGCGGAGGATAACACACTCCTTCCCGCCGAAAATGTTGCGGCACTTCAAGATGGACGGACGCTTGAAAAATCAATTTGGTTGATGCCGATTGAAAAGCTCGTGGCGGTGCTTCAACAACTTTACTTGCAACGTGAGCAGGTGAAGGTTATTATCCAGGAGTTAACGGGCATTGCCGACATCATGCGAGGAAGTACGCGAGCATCTGAAACCCTCGGAGCACAAGAGATTAAAGCACAGTGGGGCGGACTTCGACTTCAAACCATGCGCAAGCGTGTGCAACTTTATGTTCGGGATTGCTTGCGTATTGTGGCGGAGATTGGGTTCAAGCACCTTCCCGCCGACCTGCTTCATCAGATGGTCAACCTCCCCATCCCTACACAGGAGGAAAAGGCTCAGCTCGCACAGCAATATCAAGCACAAGTTCAGGCTGCTCAACAGCAAGCCATGATGACTGGACAACCGCCGGCTCCTTCTCCTCCGCCCCCACTACTCCAACTTCCTTCCTGGGAAGAGGTCATTCAACTTTGTCAGGATGACATTCTCCGAAACTTTAAAATTGACATTGAAACCGACTCCACTGTCGAAGCTGATTCCGCCCAAGAACGCGCCGACATGGGAGAGTTCCTCAACGCCATCGCTCAGTTTCTTAACGGCGCCCTTCCCCTGACTCAAAGTGGTGTCCTGCCCTTCGAAGTGATGAAATCCATCATGGGGGCTGTTGTCCGCCGCTATCGTTTCGGGCGGGAGGTTGAGGAAAGCCTCGAACAAATGCAAGCGCCTCCCCCACCGGTTGATCCGAAAGCGGAAACTGACAAAGCGAAAGGTGAAGCTGAAGCTCAGAAACTCAAACTTGAAATCCAGTCCATGCAGCAGAAAATGCAGGCGGATACTACTAAACTTCAACTCGAAGCACGAATAGCGGGGCAAGAGGCTCAACTTCGTGAATTTGATGCTCAGCAAAAACTCCGTGAACTCCAACGGAAAGAGGAACTCGCAATCCAGTCGCATCAAGCTAAGCTCCTTCAACTTCAAATCAAAACTGCAAGTATGGCGGCGGATGCTGAGGCAAAGCGAGAAATGAACGAAATCTCAAAGGCTAAGTCAGAGGAGGCTTCCGATGCCTCTGCATGATTATGAATGTCGAAGCTGTGGGCGGATTGAGGAGAGGTTTGTGAAACTTAAAGATCTTGGTTTATCACAATTCTGCCCGTTCTGCCTGTGCGCAATGAAACGGCTCATGCCTGCTCCACGAATTCAGATGGACTATCCAGGCTATACTTGTCCAATCACAGGAAACTGGATCGAAGGAAAGCGGGCGCATAGAGAGAACCTTAAAAAACATGATTGTCGAGTTCTGGAATCTGGTGAACATGAGGCAAACATTCGTCGTCGTGAACGGGAGAATCAAGCTTTCGAGGATTCTTTCGCCGAGACAGCGGCGCGAACCGTAGCCTCCTGGCCGGCGGAAAAGCAAGCTAAACTTTGTCAAGAGATGGAACATGGTGTTGATATAAATTATTCAAGAATTGGAGCGAGCAATGGATGAGAAAGAAATGGATGAGGCAGTACTGGATATCGCTGAAGGTCTGGGAATCACAGATTCGGTGGAGGATGTTGAAGCACCTAAGGATGAGCTTGAAAGCTCAGGAGATTCGGGCATTCCTGCGGGTGATACAACTCCTCCAGCAGACACAGGTGAAGAGACTTCCACGACAGAAGTAAAGGAAGAAGAGGGTGTCGAGACTCCTCCATCCGTTGAGGCTCTTGCTCCACCCAAGACTTGGCGTCCCGATGCTGTAAAAGAATGGGACAAGCTTCCTCCTGTTGTTCAGTCGGAAATCCTCAAGCGTGAAGAGGATATGTTTAAGGGGATTGAAGGTTATAAGCAAGAAGCGGCGATTGGAAAGGTTGTCAAGGAAGTTGTTTCGCCTTACCTACCGGAACTTCAAGCCGCCGGAATTGATCCTATCCACCAAATCAATGCTCTTCTTAAAATCAACAGCGTCCTCGAGAAAGGCACTCAAGAGCAGCGGATCGAGATCTTTCGTAATCTTATGAAGGGCTACAATCTCGATGCATCACATCTTTCCGCCACTCCTGACATCTTCGTCGACCCACAAATCGAGTCTTTAAATAAAACAGTTGCGGAACTTCAAAGTAACCTCAACGCTATCACAAACGAACGGGTGCAAACGACCCGCGAGACTCTTCGACAAGAGATCGCCACGTTTGCTTCCGATCCGGCGAATATTCATTTCGATACAGTTGCTGATGATATGACTGCATTGATTCGCGCCGGACTCGCGAAAAACCTTTCCGATGCCTATACTCAGGCTGTTTGGCGAAACCCTCAAACTCGTGCCTTGGAAACCGCCCGCTTGGCAGCGGAGACGGAAGCTAAGGTCAAGCGCGAAAACGAAGGGAAGCTTGTCAAACTAACTGCCGCGGCGTCGGCAAACGTCAAAACCAGTGCTAAAGCGGGAAGCGGAACGGCTCCTATTGGAAGCATGGACGACACTCTCAATGAGACCTTGCTCAATATAAAGAGTAGGGCGTAACCAAAACTTCAGGAGAATTAACACATGGCATCCCCAAATTCCACCTTCACCGAACTCGTAACTACAACCTTTCGCAAGCACCGGAAAGAGATCAAAGATAACATTTCGAATAACAATGCCCTGCTTGCTCGCCTGAAAAGCAAAGGGAATACGAAGTATGAATCCGGCGGTTTGTCGATTGTGGAGCCGCTTGACTATGCTGAGAACTCCACTTATCAGCGATATTCGGGCTATGATACATTGAATATTGGTGCCTCGGATGTAATCTCGGCAGCAGAGTTTTCCTGGAAGCAGATCGCGATTAACGTGGTTGCTTCCGGATTGGAGCTGCGTACGAATGGTGGCGATGCGCGGATTATCAACTTGGTGAAATCCAGGATGAAAAACGCTATCCGAACTTTCAAGAATAACTTTTCCTCCGATGTGTATTCCGCCGGAACCTTATCCAACCAGATCGGCGGCCTTCAAGCTCTCGTAGCTGATGCTGGAACTGGAACTGTCGGCGGTATTGATTCAAGCACCTGGACTTTCTGGAAGAATATTGTTCAATCCGCGGCCTCCCCGCTTCAAGGCGGCGGTAGCATCACCCCCGGTATTACCACGATGGAAAGCCTCATGCTTCCTCTGTGGATGGAACTGGCAGAAGGTGATGACAAGCCCGATTTGATTGTTTCCTCTAATGAATACTTCGCCTTTTACGAGCGCGAGCAAATCTCCATGAAGCGCTACACCGATTCCGGCGAAGCGAAGGGCGGATTTACGAGCCTGAAATATAAGACTGCCGACGTGATGTATGACGGCGGCTCTGGTATCCCTGCTGCACACATGTACTTCCTCAATACTGATTATCTGTATTTGGTTGTTCATCCTGATGCCGATATGACCACCATGGAAGAGATGAAAGCGATCAATCAGGATGCGGTTGTTATTCCGATTCTCTGGATGGGGAATATGGTTGTAAGTAATCGCCGGCGCCAAGGTGTGTTGAAGGCTTAAGAATAATCCGCGTAAATTAAGAATTTTTAATCCGCGCAAATTTCATAGGAGATTTTATTATGGCTTTTGTTATTAAAGATGCAATCATCGGTATGCAGCAGATTGCTGATACTTCCACTGTTCAAAACCATCCACTCGGATTTCGTGTTAAGGCTGTCGACCCGACTTTCGGTGAGGGTGAGTTTATTTACCTCAAAGGCGTCGGCAGTACTGTCGTCGGAAGTGTGGTCACTTTCTATGAGAGTGATTGGACTACTGCCCTTCTCGCCGCTAATGCGATCGGTCAAGTTGCTGTCGCAATGTCCGCAAACGATGCGGCAACTGATTATGGTTGGTATCAAATCTGTGGTAAAGCGATTGCGAAGTGTGTTGCTTCCGTTGCGGATAATGGGCTTGTGTATGCCTGTTCTACCGCAGGCTCGATTGACGATAATGCAACCTCCGGTGATCGTGTAAAGCAGGCAATCACTGCTTCCGCAACCGACACCCCATCCACCGGGAAGTGCTACTTGGAAATTCAGTATCCCTTCATGGATGATGGTTCCGCTGCGTAAGTTAATCACATTTTGTTAAGTCCGGGGGAAGGGAGCGTGTTCTTCCTTCCCCTTTTTATTACTTTTTCCTGGAGCGAGGAAAATCATGAATGTTGCTGAAGCCCGACCCCCATATGTTACCTTTGAAGTCCGTGCTGTCGAAGACCGAAACGCCTCTATTGAAGCCGGCCATTATGTGGCGAAGGATGTTGACTTCGCTTTCATCACTCCGCAAGGTTCGAAAGATCGAGTGGAGTTGATTGTTGATGAGTGGTTTCAGATGTTGGAAGGCGAGGTTCGTGCCAACCGTTTCCCGGCGCAGTGGCTTTCCGGCTATCGGGAAGCTTACAAACTTTGGAAATCTGGTCAGGAACTTCCTGAAAATGGGTTTCCGCTTGTAAACTGGCCCGCCCTCTCCCCCGCACAAGTTCGTCTTTTCCTCGACCGAGGAATTCGAACTGTCGAAGACGTAGCCGCGATGAATGAGGAAGCTATTCAAGCCGTTGGTATGGGTGGACGAGCTTTCAAACAACGCGCTATTGATTGGCTTGCTTCTAGTAAATCCGTCGGGAAGACTTCGGAAGAGCTTTCCGCCTTGAAGGTGGAGAACGAGAGTTTGAAGGAATCTTTGGCGGCAATTCGTAAGGAGTTTGAAAGTCTCAAGGCTTCCCTTCCCAAACCTAAATAATCGGAGGAATCTCAGTGACCCTCTTAGAGATAATTAAAGAGTTCTGCCGGCGGACGGGAATCCCAGCTCCTGTCTCCGTAGCCAATTCGGGTGATGACCAAGCCCTTCAAATGATGGGTTTGCTTAATGAAGTTCTCGGTGTGCTTGAAGAGCGAAAAGCTTACACATTTCTTCAGGCCGAAGCTGTTTTTGTTTCGATTGAGGGGGAGGATCAAGGATTGCTGGAATCCCTCGCTCCAGGGTTCGTAAGTTTTCTGGACAGCCTCCTCTTCAATCGAACCACAAATGAAGTGATTCTTGGGCCGGTAAGTTCCGCAAATTGGCAGTCACAGGCCGCCGGGATGACCTCACTCTCCGAAACACAATTCCGCGTCAAGAATGGTAGGTTGTTTCTCAGCCCTGCTCCCGCTGCGGGTAATACTATCGCTTTCGAGTATAAATCTCGCTATGCTGTATATCTCGATCCAAATCTTAAACCTTACTTCACTTCCGATCTTGATACCTGCCGCTATCCGGATGAGTTAATGATTTTGGGCCTCCGCTATATTTGGCGTAAGGAAAAAGGCCTTCGTTATGCGGAAAACTTCCGGGATTTTGAAGTCAAGGTCACCAACCTCGCCGGAAATGACGGCGGAAATGCACCTTATATTCTCGACGGTGCTCCGCCCTCTATTCCTGGGATTTCAATTCCTGATCGTGGGTGGAACGTGACATGAAACAAAACATAAGGGAAAGTTTCGAGACACCCGGAAAGCGCATTCAATTCCCTGTTCCTACTGGAGGGTGGAACGCACGGGATCAAGTTTCCAGTATGAAAGCGAATGACGCGATCTACATGGATAACTTGTATCCCCTCCCGACGGAAGTTGTCTTACGGAAAGGTTATAATCTTTTTGTGACTTGTCCGGAAGCTACCACGCCGACGAAAACAGAAATCAAAAGCTTCCTTCCTTACTTCCCTCCCAGCGGTTCAAATAAACTCTTCGCGGCGAATGGGGAAGGGATTTTTGACGTGACTGTTGAGGACACACTTCTCGACGCCGATGCTGCGGTGGCGAGTACGAACGGTGACTGGCATTCCGTCAACATGACCACGCCGGGCGGAAGTTTCCTTTGGGCGTGTAATGGCACTGATAAGTGTTTACTGTACAATGGAACGGCGTGGGTGAGTTTGGACGGAACTTCAACCCCCGCAATCACTGGTATCACTTCCACGGATGTTATCAACTGTTCGATTTTCAAAAATCGAATCCTGCTTGTTAAAAAGAACTCTCTTTCTTTCTATTATCTTCCTTTGAATGCGATCGCAGGCACGGCGACGGAGTTTCCCCTCGGGGCAGTCTTCTCTCGCGGCGGATATATCGTCGCGCAAACTTCCTGGACAATCGACGCTGGTGAAGGTTCCGACGACTATCTCGTAACGATAACGTCTCAAGGTGAAATTGCTGTTTATAAGGGTACAGATCCGGCTTCCGCCGCTACGTTTGCTTTGATCGGGGTTTTTCAGTTTGCTAAGCCGGTTGGCCGGAATTGCTTTTGCCGTGTTGGCGGGGATGTTTATATCATCACCGAAGCTGGTCTGTTTCCGTTATCAAAAGGTCTCATCTCCTCCAGCGTAAATCGTACCGTTGCTGTTAGCGATAAGATCTCTGAAGCCTGGAAATTTTATATGGAATATTATAAGGGACTCTTTGGGTGGAGTACCACACTCTTTCCATCCATGGACATGCTTCTTGTTAATGTTCCGATTAAGTATGATTCCGGTTTGGCGGTCACCTATTCTTATCAATTTGTAATGAACACCCGCACTGGAGCCTGGTCACGATTCAAGGGACAAAATGCCTCTGCTTGGTGTGAGTTTGGTGGTAATCTTTATTTCGCCTTCGGTCGGTATGTTAATAAAGCTTGGGATGGGTATGCGGATAATGAAGCGGGAATTGAGGTTGAAGTTAAAACAGCTTACAATCGCTTATTTCGAAACTCAAACACACAAATCAGCCTTCTCAAGCTCGTAACTCGTGGCGGTTCGAATCTTGCAATCGGTATTGGAATTGATACTGATTATGAAAGCGGCGGCGCAGTTAGTGTTTCTAGCCAAGCAGATACTGATGCAGCTTTGTGGGATACAGCACATTGGGATGCTGCAAAATGGGCTGGAGATTTTCTCACCAACTCTTGGCGGTCGGTGAATCACTATCCCGGAAGCACTTTATCTTTACGGTTGAAATTCTCAACTAAGAACATTAACATGAAATGGATCGCAACGGATCTGATCATCGTTCCGGCGAGCGGATTGTTGTAAGATTTTCCGGTTGTTTCTCTTTGTGTAAGCCCTCCGGCGGGGGTAGAAGTTTCCTGCCAGAGGGCTTTTTCTTTAAGGAAAATTTGCCATGTTCTATTCTTTAACATGTCCAGAGAAGGTTGAATATATCCTCATGCAACCGCATGTTTTTAAACATTCCGGGGATGACTTCCTCCGTCAATTTATATCCCATGGTTGTGGAAGGTTGTTAATTGCTTCCCCTTTGATCGAACTTATCGGTATTCAGCTCGAAGGTTCTTGTGTCGGAATGTATATGCTTCAACGAAAAGGGGAGTGTTCCGCCGAGGTTCATACATGCTTTCTTAAACCGGCCTTCGGGCGGACGGACGAGATTTGTGCGAAGTTCCGGGAATATGTTTTTGAGACTTTTTCTTGGCTTCTAACCCTAACAACCATGGTTTCAAGTCGAAATCGCCTTGCTTTAAAAATGACTCAGAATGTCGGCTTCGAACATTGCGGCACATTCTCTAACTATTGGAAAGAAGGGGATGAGTTACTTGACATGCACTTCTTTCAAATGAAACGAAATACAACTGAGGTTTAATTATGCCCGCTGCAATTCCTGTCGCCGCTATGGCCGGAGCAAGTGCACTTGGTGCTGGTGCTACTGGTGTCGCTATCGCCGGAGCCGCCGGAGGAGCCTTGGCTTCTCAGATGAGTAAGAAAGATAGTGCCGGAAATTCAATCCCTTCCGCCGGTTCAATTAACAGTACCGATGCTGCATCCTCCGCGGAAACTGCCCGCCTGAATGCTCGTTTAAATCGCTACAATCAAACCACACCTTACGGAAACCTTGTCTGGAATCAGGACGCTTCCAATCCCGACATTTGGAACTCCACCGTAACCCTTTCTCCCGAACAGAAAGTAATCTACGATCAACTTGTTAGAAACAGGACAAACAGCGCTTATCTTGGCGCAAATGTCAGTAATCAATTAAACAACACTGTCGGTACACCTATTGTTGAGCCTATTACAGCGATGCCGGATTCGAGTGGGGATACTCGCAAGCGTGTGGAAGATGCTCTATACTCACGCATGACAAGTCGTCTCGATCCACAGTTCTCTCAGCGGCAGGGGGATTTAGAAAGCAAACTTGTGAATCAAGGGATTAATATAGGAACGGAAGCTTGGGATCGGGAGGCTCAGAACCTTTCATTTGACCGAAACGATGCTTATCAAACCGCCATGGATTCGGCGATTACCGCGGGTGGAGCTGAGGAATCCCGTCAAAACGCTCTCCAATGGGGGGATAGGCAGAATCAGTTAAGCGAGCAATACACTAAGCGAAACCAACTTTTGAACGAACTGGCAGCTCTTATGGAAGGTGGTCAAGTTACCAATCCGCAGTTCCAAGCCACCAACACTTCCACAAACGTCGCAAACACACCAACTTCATCTAATTATTGGAATGAGTATCAAGCGAATCAAGCTCGACAAAATGCCGCGACAAATTCCGATAATTCTCTCATGCAGGGACTGTTTGGGCTTGGAAGTGCTTATCTTCAGGGCGGCGGTGGGTTTGGCTCGACCGGCGGATTGTTTGGCGGTGGAACCACGCCAGTCAGTCCGTATGTTTCGGGCGGCGGTCAAACACTTGGAAGTATTCGATAAAGAGGTAAAGATATGGCACAAGCAAAAATGTTTCCCACAACATCATTCGATGCTCAAAACGAAGATCTGGTTCGCCAGCAAAAAATTCTCGATGCTCTTCAAAATCGCACACTCATGCCAACGGAACTTCCTGCAGAAGGTAGATCCGGAAACTTCACCGTCGCGGCGAAGCTCGACCCACTTCAAGGAACTGCTCAACTTCTTCAAGCGCTGCTTTTAAATAAACGGAATGAAGAACTTGGAGAGAAGAAGAGTGAGTTTCAAAGGCAAGGGAATGAGATGCTGCAAGGTGATCTTGGAAAGTACTGGGAAGCCTCACAGACGGATCAGAAGAAAGCACTCTTGGATGCCTTGGCTTCTGAACATCCGGTTATGCGAGGGCTTGCGATGGCGCAGTTGGAGGCGCAAGCAAAGAAAGGTGAAAGGGCGGTTGGTGAAATCAACGGAATCTTGTATGATAAAAATACCCTTGAAACCCTTAACCTCAAACCTTCTGCGGTAACAGGTGATGGCGGACTTCCAGGGGTTGTTGATGGACAATCTGGCCCTGGCTGGAAGACTGTTAAAATTGGCGGTGATCTCTACCAGCAAACCGGAGCGGGCTTGAAAAAGCTTGATAATGCGCCAAAGGTTACTACAAACGTTTCTGTCAGTCCTATTATCAAGGGTGAAGGTAAGTTCATGGAAGGTATCGGAGAGGCGAGCGCGAAAGCTGTTGCAGAGGCAAATGCGAGAAAGAAAGCTGCTCAACAGAATCGTCTTACTGCTGATAAACTTGAAAACCTCGACAGTCAAGGGGTGTTCTCCGGTCCGACTGCAAATATTGCAACTACACTTTCAAGTTTTGCAAACACCTTCGGAATACCTGTGGATACGAACAAACTTGCTTCCAGTGAAACCTATCAAGCGGAGCTTGGACGACGGGTTGCTGAAGTTCTCACGGCAGGTGCAGGTGTTGGTCGGAGTATGACGGATGCAGATCGCGAAGCTTTCATGAAACAATTTCCGCAACTCATTAGCTCCCCACAAGGCCGAGCACAGATTATTGGGGAAATGCGGCAAAATGCTGAATATGATTCGAAATATGCTGATGCGGTTCAAGCAAAGATTAAGCAGGCATATCCGGAAGCAAGTAATCTTCTTGATATCACACCATCAGAATTACCTTTCCCGACGGAAGGTTATACACCTGCCCCAACCCAAGGCACGAAAAAGAAGAAGTACAATCCCGCAACCGGGAGGATTGAATAATGGGACAAATTGTTGAAGTTCCTGGTCATGGGGATGTTGAGTTTCCTGACGGAATGACCGACGAACAAATTGCTTCCGCAATTAAAGCGAATCTTTCTCAAGCGCCGGCAAGCGCTTCCCTCAGCCCTCCTGCCGAAGGAGTCCTCCCTGAAGTGGGAAGAGTTCTGGACAAAGGTGTCCGCGGAGGGCTGATGGCGGCTCCTGCATTGATGGATTTGGGGATTGCTGGAGCGAAACAGATTCCGAAGCTTGCATATCGAGCAGCAACAGGGGAGTGGCTGAAAGAATCCCTTCCGCCGATGGATGCGATGCTTGATGCGCCGGGACCGGAGGCGATGACGCCGCAAACAAGTATGGTGGAAGGGCTTTTAAAGATTTCCGGCGGGGAATTAAGTAAGCCACAGACAACTTCGGGAAAGTATGCAGGGAGTGCAATTGAAGGGTTGATTGGAGCGTTGGCGGGGCCGGGAGGGATGATTCAACCTGTTCGAAACGCTGCGATTGGAACCACAGCGGGATTGGGAAGTGAACTTGGTGCACAGGCTGTGCAAGACGAAAACAGTGTTCTTGGTCGTGTTGGCGGCGGACTTCTCGGTGGCGGTTTGACAGCCCTTGGAACAAGTTTCATTCCGAACTCAAAACGATTAATTCAGCAAGCAACAGAGTTTGTTCCAGAGACAGACTGGCGACGAGGACAGGAACTCGCAAATGTTCTCGAAGAAAAAGGTGTTCCATACCTTGCCTCGCAGGTTCTTGGGCCGAGTTCTACGCTGGATGACGTGGTGGCTCAGGCGGCTACAAATCCCGCTGCCCGCCCAAAGTTCATGCAGCATCTTCGTGATCTCCCTGATAAGGCTCGCTCGATGTTCGATGAACTTATCAACACAACCTTCCCGGTTGGAGTGGAAGGGCGGAAGGGGACGATTCAGGATATCCAAGAACTCGCAGCAAAACGGATTGAGGCTGAGAAAGGACTTGGTAGGCAGAAGTATGCCACCAACCTTCGTCCTGGAGTGAACCAAGAAACTTATGATATGTTTGAGGTTGAAACACTTCGAAATCGTTTACTTGCCGCCGGGGAGGATTCGAACATACTTGGGAAAGGTTCGCCAGGGGATTTAGAAATCAAAGCATTTGTTAATAAGTATCTTCCTGAACTCCAACCCGGTGAGACAATGGATAAAGGTACTTTAAATAGTATTGTTAAATCTTTTAATGAGGTTGCTCCGAAGGAAGGTTATGGAGATGTTCCAAGTAAAATCATTGCAACAACATTAAAAGATTTTACTGACGCTGATTATAGTGCCGCCAGACGAGCAGCTTCCAATCACTGGAAGAACTCTACTAATCCCCTTCAACGAAGTATTGTCGGTGAACTCGCTTCCATGGGTGGAGGTGTTAAACAGGATAAGATCACAGCAAAAGAAACTGCAATCGGATGGCTATTCCCAAAAGATCAAGACAAGACTCGCGAAATTGCGAAGGTTTCGAAAGAACTCGGCGGCGACACAGTCGGACAACTTCTCCGCGAGCATATCATGAAGTCAGTCAGCTCCACCTTCAAACGTGCGAATGATGTGGAGAAGATTCAACAACCCTATAAAGTCCTTCAAACAATGCTCGGTACGAAAGAGCAGACTGCGAATGTCAAAGCCGCGATTGGGGTTATGGCGCGGGAACAGGGTTTAAACCCTCGGATTATTTCCAAGGAATTTTTCCGCACTATCGATGCACTTGATACAGTTAAAGATTTGAAAATTCCGCCGTCAGTTGATCGGGCGGCCTTACAACAACAAGCGGGTGAGAACCTTCTCAGTTTCGTAATTGCTACGGCATCTCGTGCAGGTCGAAGTGTATGGGAGAAAGTAACGGCAAAAGCTTATAATCAAGTTGCGGATATTGTGACAAGTCCTGATGGATTGAAGCAAATCGAAGCGATTGCAAAGAGTCCTACACCGAAAGCTCGGCAAGCCTTAATCCGGGCTATACTTACCACAGCTTATGACCAGACGGTGGCGGAAGAAGGGCAAGCGGGTGAGTAATTTGTGTGAATTAAAAATTTTTAATAGGAGTAAATAACTATGTCATTCAATGGAAGTGGCACCTACAACCTTCCCTCCCCCGAATACCCTGCTGTCTCAGGTACGGACATTCTGGCGAGCGACTTCAATACCATC
>JGI24730J26740_1000167_pt1 | contig 60564 bp, 40 predicted proteins | sample EPASupsiteSAE347_FD_26740 | JGI IMG/M metagenome (IMG submission 26740)
CCTGGATGACCATAACCTCGGCCATGGATCAAAAGGTACAATGGAGACGGAAATGAGTCCAGCAAAAAAAAACATTTTTTTCTTGTTGCATTCGGGGGGGGTAAGCTACCGTCTATTCGCAGGTGGCATCAGGCGATGCCTACCTGAGCAGTTACTATTTTTGTTTCAAACTGAACATCTTCAACCGGATTTAGTGTTGGAGACGTTGGCGAAAGTTTTCCAAGTAGGGAGGGAGGAATTTCGGCAACGGCGGCGGAAGGGATATTTAAAGGCGGTGGCCGCACGGTTTCTCATTCGCTATGCCGGCCAGACCGAGCGCGAGGCGGCCGGAGAGTTGGGAGTAAGCGGCGGATCGGCGGTCAGCAAACAGCTTGGCAAGTTTGCGGGCGAGATGAGGGCAGACCGCAAGGTTCAGCGGCGGATCAAGGAGGCAGAAGAACAGCTTGATGAAAAACATAATGCGGCTATAACTCGACCTTTAAATATTGAATGACTGTTGATTCGTTAACGACTATTTCAAGGGCTGACCCCGAACGTTTTGGCGTGGAGGAATCATGCGCGATTTGTTCGACTGCAAGAAATTTAGTGAAGGCACACTGGCCAACTTCGACTCCGATTGTTTCCGGCGGCTGGAACCGGTTGCAGTTCAATGCCGAAAATTGCGTTTGCCTTGGCCGCCGGATATGTTAAATTTTTCAGACGATTAGTAATCGGCAGGATTCTGGAAAACCAATGCAAAGGCGAGAAAACATTTTGCGGGCAGTTCAGTTCGATTATGAAAACATTGTTGACAGTGGAGTGGGTTCCGGAGCGGAAGGAAAAAGGTTTTATACGCGCCGTTGACCAGACGCTTCTGCCTGGAAAACTCAAATTTCTCGAGATAAGGAAAGTCGAGGATTTGTGGAGGGCGATAAAGATACTGCAGATCCGCGGGGCTCCGGCCATCGGCGTTGCCGCCGCCTTCGGGGTTGCGCTTGCCGCGCAGAAATGCAAATCCGGGAATGTGGTTGACATCGTGAAAGACGTGGTCCGCGCCGCTACTTATCTGGCTTCCTCCAGGCCAACCGCCGTCAATCTTTTCTGGGCCCTGGAACGGATGAAGCAAAAAGCTTTTGAGGCAAGGGCATTGCCGGCCGCCGAATTCAAAAAAGTTCTGGCAAAAGAGGCGCTTGCCATCTGGAATGAAGACAGGCGGATTTGCCGCCTTATCGGCGAGCACGGGCTTAAACTGTTGAAACGCGGCAATACGGTCTTGACGCATTGCAATGCCGGCGGTCTGGCCACGGCCGAGTTCGGCACGGCCCTGGCGCCGATCTATATGGCGCATGCAAAAGGTTTTGGAATAAAGGTGTTTGCCGACGAGACCAGGCCGCTCTTGCAGGGCGCGCGATTGACCGCGTGGGAGCTTGATCGGGCCGGAGTTGACGTCACGCTCATCTGCGACAACATGGCCGCCCAGGTGATGAAGGAGGGCAGGATAGATCTGGTCTTTGTCGGCGCGGACCGCATTGCGGCCAACGGCGACGCTGCCAACAAAATCGGCACCTACGGCGTGGCGCTCCTGGCAAAGGCTCACAAGATTCCATTCTATGTTCTGGCACCGACCTCGACTTTTGATTTGAACATTGCTTCTGGAGACGATATCCCGATCGAGCAGCGCGGCGGGGAGGAGATAACCTGCGGATTTGGGAAACGGACTGCGCCGGATAGAGTAAAAACCTATTGCCCGGCGTTCGACGTCACGCCTTCAGACCTGATTACCGCCATTGTCTGCGAACGCGGTATCTGCCGTCCGCCCTATGCTCGTTCCCTGAGCCGGGCCGTCAAATAAATCATTCGAACTTCAGGAAATTGAAGTTGCCGCGCTGGTGAAAGTCAAGCCGCGGATACTTTGAGGTGGAGTAATATTTCAACGCATTGCCGTTGTCGCAATCGTCGTAGTAATACGAGTAGTCGTAGAGGCATGCGGAAAACCGCCACATTGTCCCTGCCTGCGCGCTGAATGCCTTGCCGTCCTGGTCCGTAAACGATGAAAGCGGCACGGCCATTTCCACGGTCCAGGACTCGTCTTCATCGAGCTTGTTGACCGTTCCCTGTATTGTCACGGCCGATTTCATCCCCGCGTTCCATTTGGTCGGATCCAGGAAACGCATGTAATTCCTTGCCGGAAAGGCGGCGTCCCAGATCACGTTGTTGGGATTGACGTGCATTTCAAAATAACGCGAGGAATTTTTGTCCGGCTGTAGAAACAATTCGAACGTGTCCCCGTCCAGAAACAAAGTTTCCTTGTCCTTGTTTAGATGTTCCGGATCATAGACGATGTCGCGGTCGCGGATCACGGCGCCGACGTACAGGTTGGTGGCATCATGCAGGAATTTCAGGGTGACTTGTCCGCGTGGGAGCGTGGTCCGGTCTTCATTCTGCACGTCATAAAAACGCGTGATCGTAAAGGCGTCTTTCCAGGCCGCGTCATCGAGTTTGCCGTCCAGCACAATCGCGCCTGCGGCGCGATTGCAGGAATACTGGTTGATGTCCGGAATGAAATTGTCGTCGTCCGCGTGAGCGGCGGTCGCCAGTCCTGCCAGAACGGCTATGGAAGCAAGCGTTAAAAACCATGTTTGTTTCTTCATGATACTCCTTTTGTTTGAACCGGAGAACATTATCGTTTGCGTTGAAAAAAATGCAAGCTTAAGATGGTTTTTTCAGGCCGTCAAGCAGGCGTAAAACCGTCCGGCCGATCGTTTCGAGGCTGGCCGGGCTCAACTTGTCGGCAGTGTCTTCCGGCGTATGCCAATAGTCGTTTTTTCCCGGCAAAGAGCCGTATTCGAAATCAATTATGTCCAGGGAGGGGATGCCCGCGGCCATGAACGGATGGTGGTCATCCAGTATTTCCCGGTCGTAGAGCGCAAATTTGGCGCGGGTGTTTTCCGCTTCGGCCGCCTTGAAAAGGGCGGAGATCAGGCAAGACGTGCTGTTGCGCGGGATGGTGACGTTCAAATTCCGGTCGCCGACCATGTCGAGAATTATGACCGCGCGTATCTTGCTTTTTCTTCCGTCTTTCTGTAATTGTCCGGCCAGCCTTCGGCTGCCGTGCAGGCCGTCATTGGCAGCGTAGTTTTGCCTGCACTCTTCTCCGTCAAAAAAGGAAAACATGAAATTCATATTTACCGAAAGGTGGGGCGAACCTTCAAGGTGAGCCGTTTTTAACTCAGACTTAATCACGCGCGCAAGTTCCAATAGCACGGCCACGCCCGAGGCGGAGTCGTTCGCTCCCGTGAAATTGTCGGCGATGCCGGTCTTGGTGTCGTAATGCGCACCGAGAATCACCCATTCCTCTCCGTTTGTTGCGTTATTTCCGGCAAATATTGTTCCGATGACATTGCGAAAAACGGTTTTCCCTTCAGGGGTGTCATCCCCGAATTCGTCAATGACCGTGTTGATCCCCATGGAACGCAGGCGCGCCGCAAAATGTTCCGCCGCCTTTTTCGCTCCGGGCGAACCGGAGGGACGGGTTCCGATTTTTTGCAGTGATTCGATTTCGGCAAAGGCATTCGTGGCGTTGAATGCGGCAGGGGGCAAAACGAAGTTGGTGTTATTTTTCGTGTTGTGGCAACCGGCCAGAGCGCTCAGAAGCAGGGCGATTGCGCAGAAAAATTTGAATTGGAATTTTGCAAGCAAAACCTCTGCATCGCTGATTACTGACTTCTGACTGCTGACTGCTTTTTCGCTCATTTCAACCATGCGCCCAGGAGTGTTTTAAGTTCTAATTCCGGCTGTCTGGCGTGCAGCCTGGCCATACGTTCCTGTTGGGAGGCAATGATCCTGGCATGAAGTCTTTTGTCGGAAATTACCCGGTTGATTAATTCGGCCAGTTCGACTTCGTCCAGACCGGAGTATGAAACTCCGGCGCCATCCAGTGCTTCGGGCATGCCGCCGGCGTCACGGGTGATTACCGGCACGTTACAATACATGGCCTCTATCAATGGCAGGCAGTATCCCTCATGAATGCTGGGGCAGACGTAGGCGTCCGCAACGCGGTAATAAGCGGCCAGGCCGGCCGGAGCGGCAAACCCCTCAAAACACACATTAGGGAGGTCGAGATCGGCTGCCAGCATGCGCAACATGGCGTAATAGCGCGGCGAACTGCGATTGGACCCGACTATTATCAGGCGGCTGTACTGGTTGATGGTTTTGTTGTACCAGGCAAATGCCTGGATCAGGTCCTCTATGCGCTTATTCGGGGCGATTCTGCCGACAAACAGGATGTTTTTCAAATTGCGCGTGAATTTTTGCAGTATCATCGGTTCCGGGGTCAGATCCAGGTTCCAGGAGGAAAAGAGCAGGGGAAAGACCTCGACCTTTTCCACTCCCAGTTCCTTCAATTCGGAAGCGTTGAAATGGGATACGGTCCAGACAGCGTCGGCGATCCGGCAGATATCGCGCAGTCTTGAGCGTCCGGCGCGCAGTTCCGCTGCAAGATTGTCGTCAAATCCGTAAAAATATTCGTCCGGAGTGATGTTGTGATAAATGATCACCTTTTTTGCCGGGGAGGCCAGGAACAAATCTGTGGATGGTGAATTTATGCCGTAATGATGCAGGCAGATATCTTCGGACGTTGCGGAATAAAGATCAAGCGGCTTGCATTGCTGATAAAGGCTTGGGGAAACCCTGGCAGGATCAACGAAAATATCGGATTCGTATCCCCAGGAGCGGATAATGTCACGCAACTGCATGGCCTCGTGCGATATGGCGTCTCCATCGGCAAATCCGGCGAGTATCTGGTGGATGTTCATTTCTTTTCAGGGGCGCTTATTTCCCGGAGGAGGTTTTCGATCCGTTCCAGGCGCAGATTGATTTCCTGGTCGTTGCGCCGTCTTTCCTCCATCTCGAACTCGATTGCGTTGGTGAAAAGGCCGTTGATCAGATTCTGGCGGAATGCGATGCGGTCATGCTGGTAACGCAGGAGTTTCCACATGATTTTTTTGAATCCGGCCATGATTGCGCCGAGGAATCCGGACCGACGGGGTATGTTGAAATCATAAGTATCGTAGGCGTCGCGGTAACGCAGTAGGCGCATGTAATGGCCCAGATATTCCGCGTCCGACCTGGCCTTGTGCAGGGCCAAAGCGCCTATTTCGGGGGAAATTTTTGACGGCGCGGCGCGGTCGGTGCGTTTGCGCAAAACATCGGCCTTGCGTTTTATTTCGGCGCCAAGTGAAGGCGCCATGTCCTCGCCTGCGATGAGAATCTTCATGGAAGTTTGATATTGTCAGCCAAAGCAATAATATTTACCTGAAACGGCGGAAAAATCAATCAGATTCGAGGATTGAAGTGAAAACGTTCAGAATTCCCTTTTGTTTGCAAACATCTTGTAAATAAGCAAGGTCATTTTGTTTGACTTTTCCGGCGCGGTCGGACATGCTTGGAATATGCATTGTGCCATTTGCGGGAATCTGATAAACTCCAAGACGTTGGAGAAAAACATATGATTGACGTCCGCCTTCCGGCGGATGACTGAATTTTATAATATAATTTAGCGTCAGTGCTTGATCGCTTCTTTCGAAACCGCCCAGTTTCAGGACATCGAGGCGAATAAGCACGAGGTGACGCGTCCGTATTGGGCGCGCTTTCCGATTTTCATGTCTCGATGACAGGCCTGGGCGGGCCTCGAAAGAAGCATGAAGCGGAAGGTTAGCGCCCTTTTTCTTTCTTGGGAACGAAACCGGGACAATCGGCGGTTCGATATGTTTCGATGTTTACCGGTTCGAGTTGTAACCACGTTTTGAATCATGAGGCGGTTTCTACAAATTGTAGAATTTTATTTCTTGGGGTTGCGATATGGGAGTAATAGCATAATCAGTTGGATCGTAATATTTATTTCAGGTTGCCATGGAAATATCGGCGCATGCAGCGGTTTTTGAGAATTTTCCTTCCGTGGGCGTGTTGCTTGCCGGGCGCCTGCGCGCGTGGCGCAGGAAAAACGATATCCCTATCAAGCGCGCGGCCGCCGAGCTTGGAGTTTCCGGAGCAACCTGGGATCATTGGGAAAAATGCCGGAGGTTCCCCACCATGGACGATTTGAACCTTCTCGCCCAATATTTGTGCCTGCCGCCCTGCATGCTGCTCTGCCCCTATTTGCACTGCCGCTGCGACCGCTGCCTGAAAAAAAGAAAAAAAAACGCGGCGCTTGAGGCGCAAGCGCGATAAAACATTCGTTTTCACCGCAGAGACGCAGAGGTCGCGGAAAAGATTTTAAACGTCTAAACGTCTTTTTGGTGACGAGCGCCGATTTCCAGGCCCTGCATTTAAACCTTGAATCCGGAACCAGGAACCTCCCCTTCTACAAATTGTAGAAACGGGAGGCTTGGAACTTTTGTCCTGCCGGTTAAAAATGCGTTGAATGGAAAAAGGCGCGGGAGGTGGGCGCACTGTCCTTCGCCGCATTCATAAATTGCGCCAAAAGGAGATGAAACGATGGGAAACAAAATCATAAAGATGATGTTCGCGGCGATGATTGCCGCCGGCGCGGCGTTGTTTTTAACCGGTTGCGGAGGCGGAGACGGAGGCGACAATCCGCCTGCAAATATAGCGGGTACATGGCAGGGGCCTTTTACATTAACTTATAAAGGGCAATCTGTCGGCGGTACGACGATCTTGGTTCTAACCCAGGACGGTTCAAATATCAGCGGAACCATGGGCGGGGGGAAAGTGCCCACCAGCGGCGTGGTTGACGGAAACAGCGTGGCGCTCGTCAGTACGAGCGAGTTTACCTATACATGGGATCTGACCGCCGATGGCGATTCAATGTCGGGGACATTTGTCGTTACCGGCGAAGGCATTGATGGGCAGATGGACGGAACCGTTTCCCTGACGCGCGTAACTGCCGCCGGAGCGCATGCCGAACAGGGCGCAGGCAAGGGGCTTGACCTTGAAAACGCTGCGGCTGAATTGCTGAAAAAAATGCGGTGACAGCAAGAAGCGAATTAGGCATGGGCGTGTGTGAGTTTCCTGGCGCGCAAACGCCAGGGAGCTTCACACGTTTCTTTGACAATGCGCCGTGAAAAGTTTTTCATAATTCTCATGGCCTTGTTGGCCGCCGCCAGCGTCGCGCAAGCCGGCGAACTGCCGGAAGCGGCGGCGGCCGGTCAGGAGCATGGGGCGGACGAAAATAATCTCGCCGTAACGAATTCGAAGTTGCCGGAGGCTTTCACGATCGACGATGCCGACGTTCGGGGCGGGAAGCAATCTGCGACGCATGATGTTCCAAAAAATAACAATATGCGGCTGGCCCTGCAGTTCCAGCAGTTCACCTGGAAGGAATTCGGCGATAACGGCGCGCAATTATTGAAAGAATCCGGGCCGCTTTTCGGTCTGCACATGGCAGGAGAGGGATATGGCCGGTCGAGCCTGACAGCCGGCGGCGCGCTCAAGATGAATGTTTTCGGCGGCCGGGTTGATTACAACGGGCAGACGCAGGGCGGCATGCCGTTCAAAACCAAGACCGACTATTTTGGAGGTGAACTGAACGGCAATCTTGCCCTGCGGGCCATGCCTGCCGATGATTTCTACGTCAAAGTCTTTGCCGGGCCGGCAATCCGTTTCTGGCGGCGCGACCTCAACGGCAGGGCCGGCGTCGGCGGGTATACGGAGGACTGGTTTGTGTTTGACGGCCGGGCCGGCGTTGGGCTGGACTACCTGCTTCCGGCCGATATGAGGCTGTTCGCCGAAGGCGGCTGTAAAATTCCCTTCACCGCCAGGGAGGAGGTTGATTGGAGCAAGTTCGGAGTTGGTAAAATATCGCTGGAACCGGAGCAAAAGATTTCGCCCTTTGCGGAAATCGGCCTATCCTGGAAATATCTGTTCGTCAGCGGATTTTACGATTCGTTGCGTTTTGACAAATCCGGCGTCGAAAAAAAGGGGAATTATTACTTCTATCAGCCAGAATCCCGGGCCGACATCTGGGGCGTTAACGCCGGGCTTTATGCAAAGTTCTGACAGCCCCTTGTGGAAGAATTTAAACAGCATTGCGCAAGTTTCTAACGACCAGGAAATAAAAATGGAGTTCATCGCATGAATAATACATTAGGGCGGAAATTGGCAAATATGCATGTCGGTATTTTTGGAATGGCGCTTTCGATGGTGATGTCCGGATGCGCGAGTGTGAGCCAGATGGCTTTAAAAAAGGATTCCGGACCGCTCGATTTGATGTCTTAAAGACGTGCTGATTGCCAAAACTTTAATGCGGAAACGTCCGGCCCAACCGGCAGGATCCAAGCCGGAAGCGCCTTCGAATGCGACGTCTCGTGCGGAGTGAAAACAGATGCGATATTTTTACAGGCGCTAATTTAAAGCATAGGAATTTCAAAGTTTACGGAAGAAACGTCGCGCGGAGCGCGACGTCCACCTTCAGAAATATCCGGGTGGGCCGTGCGCTCCGCGCGCGGCAGTTGCCGAAGGCCTAATACATGGAATATTTTTCACGGAGATGATTGAAAGAAAATCCGCAGGAAGGATAGCACGAATGAAAAATGGAATGACATTAATATTTTATAAGGCACGAACCAGCAGCGCCTGCTGGTTCACGGCTCTCTTGCTCCTGGCCGCGGCAGCAACAGCCAGGGCCGGAGATTTTATCTACACCACGAATGCCGATGACACGGTCACCATCACCGGCTATTCCGGAACTGACGGCGAAGTGGCCATTCCGGACGCTATCGAGGGCAGGAGCGTTACCAAAATTGGAGATTCTGCGTTCCGGTCCTGCGGCAGTCTGACCAACGTTACGATCCCCGACACCGTCACCAATATCGGGTATTGGTCATTCCAATATTGCACAAACCTGACCGGCATCACGATCCCCGACAGCGTCATCGGCATAAAAGGTTGGGCATTCTTTGGTTGCACACATCTGACCAACGTTATAATCGGCGCCGGTGCCACCAACATCGGGAGCCAGGCGTTTGGATCTTGTCCTTGCCTGGCGATAATCACGGTAAATGAACTTAATTCCTTTTATAGCAGCATAAACGGGGTCTTGTTCAACAAGGGCCAGACTACACTCATCCAATGTCCGGGAGGCAAAGCCGGAAGTTATACGATCCCTGATGGCGTCACCAACATTGAAAGTGAGGCATTTTCTTTCTGTAATCTGAACAGCATAATAATTTCCGATAGTGTCACCGATATTGGCGACTATGCGTTTAGATCATCTGCCAATTTGGCCACCATCGTTATTCCGGATAACGTCATCAACGTCGGGGATTATTTGTTTATTATTTGTAACCGGCTGACTAATGTCACAATCGGCAACAACGTCACAGGTGTCGGATATGGGATGTTCCAATATTGCGCCAGTTTAACCAACGTGACGATCGGCAACGGTGTTTCCAGTATAGAAGGGTTTGCGTTCGATTCCTGCAATCGTTTAACTGGCGTTGTAATCCCTGACAGCGTCACCAGTATCGGTCACTATGCGTTCAAATCCTGCACTAACTTGACAAGTGTTGCAATCGGAAACTGTGTTACTCGTATCGGGGAGGGAGCGTTCGAATCCTGCGCCAATCTGACCAACATCGTGATTCCCGACAGCGTTACCAGCATCGGGTACGCGGCGTTTGATCACTGCGGCAACCTGACCGGTATCACGATCCCCGACAGTGTCACCAGCATTGGTTTCGCGGCATTTCAATATTGCACCAGCTTGGCCAATGTCACGGTCCCAGACAGCGTTACCAGCATAGAAAATTCTATTTTCCTTGGCTGTAGCCATCTGACCCATGTCACAATCGGAACCGGTGTAACCAATATCGGAAGCAGCGCATTCAGTGATTGCGCCAGCCTGACCGAATTCACAATTCCAAGCAGTGTCACCCGCATTAATGACGGAGTGTTTCAATCCTGCAGTAGTTTGACCAGCGTCATGATGCCGGACAGCGTTACCAGTATCGGTGGTTATGCGTTCTACGGTTGTTCTAGTCTGCCCGGCATTACGATTCCCGCCGGGGTCACGAACATCGGTAACCTGGCGTTTGTTGGCTGCGCCAGCCTGACGGCGATCACGGTTGACGCGCTCAACTCCTTATATAGCAGTCTGGATGGGGTCTTATTCAACAAGAGCCATGCCACGCTCGTCGCGTATCCGGGCGGCAAAACCGAAAGTTACACAATTCCCGCCAGCGTCACCGACATCGGAAATTATGCGTTTGAATACTGCTCCGGTCTGACCAATGTTACGATCCCGGATAGCGTCGGCAGCATCGGAAACGGCGCGTTTGGTATCTGCACCAACTTGACCAGCGTCATGATCGGCAACGGTGTCACCAGCATCGGTTTTCAGGCGTTTTGCTTTTGCGACAGTCTGGTGAGCGTCACGATCCCCGACAGCGTCGTTAGTCTTGGAAACAATATGTTCGATTATTGCGACAGGTTGGAGAGCGTGACGATCGGCAACGGGGTTACCAATATCGGCGAGCTTTCATTCGAATACTGTACCAACCTGACCAGCGTCGCGTTTGGCAATAACATAAACAATATTGGAAACTTTGCATTCTATCACTGTCGCAGTTTGCCCAACATCGCGCTTCCGGACAGCGTCATCAACATCGGCGACGGGGCATTCATTTGCTGCGCCCTGACCAACGTCACGTTCGGCGACAGCCTCGCCGACATCGGGAATCAGGCGTTCGCCAACTGTACCAACCTAACTGGCGTCACAATTCCCGACAGCGTCACCAGCATCGGTAGCACTGCTTTCTATGGATGCAGTCATATGACCTACGTCACGGTCGGTAACGGTGTCACCAGCATCGGGGACCATGCGTTCTATTTCTGCAGCGGCATGGTCAGCATAATGATCGGGAACAGCGTCACCAACATCGGAAACAATGCGTTCGGTTGGTGCTGTTTGTCGGGGGCCTATTTCCAGGGCGACGCCCCAGCGGTTGGTTCCGATGTGTTTTTGGTTGGCAATAACAATACAACTGTCTATTACCTGGATGGCACCGCTGGCTGGGGCACGACGTTTGGCGGACGGCCTACCGCGTTGTGGAATCCACCGGCCACAATCGCAACCCAGCCTCAATCGCGGACGAATGTCCTTGGGGCGTCCGCGAGCTTCACGGTGGCGGTAGCCGGCCCTGGGCCGTTGTATTACCAGTGGCAGAAAAATAATGCGAACATTAACGGCGCTACGGCGACTAATTATACGATCGCTTCGGTAGCGGCCGGTGACGCCGGGAATTACCGCTGCCTGGTCAGCAACATACTCGGCTCCGTGACCAGCGCGGTGGCAACCTTGACGGTTGACAAGTACCATCAGACCATCACATTTCCGCAGATTGCCGATCAAGTGGCAACCAGCACGGTGGCTTTGAGCGCCACGGCTTCTTCCGGCCTGCCGGTAAGCTTTTCCGGCAGCGGACCGGTCACTCTCTCGGCCGTTCTGTCATTCAACGGCGCTGGCCAAGTGAGCATTGTCGCCAGCCAACCGGGTAACTTTATTTGGAATGCGGCGCCAAATGTGACCAACACGTTTAATGTGAGCAAGGCCGACCAGGCAATCACTTTCCCAGCAATTCCGGATCAGGCTGTGACATCAACGGTCACGCTTGGCGCCACGGCCAATTCCGGATTGGCAGTGAGTTTCAACGTTGCATCCGGTCCGGGCGTGGTCAGCGGTGGCATTCTCAGTTTCACGGACACAGGCATAGTGACCGTGGCGGCCAGCCAGGCCGGCGACGATATCTGGAACGCGGCCCTAACAATTACAAACCAAGCGCACGTGTATGGCAATGAAAGTTCAACAACGAATCTTGCTGCGCCGCAGAATATTTTTGCGTCTGACGGCATATACACGGACAAAGTGGAGATAACTTGGAGCGCGGTGGAGGGAGCTGGCGGATACCAGGTCTGGCGCGCGACTGCAAACAATTCCGGCGCGGCGGCCTTGCTGGAGAATACCGGCGGAACAATCTATGACGATAATTCATCGACGGTCCGTTCGGCTACCATGTATTATTACTGGGTAAAGGCATGGAACAGCCAAACCACAAGCGAATTCAGCGCGGTGGACGGCGGATTCTGCCGGATGAGCACAAATGAGGAATCAATCAGCGGCCAACCGGTAGTTGGTGATTATGACGGCGACAACAAGGCCGATCCTGCCGTGTATGACTTGTCCGGCGGTCAATTGTATGTATGGCTCAGTTCCACCGGTTATGTCCGTGTGTCGCCGGTGGCGGCATTCAAGGTGGCGGAAGGCAACTTGCCGGTGGCAGGCGATTTTGACGGTGATGGTTTGGCCGATCCCGGCGTATTTGAACGTGCGACCGCTTCGTGGTATCTCTGGCTTTCCAGATCAGGTTACTCTCGGGTAGGGCCGGTGGCGTTCGGTCTGAATGCCGATGATATACCGGTTCCGGCGGACTATGACGGGGATGGGACGACCGATCCTGCGGTTTACCAGGCGTCTTCGGGTGAATGGCATGTATGGCTCTCCGGCGCGGGATACGTGAAGGCGGGGCCATTTACATTCCGGAAGTCAACTGCAGACATTCCGGTGGCCGGGCAATTCGATTCAGGTTATTCCGCCGACCCGGCTGTTTATCAGCAAGCCAGCGGCGCCTGGTATATCTGGCTTTCCGGCGCCGGTTATCTGCCGGTAGGGCCGGTTATATTCAAGACCGCCGACGAACATTTGGCGGTTCCGGCTGATTATGACGGAGACGGGTTGTGCGATCCGGCCGCCTATGTGCCCTCATCCGGCAAATGGCGAATGTGGATGTCCGCCAAAGGCTATGCTCTGATCGAAATGGAATTGAAATAGAGGTGAAAAAATGTCACGCGAACATGGAAGGAATAAAAAAATGAGGACATATTTTTTGAAAAGCGCAGGAGGAATTGCCGGCCGGCTGGCTTTGGCCGGCATTATCGCCGCCGCCTGCGTCCGCAACGGCGTTGCGGATTACAGCGGCGATGGGCAGGCCGATCCGGCGATATATAACGAGGCGACCGGCGTCTGGAATATCATGTCGCATTCTGGCGAGACTATCCTCACAAACGTCGCGTTTGGCGGCGCCGGTTGGAGCGCTGTCCCCGGCGATTTTAACGGCGACGGCGTGGATGACATGGCGGTTTATCGGGAATCCACAGGCGAGTGGGAGATTCGCACCGTTGGCGCCGCCGCGATTCTGAGCGATATTTTCGGCGGGACCGGCAAAAAACCGGTCCAGGGAGATTTTGACGGCGATTTGCGAAGCGACCTGGCGCTTTATGACGAAACCACCGGCGCATGGGAAATCCGGACCGTTACCGGCACAAACATTTTGTCTATGTCTCTCGGCGGGTCCGGCTGGACCGCGCTGGCAGCCGATTTCGACGGCGACGCCTATGCCGATCCCGCCGTCTATCAGGCATCGGGCGGAAACTGGAAAATTCTCCTTTCATCAGGAGCCTATGTTTGCGTTGAATTGACCGGCCTGCTCGGCGGAACAAACTGGACCGCGTTGGCAGCTGATTTTGACGGAGACAGACACGCGGATCCCACCGTCTATAGTGAATCAGATGCATCTTGGGTTATGATGATGTCTTCTTTCAGTTATTTGCCGACGGCAATATCCATTGGCGGCCCAGGCCAAATCCCATTCGTCATGGGTGATTTTGACGGTGACGGAATAGTGGAGCCCGCTGTTTATGAGGAATCATCCGGAACCTGGTGTTTTATGCACTCAACGACGATGTGGAATACCAGCGCGTTTATCACATTTGGCGGACCGGGTAACGCGCCGGTTGAAAACTTTAACCCCATGCCGCCTCCGACGGCGCCGGAAGCCATTTACGCCGATTGCCGCACCAATGCGGTCTATCTCAGCTGGCCAAGTTCACGATTGATGGCGCCGATTGGATCGGGATATGAAGTGTGGCGCAGCGCCAGCAGTGACAACGTCTCTTCGGCGACCCGCATCGGCACAACATCCGGCACTGGTTTTGAAGACACCGACGTGAGTTATGACTGTCTCTATCACTATTGGGTCCAGGCGACTAACCCTAACCGGCCATCGGGTTTCAGTGGTTATACTACGGCGTATCGTAAGCTGATGCCGCCCCAGGGAGTATCCGCGGGCGATGGCGCGTTCAGCGACCGGATCAGAGTAATTTGGAACGCCGTTACCGGAGCCTCCGGCTATAACGTCTGGCGGACCCCCACCAGCGATAATGTCAGCGCCACGTTGATCGGCGCAACCGATTCGACTTCCTACGACGACTTCCCGGACGAACGGAACGCGGCATATTATTACTGGGTGCAGGCGACAAACGTTTTTGGACAAAGCGATTTCAGCGCCTGTGATCGTGGTTATTCTTCCGCCGTGAATCCTCTTTCACCGCCGACTGGCGTGTCGGCGGGTGACGGCACATACGCGGACAAGGTGCGCGTGACCTGGAACACGGTCAGCGGCGCGACCGACTATGAGGTCTGGCGGGCAACGACAAATTCCACGTCCTCCGCCGTGAAAATAGGCAAAACAAGCGGCGCCGTTTATGACGATTTCTCCGCCGCGCCGGACATGCTTTACTATTACTGGATCAAAGCGAAGAGCGCGGAGCAAACCAGCGGCTTCAGCAGTCCTGACAGCGGCTTCCGTGCACCAACGGCAACTTCACTGTCGGCTCCGACATCTGTCTCCGCCAGCGACGGCGCATTCGCCGGCAAGGTGCGGATAACCTGGAGCGCGGTATCAGGCGCCTCGTTTTACGAGGTATGGCGCGCGACGACAAACGAATCCGCCTTCGCGGTCAAACTCGGCAATGTCGCCGGCACAAGCCATGACGACACCGCCGTGACCGCCGGGAACACGTATTACTACTGGGTAAAGGCCGGAAACCTGATCGCGGCCAGCGCCTTCAGCGCCCCGGACAGCGGATACCCGGCCGTAACGCGCGCTTCCGGCAGCGCGGATCTTTTCGCCGACGGTATGCTGTTCAACCCGGTCGTCTTCAGGCCCGGCGGTCATCCGGAACTGGCCATGCTGCTTCTCCGAAACAATGGCCCGGATGACATGAATGCCGGACGTGTCAATGTTGATTTTTATCTTTCGCGCAACTTCACATTCGGGGACGGTGATGAGCAATGGATCGGCGATTACGCCGCCGATGTGACGCTCTCCGCCGGCAATTACACCACGCTCATCGTCTCGGATAGCGGGTTGTCCCATATAACCTTGCCCTCTGACGCCAACGGATATTACAACGTCTTTGCCCGGGCCAGACATGGCGGGACGCTGAACGATTCCGATTTGGACAACAACACCGTTATGCGCATTGGAACGATCGTGGTCGGAGAGAACGCCGGATTGAAGACGCCGGTTTCCGGCGATTTTGACGGCAACGGGCTTGCGGACCTTGCGCTTTATCAGGAAGCAACGGGCAGCTGGGAAATAAGATTGTCGGGAAGCGGATACGGACTGATCGCCGTTGCCGGCCTGGGCGGAGCTGGCATTGTTCCCCTGGCCGGCGATTTTGACGGCGACGGGAAAGATGATCCCGCGATTTATGATGAATCCACGGGGAACTGGCATTTCTGGAAATCTGGCGATAATTACGCGCCAAGCGCGGTCACTATGGGCGGACTTGGCTATAAGGCTGTGGCGGGTGATTTTAACGGCGACGGCAGGACGGATGTGGCCGTGTTTCGTTCCGCGTCAGGTTATTGGCTGATACTTCCATCAGAAAACTCCGAACCGATTTTATATCGCTTCGGCGCCGAGGGATACGCGCCGATCATCGGTGACTACGACGGCGACGGTTTGGCCGATCTGGCGCTCTATAAACAGGTTGCGGGCGCATGGATGATCATGTTCTCCGCAAGCGATTACGCCGTGGCATCATTTTCCGGCTTTGGCGGCCCGGGCTGGACGCCTGTAATTGCCGATTATGATGGCGACGGCAAGGCGGATCCGGCGCTCTACAATGAAAGGCTGGGGAGTTTATATATCAGGATATCAGGCGCCGATTATGCCGTAATTCCCTTGCGCAATTACGGCGGCCCGGGCTGGACTCCGGTTTTGGGCGACTTTGACGGGGACGGCTTGGCGGATTTTGTACTTTATCAGGCCTCGACAAGCACTTGGAAATTCATGCTCTCCGGCTCCCGTTATGCGCTGATTTCACTGATATTTTAGGTCCGTATGCCTGGTGTCTTTTACCGCTGTTTGACCGGGAAGCCGATCGTATTTCTTCTGGTAGGCGCGGCTTTTGTATTGGCCGCATCGGCGCGCATTATCCCGCCTTATCACCGGGTATTCACCGCTGAAGGAATACGGTTTTCCGGAGTTGACGCATATTACCACGTCCGGCTGGTCGAAAATCTGCTGCGGCACTATCCGTACCGCATCAATTATGATCCATACCTCTGTTTTCCCGCAGGAGACACCGGCATGTCTCATCATTTCTGGCCGCCGTTTTTTGACTGGGTGCTGGGAAGCGTTTGTCTTTTATTCGGACTGGGGCATCCTGCCCAAAGGATGATCGAGACGGTTGCCGCCTTTTTCCCGGCCATACTAGGCGCCTTGACCGTGTTGCCTGCGTATTTTCTTGGAAAATATATTTTCAACCGCTGGTGCGGAATTCTGGCTGCGTTTCTGCTGGCCGTACTTCCCGGCGAATTTCTGGGCAGATCCATCCTTGGTTTCGCCGACCATCACGCGGCCGAAGTCCTGTTTTCGACGGTTGCCATGGTTTTTGTTTTTAAGGTCATCCGGGCCATATCTTCACCGCTTTCGGACTTTTGCCGAACAGGAGGAAGATCGCTGATCATTGCGAAAAATTGTTTTTTGTCCGGCATTTTCCTGGGAATATATCTGGCGACATGGACCGGCGCGCTGATATTTGTCTTTATATTGTCAGCCGCATTTGTCATCCAATCCTTTTTTGAGTGTCTTCAAGGGCGGCGCTCAACTGCGCTTCCGGCGTCCGGCGCGGCGATTCTGCTTTTGGCCGGCGGTCTCGGCTTGGCGCTTCTGCCCTCCGGATATTTGGGTTCCGCCAACCGTTATTTTTTTCCTCTTACCCTGTTGGTCGGCGCTTCCGCGCCGGCCGGTGCGGCGCTGGCTGCGAAAATCACGCGTCGCGCCGGTTTTTGTCAGCGTGTTCTTTTCTGCGCGGTCCTGGTCATTGTGCCGGCCGTAATGGCGCTGGCGCCGGACTACCTGCGGTCCCTGGCCGCCGAATTACAAAGCGTCCGCGCGTTGGACGGGAATATCCTGGAAACATGGCCGTTGTTGTATCCCGCCGGAAAATTCTCGCCGGCCCTTGTCTGGAACAACTTCGGCGTTTCGTTTATCCTGGCGCTGACGGCTTTGATCCTGCTTGTCCGGCGCGGCGCGCGTCAGTCCGCGCCCGAAAAAACGCTGTTGATAATCTGGAGCGTCGTAATGTTTGCGCTGACCCTGTACATGCGCCGTTTTGCGTATTATCTGGCGGTGAACGTTTCCTTGTTGACGGCGTGGCTGGTCTGTCGCGTCATTTCGGCGTACTGTTTCCGGCGCGCGCCGCTCCGGAACATTCCGGAAGAGGTCTCCACACGGCGGGGGAATGATGTCATTTGCGGATATTGCAATGTGCGGAGCGGCCGCCTTCGGTTGCTGGTTTGCCTGATCGTTGCGTCCGCCGTTATATATGCGCCATGCCTGCCCTTGTCGCTGAATACCGCCCGGCGCTCTTTTTTCGGTCCTGATAATGCGTGGACGGCGGCGGTCAACTGGATGAAAGACAACACGCCGGATCCCTTTTGCGATCCGGAATATTACTATCGGCTGTACAGTCAGCCGGCGGACGGGGAGGCGTTCGCGTACCCGGGATCCGCCTATGGGGTGATGGCGCTGTGCGATTATGGACATTGGATCCTCCGGGGAGCTCATCGGATTCCGCTTTGCACTCCGTTTCGCTGGGATGCTTCCGCCGGAAATTTTTTCACGGCATCCGACGAGTCTTTCGCCGGAGGAATGCTGGACGTTCTGAGGGCGCGCTATGTGGTTGTGGATCACGCGGCGGCAATTGCCAGGTTCAGCGCCGCGCTCTCTCTTGCCGGCAAGAGAGAGTTGGATTTCAAGGAAGTTTATTATGTTTTTTCGCGGGGCGAATACAGGCCGGTGCTCCTTTTTTATCCCGCATATTATCGCTCCATGGCAGTGAGGCTGTTTTGTTTCGATGGAAAGGCTGTCGAGACAAGAGGGTGCCGGGTATACTCATTCAAAGAAGATGTTTCCTCGGCTGGTTCGCCGCGGAAGGTCATATTGGATTCAAAAGTGTTTGTCTCCGAGGATGCCGCCAGGGCCTACATGCGGTCGCAAAAACACGGACGCCATGTCATTGCCGGCGATAATCCGTTCGTCAGTCCGGTACGCATGGCGGCGTTGCATCGCTGCCGCCTTGTTTTCTGTTTTCCGAATCCGCAAAGCCATATGCCCCCGGAAATCAAAATATTCGAGTATTGCCGGCCATAGAGTTTTTTTGTTGCCGCCGTAAACCTTCCATCCCTTCTACAAATTGTAGAAACTGGCGTATTGAACTTTCCGGACGCGCAAATGATGATATTCCGGTTATGAAGTAAAAAATAAAAGGAGAAAAAGACGATATGCACAATCAAACGATCGGCGGAGAGGAAAGCGTCTCAATAACCTGGGGTTGGTATCGGAAACCGGCGCGGGAAATAATTTCCGCGTTTTTCTTGTTTTCGGCTTTTTGCGCCGGTGCGCTGGGGCAGGGGACGCTGGGCACGACTTCAACCATAATTTGCGGTGACGTTTCTCCCACCATCGTGGTGTCCCTGGCGGGCGATGAATTCAAATATCCGGAGGCAACCGATCCGGCCAATTGGACCATTGACGGCGGGACCACCGAATTGACTGCGACCGGCATCGCCGAGGGCGATGTTAGTCCCACGGAAGTGAGAATTTCCTTCAGCGGTTCGGCGAAAATGGGTTATCTTACCCTTCGGGCCAATGCTGCGGCCGTGACGGGCGCGGTGGACAGCGCGGACATGATATTGAACGTCAAACTGCCCTCCGTTCCCACAAATCTTACTTTCACGTCAGTTTATGGCGAGGCGCCGGCGCCGCAATCCTTTAATCTGATAGTCCCCTCGGATGTTTCTCCAACCGACTATCTGCTGGGAACGAATCAGGCCTGGCTGAGCGTGGCCGATCATGCGGGCGATGTTTCAGGCACCGCTCTTTCCGGCACGACCAATGCGATCACGGTGACTATTGTTCCGGACGCCGTTTCCCCGACGGATCTTTCCGTCGGCAGGCACACAGGTACGATCACGGTCGGCTCGAACTGGCTGGATGTGGGCATTGTTTATGACGTCGTGTTGAGGCCTGACCCCACGAATTTGACATTTAACGCGCGCTACGGGGACGCTGCGCCAATCACCAATCGTTTTGTCATGAGCGTTCCTTCGGACGTTTCGCCCACCGATTATTTGCTCGGAACGAACCAAACCTGGCTGAGCGCGGCGAACGCGGAGGGTGAAGTGTCGGCCACGATTCCGGGGGGAGATTCCAACGTGATAACGGTAGTCGTGTCGCCGGATGGATTGTCCGTCGGCTCCCATGCGGGCGAAATCGCGGCAGGTTCAAACTGGCTGGATGTGGCCGTCAATGTGGTCGTTGATCGCGGAATAGACGCCATAACGTTCGGCAACACGAACCAGGTGTATGACGGTACGGCGCGTTCCGTGCTGGCAACGGCCGCGCACGCCCATGACGTCAGTCCGACCGTGACCTATGACGGCAACGCCTGGGCTCCGACCAACGCCGGAACCTACATCGTTACCGGAGTCGTTGACGGGGCGAACTGGACGTGCACCAACATAACCACTCTGGTGGTTGACAAGGCGCTTCCGGCCGTGACAACGTGGCCGACGGCTTCGGAGATAACGTACGGCCAGGCGCTGTCGAACTCCGTTCTGAACGGAGGGGCAGTGTCGCCAACCGGCATGTTTGCCTTTGCCATCCCGGGTACAACTCCGAATGCCGGAGCTTACAACGCGGCTGTGACGTTCACTCCGACGGATGAGGCGAACTACTATGCCACCAACGGAACCGTAAGCGTGACCGTTTCCAAGGCCGACCAGGCGATCACGTTCGCGGAAATTCAGGATCAGACGGTCACAAGCGTGGTTGCATTGAGCGCCACATCCGATTCCGGCCTGCCGGTAAGTTTTGCGGCGTCCGGTCCTGCTGTCCTGACCAATAATACGCTGACCTTCACGGGTACCGGCACGGTAAGCGTGGTCGCCTCGCAGGCCGGCGATACAAATCGCAACGCCGCCGCAAGCGTGACCAATTCGTTCCTGGTGAAGAAACTGGATCAGACGATCACGTTCGCGGAAATTCCAGATCAGGTCGTAACGAGCCTGGTTACGTTGGGCGCCACATCCGATTCCGGTCTGCCGGTCACATTTGCGGCCGGAGGCCAGGCTGTCATTACCGACGGCAACAAGCTGTCGTTCAAGGGCGCGGGTTCGGCGAGCGTGGTTGCCATGCAGGATGGCGATGAAACCTGGAATGCCGCCGCAACGGTGACGCGCACGTTCAGGGTTGCAAAGGCGGATCAGACGATCACGTTCGCGGAAATTCCAGACCAGGTTGTGACGAGCGTGGTGACGTTGAGCGCCACATCTGATTCCGGCCTGCCGGTAAGCTTTGCGGCAACCGGCCCGGCCGTTATTACGGATGGAAACATACTGACGTTCACCGGCGTTGGCGAGGTAAGCATAATCGCTTCGCAGTCCGGAAACGCGGACTGGAACGCCGCTGCCCAGGTAACAAACACGTTCATGGTAGGCGAAAGGGAAAAACAGTTCCTGGCCGCTGACTTTGACGGCGACGGCAAGGCAGACCCGGCGGAATGCGAAATGAGCACGGGCACATGGAAAATGAAAATGTCAGCCAATGATTATGCGCTGGCGGTTCATTCCGGACTGCTTGGCAGCAACGGCTGGGTTGCGCTGGCGGCCGACTTTGACGGCGACGGCAAGGCCGATCCTGCGGTTTATCGCGAAAACGACGGCGCCTGGCTGTTTGCGCCTTCGAGTGCAAATTATTCCGTGATAATTGCCATGCAGCAGTCTCTCGGCGGCGAAGGGTACAGCGCGGTTCCCTCAGATTACGACGGCGACGGCTTGGGTGATCCGTGCGTGTACAAGCGCGTTGCCGGCGACTGGCAGGTCATGCTATCCTCTGCCGGATATGTCCGCGTTGACAAGCCGGCATTATTGGGCGGCGCCGGATACCTGGCCGCGCCTGCCGACTTTGACGGCGACGGCCTGGCCGATCCGGCTGTTTATCGCGAGAGCGATGGATCGTGGTCCATTATGTTGTCTAGCTCCGACTATGCGTTGACCATAACGCTGTCGCTGGGCGGCGCCGGATATCTGGCCGTGCCGGCTGATTATGACGGCGACGGCTTTGCGGACCCGGCGGTCAAAAACGAAACGAGCGATGAATGGATCGTGATGCTGTCCACAGCGGATTACGCGCAGATCCATATAACGCTGCCGTTTGAATAAACGCATCCAGGGTATAATACGTTTGCAAATGTCAGGCGTCCCCGAGGCAAAGCGCATCGGGGGCGCCTGCATTGTATTCGTCCGGCTTTATCCGTCCGCCTGAGCGAAGGAATGGCGCAATAGACTGTTGCGCCCTATGGAATAGATGCTGTTTGACTAGGTTTGACTGCAATCAGCCATTGCTTTTGCGGTCAGGTTGGCGCAGTATATATATTGATAAGCCCGGAAAATTTATAATTTCCATGCTTTCAATAAAACTTCCGTTCTTCCCAGTGCTTCGCGGGCGGGTTCGTTCCGCGGGTTGATTTCCAGCGCTTTTTCCAGCAGAATTTTGGCCTGGTTCAGATGCGATTCTGCGCCTGCCGGCTGCAAGGCGCCTTGCAGCATTTGCGCCAGGCCGCCGATGGTGTGAACCAGGTCCGAAAAAAATCCGGGATATTTTTCAAGCATTGTTTCAGAAATTTTCCCGGCTTTGCCGGCGTATTTCAACGCCTCATCCCTGCGATTCGCATGCCCCAGTTCGCGCGCCTTTGTGATGTAAAGTCCGCCGAGATTTACGAGTTTATGCGGAGAATATGGATCGTATTTTATGGCGTCCTCAACCTCCCCGATTCTTTCGTCAGTGGAAACTTTTATCTTTCCCCTGTAGTTCGCGTAAATGAGGACGCGGTATTCCTGAAGCCGGACGTTCCACTTGTAATAACTCATTGACTTGCGCAGGAACAGCAGGGGCTGTTCGTCAAAACGTCCGGCGGAAGCAAGCGTGATGGCTATCTTCAGATATTGAGCTCCCTTGCGGCGCAGAAAATCGTCCCGGAATACGGCCAGACAGGCGGCCGTTGAAAGGATGGCCAGGAAAACATAAACAAAACGTGGAATAACAATTTTTTTTCGCGGGCCAATACCGTTATTTTCAACGTTCATGACATACAGGCCGGTCAGCATGCCTGCAAAAACCCAGAATATGGCCGGAGTGAGGGGCAACTGCATGGGGAAATCCGCCAGAGAATTTATGCCCAGGCCGACAATGCCGGTTATCAGGCATAACGACAGAATTCTTCCTCCCGGTGGCCGGCCGTTTGCGATTGCCGCTTTCCATATCCGCCAGTTCATTATCAGCAGCGCCAGAAAAATGCCGAGATAAGCCAGCCCGCCCGCAATTCCCAATTCCACAAAAGTTTGCCCAAAATCGTTATGCATGCGCGACGGTCGCGCATATGTTGAAAAGCCGGCCGGAGGCGTCATGCGGATGGCGCGGTAATATGCGGGATAGGCAGTATGAAACGCGCCGAGCCCGAAACCGCGCAGGGGCCGGTCGCGAATCATGGCCAGCGCATTGATGTCGTAAGCGATACGAGCGCCCTGCGATTCGCGGACGATGCTCTGGAAACGCTCAAGCAACCCGTGGGTGCCGAGTCTGTTTCCGCTTGCCAGGGAAAAAACGGTCATAGCGCTTATCACGGCCGTCAGAACAAGGAACGGTCCGGGGAAAACCGATTTGATCATGCCGTTGTGTTTCCTGTGCGCCGCTATCCATGACACAAAAAAAATTGTCACGCAAATGGCGGAAAGCCAGCTTGCGCGGCTGCGGGTGTAGAGCAGGGCAATGACGCCGGTTACAAAAAAAATTGCGGATAGAATACGGGGCAAATTCAGGGATAAAAATCCTAAAATCTTTGTGGGGCCGCCGCTTGTCCTTCGACTCTGCTCAGGACCTTGAGCTTGCCGAAAGGCGGCGCGACGTCTTTTTCCATGTGGCGATCGGATGGCCTCTGCAAGCAGAGGCCCTACATCGGAATGGGGAATAGCAGCGCCGTTTTCGGTGGCAGATTTATTGCGTCCGGCCAGGAGCAGGTAAAAAACGGCCGGCAGAGTCAGAACCAGATAGGAACCGAGCAGGTTTTTATTGGACTGCGTGCCGGCCGGCGGCGCGGCCTGATAAAAGAGGTCGAGAAATATGTTCTGGTGGAAGAAAGGTAAAGTGTCGCAAACGATTTTGTCCGTGCCGGTCATGCGATAAAATCCGCGTAATAACGTGGAGAAGCCCGCGGTAATATATTTCCAGGCCGGAAAAATCGCTTCAAGCCGCGCGTCGCCGACTCCGTGGGCCATGCCGTTGCCCTGCGCGATGGCGATCAGCGAATTGAAAAGCATGCCAAGCGCCACGACCCACAACAACTTCGCGTACCACTTTTCGCTGCGCAATATGAAAACGAAATAAAAAAGGAAAAGATATCCCAGCAGATGTTTCAAGGACCACCAGGTATGATACGGGCTGAGCGTCCACAACATGGAGAGAGAGGCCCAGATTGCCAGAAAAGCAACCGGCCATATGCTCGGCGGCATGCGGAAAAGCAGCGTCTCATGCTGGTGATTTTGTAGGGCCGCCGCTTGTCCTTCGACTCTGCTCAGGACCTTGAGCTTGCCGAAAGGCGGCGCGCCTGTTCTCGTTTTGTTCCGGCAACGTCTCAGACATGCAATGAAATACGCCGTCAGCAGGATCATAGCCGTGGCGTGAATCATGATCCAGCGCAGATCTCCGGAAACCTCGGCCACGGAAATGTCGTAAGCTCCCGCCAGCGCCAGCAGGACAATGGCGATCAGCGTCCGTCCGAACTTATAAAACCATCCCGGGATTTTCCTGTCCGGCAGGGCGGGGGGGGATTTTCCGGTTGTTTTCATGCCCCCCACGATACCCGAACCGAATCCCTCCCGTCACCGCCGCGGATTCTACAAATTGTAGAAACGGGGCGCTTGGGCTCGGCAAGCGTTTTATTTACCATTATAGGGTGTGTTCATGTCTAAAGAAAATAAAAAACTTTTATGGGTTATAATCCGCAGTTATCCCTGTCTGAAAAAAAACCGAACGAAGCGGGGTTACCCTTGAATGCTGGCAAAGCGGTACGTGTAGTATAATTGTTTTTAATCTGGTGTCATTGTTCGAAAAACAAAGCGGATATGAACAACTTCTAACACAAAAGAGAACCATGAAAACATCAAGGACGGCGCGAATGAAAAATGGATTGGGGCTGGTACTTTTGCGGACTCTAATCGGCAGGGTGTGGTGGTTGCCTGTGCTTTTCCTGTTGGCAACAGCAGTAATAGTAAAGGCTGATGATTTTACTTACACGACAAATTTCGATAATACGATCAACATCATCGGATATACCGGTTCTGGCGGCGTTGTTGTCATCCCGTCCACCATAGCGGGCAAGACCGTCACCAGCCTCGGGGACTGTGCGTTCCGTTCCTGCCCCAGCCTGGTCAGCGTCACGATCCCTGCCAGCGTCACCAGTATGGGGAACTGGCCGTTTATATATTGCTATAGCCTGACGGCAATCACTGTGGATCCAGCCAATGCGTCCTACAGCAGTATGGACGGAGTCTTGTTCGACAAGAGCCAGACCACACTCATTCAATACCCCGGCGGCAAAAGTGGAAGCTATACGATCCCGAGCAGCGTCACCAGCCTCGGGGACTATGCGTTCCGTTCCTGCCCCAGCCTGGTCAGCGTCACGATCCCTGCCAGCGTCACCAGCATCGGGATCTTAGCGATCGGGGAATTCTGCACCAGCCTGACGGCAATCACCGTGGATGCGGCCAATGCGTACTACAGCAGTGTGGATGGAGTCTTGTTCAATAAGAGCCAGGCCACACTCATTCAATACCCCGGCGGCAAAAGTGGAAGCTATACGATCCCTGCCAGCGTCACCAGCATTGGGTACGGGGCGTTCGGTTGGTGCCCCGTCCTGACCAGCGTCACGATTCCCGCTAGCGTTGTTAGTATTGGATACAGTGCGTTCAATGCCTGCACCAGCCTGACGAATGTCACGGTCCCCGCCAGCGTCACCAGCATCGGAGACGAGGCGTTTGCTCAATGTCACAGCCTGACGGCAATCACCGTGGATGCGGCCAATGCGTACTACAGTAGTTTGGACGGAGTCTTGTTCAATAAGAGCCAGACCACACTCATTCAATACCCCGGCGGCAAAAGTGGAAGCTATACGATCCCTGCCAGCGTCACCAGCATTGGGTACGAGGCATTCTGGCCCAACGGCAGTCTGACGAGCGTCACGGTCCCCGCCAGCGTCACCAGTATCGGCGACGCTGCGTTTTCCTACACCCTCCTGGCAAGCGTTTATTTCGAGGGTAACGCTCCAACTGTTGGTTTGAATGTGTTCGCTGGCTCCGACAATGTGACCGTCTATCGCTTGGATGGGGCCACGGGCTGGCCGACGGTTCCAGACTCATGGGCCGGTCGTCCGACCGCCCTATGGAGTTCGCTTGCCGGCATTCTCCAATGCATTCCTGCTGGCAATTTTACCATGGGTGATACGTTTGGCGAAGGTAATTCATGCGAATTACCCGCACATTCGGTCTATGTCGGCGCATTTTATATGGATAAATATGAAGTGACAAAGGCATTTTGGGATTCCATCTATTCTTGGGCCATAACTAACGGATATGGTTTTGGCATTTCTGGGTTCTGTAAGGACACGAATCATCCGGTAGAAGCCGTGAACTGGTATAATTGTGCGAAATGGTGCAATGCGCGTTCCGAAAAGGAAGGTTTATCGCCTTGCTATTATACATCAGGAGCCAAAACAACGGTGTATCGCACTGGAGATTTGGATATAACCAATGAATGTGTCAAATGGGCGGCAAACGGCTATCGCTTGCCGACTGAAGCCGAATGGGAGAAGGCGGCGCGTGGGGGATCGAGCGGGCATAGGTTTCCGTGGAATGACGTTGATACGATTGCTCACGGTAGAGCGAATTATTTTAGCACAAACGAGTTTTTGTATGATGTTAGTTCCACACGAGGCTATCATCCTTCATATACAAACGGCGCAATGCCATATACAAGTCCCGTGGGGTCATTTACAACAAATGGGTATGGGATTTATGACATTGCAGGAAACATAATGGAGTGGTGTTGGGACTGGTATGCAGATGGTTATTATTCGTCATCGCCGACGGCTGATCCGCATGGACCATCAACGGGGAGTTTCCGGGTGTTGCGGGGTGGCGACTGGGGTTGGGGATATGGCGCGTTCAAGTTGCGTTGTGCGTATCGGGAACACGCCTATCTTCCAGTCAGTTCGTGCAATAGTTTCGGGTTTCGTTGTGTTCGAGGAAACGGCGCGGAAACCAACTTCACGATATCAGGCGCTGTTTATTATTCCACGAATCCGTTGCCGAATTATTCGGTATATGTGGAAAAATCAAATCAAGTTTATCTGATGAGGACGTCCGATGCAAACGGTCATTACATTTTTTCCCCGGTAGAAAATGGAGAATATGTCGTTTGGTGCGATTCCAGTCCGGAATATCCGGGCAGCCGCGGTTGGTCGACAACCATTAATGGACAAAGCGTAACGCTTGACGTTTATGCGACGAAAAGTATTACGCCGATATATCCGACGAATAATTCGATTGTCGATATGGCCTCGCCATTGTTTTCCTGGCAGGCGCCCCAGGAAGCGAAACAATACGATTTTCAATTGAACGTTGTCTCGAATTGGTATCTTGCGGATTTGAAACGCGGTTTGACAAATTCATATTATCAAACAGATCGAATTCTAACGAATAATACTATCTACCAATGGTTGCTGGACGCATACGATGCCTTTGGGAATCCGATTGCCTACTTTATGCTGCAGCCCCAGTTTACGCTATATGCAACGCTTTACCCTCCCTCCGGCGTATCCGCCAGCGATGGCGCCTACACGGACAAGGTGCGGGTGACGTGGAACGTTGCGAGCAGAGCGACCGGATACGAGGTCTGGCGTGGATTGACCAACGCGACGTCTTCCGCTTCCAGGCTGGCCGATTCCACCGGAACTGGTTATGACGACACCAGTGCCACGGCGGACGTGTTGTATTACTACTGGGTGAAGGCGAAGAACGCTACGCAAACCAGCGATTTCAGCAGTCCTGACAGCGGGTTCCGAACGTCCTCCCCAACAACGCTCTCGGCGCCGGCCGGCGTATCCGCCAGCGATGGCGCCTACACGGACAAGGTGCGGGTGACGTGGAACGCTGCGAGCAGAGCGACCGGATACGAGGTCTGGCGTGGATTGACCAACGCGACGTTCGGCGCGACCAAGATCGGCGACACAACAGGAACGAACTATGACGACATGTCCGTGAGCGCGGGAAAAACATATTACTACTGGTTGAAGGCCCGTAATTTGGCGGCGACCAGTCCGTTCAGTTTGTCGGATGTGGGCTATTGCGCGGTGCCGGGCGGAGCCGGTTCGGCGGACCTGGCGGCAACGAGCCTGTTGTTCGATCCAGCGGTCATTGCCACGAACGCGCATCCGACCCTGGTGATGATCGTGCTGGCAAATAAGGGACCGGACGCAATGACGGACGCGCGGGTAAGCTATGATTTCTATCTTTCAAACAACGACACCTTTAGCGACGGGGATGACAAGTGGATAGGCGACTACCAGATCGATTCAAGTATTGCAGCCAATAGTTATGGGACCGCGATAGTATCGGATACAGGGCTGGGCGGCATCACGATTCCCGCAACGGCGGCGGGCATGTATTATGTTTTTGCGAAGGCGCGGCACGCCTCGTTCCTGTCGGATCCAGATATGAGCAATAACGAGGCGATGCGGTCTGGGCCGATCATGGTCGGTACCGGTGGCGAAAATGGGAGCGGGATCAAGACGGCGGTGGGCGGAGATTTCGACGGCGATCGAATTGCAGATCCGGCGGTGTACGAGGAAGCGAGCGGGACCTGGCAGGTAAAACTCTCAAGCAAAGGTTATGGGGTGGCGAGCCTGCCTGGTTTTGGAGGGAGCGGGTATGTTGTGGTGAAAGGCGATTTTGACGGGGATGGCAAGACCGATCCGGCGATTTACCGGGAAAGCACGGGCGATTGGAGCATCCGGTTTTCCGGTCGCGATTACGCGCTCGGGACGATAAATATGGGCGGTCTGGGATACCAGGCGGTGGAAGGCGATTTCAACGGCGGCGGGAAATCGGATTTAATGGTGTATCGCGATGCGACGAAATACTGGTTGTATATCCTGACGGAAACGGAAAGCGCGGGCATGCGCAACTTTGGGGCGGTTGGCTACCATCCCGTTGCCGGAGATTATGATGGGGACAGGATTACGGACTATGCGGTGTACCGGGAGACAACGGGCGATTGGCTGGTGCTGCTGTCGGGCAGCGGATACGCCGAGATACCATTATCCGGGTTTGGAGGAGCAGGGGGGCTCCCGGCGGTGGCCGATTACGACGGAGACGGCAAAGTGGATTTGGCGTTGTATGAGAAGACGACCGGCAATTGGCGGTTGCGGCTGTCATCGGCGGGATACGACATAGTGCCGTATAGAGGCTATGGTGGCGAGGGCTGGATGCCGGTGGTTGGAGACTATGACGGGGACGGCAAGGCCGACCTTGTGCTCTACAATACGGCAACGGCCACGTGGCAATTCCGGCTTTCGGGCGCTGAGTACAGATTGTTCACCACCACTTTCTGAACTGAATTTTTTGGATATTGAATTATTAACAAAACAATAAAATGAACGGTGGTTTATGAAAACAAATAATGTCTTTCTTTTTTTGGCAGTTTTTGCAGTATTCATCCCGCTAATACTGGCAAGAATAACTTTCGCGGCGGCGACGCTCGAAACCACGGCGGATAACGGTTGTAGTGTAACTATGGACGTGAAATCTGAACCGAACGATGTGGTCGCGCCGGGAGATTATGACGGTGACGGTAAAATAGATCCTGTTGTTTACCGCGAATCTAGCGGCGAATGGATAGGCGCTCTTTCCGGATACCGTTACAACAACTTCAGGGTTATTCTCGGCGGTTCCGGTTTCCTTCCTGCGCCGGCCGATTACGACGGCGACGAAAAAACCGACCCGGCGGTGGTTTGCCCAACCACTGGCGAATGGCGTATGATGCCGTCCAGCGCCAATGGAGCGGTGATAACTCATGTATTTTCCGACATGGATAATTCCGTGCCGGCAATCGCTGATTATGACGGCGACGGCAAGGCGGATCCGGCTCTCTTTAGAAAGACTGATGGGCTGCTCTGCGTTCTTTTATCAGGCAAGTCTTATGAATTGAAAACCTGCCTGGTAGGCGGGGCAAATACCATTCCTATGCCGGCCGATTACGACGGCGACTGTTTGGCCGATCCGACTTCCTTTGATCCCGCGAAAGGGACGCTTTATGTTTTACGGTCAGTCGCCGGCTATAAGGAGCTGGCCAGGACCGTGGCCCAGCCCGGATCAGAATTGATTGCGGCGGATATTGACGGGGATAAAAAAGCCGATCTGATAGTCCGTCAGCGGACTGCGCAAACGGCATTCATTCTGTATTCGGGGCGGAATTATGAGAAGGCGGAGATGAAAACAATCTCGGCTGACGGATATTTATGTTGTGGAGATTTGGACGGCGCCGGCAATAAGGAGTTGATCATGTTTTACCCTCATCAAGGAACATGGACAAGCATTTCCGGTAACCGAAGAAAAACTCCGGCGACATTAGAAGTTTTTCCGAAAGGCGCAGCGCCAGCCGTTCCAACAAATGTTGTTGCCAGTGACGGCGCATATGACGGCATACGCGTGAGCTGGTCGGCGGTTTCCGGCGTCACCAATTATGAAGTGTGCATAAGCGCCAGCGCGGGCGGCGGAGGCAATTGTATCGGCTGCACTACAACGAATTTGATGGATGTTTCGCAATATCCGGGCGTTACAAATTATTACTCTGTCCGTTCCATTGGCAGCGGCGGTGAGACGAGCGGTTTCAGTTCGGCAGATTCTGGCTGGAAAAGCGCCGGGCTGGCGACGCCGGCGATAACGGTTTCACAGGGGCAACCGAACGGTATTCATGTCAGCTGGTCGGCGGTTTCCGGCGCAACTAATTATGAAGTCTGGCGCTTATCGAGCGGAGGCGGTAACAACACAAAAATAAGCGATGTCGCAGACACTAATTATGTTGATGTCAACCAGCGGGCTAATGTGACAAATAGCTACAGTGTCCGCGCCTGCGGGACCAATTATTATCAAAGCTATATGAGCTTGAGCAACTCAGGATGGAAGGGAGTTGCGCTGGCTACGCCGACTATATCTGCCAGTGATGGAACGTATTCCAACAAAATTCTCATAAGCTGGTCATCTGTTGCAGGCGCAACTAATTATGAAATATATCGGAGCAGTAGCTCTGGCGGTTCAGGGAATAAGATCGCAGACTCGGTTAACACCAACTATGAGGACACTTCGCAAGAGCCGGGTGATGTGGCCTACTACAGCGTAAGGGCTTTCGGCACCAATGGATATGAAAGCTTGGAAAGCAGTCAAGACTCTGGCTGGCAAGGGGCTGCCCTGCCAACGCCAACAGGTATCCAGGCGTCTGACGGCACATATGCAAACAAAGTGCGCGTCAATTGGAGTTCAGTGATCGGTGCGACGAATTATGAAGTGTGGCGGAGCTGGGATGGAGGTGCCGGAAACAGTTCCGGCGCTGGGAACAAAATAGGCGAGACATCCTCGACCAACTTTGATGACACTGGCATTTCGCTGGGTACTACAAATTATTATCGGGTCAAGGCAGTGGGGACAGATGGGAAAAGTCTGATCAGCGCCGCGGACGCCGGTTATCGGGCGGCCGGTCTTGCAACTCCCACAGGCGTTCAGGCCAGCGACGGAACTTATTCTGACCGTATCCGCGTGACGTGGAACGCAATTGCCGGTGCGACGAATTATGAGGTTTGGCGCAATGGCGGGGCGGGAAACACCGCCAGTTCCGGCGCGGGAAATAAAATAGGCGAAACACCTTCTCCAACTTTTGATGATACCGCCATGACGGCCGGTGAAACAAATTATTACCGGGTAAAGGCATTAGGCGCGAATGGCGCTGAAAGTTATTTCAGCGAACCAGATACCGGCTATGCGGGCAGTGCGGGGGCCACGATACGCATGGGATACGTACAGTTTGCTTCAGACAATTATCCTGTTTCCGGAAACGCCGGATCAGTCAGTCTCACGGTAACCAGAACCGGTCCCGCCGAATCTGAAGCCTCGGTCAGTTACGCCACAGCAGACAATACGGCGCGGGCACGTGAAGATTATACCGAAACATCCGGCAAGTTGATGTGGTCAGCAGGCGACATGTCACCTCAAACTATCACTGTGCCGATACTTAATAATCAGGCTGTTACAGATACGCGATCATTTACCGTATCACTTTCAGACGCAAACGGCGTAATATTGAATTATCTTATTAAAGCCATCGTGACAATCAGTAACGTCAATGAGGTCTTGCCAGAATTGTCCATCACGGAGGCTTCACAACAGTCAGATGATCTTGGTAAAGTGAAAGTGCGTTATTCTCTGAATACCAGGAATCTCGGAAACGCGAACGTGTCTGTGGCTTTTTCCCAGGATGGCGGCAATACCTATACGGAACCTTCATCTTCTGATCTATCAGGAGATCTGGGTTCAAATATAGGGTCTGGTTATCATGAGTTTTTATGGAATGCCCGGCAGATTTACTCCGCCAAATCCGCTAATACTTACAATGCTAATGTGCGGGCGCGGATTATAGCCTATATAGGTAATACTACGGTCAGCACCGTCTCAATTCCTTTTGCGGTTGATTTCCGACGCAGGTTGACGGTGTCCGGCAAAGTACGGGATGCGAACGACGACAGCGCCATTGGCGGCGCACGCGTGTCGCTGGCCGGACAGTCAACCACCAGCAGCGGGAATGGGAGCTATTCGCTGTCAGGAGTAATTCTGGAAAACGGTAATATTCTTGCGGTCACCAAAACCGCTTATAAAGATTACCAAGAGGGCATAAGCGTTTCGCCCGGCAGCCAGAGTATTACAAAAAATGTTGCCATGCAGAAGGAACGTCCACCGGAAGTTCAGCCGGAGATATCCTCTGTGCGCGCCAAATACAACGGCATTTTCCTGGGCTCACTGCATATTTACAATGAGTATACCGTCACCATAGACTGGAAAGGCGGATCCGGCGGTTATGTGGAGTTCTATGCCAACAATAATCTCATTGAAAGAAAACAGACGAGCAGTTCCCAGGCAAGTTGTTCGTTTGACCTGAGCAGCTATTTCACGCCGTCGCTGAAGTCGGGAGCAAACAAGGTAAGAGTGATTGCCAAAACCGCTTCGGGGCTCAACTCAGCGCCTTATACGGTAAATATCTGCATGATTCCCCTGCCGGATGCGACCGTAAATTTATCGCCCAATTTTTCCGTCCAGTCAAAAGATCAAGAGGTATACCTTTACATCGATTTGCAAGTGCCTGATCCGGCAATTAAAAATACAATAATCCTGCCGGTTATCGGAACTTTTGGCGCCGAAGTAAGCGCTAATGCCAGCTTCGATTATACGGTCTCTGACGGATCATGGGAATTTGCCCTGGGATTGGGCGCAGAAGATATTAATCACTACGGGAAACGCAGTCACCGCCCCGTCAAACCGGCCAATCGTCCGGACAAACTTAAGTTGCTTGTGGGAAAGAAAGAAATTTCAGGAAGTCTTGAAGCTGGCGCGAGTGGAACGGCTACCAGTTCCGGTGGTATAGCCTTTAACGAAGCCTACGGCCGCGGGTCCATATCCGCAAAGTTTGAATTGGCAAGATTCGGCTTACCGGATTTATTGGGGCCAGGAATAAGTATCTGGCTGAAAGCCTTGCCTATTGTCGGACAGTATGTTAATGCCGTAACAATAGCAATCGTCACTACCCCCAAGATTGACGGAACAATGAATTTCTACCTGAGGCCTTCTTTTAAATTCAAAAATGCCCTGGTCAGCGGGAGCCTTCCCTTGGAGGCGGAGTATGCTCCGTGTGATTCTTTAAGGCTATATGTCGGAGGTCGTCCAACAGTGACTTTTCAAGTGCCAGGCGCATTGATAAAGGAATTGAACTTTAAAGCCTATGCCGGGGCAACAGTCAATATATGGCTGTTTCAAGGAAGCAAGGAGTATGTCTTTGTCGATAAGACCATGCTCAACAGTTTACATTCTTTAACGGATGATTTTGAATTGTTTGCCAATGATATTGTCGGGTTGCGGAGCGCCGCCTCCCTCAATACCGATCTCAAACCGATGGATCGCTCATATAGACAATGGGGGGCTGAAAGTTACCCAAATTCTGCCGATAAGCAAATTTGCGGGGATGCTGCTGCTTTGCAGGCCTTTCGCACCATGTGTTCGGCCCCGGCAAAAAGTTCGGTTCCAGTCAACCAGGCATTGGCGGGGGGGGTGCATACCGCGGTCCAGTCCGCGTTGTGCCAGGCCGATTTAACGATCATATCCAATGCATTCACATATTCCGAACCTGCTCTAGCCGCCTATGGCAATGATTTGATGTTGGTTTACGTGGCGGACAACGGCAATACTAACAGTCTTCAATTCACTGATATCAAATGGACCCGGTTCGACGGCACAAACTGGAGTTTGCCTCAGTTTATCACGTCCGATACCAGAGCTGAATTTACACCAAAAGTCGCATTTGATGGTAATAGCAATGCCGTCGCCGTATGGAACCGTGTGGCTGATCAAACCTTTACGAATTCGGATATTGAGGCCATGGCGGCCCAGATGGAAATTGTATGGTCATATTGGGATCGCTCCAACGGAACATGGTCAACACCAGAGGCGCTGACCGCGAATTCCTGTCTTGACCATCTCCCGCTTCTGTGCGGTCCTCTTGGTAACGGCGACTTGATTGTTGCTTGGACCCGTAATGAGGCAAATTTACTTACGGGAACCGGCGCCGTAGGATCAGTTGCCAACGATAAAGTGATGCTTTCGCAATGGCATTCCGCCACGCGGACGTGGAGCTCCATTGAAACGTTCGCCAGTAATATAACATACAGAACCTCGCAAGCGCTGGCCGGCCAGGGCGGCAAAGCGATCTATGCCTGGACCACGGATGCCGATGGCGACTTTACAAACAGCTCAGACCAGGAACTTTTTTGCAAGATTTATTCCTCGGGTCAACTCAGCGAGGCATTGCAAATAACCACAAACGCCTTTGCCGACCGCAACGTGCGAGCGGTTGTTAATTCCGGGGGTGATATATATCTTGTCTGGCAGCAGGAAAGCAATCTGGTCATGAGAGTGAATAACGATGAATCCTGGCTGGCCAGGGCAAATGCTGAAGACCAGGACCTTGCAGACTACACCCTAACGCTCGGACCCAATGGCAATCTTGTTTTACTCTGGCAGGATATGAGCGCATCAGGTCCGCAAATGTTCTACCGGGTATATGATCCGGTGGTCGGAAGTTGGAGCGAGGATGAAAGTCTTTTCCGCGACTCCAATCTGGAGCGGTCCTATGCGGCGACATGGGATAACGTCGGCAATCTTACCGTGGCCTATAACCGGGAACAAATCACGGTTACCAACAAAACCGTGCTTCTGGAATCAGGCAATTCTGTGGATATTGAAAATGTTCCCCAATCTGGGCCCGTTGATGTGTGTGTGGTAAAGCGGGCGCTTATCACGGATCTGGCCCTTAATGCGGGAGATTTCACGGTCGTAGGTAATAATTATCTGCCGGGAGATGCGCTCACGCTGTCCTCCCGTATTCGGAATGTCGGCAACTTGGCGGTTACGAATGTCACGGTGGCTTTTTATGACGGCAATCCGGCGCAAAACGGTACGCTTATTACAAACATGACCGTTTCCGAAACACTTTCCGGTGGCGCTACCGATACTGTCGTATCCGCAACGTGGGTGGTGCCGGAACCTGCTATGGCGCGGACGCTTTATGCTGTTGTGGACCCGGATTCCGTGATTTCGGAAATCACGCGCACCAACAATATGCGGAGCGTGACAATCGGTAACACTGACATTCAGGTATCGCTTGTTTCGGCCGGCGCGCAACTCAATGGTTCAGTGAAAATCCAGGCATCAGTGCGTAATTCCGGTGCCGCACCAGTGCCTGCTTCAACTTTAAGCCTGCGATCAACAGACGACTTGGGCCTTATTGCCGCAAACCAGATTGAGGCATTGGATGGCGGGATGTCAGTGCAAACAGTGTTCGATTTGCCTGCCGGCACACAAGTCTCCGATGAAATGATCTACACGCTCATTGCCGACGAGGCTGGCGTTACAGGCGATGCCTATACCAACAACAATTTCGTAACATTCAGCGTGAACAAACGGATGACTGCTCGTCCCTACGTTAAAAATGATTTTGACGGCGATGGCAGAACTGATCCAGCCGTGTTTAATAGCGGCACGTGGCGCATATGGGCATCTTCTATGAATTACATGGAAACTTGCGTGGAAAGTTGGGGAAGTGCTGGTGATACGCCAGTTGTTGCCGACTATGACGGAGACGGACGAGCGGATCCGTGTGTATTTAATAGCGGCATGTGGCGTGTGTGGGCATCTTCGGCAAGTTATACGGAAATATGTGTAAATGGTTTAGGTGGCATTGGTGACACGCCGATTACTGCCGATTACGATAACGACGGTAGAACCGATCCGTCCGTATATCAGGCTTCGACTGGCACTTGGCGCATTTGGCTTTCCGGCAATGATTATCAGGAAGCATCCGTATCAGGCATAGGCGGTTCGGATTGGCGTCCAGTACCCGCCGATTATAATGACGATGGTTACTCGGATTTGGCGATATATAATGCCATGTCAGGAACTTGGCGCGTATGGATGTCACCAACTTACAAGGAGGTATCTGTCGCCGGACTTGGCGGCGTAGGCTTTGATCCCGTCCCGGCCGATTTTGACGGCGACGGCAAGGCTGACCCGGCTGTTTATCAAGCTGCGACAGGCACATGGCGCATTTGGTTCTCCTCCCTATCTTATGAAGAGGTTTCTGTAAATGGGTGGGGTGGCCTTGGCTTTAATCCGGTTTGCGGGGATTATGACGGGGATGGGAAAATAGACCCGGTTGTGTATAAATCCGTGACGGGCACATGGCGTTTGTGGTTCTCCTGCTCTGCTTATGCCGGATTCTCAATATCCGGACTTGGCGGCCCGAACACAATGCCTGTTAATCCGTAGTCGGATTTACAAGGCGTCTGTTAGCGCTAAGCACCGTGCATAAATTGCGTTACTTCTTTTTCTGGGCGTTGTCCCTGATTGCGTTATCCGCACTGGTAGCGTTCTATTCCAACCTCGGCGATGATACTGATGTATGGTGGCATCTGCGCTACGGCGAGTACTTCCGTAGTCGCCATACCTGGCGTGCCGACCATAGCATTTATTCCTGGACACCTGCCGATGGGAGTTGGGCCTATGTTACCTGGGTCGGCAGTATAATTCTTTATGGCATTTATCATTTGGGCGGATTCTCGCTTCTGAATATATTGCAATGGTTCATTTTTTTGTCCGTTGCCTTGTTGGCGGTGGTTGCGGTTCATCGTGGAGGCGTGTCTGTCCGGATTCCTCATGTGGCTGCGATGTTTTTGACAGGCGCTGCCGTGAATCCTGTCATGGCATATATCAAGCCGGAATTGTTCACTTTGCTTTTTTTTGCGGTGACCGTCTTCATTTATATTGATTCCAAGCAGTCCGGACGTTGTGGTTTTTGGGTGTATCCGTTTTTGTTTTTGCTTTGGGTGAATACTCACGGCGGATTTATTCATGGATTGGCTTTTTTGGCCGTAATGTGGCTGTTTGAGGGTATTGCCTTGCGGCTGGATTACCAATCTGCGCTGCCAATGCGCCAGTGGAAAATCTTGACGGCGGTTCTTGGCCTTTCAGGCATTGCTGTTTGTGTCAACCCTTACGGCGCGGCTTACCATGTCCGAATCGTTGAATACATTTTGCGGGGTGGTTCTCATGTCCAGTCAATTACGGCTTATGCGCCGCTGTGGAATCATCTTTTTCCGAAACAACCGGTTTTCCGTTTGTTTGATGCAGCGTGGATCATGGTCTTCATGGGGTTGCTTGCTTTGTTTTTACTGTTTCGGCTTTATTGGAAAAAGCGCTTTTTTGACTTGGCGCTTTCGGTCTCGCTGACCCTATTCTTCGTCCTCGGAATTACAATGTCGCGGGCCTGCATTTATTTTTGTGTCCTGTGGTTGTTCGCCATGATTTATTTAAGTCAACTTTATAATTCTTCGTTTAACCGGATATGCATCGCTGCCGGGGGAATTATTTTAATTTTTGCAAGCGTTATCGGGTACCAGGTGCGTGTGCTCAATACATTTGATTCGTGGTTCGGCAGCGGCATTGACCATATAGTCCCCGTGAAAGAATGTGAAATAATCAAAAAATACAAATTGCCACCGCCTATCTTCAACGACTATCTCACCGGTGGCTACCTCATTTGGGCGCTGTATCCCGAATATAAAGTCTTCATCGATCCGCGTTACGGCCCCTACGCAACTACCGGCGTATGGCGGGATTATCTGGATTTGACCAGGAACGGAAGTCAGGCATCGTTTGCAAAGTTTCAACGGAAATATCCGTTTAATACGGCCATTATCAACGTCGGCCAGAATCATGCGCTGACCGACTTGTTTTTTGATGCGCCCGACTGGTCGCTGGTCTATTTCGATCGTGTTGCCGCCGTTTTTGTAAGGAAAGCATGGCTCGGAACGCGTGTGTTGGAGGGAGAAATGAAGGCGGAAAAATTCGGGGCTGTCAATAACCCGCAAATCTTATTCGCCGCTTTTTACTTGTATTGCAATTTCGATATCGCCGGGGCAAGAACGATTTATTCCATCTACCAAACCAATGTAAGACCGTGGTATGCCGAACGCGGTTACCATCTGGATCGAATGCGGCGGATTCTTGGTTCAATGCCGTCCGGAAAATGATTTTTTCGCGCCGCGGGAAATCTGTAAAAAAAATCTTGATATTGCGCTGGTTTGGTCTATAATCTGTTTCATGTGAATTTCCGGAAGATAAGGCGTCCGGCTGTCGGATCGGATTTTGACGATTGCCGGTTCCGTCTGTGAATAAGGGTGGAGCCGCGCCGAAAAATCAAAAGGAGAAAACGGAATGAGGATGAAAACATGGTTATGGTCAGCGTTTGTCGCTTCGGCCGCTTCGGTCTCCGGAGCGGTGAACACGAACGGTGTTCCGGAAATTCAGGCGGTCTACGGCGGTTCGGTCCGGGCGATAGATATTATCGAGCCGGCCGGAACAACCAACCTGGCGCGCATGTTTGTCGCCACTGATTTCAGCGCCAATTCCATTTTCTATGCCGATGTGAATCATTCCCTGGATCCAAGCGAGATGTTTGTCACGAATAATTTCAGGTGGCATGTCATTCCGGATCTCGATGCCCAGGCCAATTTCGGGTCGGTGAACGGCATTGCGGCCCATGAGGATTCCGGCCGCCTGTTCGTGGCCGATAACAACGGATTGCTGAGCTGTAATACGAACGCGGGGAGCCTTGTCACCAATATCGTTTCTTCCGGCAGTCCGGGGGCCAATTTTCTGGACGTGTGCATTTACGAGTCCACGCTGATGACGCTTGCCAGCTCGAACAATTCGATCGTCCTTTATTTCGGCACGCTGGATGCAAGCGGAAATTTTACGGAGGGGGCCGGGTCGCCGGTCAACGTCGGCTTAAACGGCATCAACAACAGCTCGGATATCGGTCTGGAAGTGAATCCTTCCAATGCTTATGTGTATGTGATTGACAGCGCCGGCACAAACGGCATTCTGAAATCATCCACGCCTTGCGCCTCCTTATCCGGCGCGACGACATTCTCGTCCATTGCCTTGCCCGTCGAGGCTTTATCCTGGCAGGGCAACAAGCGGCTCGGTTTCGGCCCCGAAGGCAGGATGTTTGTGGGCGGAACTTCGGCGGGTAATTACAAGATGATTGCTTATTCCGATGACGATGGCGCCGGTTGGACCGTTGTCGGCACCGGAGTGGGAGGCACGGTGGGCAACAATATTTGCGCGTCCGCTCTGACAAATTCATACGGCGTACTCTTTGGAGGAGCCGTGAGCACCAACAAGGGAGAGACGAATTCGTGGCGGAGCATCGGTTACGGCGCCGGACCGGACTCAACCCACGCCAACGATTCGGCCGTGTTTTATGATCCGCTAATGGACATGAACTCCTTTTACTGCTCCAGCGACCAGGGGATCGCCTGCTCCACGAACGGCGGCGCCACCATATTCGAAATTGATTACGGCCTGGAGGCGGTTGCCATACAGGATTTTGACATGAACGCCGCAAAGACCCTGGCTTGGACAGCTTCCAAGTCCGGACTGCGGCACGGCGCCGGAACACCGATGGCTCTTGAATGGACGCCGGACGGCATTTTTCCTACCAGCGACGGTTCGCCTTATTATTCAATCGCGATAGATAAAACCGATGACAACACGGTTTATGCCGGCAACGGCAATATTTACAAAACGACCGATGGCGGAACCAACTGGACACGAGTCTGGGCCATGGAAGGCAATACCAACGGATTCCCGAATAACGGACATCATGCGACTCTGGCCGCGAACGGCTCCGTCATCGTCTCCGGATTTTATAGCGGCAGCGGCGCGGGCGGTTTGCTGGTCAGCCGGAATGGCGGAACCAATTGGGCCCAGGAACTGTCCGGCGTTGACGTGAACGACGTGTTGCTTGAGAGCGACGGAAGTATCCTTGCTGGAATGGCCTATAACGCAGCTTCAGGCATTGGCGGCATTTATAAGATCTTAACCTCCGGCAAAGTGCATGAAATGACCGACAATGTCAGCGTGCGCTGCTTTGCCAGGGATTCGGCCGGCGGCGTTTACGCTTGCGGTCAGGCGGCGGACTATTCGGTCAAAATTTATTACAAATTGCTTTCGGATTCATCCTGGACCGAGGTTGTCACGAACGGGCTCATGTCGGTTGATCATATGATCAACGGCACGGGACCGGTCATGACCGTTGGGCGCGACAGTTCCAGCAACGACATGCCGATAATCGTGATTGACCAACGGCTCTATTGTCTGCCGGCCGGCGAATCCACATGGCTGTCCGGCGACACCATGAAATATCCCGACGGATCTACAATCAGTGTTCTTTATTGGGACGATTTGATGGTCGGCACCAGCGAGGGTGTTTACGGCCAGGCCATAGTGTTTAGTATGGAAAGCTTGTCCATCATGCCGGTGGCGGCTGATTTTGACGGCGACGCCAAAGCCGACCCGGCAATATTCAACACGAACGGGAACTGGAAGATAAAACTTTCCAGCGCTAATTATGCCATGATTCCCCTGACAGGGTTTCTGGGCGGCGCCGGTTATACGGCCCTGGCCGCCGACTTTGACGGCGACCGGAAAGCCGATCCGGCGATATATAGTTCCACTTTGGAGCTCTGGGCCGTGAAACTTTCGTCGCTCAATTATCTGGCGCCGACCGTCTTGACGGATTTCGGCGGCGCGGGCTGGCAGGCTATTGCCGGGGATTTTGACGGTGATAGGCTGGCCGATCCGGCATTGTACAACACGAACCCTTCGGCAGGCTCAGGGCAGGCGGGGACGTGGAAGGTGAAACTTTCCACGGCCGGATATCAGACGATCACGGCAGCCAACCTTCTTGGGTATGCAGGTTGTACGGCGATAGCGGCCGATTTCGACAGGGACGGGAAGGTTGATCCTGCCATTTATAGCGCCGCGAGCGGCTCATGGATTGTCGTGCTTTCCTCTATGAATTACGGCACGGCCATTGTCAATCCGTGGCTGCTCGGCTCGACCGGTTATTTTGGGATGGGCGCTGATTTCGACGGCGACGCCTATGCCGATCCGGCCGTGGCTGACCCTTCGACAGGCTCAGGGCAGGCCGGAAACTGGAAGGTAAGACTTTCGAGCGGAAATTACATATTGATAGATCTGCCGAATTTTCTTGGAGAATGAATTTCAATCTTGAGTTCAATGAAGCATGCCGGTATTTTTGTCTTTAATGAAAAGGTCTTTGCATGGATTTGAAATCGAAGATGAGTGGCTGGATTGGTACCGGCTGACTCCGTCGCAACGTTGGGAAGAAACACGAAAGCTATGGGAATTTTACATCAAGATGGGCGGTTCCCTTGATCCGGAACCCGACACACAAAGTCCTTTCAATACTGCATACTTGCGGCGTGCGTCATCTGCTCATGGGCGGCCAGGCCTGCATATTATACGGCGCAGCCGAGTTTAGCCGTGATACCGATATAATCATCCTGGCCGAAACATTGAATTTGAGACGCCTGCAGTGTGCGTTGCTGGCGTTGCGGGCCGAATGCATCGCGGTGCCGCCCCTCTCGCTTAAATGGCTGCGCAAGGGGCATGCCGTTCATTTCCGCTGTCATATTCCCGAAGCTGAAAATATACGTCTGGATATTATGGCAAAACTGCGGAACGCGCCCTCATTCAGTGAGCTTTGGAAACGGCGCACAACCGTTACCGTGGCCGACGGTGAAATATACGACCTGATATCTCTGCCGGACTTGGTTCAAATTAAAAAGACGCAGCGGGACAAGGATTGGTTGATGTTGCGCCGCCTTGTTGAGGCGCATTATTTCAGCCGGCCGCATAAGGTTGACTCGGCAAAACTTGCTTTCTGGCTTGGCGAACTGCGTACACCGGAGATTCTCGTTGAACTGGCGCAAAAATATCCGGAACGGACCATGCGCGCGGCGCAGCGCAGACGTCCTCTTCTGGTTCATGCCAGGAAAGGCAATCTGTCCGTCTTGGACGCGGCGTTGAGGAATGAAGAGGAAATCGAACGCGCGGCGGATCGTCTTTATTGGGCGCCGTTGAAAAAAGAATTGGAACGTCTGCGCCATGTCAAAATGCAAAAACAAACATAATCGCAAGCGAGGGATGATGAATAAAATGATGTCGTTTTTATTGTTGCTGCTGTTGTTCTGGGGAGTCAATGTTCGCGTGATAAACGCGGCCAATACGCTGAAAATCATCAACGATGTGCCGGCTTCCGTGGCCGACCCCACCAATATTTTCATTCAGCTCGATTACGCGAGCGCCTCCCTGGATCCGGCGCTGCAGAATTTCGAGGTCGTTTATCCGTTCACGTCCGCCACCAGCGTCTGGACGCTGACGATCGAGAACATCAACGCCGGGAATCTGAAGTTCGGCATTGACCCCGTCCACGGCATGGAACAGTATTCGAAAATCAGCGACCCCGACGTGCATCTGATGTTCGACGGCTTGTGCGAGTTTTCGTTGCTTTCCACGGACACGGTCGGCTACTGGGATATTTCCAACGTTGACTGGATCGGCATGCCATGCCTCGTTAAATGTACTTCGGGCGGCTACCCAAATTCCACCTGGCAGCTCGGATATTATAAAAAAATGTCGGAATTGATAGATATGGTCGCGGACGAGTACCAGTTTACGCCGGACCAGTCCGCCCAGGTGCTGATCCATTCGAATGCCTGGGCGTCAACCTGGAATAAATTGATGGCGCCAAATCACGAGCCGAACACATACGTTGATTCGCCCGGCGGCAAAACGCACCTTGTGGATTATCTTTGCCGGCTCGAGTCCAACAGCGTACCCTTGCTCCTCAAGGCCAATCTGCCGTCGTCCGACACCAATCATTTCACGGGCGCCAATCCGCCGGATTGGCAAAACAGGGTGGCGGCCCTTGGAACCACTCCGGCGTCTTTCACGGGAAAATTTCAATGGCAGTCCGCGGTTGACGTCACTCCGCCGATTCCCGGGCCGGGGCTGACCAATGCGATTGTATTGACGCTTTCGAACGCGGCTTGCGGAACCGTGCTGTATTATTCCACGGATGGAATCAATCCGGGAACGACCTACCGCAATGACAGCGACGGCGGTTTATGGGTGAGTTACTGCACCGATTTCCATGCCGGCACGTGGATCTGGGTCATGACCAACGTTCACCTCAATTGCGTGACCCCCGGGAATCCTTCGTTTTTCGAGGATTGGGTTGCCAGCCTTGCAAATAAGGTATGCTATTCCCTGAATGCCGGATTGATACCGACCAATTCAAGCCCGGCCAATATCTACACCTTCAGCGGAGACAGCGCCCTCGTGCCTCAGGAAACCAATTCCTGGCAGTATCCGCCTTATGAAGTCAACATGTACAACAATATTATCGTCAACAATTCCGATTCTTACGGCATGGGATATTCGGACGCGAATCCGTTCGGAGCTAAAAAAGTTGTGATGCAGACTCAGAAAAATGGCGCGGTCGTGGAACTTCACTTGCTCGATCCGGATATTGATCCCACTCCCGAAGACGCCCTCAGCGTGCCTCTGGCCGGGGATTTTGACGGCGATGCCAGGGCCGATCCCGCCATGTTCAATACCAACGGCAACTGGAAGGTAAAACTTTCCGGCGGCAATTATTCGCTGCTCTCTCTCTCCGGTTTCCTGGGGGCCGGAGCAACAACGGCCTTGGCCGCGGATTTTGACGGCGACCGCAGGGCCGATCCCGCCGTGTATTACGCCGATCGGGAATTATGGGCCGTGAAACTTTCGTCGCTTAATTATCTTGCTCCGACCGTGTTGGCCGGTTTCGGCGGCGCGGGCTGGCAGGCTGTTGCCGGGGATTTTGACGGCGACCGTCTGGCCGATCCTGCGCTGTACAACACGAACCCTTCGGCAGGCTCAGGGCAGGTAGGGACGTGGAAGGTGAAACTCTCAACAGCCGGATATGCGACGGTCACTGTTTCCGGATTGCTTGGAAGGGCGAATTGGACGGCCACGGCCGCCGACTTTGACGGCGACGGCAAGGCTGACCCGGCAATATACCAGGCATCCACCGGATCATGGATTGTTTTGTTGTCAACGTCCAATTATGCGGTGGCGGTGATTGAGCAGGAGTTTCTGGGCAGCACCGGATATACCGGCATGGCTGCCGATTTTGACGGCGATGCCAAAGCCGACCCTGCCGTGGCCATGCCTTCGGCCGGCAACTGGAAGGTAAGGCTTTCGAGCGGAAATTACCCCCTGATTGATCTCCAGAATTTTCTGGGGGAATAAAAATATCAGAAACCGGCATGGTTCAAACATGGTAACACTTTTGGGGTGGTCAATTGAATGTGGCACGGGCGTCCCGCCCGTGCCACTCTTGGAAATGTACCCCCTGATTGATCATTTATTGTATGCATTTAGCCATTTGCAGAGATGTAGGGACGCCGCTTGCCCTTCGGCTATGCTCAGGGTCTTGAGCCTGTCGAAAGGCGGCGCGCCGTCTTCTTGTTTGCGTGGCGAGCTGAAGGCCTCTGGCAAGCAGAGGCCCTACATCGGAAGTGGAAATATTTTTCCTGCAAATGGCTAAATGGTTACCATTTATTGAGCCATGCCGGAAATGGCGGCGCTTCCGCCGCCGCCTTTGCGCGCATTGCGTCATTATTGACAGGAAAGCCCCCGTAAAACAGGCCAAAAAAATACCTTTATTTTTTTATTGCAAAAATTGACCCTTGTTCTATAGTCTCTTCGTTTGCCGTTGATTTGGGACGAGTTAGCGTTAGCAGATTGTCAGACGAGTAAAAAAAATAGTCTGCGCCAATCTAATCCTGAATAGGTCAGGGAAGCTCGTCCGCTGATTGTTCGGCGAAGAAGGAGTAAATATGGCAGTTAAATTGTATGTTGGCAACCTGCCCTTCAATACCACAGAAGGAGACTTGACGGACCACTTTTCCAAGATGGGTTCGGTCGTTTCGTGCGCCGTGATCATGGACAAGTATACCAATAAGTCGCGCGGCTTTGCGTTTGTGGAAATGGGAAGCCAGGATGAGGCCAACAAGGCGATCGCCGAATATAACGGCAAGGATTTCCAGGGCCGCGCCCTGAAAGTCAACGAAGCCAAACCCCGCGAAGACCGTCCTCCGCGTAATTTCGATGGTCCCCGTGGCGGTGGCCGCGACCGTAGATTCTAAGTAAAAATGCCCGAATTGCCCGAGGTTGAAACGATCGTCAGAGAGCTTCGTTCTTCCGGGCTTGCAGGGCAGAAAATTGCAAAATGCATTATCAAGCGGCCGTCTCTGATAAGGGGACGGCCGCTTTTTGGTTTTATCCGTCAGTTGACCGGCAGAAGGATCGTTTCGGTGGAACGGCGCGGCAAGTTCCTCGTATTCACCCTGTCCGGCGGACTTTTCCTGTTCGTCCATTTGCGCATGAGCGGACAGTTTGACCTTGTTGCGGCACGCCAGCCGAAAGATAAACATCAACATATTTTCCTGCTGCTGGACGACGGGCTTGAATTGCGTTACCGCGACGTGCGCATGTTCGGCCGCTGGCAATTGACGGAAAATCCTTCCGAAATAATTTGCCGTTTGGGTCCTGAACCGCTTGCGGCAGCATTCAAGGCAAAGGATCTTGCCCTGATTTTGAAAGGCCGCCGTCGGCAATTGAAGTCGCTTTTGCTTGACCAGGGCGCCATTGCCGGTATCGGCAATATTTATGCCGATGAAGCGCTCTGGGAGGCGAAACTTCACCCCAAACGCTTGTCAAATTCCCTTAATGCCGCCGAAATCGGCGTATTATATCGGGCCATAAGGCTGGTTTTGCGCCGGGGCATCCGCAACAAGGGCACAAGCCTTGGGGCGGGGGCAGGCAATTATCGGCGCCTGGACACGCAACGCGGCAAAAACCAGAACAGCCTTCGCGTTTCGCGCCAAAAAGGCTCGTATTGTCCGCGCTGCCGGCGGCCTCTCGTAAAAATAAAAATCGGCCAGCGCTCCACCTATTTTTGTCCCCATTGCCAGAAATTGTGATAGCATTTCTACGTCATACGTAAGACAACAAGAAATTCGTCGGGCGTTGAAATCGCCAGGTTCGTTTTCTTCGTCTTGAAATGGGCGGGATTGCGGGTTATCAGGTGTGAAGCTCCGGCGCGGATGGCGGAATGGAACTGGATGGCGTCTTCAAAATCATCCATATCGGAATCAATGGCTTGATTAAGAATCATGGCATCCGGGGCGACCGGCTCAAAAATATCGCGCATGATTTGAAGGGCTTTATCCGCTTTACCTTTGCCGGAAATCTTGCGAACCACGTAATAGATGTTGTTGAAGCTGATTGCGGAGACGCAGCCTTCTACCGTCCCGCTTTCGGCCAAAGACCATACCTCCGCCGAAGCGGAATAAAATGGTTCACGCTTGGCCAGGACATCCAGCAGGACGTTCGTGTCGAGAAAAACCTTCATCGGAGTCCATATTTTTCGGATAGAGCCGCCGTCAAGATTTCTTTTGGAGTTTGTTCCGAAGATAATTGAAGCAGGCCGGTGGCTTGACGCGTAAGAGGGGCAAGCGTCGGCGGCTTCGAGTGTTCGGTCTGTTTCATGGTCGTAACAAGGCGCGAAAACAAGGCGGAAACACTGGCATTTCTTTCGGCGGCAAGCCTCTTGGCCTCGCTGATCAGGCCGGACTCTGCGTTTAATGTAAGTTTGGTCATGCTCATAACAATCCTTTCCTACGTATAGAACTAAAAATATACTACGTATTACAACGATTTGCGTCAAGAATATTTTTGCATTTTTTTCTTGATTTTAATCCGCAAAAAGTGTTTTCTTTCTTTTATACGAATTTAAAACGTTTTAATTATATAATATATCTGTAAATATTGATATTTTTTTAAGATTATTATAACGTTCTTGTAAGATGATATGGCTAATATTTTTGACATAGCAAAAATAGCAAAAGTTTCGACCTCGACGGTTTCGCTGGCAATGCGCAACAGCGAAAAAATTAATGAGGCCACCAAACTGCGCGTTCAGGCCGTGGCAAAAAAGCTTAATTATAAGCCCAACCATATGGCCCGCAGCCTGGTACAGAAAAAAACAAGCGCCATCGGCGTGATTTTGCCCAGCAGTTTTGACCCCATTTACATCGAAACCAACGCCTTTATTGAAAAGGAGGCCTTCAAGCGCGGGTATGAAGTGTACGTTTCCTTTATTGACGAGGATCCCCTTCGGGAAAGACGGTTCCTTGAAAAGATTTACGAACAGCAGGTTGACGGGTTGATCATCATGCCGGCGTATCCGGACGCAAACCGCGATTATTATTTGGGGTTGGCCGAAGCTCAGGTGCCGGTAGTGATCCGGGATGATTTGGATTGGCTGCCAACGATTGATTCGGTCTCCCTTGACATGGAAAAAGGCGGTTATGAGGCCGCGCGTCATTTGCTTGAACTCGGGCATAGGAGGATCGCCTATGTTCAGAACGAATTTGCCATGGGGCACAAATTCGGCCGGCGCAAGGGATATCAGAAGGCCTTGCGGGAACATGGCATCGCCTATGACGAAACTTTGGTGGCAACCCACGGCATACATCTGGAGGATGGTTATCGGGCCGTCAGAACTTTTCTGGCAATGAAGGAAAAGCCGACCGCAATTTTCATGCAATGCGATTTTCAGGCCATTGCCGCCTTTTCAGCCATACGGGAGGCGGGCTTGAAAGTTCCGGAAGATATTTCCCTGGTAGGGTTCGGCGACATCAATTTCGCGCCGTACCTGGAGGCGCCGCTCACAACCGTTGCGCATCCCAAGGAAAAGGTGGCCATGGCGCTGGTCGAAACGCTTGTGAACAGAATCGAAAATAGAGACATCGAACCCAGGCATATTGTGGTAACGCCGGAATTGATTGTCAGAAAATCGTCCGGGGCACATGGCATTAAACAGTAACGATTATGTTTAGTAATGGAAATGGATATTGGTCTGGTATTGATGATTATATAACCAATTCTATTATCTATAATAACGCTGGTTATAATTATTACATTCCCACGGGCCGTACGTGTACTTTCTATAATGTTTTCTCAACACCAATGAATCAAAATTTAATAGACGGAACAGTGAATTGGACAGGTGGGTGCATTACAAATGCCGATCCGCAGTTTGTGAACAAGGACACTGGCAACTGGCGGTTGAAGTCAACCTCGCCCTGCATCAATGCCGGAATAAATCAGTCTTGGATGACCGGCGCGGGCGATCTTGATGGCAGACAACGCATTCGCTATGGAACCGTTGATATTGGCGCGTATGAAACGATTTATGAAGGTACAATTTACAGAATGGGGTTTTAGCACATAGAAGGCTTGTTTCGCCGCAGGTTGAAACCGGCGCGGGCGATCTTGGACGGGTATTTCCTGATTGACCGGTTTTCCGGAATCGTTGACATGGGGTGTTATGAATACCTTCCGCAGGGTACCATTATTTCCGTGCCGTAGAATTTATGGCCTGAAACGGTGATATTTTTGTGAAATTATTGACTTCTTTTTTCCGTCTGCTATTATAGAAAATATGAAAAACAGGATTGATCAGGTAAAGAAGATATTGCTTCCGGTTATGCGGGAATATGGAGTTAAGAAGGCCTCTCTTTTCGGTTCTTTTGTCCGGCAGGATATGAAAAAAAACAGCGATATTGATGTCTTGGTGGAAATAGACGCGGATGTCAGCCTCCTTGATTTTGTTGAGCTTAAACAGAAGCTTGAAGAAGCCGTTGGCCGAAGAGTGGATTTGGTGGAATATGAAACCCTAAAACCTTTCATCAAGGAAAACGTTCTCAAGGAACAGGTCGTGCTGTTATGAAAAGAGACGTCCGTGTATATCTTGCCGATATCCTCGATGCAATTCAAAAAATAGAGGAATACACAAAAGAACGCAGTGAAGAAGATTTTTGCAATAACACCCAAATGCAGGACGCTGTTTTAAGACGTCTGGAAATTATAGGCGAAGCGGTCAAACATATTCCTCGAAAAATAAGGAATGAGTATCCCGAAGTTCCTTGGAAACAGATTGCGGGCATGCGGGATATTCTTACGCATGAATATTTTGGCGTGAATCTCAGGAGAGCCTTTAAGGTCGTTAAAAATAATATTTCCGATTTGAAGATAAAAATTACTGCGATAAAAATAAACTTAAAATTGGACTGATGATTTCGCTGAAAAAGTCGGCTCACCGCAGGTTCGCCCTCCATAAATTGCAGAAATACGCGATTACTCCGACCTGGAGGGCGAGGCTGCCTGCCCCGCCGCAGCTTCCGAGCGAAGGGGGGAGCCGAGCCGAAAGACTTTTTCAGCGGAATCGACTGATCAGCTCCGACTTTTGGAGTCTGATCTTGACGGCCATTCGAGAATTGACCGGTTTTCCGGCATCGTGGACATGGGTGCTTATGAATACCTTCCCCAAGGTACCATTATTTCCGTGCCGTAACGTTGTTATTCAAACTGCCGCCGGTACTGGCGCGGGGTCAGGCCCTGAAGTTGCTTGAACAACCTGGTAAAATAATACCGGTCGCAGAATCCGGTTTCCTCAGACACCTGCTTGATGCTCCGTTGCGGGTCGTGCAAAAGCGCGCAGGCTTTTTCTATGCGTTTCTGCCGCAGATATGCCTGCGGCGACATGCCCAGTTCGCGTTGATAGCGCCGGAGCATGGCATTGACGCTCATGCCAAGGTGCCGTGCTATTTCCTTGTTCGAGACCGATTGCCTGATGTGAGCTTCGATAAAGGCCATGTTTTCCGCAAGTTGGGCCGGGAGGCGCAACGACTTGAGATCTTCTTTAGGAATGCGCGCCAGCAGGGAATTGATCAGGCCGCGCACCAGCAGCGTGGAGCAGGTCGTGCAGTTTGACGTGGACTCTGTCTCGTCCAGCGGCACGGATTTGATTGTTTTCAGCATGTGCGGTTCGGCCTTGAAAATATAAATCTTCGGGTTGAGGCGGTCGAAAGGGGCGTCGGCGAAAAAATGCACAAAGAATTGCTGCGGAACGCCGCAATTCAGCCGCTGGCTGATTGAAGTGTTCGGCGGCACCAGAACGATCCTGTCGGGCGTCAATTCAACGGACTGCTGACGGTGGTTGATCCGTGCGCCCGGTTTGCTGTTCCAATACAGTCGCCAGAAGGAAACCTTCAGGTCGTCATTGTGCCATTTCGGCAATGGCTTCCGGTTGATGATCAGGATGCGTATGTTCGGGTCGTAATAGGGTTGCATAAAGGTGAAATAATACACAAAACAGGTGTTCCTGTCCATTGCGGAATTTACGCCCGGATGTATATTCGTAGGCGTAGTTTTTTAGAATAGATATCATCAAATAACAACAGGAGGCAACCATGAGCAACGAAACGAAATCGGCAAAATTGGCGTTCGTGGGATGCGGCGGCCATGCGACCGGCAACCTTTATCCAACCATCCACACGACTCCGGAAATAGACCTGGTGGCGGTCTGCGACCAGAAAAAGGAACTGGCCGAGCGCAATGCCAGGAACTTCGGCGCGCGGCGGATGTACACAGACCTTGACGCCATGTTCAAACAGGAGAAACTTGACGGCGCCATAATCGTCGGCCCGCCGCAAATGCATTATGAAATCGGCAAACGTTGTCTCGATCAGGGGCTGCCGATCTTCGTGGAGAAACCTTCGGCCTTGACTTACAAGGAAGCCCTGGAACTGGCGGAATACGCGAAAAAACGGAAACTGTACGGCGCCATGGCCTTCATGAAGCGCAGTTCCACCGCCTATTGCATGGCAAAGGGAATTGCCTCGAAAAAAGAGTTCGGGCAAACAACCGCCATGGAGGTGAGGTTTTGCAACGGACGTTACCCGGCCATCTGGGGCATCAAGGAGCCGGAGCGCGCCTATCTGGTCGGTCAGGCGGTCCACATCTTCGATTTGATCCGCTTCTTCGGCGGGGACGTGGCCGAGATATATGCCGCCCTGACGGTTTTCAAGCGCCATGAAGGTTCGGCCAATTTCGCCTATGCGATTTCGGTGAAGTTCAAGGACGGCGCGGTCGGAGTCATGAACATGAACGCCTGCCAGGGGCCAAGTTTCCAAATGTCGGAATATTTCATGCTGGCCGGAATGGAATGCTGGCTGGAAGTGCGCGACATGGTGGAGCTCAATTACCATGCCAACAAAAAGCCCATGCCGGAATTGATCAATCCCCTGGCCGGCTATGGCTGCATGGGGCGTGCGCAGATATTCCAGTGGCGTCCTGAATTCACCGAATACCTGGCCAGCAAGGCCGAGGGTGTTGTGGGCTACAGGGGCGAATTGCAGAATTTTGCCAGGAAAATTCTCGGGCTCGATGAACTGCGGGCCGATCTCTTTGACGGCGCCAAGGCGTTGCAGATCGCCGAGGCCATTTGGGAAAGTTCGCAGAGCGGAAAAACAGTCAAGATAAAGTAGATAGTCTGTAGGCTGTAGAATGAATTTCAGAGGCTAACACTCTTCAGCCTACAGTCTAAACAACCTGATTAATCGGAGGATATAAAATGATAAAGATAGCATTGATTGGCGGAGCGAAACATTATCACGCGAAGAGCTGGGGCCAGATGTTCAACGGCAGCGACAAGAAACTGGTGCAGGAACACAAGTTTCCGGCCTATGCCGATGACGTCCGCGCGCCGGGGGCCAGGGTCACGCATGTGTACGATGACAACCGCGCCGACGCGGAGTTGCTGGCCAAGATCTGCGATATTCCCAACGTCGTTGACCGGCAGGAGGATGTGATCGGCAAGGTGGATGCGGTCATGATACCTGACGACTGCAGCATGGCGCACCAAAAACGCGCCGCGGTGTTTTTGAAGGAAAAAATACCCACGTTCGCCGACAAGCCGCTTTCGGCCGATCCTCGCGAGGCGGAAAAAATCGTGGCCCTGGCGCGCAAGCACAAGACGTTGTTCATGTCCTGTTCGGCCCTGCGTTTTGCCAGGGAAATCGAGGAATTCAACCGCAAGGAGCGGGAAGCCGTCGGCGACATCGTCACCGGCGGCGCAATCGGCCCCAATGAGCTGGTGTTTTATGGAATTCATCCGCTGGAGGCCCTGATCACGCTGGTCGGACCGGGAGTGAAATCCGTGCGCAATGCCGGAAGCATAAACCGCGATCTGCTGACGCTCGAATACAAGGATGGCCGGCTTTTCACCCTGACGGCCAACAAGGAAATGGGCTATGTGTTTCAGGTCAATCTGTACGGAAAAAAAGGATGGCGGCAGGTGACCATCAGCGACGGCGCTTATTTTTACGTGACCATGCTCAAGCGCTTTGTTGAAATGGTCAAGACCGGCAAGGAACCGTTTTCTCCGGATGAGACCCTTGAAATAATCCGTGTCTTGGCCGCAGGCGCCAAGCTCAGGAACAGCGTTAAAAAAATCATGATCTGACCCAACAAAAATGACCAAAGTAATGGACAACATCCGGTAAAACGGATAACTTTGTCCGGTTATTGATTGCCGGGCAGAAGAAAATACTTTGGCATTTTTGTCATGAGGCCTAAAATTCTTGTCGCCAATGATGACGGGTTCCATGCGCCCGGACTTCTTGCATTGTATAATGCGGTGTCCGAACTGGGCGAGACGACGGTTGTCGCCCCGGATTCGGAACGGAGCGGAGTGGGGCATGCGGTCACGGTTTCAACTCCGCTGCAAATCAGGAAACACAAGCTCGACGGCCGGATAGATGGGTACATGGTCAACGGCACCCCGGCCGATTGCGTGAAAATCGCGGTCAACGTCATATTGGGGTCGCATGCGCCGCAGCTCGTGGTCAGCGGCATCAACCTTGGCCCCAACCTTGGAGTCAGCGTAATCTACTCCGGCACCGTTTCCGCAGCGGCAGAAGGCACGCTGCTCGGCATTCCCGGCATTGCCATTTCCCTTGACGCATCCGGAAATCCGCGCTGGGACACTGCCGTGCATGTCGCCCGCACAATCTCCGCCAGGGTCTTGCGCGGCGGCTTGCCGCCATTCACCATGCTTAACGTGAATGTGCCCAACCTGCCGTTGGGGGAAGTGAAGGGGATTGCCGTGGCGCGCATGGGGCGTTCCAGGTTCGCGGAAATATTCCATCGCCGCACCGCGCCGCGCGGCAACGATTATTATTGGCTCGACGGCGATCTGGAACTGCTGGATGACGCGGACGGCACGGACGTCCAGGCCGTCAGGGACGGGTTCGTATCGGTCACGCCGGTCGGTTTTGATTTGACCAACCACGCCGTCATGGCTGAAATAAAAAAGTGGGATTTAAGGTTGTGATTCCGGATTTTCTCCGTGTTTCTGCTTGGACTCGATTCCGTATTCATGCAACTTGCGGTGCAGGGTGCGCCGGCTGATGCCAAGTTTTTGCGCGGCCAGGCTCCGGTTTCCGGAACAGCTTTGCAGAGTGTTCACGATCAGGCGCCGGTTGGCCTCCTTGATGGAAGCGGGCGCTCCGGATAGGGCGCCTGCGGGATGGTTGGGGCGAAATTGAGGGGGCAGATCGCGCAATGACAGTTTTGTCCCCCGGCTTAAAACAACCATGCGTTCCATCACGTTTTTCAGTTCGCGCACGTTTCCGGGCCAGGAATAGGAAGTCAGGGCGGTCATGGCGTCGGCGCTTATTTCCTCGGCGTTTCTGTTGTTTTCCGCCGCGAATTCTCCCAGAAAATATTTGCTCAGCAGGGGGATATCCTCCCGCCTTTCCCGCAGGGGCGGCAGGGTGATGGTGACCACATTCAACCGGTAGAAGAGATCGTTGCGGAATTTTCCCTCCTGTGCGAGTTTGGCAAGGTCGTTGTTGGTGGCGGCCACGAGGCGGATATCGGCATCGTGCGTTTCCTGTCCTCCGACCCTTTCGAATTTGCGCTCTTCAAGCACGCGCAGCAACTTGACCTGGATGGATGGATCGATTTCGGAAATTTCGTCAAGAAACAAGGTTCCGCCCTCGGCCAGTTCAAACCGTCCGCGCCGCCGTTCTATGGCCCCGGTAAAAGCGCCTTTTTCATGTCCGAAAAGTTCGCTTTCCAGAAGATTGTGGGGAAGAGCCGCGCAGTGCACCGCTATGAATGGGCCGCGCGAACGCGGGCTCAGATTATGGAGGGCATGGGCCACCAGTTCCTTGCCTGTGCCGCTTTCGCCCTGGATCAGTACGGTTGTCCGCGAGGGCGCAACCTGCCGGATCAATTCGAAAAGCTCTTCCATTACCGGTGTTTTGCCGATTATGGCTTCAAGCCCGAACTTTTCGTCAAGCTGCGTTCGCAGGGCGCGATTTTCGTTTTCAAGTTTTTTTGAACGCATGGCGCGCTGGATGACGATTTCAAGCTGGTCGAGATTGACCGGCTTGGTCAAGAATTCATAGGCCCCGGCTTTCATCGCTTCCACGGCTGTTTCGATGCTGCCGTAGGCCGTCAGTACAATGCAAATCGGCTGGGACTCGTGCGCAAGGGCGCGCCGCACAAGGGCAAGTCCGTCCATGCCCGGCATGCGCATGTCGGTCAGTATTATTTCAACCGGTTTTTCGGCCAAAATCTTCAGGCCGCGCTCCGCATCCTCGGCCAGATATATCTGATAGTTGCGGTTTAGGGCGCGCTCAAGGCCCTCTCTGGTGTTTTTCTCGTCTTCAACGATCAATATGGCCGGTTTGGCGTTCATTTTCGGTTGTTTTTCTTTTTGTGCGGGGCTTTCAAAAGGCGCATGCGGCGCACATCCAGCGGAAGCAGAATTGTAAAGGTCGTGCCGATCTTCGGCTGGCTGTAAACTTCGATCTCCCCGCCGTGGTCCTGGATAATGCGCTGGACGATGAAAAGCCCGAGCCCGCTTCCATCCGGTTTTGCCGTGTGGCCGGGCGACCGGAAAAGCCGGCTGACCTGTTCGCCGGACATGCCTTCACCGTTGTCTTTGAATGAAATTCCCAGCGCACGGTCGTTGCTGAAGAGCGTAATGGAAAGTATGCCGCCGCTGGTCATGGCCTGCAGGGAATTTTTGATGATGTTGAAAAAGGCCTGTTTTATCTGGTCGCGGTCAACGGAAATTATCGGTACCGGTTCCGGTTCCTTCACGTCCACGATCACGTCGCGGTTTTCTATTTCAGGCTTCATGAAATCAATGGTTTCCCGGAGGAGCTCCGGGATGTTGCATGATTGCCGGTTTGGGGCGGCCGGCCGGATCGCCTTCAGGAACTGGGTGATTATTGCGTTGAGGCGCGTGACTTCTCCCGATGCTATTTTAACGAGATCTTCGATGTTTTTGCGGTTTTCATCCGGCAGTTTTTCGGATTCCCGCTCCAAAAGCTGCAGATGAATGTGGAGTGAATTAAGAGGATTGCCGATTTCGTGCGCCACCCCGGCCGCCAGCAGGGTGAGGGCGTGTAATCGCTCGGATTTGAGGTTGCGGATCTCCTTCTCGCGTTCCACGGTCCTGTCGCGTAATATAATGACGGCGCCCTTCTCCTTTTCTTCGCCTATCCGGATCGGCATTATGTACATGTTGACTAATCGTTTTTCCGGATAGGTGATTTCAAGCTCACGGCTGATCAGTTTTGACCATTCCTGTTCGTCTTCCAGACCCAAAAATTCTGACCATTCGATATCTTTTAAGTATTTTGAGATATGCGATTGGCTTGATGCATCAAAAAAATGCGTGGCTGATTCTGATGGAAACCCAAGCAGAGACGCTGCGGCCTGGTTGGCGTAAGCTATATTCCCGGACTGATCAAGAACAATAATGCCGTCATACAGAACATTGAAAACAGTTTCAAGCAACCCTTTTTCCTGAAGCAGCCTCAAAAAAATGGATTCCAATAACCCGTTTTCATGGCACAATCTTAAAAATTGTGTCTGAAGATTTTGTGGGTCAATTTTACCCAATTTCTCTATTAATTTATCTAAAAACCTAGATTTCATGACGAAAAATTTAAATATATCTTTGTCATAATTCAAGTAAAAAATGGATAAAGTTGACCACATATTTTGCTTGGTTCGCATTTTTTATAAAAATCTTTTTTTTTAGAAAAAGATAAAAAATGATTGACATTTAGTTCTATTGAAATACACTGGAGTAGGAATTTTAAAGTTCATGAAGAGTGCAAACTTGCGCGCCGCCGTTTTGCATCGGATTCGGAACGGCCTTCGCAAGCGAAGGCCCTGCATGGGACGGGACAAGAGTTGCGGCTTTGCCGCCTAACTTAAGGAACTCAAAATATGGCTAAAATTCTATTGGTGGATGACGAGGCCAGCATTCTAAGCGTATTGAGCGTCCTGCTTAAAGCGGAAGGTTACGAGGTTACGCCGGTGGATAACGGCGAAAAAGCTTTGGAACTTATCAAATCAACGCCGTTCGACTTGATGATTTCAGATATTCGCATGCGTCCGGTTGACGGTATTGCTCTCTTGAAGGCAGCCAGGGAGAGTCGGCCTTCAATGTCCGTGCTTATGATAACCGGGTATGGAACCGTAGAGACGGCGGTGGAATCTCTCAAATACGGCGCTTTTGATTATATTACCAAGCCTTTCAAGGTTGACGAACTTCTGATCACCGTGCAGCGGGCGATTGAATACAATAAGACCATAAATGAAAACATTGATCTCAAGGCGCAGTTGAGCGGGAAATACAGGCTCGAAAATATTATTGCCGAAAGCCGCTCCATGCGCGCCGTATGCGAGATGATAGAACGCGTTGCCCCAACTGACGCGACGGTATTGATTTATGGGGAAAGCGGGACCGGCAAAGAGCTGGTGGCCAAGGCGATTCACGCCAATAGCAATCGCCGGACAAAAAAATTTCTGCCCTTGAATTGCGCGGCGTTGCCTGAGCCGTTGCTTGAATCTGAACTTTTCGGGCACGCAAAGGGGGCTTTTACCGGGGCGTCTGCCGATAAAACCGGCCTTTTTGAGGTTGCAAGCAGCGGCACCATTTTTCTCGATGAAATTGATTCCATGCCGCTCGCCATTCAGGCCAAATTACTGCGCGTTTTGCAGGATAAACAGATAAGAAAAGTTGGCGGAAATGATCCGATCACTGTTGACGTCCGGGTCCTGGCGGCCACCAACTCCCGCCTTGAACAATTGATCTCGCAGGGAACCTTCAGGGAGGATTTATACTATCGCCTGAGCGTTATTCCCATTGAAATCAAACCCTTGCGCGAGCGTACGGAAGATATTATGCCGCTTATCTATCATGTCCTGCAGCACGAATATGGAAAAGACAAGGAATTGCCGCATATTGATCCTGAGGTTCTCAGTCTTTTTGAACAGTATTCGTGGCCCGGCAACGTCAGGGAACTGGAAAACGCCATGAAACATGCGCTGACTTTTGCCAAGGATAATAAAATCACAAAGGATTGCCTGCCTTTGAAAATCATCCAGAGCCCTGAAGCCGGCGGGTTGGAGGTAAAACGCGAGGATTATAAGGGCAAATCGCTCAAGGCATTTTTGAGAATGAAGGAAAAAGAGTATCTGGCCCAAGTACTTAAGGATTCGGACGGTGATAAGCAAAAGGCAGCCAAGTCTCTAAGAATCAGCCTGGCAACGCTTTATAGAAAATTGCCGGAACCAAATTGACAAAAATGATAAAATGCGAATTTAGTGTTGATTTTATCTCAAAATCTTAAAAATATCTTTAAATTGGCATGGACAATGCTATATTAATAGGTGTTCGTTATGAAAGGAGGTGGAAGACGCTAATAAAAAACCGGAGATTTGAACATGAAAATTCTTAATGGAGAGAAAAAATGAAAAAAGGTTTTACATTGGTAGAAATCATGATCGTGGTGGCTATCATCGGCTTGTTGGCCGCGATTGCCATCCCGTCGTTTATGAAGGCCCGGACAACGTCACAGAAGAACGCCTGCATAAACAATCTGCGTCAGATCGAATCAGGCAAGGATCAGTATGCGATTGAACAAGGTCGTACGAACGGATGGGCGTTTGCCAATAATACGGCGGCATTCACAAGCTTGGTAGGACAGGCTGCCGGTTATATTAAAGCGTATCCTGCATGTCCGGCTTCATCATCCAATACTGTTAAGGGAACGGTTGAACGGGCTGCTGGTGATTATACTGCAAATGCCATCGGCGTAACTCCAACCTGTCATGCAACTGGCGACCCGACGAACAGCACGGCAACCGACGCGCACCAATTATAAGGTCGTTGCCAGGTTGGCGAAATATAAAATGGGTCCTTCACAAGGTGAAGGGCCCATTTTTGTTTGTAGGCAAGAGATAAAGCCGGACGGTCCGTCAGGTCACGGACCCATTTTAAGGTATAGGAATTTCAAACTTCATGTAGGGCGCGAGCTTGCTCGCCGCCGTTTTACATCGGATTCGGAACGGCCTTCGCAAGCGAAGGCCCTACACCATCACTCCCAATGTATAATAATACTCCATGTTATTTTTTAACGAGCCCTAATTCATAAATCCGGCCCGACGCAGAATATCCTCCGTAATTTTTCTTTTCCCTCTGTCCTCTGACTTCTGACTTCTGACTTCTGACCTCTGCCCTCCGCTTTCTGTCCCCTGTTCCCGTCCTTCCATCCACCTGAACACGTATTTGCCGATCATATCGGTTTCCAGGTTGATAGTGTCGCCTGTCTTCAGTGCGTGAAGGGCCGTATTTTGCCATGTATGGGGAATCAAATTAACGGAGAAGAACGTTTTTTCAAGTACCGAAACCGTGAGGCTGACGCCGTCACAGGCAATGGAGCCCTTTGGCACTATCTGGAGCAGAATCGAAGCCTCGCAGGCGATATCCAATTGCCAGTCCCTGCCGACGGCAATGCGTCGGAGGATTGTTCCAATGCCGTCAACGTGTCCGGAAACCAGGTGGCCGCCCATGAAATCTCCGGAGCGCAAAGCGCGTTCAAGATTAATCGGCGTTCCCGCGGGTTTTGCGCGCAAATTTGTGCGGCACAGGGTTTCCTGAAGCACGTCGCAGGTAAATCCCCGGGATGTCGCTTGGGTCACCGTCAGGCATACTCCATTGACGGCAATGCTTTCTCCATTCGTCAGAGGCGTATCCCATGGCCGGTGAAGGTCAATCGTCAGCCGCGCCGCAGAACCGGCTGTTTCCCTGGCTGCCAATCTGCCTATTTGCTGTATTATTCCGGTGAACATGTTTTCAAAATTTCCGGCTTTGCGCGAATCAATAGATCCTCGCCGACCGCCCGGCATTCCGTGAATGTCAGGCGGGGAGCATTTGCCAACGGCCAGCCATTGCCATTGAACGCTGAGAGAGCATTATGGCCGCCCATCAGTTTTGGCGCAACGAAAAAAACAAATTCGTCCACTGCCCTGGCGCGCACAAGCGAATCCGCCAGTTCGGCGCCTCCCTCGCACAGCACGTGCAACAGCCCCTTTTGACCGATTTTACGCATCAGGGCCTTTACCGACACCATGCTTTTTTGCGATGGGAGAACCCAGACCTGCGCGTTTTTCTTTTCCCAGCCGCGAATCGTTTTTGCGGGACAACTCCCGGTTGTGGCTATTATTGTCCGGTTTTTGGCTTCGTCATTAAGGATTTTTGCGTCAGGCGGTATGCGGCCTTTGGCGTCCAGTACGATCCGGTAAATATGTCTTCCATTATCCGGTCTTGGCAGCAACGACGGGTTATCCGCGATAACAGTGCCTGCCCCGACCAATATGGCGTCAACGCGCCGGCGCAGCGCGTGTACTTCCGCGCGGGATTGCTCTCCGCTGATCCAGCGCGAACGTCCTGACCTGTCGGCGATTTTTCCGTCAATTGACATGGCCAGTTTCAAGGAAACATACGGCCTGCCGGTAAGTATCCATTTTGCAAAGGGTTCGATGAGTTTTTGCGCTTCGTTGCGGCAAACGCCTTCAATGACCTTGATCCCGGCCTTTTTGAGCGCAAAAAGGCCCTGGCCCTGATGGCGGGGATTGGGGTCGCGAATTGCCACAATGACTTCCCTGACGCCGGAGCTAATGATTGCATTTACGCAGGGCGGGGTTTTGCCGAAGGTGCTGCATGGCTCAAGCGTGACGTAAAGCGAGGCCCCTTTTGCCATTGCCGAGGCCTTTTTAAGCGCGATTATTTCCGCGTGGTCCGTGCCCGCGAGTTTATGGAATCCGGAGGCGACAATCTTCCCGTTTTTGACGATCACCGCCCCGACCGGCGGATTGGGCCTGGTAAGTCCTTCACCCCTGCGCGCCAGGTCAAGCGCCAGCTTCATCCAGCGCTCATGTTTTTTTGCGGATAAGGTCACGTATAGAAATTTCAAAGTTTGTTCTTTTTCCGATGTAGGGCTCGCGCTTGCGCGATGCCGTCTTTTTTCCTGCGTGGAGATCAGACGGCCTCTGCAAGCAGAGGCCCTACATCGGATACGGATAAAGTTGTC